>PPYF01524969.1_pt1 | contig 53346 bp, 44 predicted proteins | sample 1559871 | NCBI WGS metagenome assembly PPYF01 (sample SAMN08240021, study PRJNA423297) | Human gut metagenome, whole genome shotgun sequencing project.
TCTGCATGATGGAAGCCATCTTCTCCATGCCGGTCAGGCCGGGGAACTCGAAGCTGTCCACCTTGTTCAGGTAGCGGCCGTACTGAGCATAGATCTCTTCCAGACGCTGCTTGATGGAGGAACCGATGCTGCGGTAGTAAGCGGCCATCTCGCAGATCAGCATGGAGCCGATGACGGCGTCCTTATCGCGGACATAGGGGCCGGCCAGATAGCCGTAGCTCTCCTCGAAGCCGAAGATGAAGCGATCCACTTCTCCGGCTGCTTCCAGATTGGCGATCTGGTCGCCGATCCACTTGAAGCCGGTCAACACGTTGCGCATCTCCACGCCGTAGTGCTTGGCCACAGCGTCGGCCAGCGGGGTGGAAACGATGGACTTGACGGCCACGGGATCCTTCGGCATGGTGCCCTTCTCGATGCGGCCCGCGCAGATGTAATCCAGCAGCAGAACGCCCATCTCGTTGCCGGAGACCAGCTCATAGCTGCCGTCCGGGCACTTCATGGCGATGCCCACACGGTCGGCGTCGGGATCGGTGGCCAGCATCAGGTCGGCACCGGTCTCGGTGGCGAGGTCGAGGCCCAGCTTCAGGGCGGCGAAGATTTCAGGGTTCGGGTAGGAACAGGTGGTGAAGTAGCCGTTGGGGTACTCCTGCTCCGGCACGATGGTGATATCGGTGATGCCCATGTCGTTCAGCACATGGGTGACGGGCACGAGGCCGGAGCCGTTCAGCGGGCTGTAGACCAGCTTCAGGCCAGCGGTCTTGCACAGGCCGGGCCGCACCTGACGGGCCTCGATGGCGTCGTACAGAGCCTTCTTGCAGTCGTCGCCCACAAAGCGGATCAGGCCGTTCTCCACGCCCTCGGCGAAGGAAATGTACTTGGCACCGGTCAGCACATCGGTCTTCTGGATCTCGTCGTAGACGATGGCGGCGGCGTCATCGGTCATCTGGCAGCCGTCCGGGCCGTAGGCCTTGTAGCCGTTGTACTTGGCAGGGTTGTGGGAAGCCGTGACCATGATGCCGGCGTTGCACTCGTAGTAACGGGTGGCAAAGCTCAGGGCGGGCACGGGCATCAGGGCGTCATAGATGCGGACCTTGATGCCGTTGGCGGCCAGAACACCGGCGGCGGTCTTTGCGAAGAGGTCGCTCTTCAAGCGGCTGTCGTAGCTGATGGCGACGGTCTGGCTGCCGCCCTGCGTCTTGACCCAGTTTGCCAAACCCTGCGTTGCCTGACGGACAACGTAAATGTTCATCCGGTTGGTGCCGGCGCCCAGAACGCCGCGCAGACCAGCGGTGCCAAACTTCAGCGCCACCGCAAAGCGGTCCTTGATCTCCTCATCATTTCCCTCGATCTTCGCCAGTTCGGGCTTCAGGTCAGCGTCCTCAAGATCCGCTGCCAGCCAGCGCTTATATTCATCCAGATACATATTGCACACCTTACCTTTATTGATTTTGCCAAAGGGTAGTTTTTTCCAAACCTACTTATACTATAAACTCTTGTCCGGGCTGTGTCAATTCCATATTATGTAAGAAGTTTTGCCGCATAAATCATACAAATGCCACAAATCGGCGTCCCGGTTCCGCAATTCGGGCCGTCTGGGTCGTTTTCAATGTGGGCAGTTTGATGAACTGCTGGCCGTAGTCGCTCAGCACATCAAGCCACTGCTCCGCCCCGACGCCGTTTTCATACAGGTATTTCATCAGCCGCATGGCCCGTGGGAAATTTTCCGAGGGGCACAGCGCCCTGTAAGCCGAGCGCACGCCGCCCTCTTCCAGTGCCAATTCCAGCACGATGCCCGTTTCGGTGCGGCGGGCAGAATAGCACAGGGTATGGGCCCGCTGCAGCCCTTCCAGCTCTGAGTAAGAGCGGACATACCGACAGGATTCCTTAACGATCATACTTCTTCCCTCCTATTGATTTCACACATTGACTTTATCAATACCCCAAACTATAATGAAAAGCAAGATGGAAATCTGTCGAAATACAGATTTTTCCAGAATCTTAGCCGCTTCTTAACCGCAAAAAATGAAAACACCTCCAATAGGGAGTGCTGCAAGGAGATCTTATGTATTCTGTCCTGAAAAGCTACGGTCTGAACGGCCTGAACGGCTTTGCTGTTGCGGTCGAGGCGGATGTATCCGGCGGGCTGCCCGCCTTTTCGCTGGTGGGTCTGCCGGACTCCGCCGTGCGGGAAAGCGGCGACCGCGTCCGTGCCGCCGTCAAAAATCTGGGCTTCAAGTGGCCGGACCGCCACATCACGGTCAATCTGGCCCCCGCTGACGTCCGCAAGACCGGCCCGGTTTACGACCTGCCCCTGCTGCTGGCCGTGCTGGCTTCCTCCGGCCAGTTGGAGGAGCTGCCAGCCGACACCGCCTTCCTCGGCGAACTGGCGCTGGACGGGGCCCTGCGGCCGGTGTCCGGTGTGCTGCCTATGGCGCTGGCCGCGGCGGCAGACGGCATCAAAGCCCTCTACGTCCCCGCCGAAAACGCCGCCGAAGCCGCCGAGGCGGGCGGCGCTGCCATGAAGGTCTACCCGGCCCGCACCGCGCGGGAGGTGGTGGACGCACTGCGCGGAGTCACGCCCATCGTTCCGACGGTCCCCCTCCCCTTCGACCCCGCTGACAGTTGGAACAGCGCCCCCGATTTCGCGGACGTCATGGGGCAGCCCCTCGCCCGCCGGGCCATGGTCATCGCGGCGGCAGGCGGCCACAATGTGCTGTTGATCGGCGCACCCGGCACCGGCAAATCCATGCTGGCCAAGCGTCTGCCCGGCATCCTGCCGCCGCTGAGCCGGGACGAGGCCGTGGAGACGACGAAGATCTATTCCATCGCCGGGCAGCTGCCCAAGGGCCGCGGGCTTATCACGAGCCGCCCCTTCCGCAGCCCCCATCACTCAGCCAGCGCCGTTTCGCTGGCGGGCGGCGGGGCCACCTTCCGCCCCGGCGAGTGCAGCCTTGCCGACTGCGGCGTTCTGTTTTTGGACGAACTGCCGGAATTTTCCCGCGAAAGTCTCGAAGTGCTGCGGCAGCCGCTAGAGGACGGCCAGATCACGGTCAGCCGCGCGGCGGGCAGCGCCACCTACCCCAGCCGGTTCCAATTGGTCGCGGCCATGAACCCCTGCAAGTGCGGCTATTACGGCCACCCGACCCATCCCTGCACCTGCTCGCCCAGCGCCGTGCGGCAGTACCGCAGCCGGGTCTCCGGCCCGCTGCTGGACCGCATCGACCTCTGCGTCGAGATGGACCCCATCGCCTTTGACGAGCTCCACGCGGCTTCCCCCTCCGAGAGCAGCGCCGCACTGCGCCAGCAGGTGCTGGGTGCCCGCCAAGTTCAGGCCAAGCGCTACGCCGCCCCCGGCTACGAAGGTGTCCGCTGCAACGCCCAGCTCACCGCCGGGCAGGTGCGCCGCGTCTGCCGGATGACCCCCGGTGCCGAGCAGCTCCTCCGCATCTCCTACGACACGCTGGGCCTTTCCGCCCGCGCCCACGACCGCATCCTCCGGGTGGCCCGCACCGTTGCCGACCTCGCCGGAAAATCCCTCCTCGACGAGGACGCCCTGCTGGAAGCTCTGCAATACCGCGCACAGGAAAAGGCCGAACTGACGTTCTGAACGAGCCGGAGGTTTTCGTGAACCTCACCGAAGGGCTCTTCTTCGGAAGGATATCATAGAATAATTTTGCATAAAAAAGGACTGCCGCTCGAAATGAACGACAGTCCTTTTTGCTGCATCTCGCTCAGAACCTCCGCCATGTATCGGGCAGGAACAAAACGAGCATGGGGAAAATTTCCAAGCGGCCCGCGAGCATGTCGAAGATCATGACGAGCTTGGCGGGGTTCGAGTAGCCGCTGAAGTTCATCATGGGGCCGACCTGATTCAGGCCGGGGCCGATATTGTTCAGCGTTGCGGCAATGGCGGTGAAGTTCGTCACCATATCGAAGCCGTCAAGGCTGATGAGGAGGAACGACGCCGCAAAAATGAAGATGTAAGCCGCCACATAGACATTCGTTGCACGGATGGTCTCGTGGTTGACCAGCTTGCCGTCCATCCGGACCGGGGCCACCACCTGCGGGTGGAGCGCCTGTTTCAGCTCCTTTTTCAGGCTCTTGCCCAGTAGCAGGAGGCGGCTGACCTTCACGCCGCCGCCCGTGCTGCCCGCACAGGCACCCACAAACATCAGCATCACGAGGATCTCCTTGGAAAGGGTCGGCCAGAGGTCAAAATCACAGCTGGAAAAGCCGGTGGTCGTGATGATGGAACCCACTTGGAACGCCGCATGGCGCAGCGCCTCACCGAGGCCGTTGTACATGCTGTAGATGTTGCAGGTGATGATGCCCACCGCCACCGCGATGATGAGGAAGTAGGCCCGCACTTCCTCGCTGGCTGCGGCGCGGTGGAACCGGCGCATCAGCAGCAGGAAGTAGGCGTTGAAGTTGACGCCGAAGAGGATCATGAAAATGGTCACGACCCACTGGATGTAGGGCGAAAAGCTGGCGAAGCTGTCGTTGAGGAAGCCGAAGCCGCCGGTGCCCGCCGTGCCGAAAGCCGTAAGCATGGCGTCGAAGACCGACATCCGGCCAAACAGCAGGAAGATGAGCTCGATCACGGTCAGGGCAAGATAGATGCCGTACAAAATCTTGGCGGTGGACTGGACCTTGGGCACCAGCTTATCCACCTGCGGGCCGGGGCTTTCCGCCTTCATCAGGTTGACGTGGGAGCCGCCGGTCAGGGGCAGCAGGGACAGCAGAAACACCAAAACGCCCATGCCGCCGACCCAGTGGGTGAAGCTGCGCCAGAACAGAATGCCCTTGGGCAGGTCCGCCACAGCGGGCAGGATGGACGCGCCGGTGGTGGTAAAGCCGGAAACGGTCTCAAACAGCGCATCCACCGGGTTCGGGATGCAGCCGGTCAGCACAAAGGGCACGGCACCCACCACACTGATGAGCAGCCAGCACAGCGCCGTGGTCACAAAGCCTTCCCGCATGTAGAAGATCTGGCTCTTGGCCTTGACGCGGTGGAACAGCGCCCCCGCCAGCGCGCTGAGGGCCGCCGTGAACAGGAACACGCCCATCACGAACCACTCGCCGTAGCACAGGCTGGCGACGGCGGGCAGCAGCAGCAGCGCGCCCTCCGTCAGCAGGATGTAGCTCAGCAGCCGTAAAACGATCGCATAATTCATGCTGCGCCTCCGTCACTCTTCCACGATGTCCCGCAGATCGTGCAGACCATGCTCCAGCGTGACGACGATGACGCTGTCGCCCACTTGGATCTGGTCGCCGCCGCGGGGGATCTTGATCTCATTGCCGCGGGTGATGCAGCACAGCAGGGTATTCTTTTTCAGGTGCAGACGGCTCAGTGGTACGCCGGTGGCCCGGCTCTCCTCGTGGACCGTGAATTCCAGCGCTTCCACACGGTCGTCCAGAATACGGTACAGGGTCTTAATGTTGCTGCCCGCTTCATTCTGCAAGGCACGGACATACTGCACGATGTAATCGCAGGTCATGTACTTAGGGTAGACGATGCTGCCCAGATCCAGCCCGGCCAGAATATCGTCGAACTCCAGCCGGTTGACCTTGGTGACCAGCTTGCCGTGGGAGTGCTTTTTGGCAAACAGGGTCAGCAGAACGTTCTCCTCGTCGATGTTGGTCAGAGCCACGAAGGCTTCGGTGGACTCCAACCCCTCAGAGAGCAGAAACTCGCGGTTCGAGCCATCCTCGCACAGGATCTGCGCTTCCGGCAGGGACTCGGCCAGCACATTGCAGCGCTCCGGGTCCCGCTCCACGATGCGGACGCGGACATGGTTTTCCAGCAGCTCCTGACTGAGGTAGAAGCCGATGGCACCGCCGCCCACGATCAGCGCATTGCGCACCGGGCGGACCGCCAGATGGATGCGCTGGAAGAACTCGTGGGCCTTTTCCTGCGTGGCAAGGAAGGTGACCTGATCGCCACTGCGCAGCACGAAGTTGCCGTTGGGGATGATGACGTCCCCCGCCCGCTCGACGGCGCAGACGAGGATATCGCTCTTGAGCCGGGTGGGGATCTCGTGGATGGCCGTGCCGTCCAGCTCCTGCTGGTCGGTCAGGGTGAACTTGATCAGCCGGACGCGGCCCCCCGCAAAGGTATCGATCTTGCTTGCGCCGGGGAACCGCAGCAGGTGGGAAATTTCCCGCGCCGCCGCCATCTCCGGGTTGATGATGGCCGAGATGCCGATCTGCTTTTTGATGAAGTCCAGCTCGTGACTGTAGGACGGGTTGCGCACGCGGGCGATGGCGTGGCAGTGGCCCGCCTTCTTCGCGAACATGCAGCACAGCAGGTTCAGCTCGTCGGAGCCGGTGACCGCGATGAACACGTCGGCCTCTTCGATTCCGGCTTCGGACAGGGTGGTGATGGACGAACCGTTGCCTACGATGCCCATCACGTCATACGACTCGCTCAGGTGCTCCACGCGGGCCTTGTTCGTGTCGATGACCGTCACGCTGTGGTCTTCCTCGCTGAGCTGCCGCGCCAGCGCTGTGCCGACCTTGCCGCCGCCCACCAGAATGATCCTCATAGAAAAATCCTTTCTTTTTCTTCCTGTGCAGGAAGAGTCATATCAAGGGAAAATGCAGATTCAGTATAGCATATTTCACCCCATAATTCCACTGTTTGCGGCAGTTCTCCGACAAACATGGGATGCTTGTCGGAGAACATAGAAAAACTTCCGGAACCAACCGGCTCCGGAAGTCTGAAACGCGATACGATCAGTACCTCTCTACCCCATCCTTGGTGACGAGGGCGTAGACCAGCGGGGCTTCGTCGGGCTTTTCAGGGCCGTAGACGAGGCCGCTGCGGTACTCTTCGGCGGCGGCGGCGAACTTCTCCGCTGCGCCGTAGAAGGTGGCGAGGCTTTCGCCCTTGTGGACGTAGTCGCCGCGCTTTTTGTGCAGGACGATGCCGGCGGCAAAGTCCAGCGGGTCGCCCTTCTTCTGGCGGCCGGCACCCAGCAGGACGCTGGCGGAGCCGATCTTCTCGGCGTCATTGGCGACGATGTAGCCGTCCTGCTCGGCCAGCAGCTCATAGCTGGCAGCGGGCTTTTCGAAGAGGCTGTAGTCGTCCAGCACGCGGGTATCGCCGCCCTGCGCCGCGAACATCTCCTTGCACTTGGCGAAGGCGGAGCCGTCTGCGATGACGGCCTCGGCCATGGCGCGGCACGCGGCGGGGGTACCCTTGTCGGCCAGCACCAGCATATTCGTCGCCAGTTGGAGGCAGACCTCGGTCAGGTCGGCGGGGCCTTTGCCCTTGAGCACCTCCATGCTCTCCATCACCTCAAGGCTGTTGCCGATGTTGCGGCCCAGCGGGGTGTCCATATCGGTGATCATGGCGGCCACCCGGCGGCCGTGGTGGGTGCCGATGGAGACCATGAGCTTGGCCAGCTCAATGCTCTGATCCACGGTCTTCATGAAAGCACCGGTGCCGGTGGTGACATCCAGCAGGATGGCGTCCGAGCCGGAGGCCAGCTTCTTGGACATGATGGACGACGCGATGAGCGGGATGCAGCTGACGGTGGCCGTCACATCCCGCAGGGCGTACATCTTTTTATCGGCGACCGCGATGCCCTCGCTCTGGCCGATGACCGACAGGCCGATCTTGTTCACCTGCGCGAAGAAATCCTCCTGCGAGAGGGCAGTCCGGGTGCCGGGCACGCTCTCCATCTTGTCGATGGTGCCGCCGGTGTGGCCGAGGCCGCGGCCACTCATCTTGGCGATCTTCACGCCGCAGGCCGCCACCACGGGCGCGATGACGAGGGTGGTCTTGTCGCCGACGCCGCCGGTGGAGTGCTTGTCCACCTTGATGCCGGGGATGGGCGAAAGATCCACCATGACGCCGCTGTGGGCCATCACGTCGGTCAGCTCGGCGGTCTCCGCGTCGGTCATGCCGCGCAGGTAGACGGCCATCATCCAAGCGGCCATCTGGTAATCGGCCACTTCCCCGCTGACGAACCCATTGACGATGGCTTCCAGCTCCTCACGGGTGTGGGTGCCGCCGTCCCGCTTTTTCGCGATCAGGTCATAAATACGCATAAAGTCACGCTCCTGTTTTCCTAGTTTCTGGTTCCAGTATATCAAATCTTGGCGCAAAATCAAGGCGCATTTTGGACGTTTTACACGAAAACGGGCGCAGCCGCCCGAAAGCAGCTGCGCCCGGTAAACCTTGCGTCCGAATCAGCGGGAGCCCTTGTCGTAAGGGATGCCCTCGGCCTTGGGGGCCATGCTGTTCTTGGAGGTGAAGGCCAGAATGATCATCGAAGCGATGAACGGCATCATGTTATAGATGTTGCTGGACCAATGGAACTGCGCAAGGAAGGTGGAGTCGGCGATGTTGGCCAGACTCTTGAAGACGGCGAAGAACATTGCCGCCGCGCAGATATTGAAGGGTTTCCACTGGCCGAAGATCATAACGGCCATGGCGAGGAAGCCCGCACCGGCCACGCCGACTTCGAAGTTCCACGTCTGGACCGGAGGCACGATGTAGGCCATGCCGCCGATGGCACCCAGTGCACCGGAGATCAGCACGCCCGCATAGCGCATCTTGTAGACGTTGATACCCACGGAGTCCGCTGCCTGCGGGTGCTCGCCGCAGGCACGCAGCCGCAGACCGAAGCGGGTCTTATACAGCACGATATAGCTGATGACGAGCAGAACGATGCCCAGCGGGACAAAGACGCTCAGCTCCAAACCGCCGATGCTGAACAGGAACGCCTTATTGGAATAGTTCAGCTTGGCGCTGCCGCTCTCGCTGAAATATTTGGCGATGACGACTGCAATGGCGGTCGCCAGCAGATTCAGTGCCGTGCCGCCGATGGTCTGGTCTGCCTTCAGGTTGATGGAGGCGAAGGCCAGCAGCAAGCTGTAGACTATACCGGCCAGCGCCGCCACAAGGATGGAGATGAGGACCACCAGCGCCGGGGACATACTGGAGGGAAGCACGGTCAGGGTGAGGACACCTGCCACACCGCCGATGACCATGATGCCTTCCAGCGCGATATTGATGATGCCGGAGTGCTCACTGAACATACCGCCCAGTGCCACCAGCATCAGGACGATGCCATACAGCAGGGTATATTTGATCAAAAGCAGCATCTTACTTGCCCTCCTTCTTTGCGTTGGCCTTTTCCGCCGGGGCAGGCTCTGCATTTACGTTGGTCTTGTCCGCGTTCTTGAACAGCATCTTCTGGATCTTGCCGCGGAAGAGCATCGAGAATGCGCACAGATAGATGATGATACCGCTGATGAGGTCGGCGATCTCCGTGGGGTAATACTTGGTGGAAAGGAAGGTGCCGCCCACCGAGATGTGGGAGATGAAGATGGCCGAGAAGATGGTGCCGATGGGGTTGGAGCTTGCCAGCAGGGCAACGGAGATGCCGTTGAAGCCCATGGCCGGGAGGCTGGTGGAGTTCAGCGGGTTCCACTGGCCCACATTGGACAGGTAGAACAGGCCCGCGCCGAAGCCGGACAGCGCACCGGCGATGGCCATGGAGAGAATGATGTTCTTCTTCTCGTTGATGCCGGCGTAGCGGGCTGCGCTCTTGTTCAGACCGACGGCCTTCAGCTCATAGCCGAAGGTAGTCTTGTTCAGCACGACCCAGATCAGGACGGCCACGATGGCCGCCAAGAAGATGGCTATGGTCGTGCTGTTGGTCTGGAACAGCTTGTTCAGACCGAAGTCCGGGATGATGGACTGGGCGTAGTCTGCGCTCTTGCCCAGATTCAGGGTGCGGGTGTTGCGCACGTCGTACATGGGGCCGGTGCCGTTCTGGTAGACCAGCTCATTGACGAGGTACAGGCCGATCCAGTTGAACATGATGGAGGTGATGACCTCGTTGATGTTGAAGTAGGCCTTGAAGAAGCCGGGGATCGCGCCCCAGATGCCGCCCAGAATGGCCGCTGCCAACAGGCAGACGAACCAAGGCAGCTTGAGCATGATAGCGCAGTAGAGGGCACCGTAAGCGCCCAGCGTATACTGGCCGGCCGCACCGATGTTGAACAGGCCGGTCTTGAAGGCAAAGCCCACGGAAAGGCCGGTCATGATGAGCGGCGCGGCATTGGCCAGCATCTTGCCGACGCCGTAGGGGGCATCATAGAAGCCGCCCTTGAGGATGCGGACAAAGCCGTCGCCCCATGCGTGGGCCGGGTTGATGGCCAGCAGCACAAGGAAGCCGACGGCCATGCCGATCACGATACACAGCAGTGCCGCCAGAACGCTGGTGATGGAACTCTGGAGGCCTCTGTGGGAAAGTTTGTTGTTCTTCATTCCTGCTTACTCCCCTTTTCCCTGTTTGCGGGCGCCGGCCATGTAGAGGCCCAGCTCCTGTACCGTGGTGGTCTTGGGATCAAATTCGCCCACGATCTCACCCTCATACATGACAAGGATGCGGTCGGACAGGTTCATGACTTCGTCCAGCTCCAAGCTGACCAGAAGGACAGCCTTGCCCTTGTCGCGCTCAGCCACGATCTGACGGTGGATGTATTCGATCGCACCCACATCCAAGCCGCGGGTGGGCTGGACAGCGACCAAGAGCATGGGATCCTTATCGATCTCACGGGCGATGATGGCCTTCTGCTGGTTGCCGCCGGACATGCTGCGCACGATGGTGGAGCTGCCCTGACCGCTGCGCACGTCGTACTGCTGGATCAGATGATCGGAATACTCGCGGACCTTATCGCTGCGGATGAAGCCGTTCTTCTGGAACTCCGGCTGCCAGTAGCGCTGGAGCACGATGTTGTTCTCAAGGCTGTAATCCAGCACCAGACCGTGCTTGTGGCGGTCTTCGGGGATATGGCTCATGCCGTCCTTGGAGCGCTGGCGGATGCTCTCACTCGTGATGTCCTTGCCGTCCAGCATGATCTTGCCGCCGTTGATCTTTTCGAGGCCGGTCAGGCCATAGATGAACTCGGTCTGGCCGTTGCCCTCGATACCGGCCAAGCAGACGATCTCCCCGCCGTGGACTTGGAACGAGACGTTCCTGACGGCATCCTTCTTGTGCTGGGGGCTTTGCATGGTGACGTTCTCCACGTCCAGCACCACCTTGCCCGGCTTTGCGGGCTTTTTATCGACCTGAAGCTGGACATCACGGCCGACCATCATGCGGGAGAGCTCCTCCTTGGTGGTGCCCTTAATATCCACGGTTCCCATATACTTGCCCTTGCGCAGAACGGTGCAGCGGTCGGCGACCGCCATGATCTCGTTGAGCTTGTGGGTGATGAAGAGGATGGACTTGCCCTCCTTCTTGAACCCGCGCATGATCTCCATCAGCTCGTCGATCTCCTGCGGGGTCAGGACGGCGGTGGGTTCGTCGAAAATCAGGATCTCGTTGTCGCGGTAGAGCATCTTCAGGATCTCAACGCGCTGCTGCATACCCACCGAGATATCGCTGATGAGCGCATCCGGGTCCACACGGAGGCCGTACTTCTCGCTCAGCGCCATGACCTTCTTGCGGGCCTCGGCCTTCTGCAAAAAGCCCAGCTTATTGGGTTCCACGCCCAGAATGATGTTGTCCAGAACGCTGAAGCACTCCACCAGCTTGAAGTGCTGGTGCACCATGCCGATGCCCAGTGCATTTGCGTCGTTGGGGTTGCGGATGGCGACCTCCTTGCCGTTTTTGAGGATCTTGCCCTCCTCCGGCTGATACAGGCCAAACAGAACGCTCATCAGCGTACTTTTGCCCGCGCCGTTTTCGCCCAACAGGGCGTGTACCTCGCCTTTGCGCAGCTGCAGGGTGATATCATCGTTTGCCTTGATACCGGGGAATTCCTTGGTAATGTGGAGCATCTCGATCACAAAATCCTCTGCCAATCTGCTCACTCTCCTTTCGTGCCGGTTCGACACCTATACTATTCTGTCTCCCATTATACCGTATTTTTGCCGTTTTGCACACTTCTTTTTGAATTTTTAAGGAATCACCATATCAAAAGTATGACTTTTGTGCAACTTCTCCAATTTTTCCCGAAGTCATCTTTCGATCAAGGGCTGCAAAAAAGGAGGGGCACCCATGCGGGGTGCCCCTCCTTTGGGGTTTTACAGGAGCAATTACTGGATGTAGTTGACGGTGGTGAACTCACTGACGGTGGGCTTGGTAGCGTCGTCGGAGCTGTTGTCAACAGTGATCTCGCCGGAAGCGATCTTCTCCTTGATGGACTCATAGTCCTCCACGGTGAAGGTGTCGAAGTTCCAGCTGTCCTCATCGGTGGGCAGACCAACGTAGTCACCGTCTTCCAGACCGAAGTTGCCGTTGGAACCGGAGATCTCGCCCCACTCGCCAGCCTCGATGTCGGACAGAGCGGTCTCGACAGCAGCGGACAGGCCCTTCATAGCAGAGGTGATGAACGGGTTGTAAGCGTAGGAACCATCCGCCACGCCGTTGACGCCGATGTAGTTCTGGTCAACGTCAACACCGATGACGTAGCCGTTGCTCTTCAGAGCAGCCTCGACAGCGGAGGTGTAGATGCCGCCGCCGCAAGCGAAGACGACCTGCGTGCCGTTGGAGTACCAGCCCTCCATACGGGAGGTGATGTTTGCGTCGCCGTAGAACTGGCCGCCGTAGAAGTAGTTGATCTCGATGTTCTGGCCCAGCTCCTGAGCAGCAGCGTCAGCGCCCTGCACGAAGCCATAGCCGTAACGGATAACTGCGGGAACAGCCATGCCGCCGAGGAAGCCCAGCTTGGTCTTGCCGTCCTTCGCAATGGCGTAACCAGCCATATAACCTGCCTGCTCCTCCTTGAAGGTGATGCAGTAGCAGTTTGTGGGGATGCTGTCGGTGCCGATATCGCCCTGCGTCACGTCGATGGCGATGAACTTGACATCGGGATACTGCTCAGCAGCCCATGCCAGAGAAGCGCCGTACAGGTAGCCGACGCAGACGATGACCTCAGCGCCGTCGTTGACAGCCTGACGGATCATGGTCTCGCGGTCCTCATCGGAAGCGTCTGCTTCGGGGATGTAGTACTGGCAGTCATCGCCCATGTAGGCAGAGACGGCGCTCCAGCAAGCCTGATTGAAGCTCTCGTCATCGATGGTGCCGGTATCGCAGGTCAGAGCGACCTTTGCGATCTTGCCAGCAGCCTCAGAGCCGGCTGCAGATGCAGCGGAAGAGGATGCAGCAGAAGAAGCGGTGCTGGTGGAAGAGGAAGAACCGCCGCAAGCGGTCAGAGCAGCAGCAGCGGCAGCGGCACCAGCCACAGCCATAAAGTTACGACGAGAAATCATCATAAGTAAAATCTCCTTTTATGTGTACAAAAACTTTCGTTTTACGACCAAATGTGCACACTCGCACATTTACTGGTTCAAGTATAGCCGGGAGATGTGAGGAAAGCAAGGAAATTCCGATTACAAAATCTTTACAGATTTTTTGTAAAATTCGCGTAGAAGTCATACCTTTTAGCCAATTTCGCGCGTTTTCCCGCATCCGGGGCCGTTATTCTTCCACGGCCTTGTTGCCCGCCACATTAGAGGGCCCGAAGCCGAAGGGCAGCAGCTCGTCCATGCTGCGCTCGATGAAGTCGTCCGGCGTCTTCGCCATGATGACGTTCAGCTCCGGCCCGCCGAACTCGAACAGCGCCTGACGGCAGACGCCGCAGGGGGAGGTGATCTGCTTGTTCACCTCGCCCCGGCGGGCACCCACGATGGCGATATCGGTAAACTTGGTCACGCCCTCGCTGACGGCCTTGAACAGCGCTGTGCGCTCGGCACAGCTGGTGGGGGTGAAGGCAGCATTCTCCACGTTGCAGCCGGTGAAGATGCGGCCATCCTCGGCCCGCAGCGCCGCGCCCACCATAAAATCGGAATACGGCGCATAGGCCCCCTCGCGGGCCTTCAGCGCCATTCGGATCAGCTCTTTCTTTTCTTCCAGTGTCAGGTTGGTCATAGGGGCCTCCTTTTCATTCTAAAGTATAAACAAACGTTTCTGCGTCTTTCTGAACAAATCCTATACTTTCAAACATTTTGCGGGACTGCTTGTTGAAAGAATAAATTTCTGCATAGCATCGCGGATACTTTTTCTCTTTTGCCAGTGCAAGAATCTTCCCAATCACTGTTCTCCCAATGTGCCGATTCTGATACTCTTTGCAGACCACAATCGAAATTTCTCCGCTTATCTGCAAGCATACATCTCCGCACAGAATGCCCTTATATTCAATGTAGAACAAATCACCATGACGATCCAGATACTGGTACATATTTTTCAGGATAGACAGGTCATAAATGCGATTCTGATTATCTACATGATGGCACAGTTCTGCGTCCTGATACCACGGAAGGGCAATTTCATAGGCTGGGTAATAAGGTACAAGGCGGATATCCTGATTTGGTTGAAAGTCGTTCATCTTTCATCCCCTCTTTTGCACTTCAATTATACGGCGTGTTCTCAAATTCTTCAAGAGATTTCTCGTTGTTCACATTTTTTGTAATGAAAATCCTTGCATATTTCATTACAGACGCATATAATAGAATCAAGAAAGAGGTGTATTAGAATGGCAAATGCAGTCAATGTGAATTTTCGAATGGACCCGGATCTGAAGCGCAGTATGGAAGAGGTCTGCGCCGAGATGGGGCTTTCCATGACGACCGCTTTCACGATTTTTGCAAAGAAAGTTTCGCGGGAGCACCGCATTCCGTTTGAGGTCTCTGCTGACCCGTTCTACGCAGAGAGCAACATCAATCACCTGCGTCAGATCGTGCACGACATCGACACCGGTAAGGCCAAGCTCACCGAGCACGACTTGATCGAGGTAGATTAAATGAGATTGCTTTGGGAAGAGGAAGCGTGGGAGGATTACTGTCTTTGGCAGACGCGGGACAAAAAGCTGCTGAAACGGATCAATGTCCTCCTAAAGGATATTCAACGGAATACCTATGAGGGCATCGGCAAACCCGAACCCTTAAAGGGCGATTTGAGCGGCTGGTGGAGCCGCCGAATCGACGACACGCACCGAATCGTTTATAAGGAGCAGGACGGAAATATCATCATCGCGTCCTGCTTCGGACATTATGATGACACCTGAAAAGAGGGGGCAGCTGCCGTGTGGTAGCCGTCCCCTCTTTCTTTTCAAACCATAATCAGTATTCTGCCCCCAAGGCGACCTTCATCATATTCGTGAAGCTGGTCTGACGCTGCTCGGCGGTGGTGATCTCCGGGGAGACGAAGCTGTCGGAGATGGTCAGCAGGCAGGCGGCATTCTTGCCCAGAACCTGCGCATTGGCGAAGAGGGCGTAGCTCTCCATCTCCACGCAGAGGCAGCCGCGCTCGTCCCGCAGCTTTTCCCAATAGGTCGGCTTTGCGTCGGAAGGCTGGCGGTAGAAGACATCGGAAGAATGGATGCTGCCCTCGATGAGGGGGATGCCCTGCTTTGCGGCGGAAGCGCGGAGCTTCTCGTTCAGGCTCTCGCTGGGCAGGGTGATGTCCCCCTCGAAGCCGCTCTGGACGCGGGCATAGTTGGACTCGCTGACGGCACCGGTGGCCAGCACAACGTCAAAGAGCTTGGCCTTGTCGGTGTAGCTGCCCGCAGAGCCGATGCGGATGATGTTATCCACATCGTAGAACTTGAACAGCTCGTAGGAGTAGATGCCGATGGAGGGCATCCCCATGCCGCTGCCCATCACGCTGATGGGGTGACCCTCATAGGTGCCGGTAAAGCCCAGCATCCCGCGGACGCCCGTGACCTGACGGACATCCTTGAGGAAGGTGTCGGCAATGAATTTTGCCCGCAGCGGATCGCCGGGCATCAGAACGGTTTTTGCGAAGTCGCCTTTTTCAGCGCTGATGTGGGGGGTTGCCATAGTCTTGATCTCCTTTATTTTAATTTTATTTCTTACCGGGGAAGAACTTCTGTGGGGCCAGATAGGAACCGCTGCGGCGGATCTCAAAGTGGCAGTGATTGCCACTGGAACGGCCGGTGCTGCCCACATAGCCGATGAGCTGGCCTTGGCGGACGCTCTGGCCCGCACTGACGGTCAGGGACAGGCAGTGCGCATAGACCGTGGTGTAGCCGCCGGAGTGGCTGATGATGACCGAGTAGCCGTAGCCGGTGCCCGCGCCCGCCTTATTGTAACCCGCCTTGGTGACGGTGCCGCCGGCGGAGGCGTAGATGGGCGTGCCCGCCGGGGCGCAGATATCCACGCCCTTGTGGCCGCTGCCGTACCAGCGCGAGCAGTAGCGGTAGTTGGGTACAGGCCAGATGAACTGGCCGCTGCCGGTGATGTACTGGGTTTTGTTGGTCACCTTCTTGGTGCCGACGACGACCTTCTTGTTCACGGCCTCCTTGATGGTCTGGGTCGAGAGGACCGTCTGCTCCAGCAGGGTGCCGTTGGTATCATAAACATTCTGCAGCGTCACGAGGCGGATGCCGTTCTCGCCCTCCTGCAGGGTCTTGGTGGTGCCCTTGGTGTAATCGCTGGACTTGGTAGTCTCGGTGCTGAAGGGGATCTCCTCCTGCCGGGCCTCCACCTTGGTGATCCGCACCTCCAGCGTCGCTTCCTCCTTGGTCACGATGAGGGTATCGCCTTCCTGAATGTTCGATGTCTCGGTCAGGGGTGCCCCCTTGAAGTTGGTGTTCAGGGCACACAGTTCGCGGAAGGTCAGGTCATTTTTCTGGGCGATGGACCACAGGGTGTCGCCGGTCTGGACCGTGTAGGTCTGTTCCTGCTGGCGGACACCGGAGATCAGATCCTCGATGGAGTTGTCGTCCTCGAAGCTGTCGTTGAAGTAGATGCCGTCTTCCAGCGTGACGGTCTTGTTGAAGCCGACCGTCACGTTCTCGTCGTCCTTGTACTCCTCTTCGTAGGCGCTGAGCATATTGTTCAGGTAGGTGCGCAGCGCGTCGCCATCGGAGCAGACTGCGGTGAGCTCGCCGTCCAGATACAGGGCCGTGCCCTCGCTGATCTCGTCGCTGGCGCTCTTCAGAATGGCGTCGGCGGTCTCGCTCTCGTCCATCACCTGATGGGCGATGGAGATGGTGTAGGTCGGCTCAATGGTCCAATCGGTCTTATCGGTGCCCGCGTAATTGATACGCTGCATCACGTCGTCACGGGCGAGGTTGAAGACCGTTTCGTTGGCCACATAGCCGACGGTCTGGCCGTTGACCTGCACCGCCAGCGCATAGGGCTGGCGGATGGTGTGGTTGAAGACGGACAAGAACACCGCCAGCATACAGACCGGCAGGATGTACATGGCCATCCGGGGCAGCAATTCGCGGTTGCGCCGGATGCCGCTGGCAAAGTAGTGGGCGCTGGCCTTGAGCGCCGCGCCGAAGCCCTGCTTTTTCCGGACATCGTAGGCGTGCACCAGCAAAGAGCCGATGCCCCGGAAGAAGAGCAGGATGGGGCCGAACAGCTCCCGGAACATCTGGGCCGCGCCGGGGAAAGCGGTGACGGCCACCTCATGCAGCACATCGCAAATGCCGTGCCACAGCCACAGCCACCCGGCGGCAAGGCCGCGGCCCACACGCACCAGCGTATATTCGGCAGCAAAGCCCAGTGCGTAAAGCTCTTCGCCCACCGTCAGCACCATGGCGCTCCCCCGCAGTTTCTGCGACAGGTTGTTCATGCGGTGCTGCGTCTTGCGGCGGAAGTGGTGTCTCCGCAGCAGCCGGCTGCACTGGAGCTGGGCCCACAACGAGCGCAGCGTCCGCTTGTGCTTCACCGGCGGCGCTGACGGGGTCTCCTGCCGCGGTTCATTTGTTTTTTCGTCGATCAAAAGGGGTTGCTCCTTCCTGACAAGGATCAAAAATCAAGTCCAAAAATGACTCATTCAGTCTTATTATACACTCTGTCCGCACCGAAACAAGGTTCCTCACAGAATTTGGGCAGACCTTTCACGGACTTTTCACTTCCTTTTCATATTTGAAAAGGATCTTCATCCCAGAAGTGCCTTCATATCCGGCGGCAGCGGGCTTTCGACGGTGACAGTCTGCCACGCCTCGTCCCGGCTGGGCACCTGCACCCGGATGCCCTCCGGCGTCACGGTATGCCGCGGCACCCGGAAGGTCTGGCTTGCGCAGTGGAGCGCCTGACGCCCGATCTTCTCCCGGCTGCCGCCGTAGAGGTCATCCCCGGCCAGCGGGTGCCCGATGGAGGCAAAGTGGACCCGAATTTGATGGGTCCGGCCCGTCACCGGTACACAGGCGGCAAGGCTGAGGCCGTGATCCGCTTTTAATACGGTATACTCCGTGCGGCTGGGCTTGCCCTCCGGCGTCACGCACCGGCCGATGATGCTCTCCGCCTGTCGGCCGATGGGGGCGTCGATGACCCCTTCGCCGAGGGGAAGCTCCCCTTCTGCGATGGCGTCGTAGCGCTTTTCCACATTCCGGGCCAGCAGCGGGGCCGCGTAGACATTCTTCGCCGCCAGCACAAGGCCGCTGGTGTCTTTGTCGATCCGGTTCACCGGGCGGAAGACCGGGCTTTCGCCCCGCGCTTCCATCAAGGCAGCATAGCCGTTGGCCAGCGTACCCAGCGGGTAGTTCAGCGTGGGGTGCACCGCGAGGTGGGGCGGCTTTTCCAGCACGATGGCGAAGGCATCCTCGTAGACGACCTTCACCGGGATCTCCGGCTGGGGGGCCACGCCCGCGCCGTCTTCAGGCAGCTCGAAGGAGATGTCCTGCCCGGCGGCCACCCGGCGGTTGGCAAGGATGGGTTCCCCCTCCGCAAAAAAGCCGCTGCCGTGGAATTTCACCGCGCGGGCAAGCTCGGTGGAGACGGCGCACATCCGCAGAAAATTGCGCAGCAGCGCGCCATCCGCTTCGGGCGGGACGGAAAAGATCAGCTTCATCCGTTCTTCCCTCCCCAAAAAATCGCACGCGATAGATAAACTTATTATATCAAATTTCGGCTGTACTTGCAATTCTTGTTTTTTTATGGTATCATGAGGAACGGAAAACGAGTGGAACATACGGCGGCGGGGCGGCTTTGACCGCCCTGAGGAAAGTCCGGGCCTCACAGAGCACGGTAACTGCTAACGGCAGCCGAGGGTGACCTCAGGGAAAGTGCAACAGAAAGGAAACCGCCGCAGCAATGCGGTAAGGATGAAAGGGCGAGGTAAGAGCTCACCAGCGCACCGGTGACGATGCGGCTTTGTAAACCCTACCGGAAGCAACACCTATATGGGACGGATAGCGCTGCTCGCGTGTCCCGATGGTGGCATGAGCCTGTCAGCAATGGCAGGTCGAGACAGATCGTCGTTTAATACAGAACCCGGCTTACGGTCTATCTCGTTTTCCATTTTGTGTTCGTTCGGAGCTGCTGCAGCCTGTCTGCGGCGGCTCTTTTTGTTTGCTCCCCCTTTATTCTCACAATTTTTACCGCTCTGTCACTTTTCGTTTGGCGCAGAGTGTGGTATACTATGTGCACCACAGCGGCCCATCTGTCCGCCGTGGTCAAACACAACAGACAGGATGTGAAATCCTCCGATGAAAGATGGATTTTTGAAAGCAGCAGCCCTCTCGCCCGCGCTGCGGGTGGCGGACTGCACCTATAACACCGCCCAGATCATCCAGCAGCTGCGGGAGGCTGCCGGGCGCGGGGTCAAGCTCGCGGTCTTCCCGGAGTTCTGCCTGACCGGCTACACCTGCGGCGACCTGTTTTTGCAGCGCACCTTGCAGCAGGGCGCGCTGACCGGCTTGCAGGCGATCTTGGACGCCAGCCGGGAGCTGGACGTGGTGGCGCTGGTGGGGCTGCCGCTGCTGGCGCGGGGCAAGCTGTACAACTGCGCTGCCGTCCTCTGCCGCGGGCAGCTGCTGGGTCTTGTGCCCAAGACCTACCTGCCCAACTACGGCGAGTTCTACGAAAAGCGCCAGTTCACCCCCGGCTCCACCGAGGTGGAGACCATCACGGTCTGCGGCCAGCAGGTGCCCTTCGGCACCTCGCTGCTCTTCCGTTGCCGGGAGATGCCGAGCTTCGTGTTGGGCGTCGAGATCTGCGAGGATCTGTGGAGCGCCCTGCCGCCCTCCACCTTCCACGCCCTCGCCGGGGCCACCGTCATCGCGAACCTTTCGGCCAGCGACGAGACCGTCGGCAAGGCGGAATACCGCCGGGCATTGGTGGAGAACCAGTCCGCCCGTCTGCTCTGCGGTTACCTGTACGCTTCCGCCGGGCACGGCGAAAGCACGCAGGACATGGTCTTTGCGGGCCACAACCTCATTGCTGAGAACGGCACCCTGCTGGCCGAGGCGGCTCCCTTCGCGGGCGGCCGCGCCGAGACCGAGCTGGATTGTCAGCGGCTGGAGGCCGAGCGGGCCCGCAACACCAGCTTTGAACCCTCCGCCGACGGCTATGTGACGGTAGAGTTCAGCCTGACCCCCGCCGACGCCGTGCTGACCCGCTGGGTGGACCCCACCCCCTTCGTTCCCGGCGACCCCAAACGCCGCGCCGAGCGCTGCGAACTGATCCTGAAGATGCAGGCCGACGGCCTTGCCAAGCGGCTGGAACACGCCCACGCCAGAACGGCGGTCATCGGCATCTCCGGCGGGCTGGACAGTTGCCTTGCTTTGCTGGTGGCCGTCCGCGCCATGAAGCAGCTGGGCCGCCCCACCACCGATGTGCTGGCCGTGACCATGCCCTGCTTCGGCACCACCAAGCGCACCCGCAGCAATGCGGAAATTTTGTGCGACGAACTGCACGTCAGCTTCACCGAGATCGACATCGCCAACACCGTCCACAGCCATTTTGCCGACATCGGGCAGGATGAAAGCGTGCTGGACGTGACGTTCGAGAACGGTCAGGCCCGTGTCCGGACGCTGGAGCTGATGGACACCGCCAACCGCACCGGCGGCCTCGTGGTGGGCACCGGCGACCTTTCCGAACTGGCGCTGGGCTGGGCCACCTACAACGGCGACCACATGAGCATGTACGGCGTGAACGCGGGCGTGCCCAAAACGCTGGTGCGCCATCTCGTCCGGTACGAAGCCGACATTGCCGCCACGGCAGAGCTCAAGAACGTCCTGCTGGACATCCTCGACACCCCCGTTTCCCCCGAACTGCTCCCCGCCAAGGACGGCGAGATCGCGCAGAAGACGGAGGACCTCGTGGGCCCCTATGAGCTGCACGACTTTTACCTTTATTATGTGCTCCGCTTCGGTTTCGGCCCGGCGAAGATCTTTCGCTTGGCCAAGGCGGCCTTTGCGGGCCGTGCCGAGTACTCGGACGAAGTGCTGTACAAGTGGCTGCGCAATTTCTACTGGCGGTTCTTCGCCCAGCAGTTCAAGCGCAGCTGCCTCCCCGACGGCCCCAAGATCGGCAGCGTGACCCTCTCCCCCCGCGGCGACTGGCGGATGCCCAGCGACGCGGCGGCGGCGCTCTGGCTGGCCGAGCTGGAACAACTTTTCCCCCACGAAGGATGACCCATGAAACAACATTCCAAACTTTTCGTCAACCTGATCTTTGCTGCGGTGATTCTGGCCGCTGCGGGCGTTCTGTTCGCCCTGCGTGCCGCCCACACCACCCCCGGCAGCACCTTGGAGGCGGAGCTGATCTACGGCGAAGCCAACACCGTGCAGAAGTTTTCTCTGGACAAGGATGCGACGTATGATGTGGACACCGGTATCTACACCGTCCACATCGAGGTCAAGGACGGCGCGGCCCGCTTTGTAGACTCGCCCTGCCCCGACCATATCTGCGAAAGCTACGGCTGGCTCTCGGCAGAGGATCAGTCGGCCACCTGTCTGCCCGCCCGCGCGGTTCTGACCATCGCCCCGCTGTCCTGAGGAACCAGTCGAAAGGAGTTTTTCGATGTTCGATGAAAAAGATACTTCCCGGCATGTGCACCGGGGTGCCCGGAAAGACCCGGACAAAACGGTGGAGGTAGACAGCTCGGCGTTCTTTGCGCCCGAAACGGCCCAGCCGACGCCGCCTCCGCCCGCCAAGAAGCCCCCGAAAAAGAGCAGCGCCCCGGCCCCGCAGCCGCCCCGCCGCTCTTCCGGAAATGACTACAAGCCCCCGAAGCGAGGTTCCGTTTTGCTGATCGTACAAGCCATCCTCAGCGTGGCGGCGTTCATCCAACTCTGCCGCACCCAGATGCTGCCCACCCTCTATCTCGTCATCATTGCGGCACTGCTGGTGCTGTTCTGGCTGCTGGTCAAGCGCTGTCAGGAATACAAGGCCCCCGGCACCGTTTCCCGCGTGTTCTCGGTCTTTCTGTGCGCCGTGCTGGCCGTCGGCTGCGTCTGGGCGCAGCAGGGCCTTGCCGCGTTGGATAACGTCACCTCCGGCCTGATCTCCGGCGCAGAGGCCAACAAGATCACCAAGGAGCCTTTTGTGGTCTACCTCAGCGGCGTGGACAACCGCGGTGAACTGACCGAAAAAGCCCGCAGTGACGTGAACATCCTCGCTGTGGTCAACCCCACCACCAAGCGGGTCGCCCTCATCAACACGCCCCGCGATTACTACGTGGATCTGGCGGGCACTGACAGCAAGGATAAGTTGACCCATGCCGGCCTGTATGGTGTGGAGACCAGCATGGCCACGCTGGGCAACCTGTACGGCATCCAAGTGGACCACTACATCCGCATCAACTTTGCGGGCTTCATCAGCATCATCGATGCCGTAGGCGGCGTAGACGTCTACTCCGATCAGGCCTTCACCTCGGTGGGCAGCCCCGGCTACTATGACCCCACCACCTTCGCCGAAGGCTGGAACCATCTGGACGGCAAGAGCGCGCTGGCCTTTGCGCGGGAGCGCCACGCTTTCGCTTCCGGCGACATCCAGCGCGGCATCAACCAGATGAAGGTCATCGACGCCATGGCGAACAAGCTCAAGTCCCCCACCGTTCTGATGAGTTTTTCCAAGCTGATGGACGCCGTTTCCGACTGCTTCGTGACCAGCCTTTCGCAGGAGCAGATCTCCGCGCTGGTCCGGATGCAGCTGGGTGACCTCGCCAACTGGGACATCGAAAGCTGCTCCGTGACCGGTTCCAGCGGCAAGAGCAGCCAGTGCTACTCCGCCAAGGGCCAGAGCCTCTACGTCATGAAGCCCGATGAAAGCTCCGTCAGCAAGGCCAAGGAGCTGATCGCCTCTGTTCTGGGCGGCGAGGGCACCGTCAGCGACACCCAGCAGACCCCGGAGAAGACCGACGTCCACACCCCGACCGCCGACCCCAACGCCGCCGTTTCCGTGCCGGAGACCCCGGCTGACAGCGTGATCGTGGAGGAACCGGCGGAGAGCGTCCCGGAGGAGGAAGTGCCCGCCGACGAGCCCCCTGCGGAAACGACCCCGGAACCCCCGGCTGACGGTGAGCAATCCGCTTCCACCGAAGCCCCGGCGGAGGAGGCCCCCGCCGAGAGCGATTCCGGCGACGGTTCCACCGAGGCACCGTCCATCTCCCTGCCTACGCAGGAGCAGGTGGAACAGGCGGCTTCCTCCCTCCATCAGGCCGCTTCCACCGTGCTGGATGCCCTGTTTGGTTCCAGCTCTGGGCAGTAAATAGCCGCAACAAAAAATTCCCGAACCGTTTGGTTCGGGAATTTTTTCGCCTTAGATCCGTTTATTCCGCGTCGCCCAGCTCGAAGGTCTTGACGGAAGCGGTGCCGTTGCGGCCGGCCTTGTCGGCACGCAGATACTGGCGGGTGGTCTCGCCGTTGGAGGTCACGTCTGCCACATACACGGTGTTCTCCTCAGCCTCGATGGGGAACTCCTCGACCATGCCCTTCATGGGCTCAGCGCTCAGGTCCTCGTAAGCGCCATTCAGCTTCCACAGCTTCATGGTATCGCCGTTGGAGAGGGTGAACTCGCCGTAGCAGTCGGCGTCGTAGGTCTTGCCGTTCACTTCCATCTGCTCGGTGCTGACCACGCTGGCCGCAGCGGCTTCGCTGGAAGCGTTCTCGGAAACGGCCACAGAAGAGGCAGCCTCGGAGGATGCAGCGGAAGAAGCAGTGGTAGAGGAGGCGCTGCCGGAGCAGCCCGCCATGGACAGGGCCAGCACAGCAGCAGCCAGTGCAGCGCCCATCGCACGATTCAGTTTCATTGTATGAACTCCTTTGTTTGTTCCAATCCTAACATTTGCCCGCCCTCAAGGAGCTGATCTGCTCTTCCCTCACGGACAGGCAAGAATCAGTCTACCACAATGGAGGCCACACTTCAAGCATTTTCGTGGATTTTGTTGCCCTTCTGTGGCTTTTACTTCAGGATTTCCGGCAGAACGCTCCGGCCGTCGAGGGTGGAGGCATCCACGCCGAGGTAATCGCAGATGGTGTGGGCGATGGTGCCGAAGCAGAGCTTGGTGCCGAGGTCCACGCCGGGCTTGACGCCCTTGCCGCAGATCAGGTAAGGCACATACTCACGGGTGTGGTCGGTGGTCTTGGTATAGGAGGGGTCGCAGCCGTGGTCGGCAGTGATCATCAGCAGATCGCCCTCCCGCATACCGGGGACGAAGTCGGCGAGGAAGCGGTCGAACTCGGTGGCGGCGGCGGCATAGCCCGCCACATCCCGGCGGTGGCCGTAGAGCATGTCGAAATCCACGAGGTTCACAAAGGCGAGGCCCTCAAAATCGCGGGTCTGCAGCGCCTTGGTGAAGGCGATGCCGTTGGTGTTGCCGGTGGTTTTGATCTTTTCCGTCACGCCCTCGCCGTCGAAGATGTCGAAGATCTTGCCCACGGCGATGACGTCCCTGCCCGCATCTTTCAGCAGGTCCAGCATGGTGGCGCGGGGCGGCTTCAGGCTCAGGTCGTGGCGGTTGGTGGTGCGGTAGAAGGTATCCGCCGTGCGGCCGAGGAAGGGCCGGGCGATGACGCGGCCCACGCCGTACTCGCCTTTCAGCATCTCGCGGGCGATCTCACAGTAGCGGTACAGCTCGTGTACCGGCACCAGCTCCTCGTTGGCCGCCACTTGGAAGACGCTGTCGGCGCTGGTGTAGACGATGAGGGCGTTCTCCTGCATCGCCTGTTCACCGTAGTCCTTGAGCACCTGCGTGCCGGAATAGGGCTTGTTGCAGAGCACCTTGTGGCCGGTCTTTTCCTCGAACGCATGGATCAGCTCCTCCGGGAAGCCGTTGGGGAAGGTGGGCAGCGGTTTCGGGCTGACGACACCGGCGATCTCCCAATGGCCGATGGTGGTATCCTTGCCCATGCTCTGCTCCTGTAGCCGGGCAAAGGCACCCACCGGAGCGTCGGACTTCTCCCCCGCCGTCACGCCGTCGATGTTGAACAGGCCCAGCTTTTGCAGGTTGGGGCAGTTGAAATTCGGGTGCTTCGCGATTGCGCCGAGGGTGTTGGTGCCCGCATCACCAAAGGCGGGGGCGTCCGGCTCTGCGCCGATGCCAAAGCTGTCCAGAACGATCAGAAAGACACGTTTTTCCATAGATGGTTCTCCATTTCGTCTTTGTCGGTGTCCCACGGAAAAGTGAGACTTATTTCTGGCTCCATTATAAGCAAATCTCCCCCCAGATGCAAGGGCTTTCCTCACGCTGCAACACCTTACGAAATTTTAACCAAATCTTTGCAATCTTCCTCTTGCCCTATTGTATCCAACCGTTTATAATATAAGGTGGTGTGGTTTTGAACCAAAGCCACCGAGGCGTCTTTCGCCCCGGCAGAAGGCCGGGGATCCCGCCCTTTGCCAAATGCAGCCGTTTGGGCTGCTGCGTTAAGATAGAGAGTAGTATTGAGAAAGTTGGAGGTACTGAAATGAGAAAAACGAAGATCATCTGCACCCTTGGCCCTTCCACCGACAAAGGCGACGTCCTGCGCGACCTGATCGCCAACGGCATGAACGTGGCCCGTTTTAACTTTTCCCACGGCTCTTACGAGGAGCACGGCGGCCGTCTGGCCAAGCTGAAGGCTCTGCGCGAGGAGCTGGGCAAGCCCGTCGCCGCCCTGCTGGACACCAAGGGCCCGGAGATCCGCCTGAAGGAGTTCAAGAACGGCGTCGAGATGCTGGAAGCCGGCCAGACCTTTACCCTGACCACCCGCGAGGTGGAGGGCACCAAGGAGATCTGCTCCATTACCTATAAGGACCTGCCGCAGGATGTCCACGAGGGCGGCACCATCATGCTGGACGACGGCCTGATCATGCTGCGCATCGAGAAGGTCACCGACACCGACATCACCTGCACCGTGCTGAACAACGGCAAGATCAAGACCAAGAAGGGCGTCAATGTCCCCGGCGTCCACCTGTCCATGCCGTACCTGAGCCAGAAGGATCGCGAGGACATCATCTTCGGCATCCAGAACGGCTTTGACTTCATCGCTGCTTCCTTCGTGCGCACCGCACAGGACGTCTACGACATCCGCAACCTGCTGAACGAGTATGACTCCAACATCCGCATCATCGCCAAGATCGAGAACCGCGAGGGCGTCAACAACATCGACAGCATTCTCGCTGCCGCCGACGCCGTCATGGTGGCCCGCGGCGATCTGGGCGTCGAGATCGACTTCACCGAGCTGCCCGGCATCCAGAAGAACGTCATCGACCGCTCCTTCTCCTTCGGCAAGCCCATCGTGACCGCCACGCAGATGCTGGACAGCATGATGGTCAACCCCCGCCCCACCCGCGCCGAGATCTCCGACGTGGCCAACGCCATCTATGACGGCACCTCTGCCATCATGCTCTCCGGCGAGACCGCTGCGGGCGCATATCCGGTCGAGGCCCTGAAGACCATGTCCGCCATCGCCGAGCGCACCGAGAACGAGCCCCACTACCGTGACGAGCGCTTCAAGGAGGCCCACGGCCAGATCAGCGTCAGCGACGCAACGGCTCACGCCGCCTGCCTGACCGCCAAGGACGTCAACGCCGCCGCCATCGTCACCGTGTCCGAGTCCGGCAACACGGCCCGCCTGCTGAGCAAGTACCGCCCCACCCAGCCCATCATCGCCTGCGTCATGGACGAGCAGGTGCAGCGTCAGCTCTCCCTGAGCTGGGGCATCACCTCCCTGCTGATGGGCCCCGCCCGCAGCACCGACGAACTGATCGAGATGTCCACCGCACTGGCCCAGAAGAACGGCTACCTCCACAACGGTGAGCTGGCCGTCGTCACCGCCGGCGTCCCCGTGGGCGTTTCCGGCACCACCAACATGATCAAGATCCACATGGTCGGCAACTGCCTGTCCACCGGTGTGGGCGTGGGCCGCGAGAACGCCGCTCTGACCAGCGCTTCCGGCAAGGCTTGCGTCTGCCGCACGCTGGACGAGATCCGCGCCAAGTTCAAGCCCGGCATGGTTCTGGTCGTTCCCTCCACCACCAACGAGATGCTGGAGTACGTCCGCGACGCCGCCGCTCTGGTGGTCGAGGAAGCCGGCCTGAACAGCCACGCCGCCATTGCCGGCAAGGCCCTGCTCAAGCCCACCATCGTGGGTGCCGTCGGCGCTTGCAGCCACATCCGCGACGGTCTGGACATCGCGGTGGACTGCGCACACGGCAGCGTCCAGCGCCTTCAGGCGTAAGAGGTGGGCAAGATGGAACGGATCGCAAGCTTTTGCGTAGACCACACCAAGCTCGACCGCGGCATGTACCTGAGCCGTCAGGACGGTGACGTGCTGACTTGGGACATTCGGATGAAGAAGCCGAACCACGGCGATTACCTCTCCACCGGTGCCGCGCACACGCTGGAGCACCTGTTCGCCACCTACGCGCGGAACAGCGCCTACAAGGACGGCGTCATCTACGTCGGCCCTATGGGCTGCCGCACCGGCTTCTACCTGCTGACGCGGGGCCTGACCCCCGCCGAGGCGCTGGCGCTGACCGTGGGATCCTTCCGCTTCATGGCCGCCTTTGAGGGTGCCGTCCCCGGTGCCAGCGAGGTGGAGTGCGGCAACTACCGTGATATGGACCTCCCCGCCGCTAAGGCCGAGGCCGCCGCCATGCTGCCCGTGCTGGAAGGTTTGACTGCGGATGGGCTGCACTACTGACCCATCAAACTACAAAAATGGAGTGATTCCGCAGGAATCACTCCATTTTTTGTTTCTCGGATCTTGTTCTTCAGATCAACCCCAGCTCCGCGAATTCCTTGGCGACACCGTCCTCGGAGACGGCGGGGCAAATGCGGTCGCAGCACTGTTTCAGGTGGTCGGAGCCGTTGGCCATGCAGACGCTGATGCCCACAACGTCGGTCATCTGCAGGTCGTTGTCGCTGTCGCCGAAGCCGATGGTATCGGCCAGCGAACAGCCGAGGAAGCCGCAGATGGCCTTGATGCCGGTGCCCTTATCGAACTTGCGGTTGATGAGCTCGCCGTTCACGATGCCGCCGCCCTCGTCGCCGAGGCGGGTTTCGCAGAAGACGAACTGGCTCTCGTACTGCCGCTTGACCTCGGCAAGGCACTCCTCGTTCGGCGCAATGAAGACGATCTTATACACCGGTTCGCCGTGGTACTCCTCGATGGGGCAGATGGTCATGCCGAACTCCATCATTTTGCGCCAGCGCTCGGCCTCACTGTTGACCTTGCCCGGCGTTTTGGGGAAGAGTTTGGCGAACCGCTCGATCATCTTAATGCCGCCGTAGGTCTCGTCCCGCACTTCCAGCGTACATTCGGCCCCGGCGCGTTCCAGCGCGGCTCGCAAGCCGCTGACCTGTTCCGGCTCCATGGGGATATCCACCAAGATCTTCCCATCGCAGCCCACATAGCCGCCCGCTGAGCAGACAAAGCCATCGAAACCGTAATGGAAGAGCGGCTGGGTCATCCGCAGGTTCCGCCCGGTGCAGAGGAAGACCTTGTGGCCGTTGGCGCGGGCGCGCTGGATGGCGTCCACCGCGCTTTCCGGGACGACCATTTCGCCCGGCGGCAGCAACGTGCCGTCAATATCCAGAAAAATCAGTTTTTGCTTCATTGTTTTTCCTCAGCCTTTCATCCCAAACCAGCGCAGCAGCAGCCCCACGGCCAGCAACACCGCCAGCAAGCCCAGCACCGCGTAATTGGTGCGGGGCTTTTTTGTGCGCTTGCCGCTCCCCTTGCGGCGGCTGTTCGCGTCCTTGCGGCCCGCGCCGCCGGTGTTCCGCCGTCCATTCGAAGCGCTGCGGCTCCGGCTCGTGCTGCCGGAACCAGAAGCTTTGCGCTGCCCTTCGCTGCGGGATCTCCCGCTGCGCGGGGCAGCCTTCTGCTCTTCCGGTGCCGCGCTTGCAAGGGGCTTTTTCCCGCCGCAGCGGTCCAGAAAGTCTTCGGCCATCCGGTAATACTGCTCCAGCTCCGTGGTGCGCAGAGCTGTGCCCGCGTAGCCCTCTTCCAACGCCTCCACGGCCTCGTTGAAGAGGATGGCCGCCTGTGTCCCGGCGGTGCGGTCCGAGGCGTGAGCGGCCTCGTTGCGGGCCGTGCGCACGGCGTTGCACGCGCGGCGGGCCGCGCCGGGGTGCTCGGTGCTGCCCAGCAGGTCCAGCGGGCGGGCGGCGTCCTTTTCCGGGTCCAGCAGCACCCGCATACAGAGGGTAGTGTCCAGCTGGGACCAGCTTGTTTTGCCCGAAAGGTCAGGCATCCGCTCGTAATATTCCGGGCTCTCCTGCTGGCGCCGGGCGATATGCTCCAGCAGCGCATTCAGGCTGTGGGCACCGGGCTTTTTCTCCCAGTGCCAGCGCAGCAGCTTGCGGCTGATCTCATCGCAGGTCGTTTTGATCTCAAAAGCCGCTTGTAAGGTTTCGTCTGGCATAATCTTTTTCCTCTAGCTTTTCCTTCGTACAACCTCTCAGTCGTGCCTTCGGCCCGCCAGTCGTCCACCCTCTGTCGCATACGCGACAAAGGGTGGACAGGTGGCATTGCGAAGCAATGACGGAGAGGTTGAAAAACGGAGGAAGCTTTGGGCCTCCTCCGTTTATCTTACATCATAAACTGATAGTACACAAAGCCCCACAGTGCGATGGCGGCGCAGACGATGGCCGTCAGCGGCGGGACCCAGCGGATAAGCGTTTCGGCCACGCTGTCGCGGGCGTCGTTCGGGTCATCCTCCTCGCAGTCCTCCGGTTCGGCGGGGCGCACCGGCTCCTTCCGGGTGGAGGAGATGACGCGGGTGCCCTCGTCGTCGGCTGCGCGATCCAACACCGGCTCAAAGGAGGCGGGCTTTTCCAGCTTCGGGGTGGGCATCACACGGGTAGCCTCCGCCTCCGGCTCAGCCTTGAAGCTGCTGACCACGCGGGTCGGCTCGTCCTGCACGGGGGCAGCGGGCCGCACGGGCGCGGCGGGCGGCACCGGGTCTGCCCCGATGACACGGGTGCGCTCGTCCGCTTCGCTCTGGGCCGGGCCCACCGGTTCAGCCGCCGGGGCGGGTTCCTTCTTTTCCGGCTGCAGCAGGGTGTTCAGCGCGTTCTGCAGCAGGATGCGGTCGCAGCCGCACTCGCTGCAGTAAACGGTGTCCTCCTCCTTCGGGTGGAAGGAGCCACAGGCGCAGTACCAGCCGTTCTCGAAGACCTGCGGCATATACTTCATGCCCTGCCGGTTCATCCGGGCTTCCAGCGCCTTCTGCAGTTCGGGACTCAGGCGGCGCGGGGCGGGCAGCCGGACCCGCTTGATGGCGTCCAGATGCACGACCTTTTTGCCGCTGTATACGTTTTTCAGGGACACATCCACGCTGGTGATGGCCTTCTGGGTCACGAACACCGCATCGTCCATGCCGAAGCTTTCGCCGGGCTTGACCTCGATATCGCGGTACTCGAACTGATCCTCACAGAGGATGACGCCATCCACGCCCTTGCACTTGAAGTGGATCTCCAGTGCGGTCAGGGTCACGCGGGAAATGTTCTTGAAGGTCAGGCAGACCGCGTGGTCGCCGCTGACCTCGCCCTTGAGCAGCTCCACGCAGACGAACTGCACCGGGCTGCCGGGAGTGTAGTAATTCGCCCGCGTCCGGGCGACCGGATCAAAATTTTCCTCCACAACACTCGCTCCCTTCGTGGTTATTCATTGCCTTCCGGGTTCTCCGGAGCGTCCTGCTCCGGCTGAAACACTTCGCCCAGCGCCGCATCCTCGGCCTTTTCCGCAGCTTCCGCCTGTTCTGCGGGTTCTGCCGTTTCCACCGGGGCTGCGGGCTCGGCCTTGGGCTGCTCGTCACCGTCACGGGGGGACAGGGTGCCGCCCGCCATCACGGTATTGAACTCCTGCTCGTTGAGCTTTTCGCGCTCCATCAGAGCCTTGGCCAGCGCATGCAGCTGATCGATGTGCTCCGTCAGGGTGCGGCGGCAGGTCTCGTACGCCTCGTCGATGATATCCCGCATCTCGCTGTCGATCTCGGCAGCGGTGGTCTCGCTGTAGCCCTTGCCCTGACCGAAATCACGGCCAAGGAAGGTCTCCTCCTGCGAGGTACCGTAGACCACGGGGCCCAGCCGCTCGGAGAAGCCGTACTTGGTGATCATCTGGCGGGCGATGTTGGTGGCTTGCTGCAGGTCGTTGGAGGCGCCGGTGGAGATATCCTCCAAGATCAGCTGCTCGGCCACACGGCCGCCCAAGCTGGACACGATGTCCTCGAACATCTCGCCCTTGGTCACATAGCTGCGATCTTTTTCCGGCAGATACATGGTGTAGCCGCCCGCCTGACCGCGGGGGATGATGGTGATCTCATGCACGCGGGGGTGGTGCTTGCAGTAGAAGCCCGCCACGGCGTGACCGGCCTCGTGGTAGGCCGTGAGCTTTTTCTCTTCGGGGGTCACCACACGGCTCTTTTTTTCGGGGCCGGCCATGACCTTCATGGATGCTTCCTCGATGTCCTCCATCGTGATGGCCTTGCGGCTGCGGCGGGCAGCCAGCAGGGCGGCCTCGTTCACAAGGTTTTCAAGGTCTGCACCCGCAAAACCGGCGGTGCGCTGGGCAATGACCTTCAGCGACACATCCGGGGCGAGGGGCTTGTTCTTGGTGTGGACCTTCAGGATCTCCTCGCGGCCCTTGACGTCCGGCAGACCGACATAGACCTGACGGTCGAAGCGGCCGGGGCGGAGCAGGGCCTTATCGAGGATGTCGGCACGGTTGGTGGCCGCCATGACGATGACGCCGTCGTTGGCCTCAAAGCCGTCCATCTCAACGAGGAGCTGGTTCAGGGTCTGCTCCCGTTCATCGTGGCCGCCGCCGAGGCCGGCGCCGCGCTGGCGGCCCACCGCGTCGATCTCATCGATAAAGATGATGCAGGGCATGGTCTTCTTGGCTTTGTCGAAGAGGTCACGCACACGGGAGGCACCGACGCCGACGTACATTTCCACGAAATCCGAGCCGGAGATAGAATAGAAGGGCACGCCCGCCTCACCGGCACAGGCGCGGGCCAGCAGGGTCTTGCCGGTACCCGGAGGGCCCACCAGCAGAACGCCGTGGGGGATGCGGGCACCGAGGGAGTTGAACTTGTCCGGGCTCTTGAGGAACTCGACAACTTCCTTCAGCTCTTCCTTCTCCTCGTCCTCACCGGCCACATCGGCGAAGGTGGCGGTCTTCTTGTTCTCGTGCTCGTCCTTGACCTTGGCTTTGCCGACATTCATGATGCCGCTGCCACCGGCACCGCCCCGCATCATGGAGAAGAGCAAAAAGCCGGTGCACCCCAGCATACCGAGGTAGAACAAGATCTCCATCCAAGGGATCGATTCCTTGAGGGTGGTGTAGTCGTAGGTCATCGGGGCGTCGGGGTTGGCCGCGTCGTAGGACGCGATATACTGATCCACGTTCTCGATGAAGACATAGGCGTAGGGCAGCTTATAACGGACGGTCACGGTGCCGTCGTCGTTCTTCACCGCGCCGACCGAGGCCGACGAGGAAGTGGAGAACATACCGCTGAGCAAGCCGCCAGTGGCCTGTGCGGTGCTGGCCGCCGAGGTATCCGGCAGGGCGAGGTCGCCCTCTTTCAGCGTCAGGGTGATGATGCTGGTATTCCGGTCAAGGGTGAAGTCCGTGACCTGATTGTGTTCGAAGTAGTGCACCACAGTGGAGTAGCTCATGGTCGAGCCGCTGGCGCTGCTGCCACTGGTGCCCAGCACCGACCAGATCATCAGCACCGCCGCAAGGGCCAGCGCGAGGATCAGGGGGTTAAAGCGAGGTCGTTTCGGTTGCAAAAGGGATCAACTCCAGTTCTGTTTCTTACTTATTTTTCGTAGACAGCGGGCTTGAGCACGCCGACATAAGGCAGATTGCGGTATTTTTCGTCGTAGTCCAGACCATAGCCCACCACGAACTCGTCCGGCACTTGGAAGCCCTCGTAATCGGGCTGGATGTCGGCCTTGCGGCGGCTGGGCTTGTCGAGAATGGTGCAGATCTTGACGGAGTTCGGGTTGCGCATCTTGAGCATCGGCACCAGATTGGACAGGGTGATGCCGGTATCGAGGATGTCCTCCACGATCAGCACATCTTTGCCGGAGAGGTCGCCGTCGAGGTCCTTGATGATCTTGACGAGGCCGCTGGAGGTGGTGTTGCTGCCGCCGTAGCTGGACACCACCATGAAGTCGATGCTGCACGGAATGCTCACGGCACGCATCAGGTCGGCCATAAAGACCACCGAACCCTTCAGGATGGAAACGAGGACGAGGTTCCTGCCCTCATAGTCTTTGCTGATCTGGGCACCCAGCTCGGCCACCTTGGCCTTCAGCTGTTCCTCGCTGACCAGAACCTTCTCGATATCATCGTGCATGCTCATTGTTCTTCCTCCATTTTTTGCGCTTCCATCTGCAAGACAACTTTGCTGTCCGCCGTGGGAGCCAGCCCGTCGGCGAACCCTGCACCGCAGACCCACACGACCTCGCTCCCCGCCGCAAGCAGCGGCAGACGATCCCGTTCTTCGGGCGGGATGCCCGTTTCATTCATCCATTTGCGCAGCTCCTTGCGCACGCCCCGCCCCGCCGGGCAGAAGGTATCCCCCGGCCTACGGTGCCGCAATACGAGCGCAGAATATAACATTGTTATTTTAGCATAATCCGCCTGATTTTTTAAGTCTTTTTTATGAACACCCTGTGTTTTTTCTGGAAAACCACCCGGAATCCGCCGGGTTTCCAGCATCCAGCCGCCCGGAAGCCGGAGTTCCAGCGCTTTTTCAGGCGAAAACGGAAGGGGTAGCGCGGTCACACCGGCCTCCGGCAGGGGGTCTTTTTCCACTGCTTCCTCCACCCAGAGCGCGCCGCCGCCCGCCCAGAAGCGGACCGCTTCGGTCAGCTGGACGGCCCCGCTCCCCCGTTCTACAAGGGTGCAGAGCAGGCGGACATACTTTTCCTCGGCGTCCCGCACCGGGCTCACCAAGCGGTGCAGCGCCGCCTCCAAGAGCAGCGGGTCCGCCTCTTGGAGGGGTTCCAGCGCCCAGACAGGTTCTTCTTTTTGCATTGCGTACACTGCCCCCGCCGGGAGCCGTTCGGGCAGCAGGGCCTCGGCGTCCTCCAGCAGGACCTCCGCCTTTTGGGCGAAGTAGGCGTCCGCACGGGCGGCCTTTTCGCAGAAGCGGGCAAGATTTTCCTCGGCGGCGGCGTTGGCGCTCCGCAGCGCCGGGAGGGCCCCATGGCGCAGCCGGTTCCGGGCGTAGGCGTCGGAGTCGTTGGTCTCGTCCTCCACCCAGCGCTGGCCGCAGCCGGTGCAGAAGCGTTCCGTCTCCCCGCGGGTCAGGCACAGCAGCGGGTGGCAGAAACCCTCCCGCTTTGGCCGGATGCCCGCCGCGCCGTGGAGCCCGGTGCCCCGCGCCAGCCGGAACAGCAGCGTTTCCGCTTGGTCAGTAGCAGTATGGGCGGCAGCAACGGTGGTTATCCCTTCGGCGTGCAGGGCGTCAAAACAGGCGCAGCGCAGTTTCCGGGCCCAGTCCTCTCCAGCGTGGGGCGGCACGGCAAAGCCGACGTCCGCCGGGTGAAACACCCGCAGCGGCACGCCCAGCCGCCCGCACTCCCCCCGGACGAAGGCTTCGTCCCGGTCGGCGGCCGCGCCCCGCAGCCCGTGGTTCACATGGCACGCCGTCAGCTGATAACCGAACTCCGGCTGCAATTCCAGCAAAATGCGCAGCAGCGCCATACTGTCGGCCCCGCCGGAGACGGCGGCGCAGAGCTTCTGCCCCGGATCAAATAGCTCGTTTTCCTGCGCAAAGGTGCGCACTTTTTTCAAAATTTGTTTCATCAGCGTTTGAAATCCACATCCATGAAGCGGGTATGCGCGCCATCCCAGCCCAGCGGCACCGTGCTGGTCTCGCCGTGGCGGTTCTTCGCCACGATGCACTCGGCGGTGTCAGCGTCCACCTCGCCGCCGTCGGGGTTCTGGCTGGCGTAGTAGGAATCGCGGTAGAGGAACAGGACGCAGTCGGCGTCCTGCTCGATGGAGCCGGAGTCACGCAGGTCGGACAACTGGGGCCGGTGGGAGGAGTTGTTGCCCTGCTTTTCCACGGCACGGGAGAGCTGGGAAAGGGCGATGATTGGCACATTCATTTCCTTGGCCATGATCTTGAGGTTTCGGGTAATGGAGCTGATCTCCTGCACGCGGTTCTCGCTGCGCTGGCCGGTGGTCATCAACTGCAAGTAGTCGATGACGATGAGGCCCACATTCGGGCGGGTGGGGTCCTGATTGACCCGGCGGATCTTCGCCTTCATCTCGGTGATGGTGATACCGGAAGTGTCGTCCATATAAATGGGCGCATCGTGGAGCTTCTCGGTGGCGAGGGCCAGATACTCCCAGTCCTCAGCGCGGAGGGCACCGGTGCGGAACGCTTGGCTGTCGATGCCCGCCTCAGCGGACAGAATGCGGTTGGTCAACTGCTCCTTGGTCATTTCGAGGCTGAAGATCGCCACAGGCACCTTCTGCTGCATGGCCACGCGGGTGGCGATGTTCAGTGCAAAGCTCGTTTTGCCCATGCCGGGGCGGGCGGCCAGAATGATAAGGTCGCCGCGGCCAAGGCCGGTGAGGACGGTATCCAGCAGCCGGAACCCGGTGGGGATGCCCTTGTACTTGTCGGCGTCGGGGCCGCTGATCTTCTGCAAGTTGGTCAGCGTTTCCACCATGCTGGAGGAAAGGGGCGTCAGAGCGCTGGAATCCCGGCCGGAGCGGATCTCATAAATGCGCTGCTCGGCGTTTTCCAGCAAAAGGTCGGCGTCCGGTTCGTCCCCCGCGTCCTGCAAAATATCCTTTGCTACCCCCATGAGCTGCCGCACCAGATATTTTTCGTTCACGATCTGGGCGTAGGCCTTGACGTTGGAGATGCTGGGCACCGTCTCGGCAAGGCCGGTCAGGTAGACCTTGGCCTCGTCCGCGCTGGGGAAGACGCCGTCGGAGATGACGGCGTCCAGCAGGGTGACGAAGTCGATGGTCTGGTCGCTGGTGAACAGGCGCAGCATTTCGGAGTAGATCTGCGCGTTCTGGCGGGTGTAGAACATCTCCGGGCGGATGATCTCCACCAGATCGGTCAGGACGTCGGGCTTGAGCAGCACCGCGCCCAGAACGCTCTGCTCCGCCTGCATGTTGTAGGGCAGGTTGATGCCCACACTTTCGAGATTCAGTTCGTTGTAATGTCGTTCGTTCGGCATGATATCGTTTTCCTCTTAAAACCCAAAAAGCGCCCCCTGCCTTGAGGGGGCGCTGACAGGCAGCCAGAATCAGGCCTGTTCGACTTCCACCATGATCTTGAAGGAAGCCACGACGCCGACATGCAGACGCACCTTGGCGTTGAACACGCCCGCGTCCTTGATGTCCTTGGTCTCCAGCTCGATCTTCTTCTTGTCGATGGGAGCACCGGCCAGCTGAGCCAGCGCCTCGGCGACTTCCTTGCCGGTGACCTTGCCGTGCAGACGGCCGGATGCGCCGCCCTTGGCCTTGATGGTCACGGTCTTGCCGTTGATCTTTGCGGCCAGCGCCTGCGCAGCAGCCACATTCTCGGCCTCATGGAAATCCGCAGCAGCCTCCTTGCCGCGTGCGATATTCACCGCGCTGGCGTCGGCCACAGCGGCCAGCTTGCGCGGGAACAGAAAGTTGCGGGCGTAGCCGTCGGAGACCTCGTGGATCTCGTCCTTCTTGCCAATGCCCTTGACGTCCTGCTTCAGAATCACTTTCATGATAGTATCCCTCACTTCTCACCGGAGATCCGGTGCAGTTTATGGTTTTAGTATACAGCAATTAAGCGCTTCCGTCAACTTGCTGTAACATGAGCAGTCCGGGAGCTTTTCCCAGCCGCACGAGGGGAGTTTTGCCCGCAAGTGTCCGACGGGTGGGACCCTGTTGCCGTAGGCAATAGGGCGGGGTATGGAATCCCCGACTCACTTGCGGGCAAAAGCTCCCGGAGATGCGGCGGCTTACGCCAGTTCTTTCTCTGCCACGGACAGAGCCACCTCGATGACCTTATCCATGTCGTAGTACTTGTACTCGCCCAGACGGCCGCCGAAAATGACCCCCGGTTCGGCGTCGGCCAGCTTCTTGTACTCGGCGTAGAGGGCACCGTTCTTCTCGTCATTGACGGGATAATACGGCTCGTCGCCCTTCTTCCACTCGGCGCTGTACTCCCGGCTGATGACCGTCTTGGGCTGGGTGCCGAACTCGAAGTGCTTGTGCTCGATGATGCGGGTGTAGGGGGTCTCGGCGTCGGTGTAATTCACGACGGCGTTGCCCTGATAGTTGTCGGTGTCGAGGACTTCCGTCTCGAACCGGACGCTGCGGTACTGCAAAGCCCCCAGCTTGTAGCCGAAATAGGCGTCCACCGGGCCGGTGTAAACGACCTTGTCGGCCAGTTTGTCCAGCTGCTCCTTCTCGGCCAGATAATCCACATTCAGGCGGACTTCCACGCCGTCCAGCATCTTTTCCACCATGGCGGTGTAGCCGCCGTTGGGGATGCCCTGATAGAGGGCGTTGAAGTAGTTGTTGTCGTAGGTAAAGCGGACGGGCAGACGCTTGATGATAAAGGCGGGCAGCTCGGTGCAGGGGCGGCCCCACTGCTTGCCGGTGTAGCCCTTGACCAGCTTCTCGTAGATGTCGGTGCCCACAAGGCTGATGGCCTGTTCTTCGAGGTTTTTCGGCTCCGTGATGCCGGCTTCGGCCTTCTGCTGCTCGATCTTTGCCTTGGCTTCGGCCGGGGTGACCACGCCCCACATCTTGTTGAAGGTGTTCATGTTGAAGGGCATGTTGTAGATCTCGCCGTGGTAGTTGGCCACCGGGCTGTTGGTGTAGCGGTTGAACTCCGCGAACCGGTTCACATACTGCCACACCGCCTTGTTGTTGGTGTGGAAGATGTGGGCACCGTAGCGGTGGACGTTGATGCCCTCCACCGGCTCCGTGTAGATGTTACCCGCGATGTGATCCCGCTTATCGATGACGAGGCAGCGCTTGCCCGCCTTCTTGGCCTCGTGGGCAAACACTGCGCCGTACAGACCGGCACCGACGATCAGGTAATCATACTGTTTCATATCAGCGTTCCTCGCTTTTTATTTTTTGGTTTCCGTATCCGGCACACTCTTTTTCTGCGCCGCACGGTATTGGTCGATGGCGGTCTGGATGCGTGCCCGCGCCGCCTCCGGGGTGATGTGCTTGAGCTGGGCCGCCGCCATGGTCTGATGGCCGCCGCCGCCCAAGGATTCCATAATGACCTGCACATTCACAGCCCCCAGACTGCGGGCCGAGATGTTCACGCCGCCGCCCACCTGAACGGCCACGAAGCTGGCATCCACGCCCTGAATGGTCAGCAGGTCGTTGGCGGCCTGTGCCACGGCCACGCGGGCTTCGGGGGCAACTTCGCCGCTCACCGAGATGGCACAGCTCTTGTACATCTGGGCAGCTTCCACCAGCGCGGCCTTGGTGTTGTACTCCACCATGGTCACATCGAAGAGCTGGCGGACCCGCTCGGTCTCCGCGCCGTAGCGGCGGAGGGCCGCCGCGGCTTCAAAGGTGCGCACACCGGTGTGCAGGGTGAAGTCGCGGGTGTCCAGCATGATGCCGGAGAGAAGGCCCTCGGCCTCCACCCGGTTGGGCTTGTCGTCGCGGGTGCCCACGTATTGCAGCAGCTCCGTGACCAGCTCACTGGCCGAGGAGGAATAGGGCTCGTGGCAGACCAGCGCCGCGTCCTCGATATAGCCCACGCCCTTGCGGTGGTGGTCGATGACGGCGATCTTGCCGCATTTTTCTAGGATCTCCCTGCTCTCCACAAGGCCGGTCTGGTATGTATCGACCACGATGCAGAGCGTCTTTTTCGAGATGATGGGCAGAGCGCCCTTGGGGTCGATGAAGTCATCCTCCTGCCCCGCTTTCACAAGGGCATCGATGAGGCTGCCCGCCAGCGTCGCATCCCGGCGGACCGCGATGACGGCGGGGACATCACAGATCTTGCAGATGCGCAGCACGCCCTCCGCCGCGCCGATGGCGTCGAGGTCGCTCATCCGGTGGCCCATGATGACCACATGGTCGGCCTCCTTGATGAGTTTGACCAGTTGATCGGCCACGATGCGGCTGCGGACCTTGCTCCGCTTTTCAACACCGTGGCTGACGCCGCCGTAGAAGGTAAAGCCGTCCGGGGTCATCTCGGCGGCTTGGTCGCCGCCGCGCCCCTGCGCCATATCCAGCGCCTGAACGGCCATGTCCTGCGCTTCCCGCAGGGTCTTTGCCCCGCGGCCGATGCCGATGGAGATGGAAAGGTTCACGCTGGGGTCGAGGGCGCGGATCTTATCCAGCACATCGTAGCCGCGCTTGGCATACTGCTCCAGATGGCGCTCTTCCACCACGGCGATATACCGGCCGCTGGCCACGCGGCGCAGAAAGCCGCTGCCCCGGCCGATCATCTCTTCCAGCACCCGGTTGATGCCCTCCAAAAGACGGGCACGCTCGCTGTCCAGCATATCGCTGAAAACGTCGTCGTAGCCGTCCACAAGGAAGACCATGTAGCCGGGGCGGCTGGCCTTGTATTCAGCCTCCACCCGGCGCAGCGCGGTCTCCTCGTTGAAGACCAGCAGGGTCACGCTCTCGCTTTGGCCCGGCACGGTGGAGCTGTGGACGCTCCACACCCCGTCCGCCAAGTTGAGCTGCTGGCCGGCCTTTTCCCGGCAGAGCTGGAGGTCCAGCCCCGGCAGCAGCTTCTGCGCCCGGCTGGCCAAGCGGTCCTCGCCGCCCAGCAGCCGCTGGCGGAATTCGGCGTTGTACCACAGCACCGTCTCGCCGGAGAGCACCGCCGCCGGCTGGGACAAGGATTCAAGGCTGTATTGGGTCTTGGAGTTCTCGAAGCTTCCGCCCGCCACCCAGCGTGCCAGCCAGTTGCGCAGCCGACTGCGGAACACCCACATGCCGATGCCCCACAGCACCACCAGCACAGCCAGCACCGGCCAGTATGCCGGGCGGTAAACCAGCAGCACCAAGGTCAGCAAGGCGCAGAGGATGGCCAGCGCACTGGTCAGCATCTCAAGGGTCCATCTCGGTTTTTGTTTCATCAAATTTTCTGCCTCCTGATCTGCCGCCGCGCTCCGGCGGCCTTTGTCAGACCTCCATCAGGATGGGGAGGATCATCGGGCTGCGCTTGGTGCGGCGGTAGATATAGCTGCTCAGCGCCTCGCGCACACGGGTCTTGACGCTGTTCCAGTCACGGACATGTTCGTCCACGCAGCGGTCCAGCGCGTTTTCGACGATGCTCTGGGCACCGTCCATCAGGCTCTCGTTCTCCCGCACATAGACGAAGCCGCGGCTGACGAGGTCCGGCCCTGCCAGCACCTTGCCGGTCTTGCTGTCCACGGTGGCGACGATGATGACCAGACCATCCTCGGACAGGTGCTTGCGGTCCCGCAGGACCACATTGCCCACGTCGCCGACACCGAGGCCGTCCACCATGACGGCACCGGCGGTGACCGGCTCGCCCAGCTTGATCTCATCCTTGGTCAGGATGACGTTGGAGCCGTTCTCCGCAATGAGGATGTTGCTGGTGGGGATGCCGAGGCTGGCGGCGGTCAAAGCGTGCTTTTTCAACTGCTTGTACTCGCCGTGCACCGGCAGGAAATACTTGGGTCTGGTCAGGGTGAGCATCAGCTTCTGCTCTTCCTGACAGGCGTGGCCCGAAACGTGGACGTCGTACATGCTCTCGTAGATGACCTCCGCACCCAGCAGCAGCAGACCGTTGACGATCTTGGTCACGCTCTTCTCGTTGCCGGGGATGGGGTTGGCGGAGATGATGATGAAGTCGCCGGGGCCCACGCGGACCTGACGGTGGCTGCAGGATGCCATGCGGGAGAGGGCGCTCAGCGGCTCGCCCTGACTGCCGGTGGTGATGAGGACCACCTGCTCCGGCGGGTACTGGTTCAGCTCTTCCACGCTGATGAGGGTACCCTCCGGGATATGCATATAGCCCAGCTCCTGCGCCATGGCCGTGTTGTTGACCATGCTGCGGCCGCTGAAGGCCACCTTGCGGCCATCTTCCACCGCCAGATCAATGATCTGCTGGACGCGGTAGATGTTGGACGCAAAGGTCGCGATGATGATCCGCTTGTTCCGGGCGCGGGCAAACAGGTTCCGCACACCGGCGGCCACCTTCTGCTCGGTGGCGGTAAAGCCGGGGCGCTCCGCGTTGGTGGAGTCGCTCAGCAGGGCCAGCACGCCCTTCTGGCCGTACTCGGAAAGGGTAGTCAGGTCGGTGACGCCGCAGGCCAGCGGGGTATAATCGATCTTGAAGTCGCCGGTCTGGATGATGGTGCCGGCGGGGCTGTCGATGGCAAAGGCCACCGAATCCGGGATGGAGTGGTTCACATGGATGGGTTCCACGGTGAAGCAGCCCAGCTTGATCTTCTGCTTCGGGGTGATCTCCACGAACTTGGTCTTGCCCGCAAGGCCGAACTCTTCCAGCTTGTTCCGGATCAGGCCGCAGGTCAGGCGGGTGCCGTAGATGGGCAGGTCGAACTTCTGCAGCAGGTAAGGGATGCTGCCGATGTGGTCCTCATGGCCGTGGGTGATGAGCAGACCCTTGATCTTATCCTTATTCTGCACCACGAAGGTGAAGTCCGGGATGACCAGATCCACGCCGTACATGTCGCTGTCCGGGAAGACAAGGCCGCAGTCCACGATGATCATATCGCCGCAGCACTCGTAAACGGTCATGTTCTTGCCCACTTCACCGAGGCCGCCCAGCGGGTAGATGTGGATGGGCACAGCGGCCTCCTTGGGCTGCTGAGGGCGGCGGGGACGCCGCTGATAATAAGGCCGGCGGGTGCGGGGCCGCTTTTCGCCGGTGGATTCGCTCGCGTTGTTGTTTCTGCTCTGAGCCATTGCCTGACTCTGTTCTTTTGCCTGTGCCATTCGTACCTCCAAAAAATCAATCACAAAACGCAGGCACGCCCATTTTTCCGGGCGGCCTGTCCTGTTGAAGAAGCGGGCAAGCTCAGCCGCCTCCATCGAAACCATCGTATAGAATTCAGCATTCCAGCGTGTTTTTCACACTGCCGGGTCGGCGCTGCAAAGCCTTGTGCAGCCAGTCAGTCCATCTGTTCGATGCGACCGCGGCGCGGCTGTGCAGCCACCTGAGCGCACCCCTCCGGCGCGCCCCTATACGCATTTTGTTACAAACAGTATAGTATTTCTCACCCTTTTTGTCAATTCCAAGGTTGGGCTGTGCCGGGCCGAATTATGCGTGCCCCTCTTGACAGAAACGGAAAAACAGTTCTAAATAGAGGTATCACACATTCAGGAGAAGCCCATGAAACAAGTTGAAGTTTATACCGACGGCGCATGCAGCGGCAACCCCGGCCCCGGCGGCTGGGGCGCGGTGCTGCGCTACCGCTTTCACGGCAAGGTCTACGAAAAGGAGCTTTCCGGCGGGGACGATTCCACCACCAACAACCGCATGGAGCTGACGGCCTTCATCGAAGCGCTGCGCCAGCTCAAGGAGCCCTGCGAAGTCCGCCTTTGCTCGGACAGCCAGTATGTCATCAACGGGCTGGAGAAGGGCTGGGCGAAAGGGTGGAAGCGCCGGGGCTGGAAAAAATCCGACGGCTCCCCTGCCCTGAACCCCGACCTGTGGGAACAGGCGCTGGAGCAGGAAGCCCGCCACAAGATCACCTACGTCTGGGTCAAGGGCCACGCCGGCCACCCGGAGAATGAGCGCTGCGACCAACTGGCCGTGGCCCAAAGCCAAGCACACGGAGGGAGACAAGGACGATGAGCGACACATTTTTGCCCGGAAACGGGTTCGATACCTACGAAGAGCAGGATAAAGTCTTGGTGGGCCTCGGCAGCGGCAGAGGCTGCCGGGCAGCGGTCCGCATTTTGCAGCAGCAGGGGTTCGCCGTCGCGGGCGCAGTGGTCCGCCTTTCCGCCGAGGACGACACCGCTGCCGCCGCGAAGGAGGCCGCCAAGGCCCTCGGCATCCAGTGCATCACCCTGAACGCCTCCGAGCTGGCGAGCCAGCTGGCCGAGGAGGCTGTCTCCTCCGACCTGCGCTTTCCCGCCCTGCTGGCGGCGGCAGACCGGCTGGGCATCCAGTACATCGCCACCGGCCACCACGCGCGGGTGGAGACGGACGCAGAGGGCGTGAGCCGCATCTGCCCCGCCGCCGACCCGGCCAGCGACGAGAGCGCCGCGCTTGCCGCTCTGCCGCAGGAGACGCTGGCCCGGCTGATCTTACCGCTGGGCGAGTTTTCCCCCGAAGAACTGGACGATCTGGCAGAAGAGCTCAAGTTCTAAGTTCTGCACTTCCCTGAAAGACGCAAAAGAGGCCCTGAACCGTTTGGTTCAGAGCCTCTTATTTTTTATCTCTCAGCCATTCTGGGGATGGACGATATCGCGCCAATCGAGATCGCCGCGCTCCAAGCCGTGAATGAGCACTTCGGCGGTGGCGATGTTGGTAGCCAGCGGGATGTTGTGGACATCGCACAGGCGCAGCAGGGTCATTTCGTTGGGTTCACTGGGCTTGGCGTTGATGGGGTCGCGGAAGAACAGCAGCAGATCGACCTCATTGCAGGCGATGCGGGACGCGATCTGCTGGTCGCCGCCCTGAACGCCCGCGAGGAAGCGCTGGACCTGTAAGCCCGTCGCCTCCGCGATCATCTTGCCGGTCGTACCGGTGGCCACCAATTTATGCTGGCTCAAAATCCGGCAGTACGCCGTACAGAACTGTACCATCAGCTCTTTTTTGGAGTCATGCGCAATCAGTGCAATCGTCATCGGTCAACCTCTCCTTTGCTTTTCCCTGTGCCGGGCCAATTTCCTTGCATATATCATAGTATCACAATTCCTTGTTTTTTACAACAGGTTTTTGGACAAAAATCATGGTTTTTTCGGAATATTCTCCAATTTCCCCCGAAAGATGCGAATTATCGTCCCTCACCTTTTGCATTTGCTGCATCGCGAAGGGTTCATTCGTCGGCATTTTCGGCGGCGGCAGCGGCTGTGGCCGGGTCCACCGCGGGGTCGGCGGCCGTCCCATTGTTCGTTGCTGCGTCATCCGCGGCCGTTTCGGGCTGAGCCAGCGTATCGGAAACGGCGTCATCCACGGTGAGGGTGCCGTCCTTCATGGCGTAGTAGGCATTGAAGATATCCGCCACGAGCTGACCGGTGCGGGCGCCCGCGCCGCCGTACTCCACCACGATGCCGATGGCAATCTCCGGGTCTTCCGCCGGGCCGTAGGCGATCATGGCGGCGTTGGTGTAGTGCTTATAGGTGCTGCCGACGTAATAACCCTCGCTGCGCTGGGGGCTGCCGGTCTTGCACGCGATGGTGTAGGGGGAACCTGCCAGCACCGGGATGGTCTGGGCCACGCCCTTCATGCCTTCCCGGACGAGGTCAAAGGTCTCCCCCTTGTCCTCGACGACATCCATGACCTCCGGCTGGGTTTCTTCGAGGGTCTCGCCGGTGTTGGAGTCGAGGATCGCCTTGACGAAGTGGGTGCGGTAGCGGGTGCCCCGGTTGGCCAGCGTCGCGGCATAGGTCGCCAACTGGATGGGAGTGACGGCGGTGTTGCCCTGACCGATGGCGGCTTGGATATCCAGCGATTCGGTGTAGTTGGAGTCGTTCTTGGTGGTCAGGTGGCCCAGCGCCTCGCTGACCTCTACACCGGTGCGCTGGCCGAGACCCAGCTTGTAGGCGTAGGCATCGTAGACGTCGCTGGTCAGGCGGCGGCCCACATCGTAGAAGAAGATGTTGCAGCTCCACTTGATCGCGTTGACCACATCGATGGGGCCGTTGCCGTGGCCGTGCTGGGCGCAGCGGGGGCGGTAATCCTTATAATAGGTGTAGATGCGGGTGCAGTTGACGGTGGAATTCCGGTTCAGCAGCCCGGTGTCCAGCCCTGCTACGGCAACGCTGGGCTTATAGGTGGAGCCGGGGGTGTACAGGCCCTGCAGCGCCCGGTTGAACAGGGGCATATTCTCGTCGGCGCTGTACTCGCTGTACTGGGCGGCATAGAGGTTCTGGTCAAAGCTGGGGTAGTTGGACGCCGCCAGCACGCCGCCGGTCTTTACGTCGATGACGACCACCGCGCCCGCGTTGGCCTGTTTGCTGTCCGCGTAGGTGTTTTTGATCCATTCCACATTCTTCGCCAGCGCCTGATCGACGGCCTTCTGGAACTCGCTGTCGATGGTGAGCTGGACCGTATGACCCGGCTCCGGCACAGTGGTGAGGGCCGTGTTCACAATGACGCCGTCCGAGTTGCGGGTGATGGTCTCCACGCCGTCCTTGCCCCGCAACTGGTCCTCATAGGCAGATTCCAAGCCGGAAATGCCGATGATGTCGTTCATGTTGTAGCCTTTTTCCTTGAGCGGGTAGGTCACCTGACCGTTCTCGTCGGTCACCTTCCACTTTTCGGCGGTGATCTTGCCCACTCGGCCCAGCACATGCGGCAGGACGGTGCCCTGCTCGTAGCTGCGGGTGCTGGTCTCCACGATCTCCACACCCGGCAGGGAGAGGCTGTTTTCCTTGATGGTAGCCACGGTGGCCTCGCTGACGTTTTCCGCCATGACAAAGTTGTTCACGTTGGAAAACGCCTGAAGCTGCATCTCATAGTGGATGCCGCTCAGCACCCGCTGCCAGTAGAGGGAGAAATCGGCGAGGTCGTAGTCCTCCACCAGCTTTTCCATCACATCGTCGGCGGTGGCATACTGCTGCAAGCCGAGGTTGTCTTTCATGGCGGCAAGGGCCTTCTGCTCTGCGGCGTTGTCGCTGACCGCAGTGAACTCATAGCGGCCCGCTGCATCCGGCTGGCCGATGAGGAGGCTGTCGTTCCAGTTCTCGCCGTTCTCGCCCAGCAGCCCCACGATCTTCTGGAGCATGGTGTCGAGGTCTTCGTCCCCCATCAGCAGCTTGTTGAGCACCACGTTATAGCCCGTGGTGCTGGAAGCGATCCGCTCGCCCTTGCTGTCCACGATGTCGCCGCGGGCGGCAGTGACGGTGAATTTATAATCGGTGGTGTTGGTGGCCTGCGCCCTGAAGCTGTCGCCATTGACCAGTTGTAAAAAGATCAGCCGGAACCCATACAGTCCGATGATCACGGCGGCGGCGGCAATGAGGAGCATCATCCGCCGCACAGCCGTTTTGCGTTCGTCTTGGTTCATCCGTTCTCCTTTTGGCGCAGCCGGTTCAGACTATGCCGTTGTCGATCTTGAATTCCGCATGGATGCGGCGCACACACCCGAACACCAGCGCACAGACCGGGATGGTGAGCACCGCCGTGGGCAGCACGAACCACAGATACCGCTCCGCAGCCCCGCTGTAGCCGGGCATGTAGTAGAAGAACAGCCAGTCCAGCGAGAGCACCAGCAGACTTGCCGCCAGCGCCAGCAGGACAAAGTTCGCGGCGGAGGCTTTGAAATAAAGCTGCACCACCGCCGAGAGCAGAAAGCAGAGCACCAGCAGCTCAAAGGCCAGCATCCCCACCGTGCGGCCGGCGGTATAATCCCACATCAGGCCGCAGACCGCGCCGAAGATGCCCCCGGCGAACTCGTCCTCTTCCACCGCAACGGCCAGTGCCAGCGGCAACAGCCAGAGCGGCTTTGCGTCGCCCAGCTGGAACAGGCCCGGCGTGGTCTGCAAAACCGTGCACAGCAACATCAGCAGCGTATAGCAGACCCATTTGATGATCTGGCTTCGGCTGCGCTTGCGGCGTGATTCCATGGCAGGGCCTCCTCAGAAATTGGTAATGATGAATGCGTGACGCACCGTGCGCGGGTCGGTGCCCGGCGTGATGACCGCGATGGAGGATTTGCCGCTGACTTCCGGCACGACCTCCTTGACCACGCCCACCAGCACATCCGCCGGGAAGACCCCGCCAAGGCCGGTGGTGATGACCTGATCGCTCTTCTGGGTCAGGGTGTTGCGGTTCAGGTTGGTCAGCACACAGACGCCGTCCGCCGCGTAGTCGGCGCTGCCGGTGATGATGCCGTTATCCCGCGTGCGGGAAACGACGCCGGCGGCGTTGAAGTTCGGGTGCAGGATGGTCATCACCTTGCAGCTGGTGGCTTCCACTTCCACCACCATGCCCAGCAGGTAGCCCTCGTCGCTGACGACGGTATCGTTCACTTCGACGCCGTCTGCCGAGCCCTGATCCAGCGTGAAGCCGTAGAAGGGATCCAGCGGGTCGCGGCCGATGACGAAGGCCGAGGTGCAGCTCATCTCCGGGCGGCTGCTCTGGATGTTGGCCAGTGCCTTATAGGCCTCGTTTTCGGCCTTGATGCGGTCGTAATCCACCATCTGCCTGCGCAGCTCGGCGTTTTCCTCGGTGAGCTGCTGGTTTTCGGCAATGATGTTGTCGATGTTGGTGTACTTCTCCCACAGGGAGGAGACGCCGCTGCTGACCATGGCCGCCGCCTTCTGGAACGGGGCCACGGCCACGCTCAGCAGTTCCTGCGGGGCGGCGGTCAGGCGGTCGTTCGCGCCCGCGTAGGCCATGATGCCCACCAAAAACACCGCGATGCCGATGAGGATCTTAAATTTCCATGTGTCGAAAAAATCTTTCAAGGGAAGTTCCTCCGGTTGCAAAAAAGCGCGGACAGCCAGAGCCATCCGCACTCTCCGTTACATATGAGCTCCGTCGGTGTCCAGAACGTCATGCAGGACATCCACATGATCCAGCACAGCACCTGCGCCCTTGGCCACGCAGTCCAGCGGGTCCTCGGCCACATGCACATCGATGCCGGTCTCGCTCTGGATCAGCTGATCCAGACCGCGCAGCAAAGCGCCGCCGCCGGTCAGGGTGATGCCGTGGTCGATGATGTCGGCGCTCAGCTCCGGCGGGGTGCGCTCCAGCGTTTCCTTGATGGCGCTGGTGATCTTGACGAGGCACTCCAGCAGAGCCTCGCGCACATCCTCGGAATGGACGACGATGTTCTTGGGCAGACCGTCCACAAGGTTGCGGCCCTTGATCTCCATGGTCATTTCGGGGTCCATGGGGTAGGCAGAGCCGATCTCGATCTTGATCTGCTCGGCGGTGCGCTCACCGATGAGCAGGTTGTACTTGCGCTTGATGAAGGCGATGATCGCCTGATCGAACATATCACCGGCCATCCGGACGCTGCGGGAAGCCACGATGCCGCCCAGCGAGATGACGGCGATCTCCGCCGTGCCGCCGCCGATGTCCACGATCATGCTGCCGGTGGGCTCGCTGATGGGCAGACCCGCACCGATGGCGGCCGCCATCGGCTCCTCGATGACGGAGACCTGACGGGCACCGGCCTTCAGGGTGGCCTCACGCACGGCGCGGCGCTCCACCTCGGTCACGCCCGACGGGATGCAGATGACCACGCGGGGGCGGGAGAACATGCTGTTGCCGCATGCCTTCTTCAGGAAATTCTCCAGCAGATTCGCGGTGATGTCGAAATCGGCGATGACGCCATCCTTCAGGGGGCGGACCGCCACGATGCTGCCGGGGGTGCGGCCGATGACGGCCTTTGCCTCGGTGCCTACGCACCGGACCTCGTCGGTCTTGGTATCCACAGCCACGACCGACGGCTCCCGCATGATGATGCCCTTGCCCTTCATGTAAACCAGAGTATTGGCGGTACCCAGATCAATGCCAACGTCCTTTGACAAAAAACTCATAATGAAGCTCTCCTTCGTATTTCCGGTCTATTCCAAAACGCATGGCGGCGCAAACCTATTCGCCGCCCATCGCAGAATAACACGACTATATTATAGCCGCAAGCAGAGGTTTTCTCAAGCGTTTTAACAAGTTTTCCCGGATTTTTTCATAATTCTCCGCGCCAAGCCGCTCAAAATTGTTGAAGCAGCCGGATGGTGCGGCTGACGGGCAGCCCCATGATGGTGTAATAGTCGCCCTCGATGGCGTCCAGCCAGAGCGCTGCGCGGCCTTGGATGGCGTAGGCACCAGCCTTGTCGTAAGGCTCCTCGGTGGCGGCGTAGCGGTCGATTTCCGCTTCCGGGATGGAGAAAAATTTCACGCGGCAGGTATCCACGAAGCTTTCGGTCCGCTCCCCGTCCGAGATGCAGACGCCGGTGTGGACCTCATGGGTCGCGCCAGACAAGGCCCGGAGCATCCGCTTGGCATCGGCGGGGCTATGGGGCTTGCCGAAGACCTCGCCGTTCACGTCCACCACCGTGTCGCAGCCGATGACCACTGCCCCGGGGTGCTGGGCCGAAACGGCCAAACATTTGCCCCGCGCCAGCTCTTCCACCAGCCGTGCCGGGGTGGGGGCCGTGACGGCGCTCTCGTCAAAATCGCTGACGCAGACCACGAAATCGGAGGTGTATAAGCTCAGCAGCTCCCGCCGCCGGGGGCTGCCGGATGCTAGAATAAGATTCATCGTTACCTCCCCGTCGAGCCGAAGCCGCCCTCGCCCCTCTGGGTATCGCCCAGCTCTTCCACCTGTGCAAAGGCAGCGGTGTAGACCGGCGCGATGCAGAGCTGAGCCACCCGCTCGCCGGGCTGGATGGTATAGGCTTCCTGCCCCAGATTGACCATCGGCACCTTCAGTTCGCCGCGGTAGTCGCTGTCCACCACGCCGACGCCGTTGGCCATGCAGAGGCCGTGCTTGATGGAAAGGCCGCTGCGGGCATAGACCAGCGCGACGCAGTAGGCCCCCGGCAGCTCGATGGCAAGGCCGGTGGGCACCAGCACCCGCTGCATGGGCTGGACCGTCAGCGGCGCATCCAGCACCGCACACAGGTCGGCCGCAGCGGCGCCCTCCGTGGCGTAAGCGGGTACCTTTGCCCGCGCATCCAGCACTTTATAGTTTACCGTGATAGCTTCCATGTTATACCTCAATTCGTTCCTTTGAAATAAAGCCCGCGGGTGAAGTCGCCCTCAAAGGGAGCGTGCTGGCGGATGGCGTCCAGAATCGCCGCCGCTTCCTCCCGCGTTTCCAGCGTGAAATAAGCCACGCCGTAGTCCACCGTCAGAGCACCGGGCTTGTCTCCCATATAAATAGGTACGGGATTGTAGATGGTCCGCACGCCCATGCCGCACCGCACCGGGAACTTTTTGGCCTTGCGGTCGGTCAACTCACCGGTCTTGTCGCAGTGGGCACAGTCGTGGATGTTCTGCAGCGGGCACGCGCGGGTGACCATCAGCGGCATATGGCCGTAGATGAGGACGCCCGTGGGCACCGGCTTGCCGTTTTTCGTCGGCGCAATGGTGGAAATATCGCTGTCCTTGACTTCCGGCAGGATTAGGATCGAGTCAAGGCCGTGGTCGGCATAGAACTGGGCCGACAGGTCGTTGGTCACATTCAGGCCGAAGCCGCCGGAGAGGGGCAGCCCCCTGCACAGCCGCAGGTGGGCGATGTTGCCGGCCTCGTACCCGGCAAATCCGGCGTCCTGCGTGGCCGCGATGCGGCGGGCCGTATCCGCTTCCAGCGCGCCGAACATGACGCGGGGCAGCTCCAAGATGGTCTTGCTCCGCCACTCGCGGGGGACCCGGTCGGCCTGTGCGATGGGCAGGATCAGGTACTCGATGCCGGAAAGGGCCCGCTCCGGCACCTGATCCCAGTGCTCGAACCGGGCGCGGAGGGTGCGGTGGGGCGGCAGGGTGCGCAGGGGCAGCGGAGGCAGGGTGACATCGTTCACCGGCCACGGGTGCAGAACCTCGCGCTTCTGCTGGAGGCCTTCCAGCGCGGTGCGGCGCAGCTCGTTGACGGCGCTGCCCGGCACAAACCACGGCCCGCCATCCATTTCCACGTCGATCTTCTCCACCGCGAAGGGGGTGCCGCCCGTCTTGGACAGGCTGCGCTGCAAGCTCTCGGTGGGGTCGGTGCGGGCGGGCTGAGGCTCGGCGTCGCCGTAGGCAAAGGCGCGGTTGCCCTCGTCGTCGGTGACGGTCAGCTTCTCGCCGCCCTCCTCGATCTCCAGCTTCATCTGCACCGGCACGCGGGAGCGCTCGCGGCGGTAGAGTTCCCGCAGGGCGGGCAGGGTCTTCTTGGTCAGCTCCGCGTCGGCCTCGCTGCGGACGCCGAACATGGTGCCGTCGATCTTCCCATCCAGATAGCCGGAGGTGAAGCCCGACCGGCTGAAGGCATTTTTCAACAGGTCCCGGTCGTAGGCACGGCCCTCGCGGCCCGCCAGACAGGCGCTGACCGCAGCGGCCACATACTCCGGCGTGCGGAGGCGGCCCTCGATCTTGGCTGAGGCCACCCCGATGGCTTGGAGCTTGTCCAGCTTGTCGATGACCGAGTTATCCTTGAGGGACAGGTGGTGCAGACGGCCCGGCTTGCCCTCCGGCAGGGGGTTGGCCTCAAAGGGCAGACGGCAGGGTCCCGCACAGGAGCCGCGGTTGCCGCTCCGCCCGCCGAGGAAGGCCGACATATAGCACTGGCCGCTGACGCACATGCACAGCGCACCGTGGACGAAGCACTCCGTCTCGATGCCGCAGTTCTTGGTGATGTGCTCCACTTCGGGCAGACTCAGCTCCCGGGCCAGCACCACGCGGGTGAAGCCCAGCTCCTTCAGCTCCAGCGCGCCCTGTAAGGTGTGGACGCTCATCTGGGTGGAGCCGTGGCGGGGCAGCCGGGGTGCGATCTGCCCGATGAGCTGGGCCACCGCAAGATCTTGGCAGATGACGGCATCCGCGCCGCTTTCGGCCACGGCCCGCACGGCATCGGCCAGTTGGGCCAGCTCGCCGCCGTAGACGGTGGTGTTCAGCGCCACATGCACCTTGACTCCCCGCACATGGCAGAAGCGGACGGCCTCTTTCAGGCTGTCCGCCGTAAAATTTCCCGCGCCGGTGCGGGCGTTGAAGCCCGCAAAGCCCAGATACACGGCGTCCGCCCCGCTGAACACAGCGGCACGGAGCATCTCTTCACTGCCCACCGGGGCAAGGATCTCAATCTTCGGCATTTTGTTCTCCCTGTTTCTCCTGCTCGGCCTTTTCCCGGCTCTGCTCCTTGGCCTTCATCCGGGCCAACTGCTCCCGCAGGGCCGCATTTTCGCGCCGGAGCGTCTCATTTTCCGCCTTGGCCTTGTCCTCGGCCAATTTGGCGCGGGCTGCGTCCGCGATGTAATCTTGGATCTGGCCGCGCATGTTCTCGGCGCTGCCGGTGCTCTTTTTGTACTCGTCCAGATAATCCATGGCGCAGAACACCGCCGCTTTGGTCACCGAAAGGTTTTCGTTGCCGTCCAGCAGCTTTGCGATATCCTCATCCAGCTTCTTGGCCAGAGAGGTGATATACGTTTCCGAATCCGTCGTTGCGATCGCATAGGGCGCGCCCGCAATGTTCACTCGCACTTTATTAACCATCGTATCCTCACTTTGCGCACTGCGCAGTTCCGGCACGGCGGGCGTGTTTCGAATTTCCCGGTTTTTCGGAGCCATTTTCGGGATTTTCGGGCACAAACCCGTCCGCGCCCGAAAACCGGAGCGCGGCTTTTTCGTTCTCAGCGGAATTTCTCGGCGAATTGCCGCGTCGCCACCGTTCTCCCCCGGCTGCGGCACAGTCCGCTTTCTTCTTATTATAATATAAAAGCAGCACAAGAAAAAGTGCTAAATCCGAATTTTCAGCAGATTTGTCAGAAAGATGGAGCCAAAAATAGCAGTAACGGCAAAAATTGGCTCTTTTCCTTGCATTCACGCCCGGAACTGATTATAATGATATCGTTATGCAGCGGGGCTGAGGGAAAGAGGAGAGGTTCCCTGCTACGTTAAAATTCAAAACAGCACCTGAGTGAGTGTGCGGATAGGAGTTCCTTTATGACTACGAAAGAATTTGCAAAAATTCTTCAGGACAAGCTGACCAGTGAGTACGGCGTGGATCTGAGCGTTGCTTCCAACCAGCAGATCTATCGTTCCCTCGCTTTGATCTGCCGCCAGATGATGAGCGAGAACCACAAAAAGTTCCAGTCCAAGGCCATTGGCACCGGTTCCAAGCAGGTTTATTACCTGTGCATGGAGTTTCTGATGGGCCGCAGCCTGAAAGTGAGCCTGTTCAACCTCGGTCTGAACGATGCAGCCCAGCAGACACTGGCCGCTGAGGGCATCAGCATTGACAGCATCTATGAGGAAGAGCCGGATGCAGGTCTGGGCAACGGCGGCTTGGGCCGTCTGGCTGCCTGCTATCTGGACGGCATGGCCACCACCGGCATCTGCGGCACCGGCTACTCCATCCTGTACGA
>PPYF01303709.1_pt1 | contig 53306 bp, 49 predicted proteins | sample 1559871 | NCBI WGS metagenome assembly PPYF01 (sample SAMN08240021, study PRJNA423297) | Human gut metagenome, whole genome shotgun sequencing project.
GGGTATTATGTCGACAGGCTGGAAAACGATTAATAATAAAAAATATTATTTCGGAGACAACGGAGTAGCAAGAGTAGGCTGGCAGACCCTTGACGGCAAAAAATATTATTTTAATGAAAAGGGCGAAATGGCTACCGATTTACGTACAATTAATGATAAACGGTATTATTTCGGAAGCGACGGCGTTATGAAAACAGGCTGGCAAACGGTAAGATCGAAAAAATACTATTTTGGTACGGACGGAGCGGCATATACTTACAGGCACAATATAGACAATGTGAATTACTGCTTTTATTCGGACGGCTCTATGGTAACCGGCGGTAATCAGGATATTGTGGCAAAGGCCCTTACGCAGCTTGGCAATGTGGGCGGAAAACCTTATTGGACATGGTGGGGATTTGATTTTCGTATAGAATGGTGCGCCTGCTTTGTATCATGGTGTGCAAATCAATGCGGATATACACAGGACGGAAGCGTCCCGGAATTTATTTCCTGCGCCGTAGGCATTACGTGGTTTAAGCAGCACGGACAATGGAAAAATAAGGAGAGTTATACACCGATTTCCGGAGATTATATTTTCTTCGACTGGGAACCCGACGGAATCGCCGATCACATCGGAATTGTAGATTATTGTGAAAACGGATATGTTTATACAATCGAGGGAAACAGCAGCGATCAATGCCGCCGAAGATCATATAAGCTTACAGATATAAGAATTTTTGGATACGCAAGGCCGTCCTTTCAGCCTTGATACATACATTGCTTTCAAGTAAAAGGGAGGGATAAAAGGAGTGATAAAGCTATTAAAATATACATCCGCCTTTGCGGCCGGACTGATAATTTCCGGAGCTTCTTTCTCAACGTTCGTAGCCGCTGCGTCTGGCGAGACTGAAATATATGAAGACGTTTCTGAAAATACCGCGGCAATATCCGATAATTTAGGCTGGGTATATGACAACGACGGAAAAGCCTATTATTACGGACAAGATGGACAAAAATATACGGGGATACATGAAATAAGCGGAAGCATATATTATTTTGCGTCCAATGGAGCAATGAAAAAGGGCTGGTTTACCGTTGACGGTATAAGAAGGTATTTCGACCTGAATACAGGCGAAAATAAAACAGGGTGGATTGATTATATGAATCAGCGTTTTTACGCTGATTCAGAAAAAGGAAAGCTTACGGGTATAAATCAAATAGACGGAAAGACCTTTGTATTCAACGAAAACGGAGAGCTTCTGACGGGTTGGTTCGAATATGACGGAAATAAATACTACAGCGGGGAAGACGGGGAGGTATTTGTAGGCGATTGCATTGTAGACGGCATAAAATATATATTTTCTCCGAAGGGAAAGCTTCAGAGCGGCTGGCAGACAGTCGACGGCAAAAGAGTATTTTATGATTACGATACGGCTTTGCCGGTTTACGGCTGGGTATATTATAACGGTTATGTTTATTATACCGATTCTGAAAAGGGAAAATATACGGGTGAATATGAAATTGACGGCTTGAAATACCGCTTTTCAGAAAATGGTTGTCTTGAAACCGGATTGCAGAAATTTGACGACGGAACAAGGTATTATTATTCTGACGGCTCCCTTGCCGAAGGTTTTGTTGAAGAAGACGGTTTTACTTACTATTTCGGCAGCGATTGCCTTATGAAAACAGGATTTAATATTATAGGAGATTCTACATATTGCTTTGGAGCCGACGGAAAAATGCTGAAGCTGTGGCAAAAAATCGAGGATAATATGTATTATTTCGGTCAGGAAGGCAAAATGACTGTCGGGTTGGCGGTAATAGGAGCTTCAAAGTATTATTTTGACAGCAGCGGTATTATGCAGACCGGTTTTATAACAATAGACGGCAGCAGATATTATTTTAACAACGAAGGCGTTATGCAGTTTAAATGGCAGAAGATAGACGATAAAAGTTATTACTTTGGCAGGGACGGAAAAATGTCTACCGGAATTATGACAATTGATTCGGAAAAATACTACTTTGACAAAACCGGAGTAATGCAAACGGGAATACAGACAATTGACGGAAATATTTATTATTTTGACGCTGACGGCAGAATGAGCTACGAATGGCAGGAATGTGATGGAAAAAAATATTATTTCGGGAAAAACGGTCAAGCGGTTATGGGCTGGCAGACAATTGAAGGAATAAAATATTATTTTGACGAGAGAGGCGTAATGTCGGTAGGCTGGAAAACTATCGGAAATGAAAAATACTATTTCGGAACAGAAGGCGAAGTAAAAACAGGCTGGCAGATTATTGAAGGGCAAAGATATTATTTCAGCGATAACGGCTGTATGGCAGTGAATACCATACGCGACGGATATAACATCGATGAAAACGGAAAGGCCTCTGAATTTACAGAAGTCCAGAAAAGAGCTGAATCTATTCTGGATACAATAAGGCGAAACGCTATTTCAATATATAATTATGTGAGAAAAAACAATACATATAAATATATAGAATATTGCAGAACTCTGTCAGAAATCAATGAAAAAGGCTGGGGGTATTTTGCAAATTATGCAATGGGAAACAGATATATAACCAGCTATTATTTCGCCGCTCTTCAGGATATTCTTTTTCATCAGGCGGGATATGAATCAAGAATTGTCTATGGAACCGCCGGAAATGGAGATTATTACTGGAATCAGGTAAAAACAGACGGAGTCTGGGTAAATTATGACGCATGCGGCGGATATTCAAATGTATCGGATATATATCTAAAGTCATGCGGTTATATATGGTATGAATATGTGTATCCGAAGTATTACTGATAAAAAACTATAATTGGAGTGTTTACGTTATGAAAAAAATATTGTCAGGTTTAATAGCGGCTGTTTTGTCCATAGGTACGGTCATTTATACCGCCGCAGGAATTTCAGCGGAAACTGTTGCCGTAGAACCGGATTATCCTATTCACGGTAACAAATGCGGCGCCGTATTTGTTACAACTGAGCTGGATAGAAATGTTTATATAACGATAGAGCAGATAACAGAAGAAGGAAATTATAAATATTATGATACGATTATTTCCGGAGATTCCGCGGAAAATATCTATTTGTTCACCCTTGAGGGCAAGGACGACGTTTCCTACATTATGACTGTGGGCGTGCCGGAATATAAGGGAACTGAAGAATTGCTTGTTTATAATTATGAATTCAGTATAAGAGATACGGATTTTATAACCGACGAGGAAATAGCCGGATATGTTTATTCATTTGCTGTTGAAAGGAACGATGAGCTTGAGACGCCTGTCTTTTCGGCTGACGGAGAGCCGATTAAAGACGAAAACAATTTTATTACTACGTCGGCAGTTTTATCATTTCCACTTTCCGATATAACTCCGGGAGACGTTAATTTTGACGGGGTTGTTGATCTGTATGACGCGATAGGTATAGCAAAATATCTAATGGACAGCAGCTATTTCAATGAAGAACAGCTAATAGCCGGAGATTACAATAAAAACGGAACAGTTGATCTTTACGACGCAATAGATATTGCAAAAACGCTATTTTAAACTTTGAATAATTCGTAGAAATTATTGGAGTTAATATGATAAACGGATTTATGAATTAAAAAAGTTTCTTGTTTTTGTGGAGTGTTGACAAAATATTCCTTTATGTGTTATAATAATATGGCAATAATAATTATTTTACGGAGGCGGTTTAAATGGAAGATAATAAACTAAAGGGTACAAAAACCTATGCTAACCTTGAGGCGGCCTTTGCCGGAGAGTCAATGGCGAGAAACAAATATACATACTTTGCATCAAAGGCGAAAAAAGACGGCTATGAACAAATTGCAGCTATTTTTACTGAGACTGCCGAAAATGAAAAGGAACACGCAAAGATATGGTTTAAGCTTTTGAACGGAGGTATTTCAGATACCGAGGAAAACCTTGCCGCAGCAGCGGAGGGCGAAAATTATGAGTGGACCGACATGTACGCAAAGTTTGCCAAAGATGCCAGAGAAGAAGGCTTTGAGGATATAGCTTATCTTTTTGAGGAAGTCGGTAAAATAGAGAAGGAGCATGAGGAACGCTATCGTAAGCTGCTGGAAAACGTCAAGGACGGTCTGGTATTTTCGCGCGACGGGGATATGATATGGGAATGCAGAAATTGCGGTCATGTGCATATAGGAAGTAAAGCTCCGGAGGTATGTCCGGTATGTAAGCATCCGCAGTCATACTTTATGATTAAACCTAAAAATTTTTGATAAATTTTAAACCGGCTGAATTATTCAGTCGGTTTTTTATATATTATTCTTATTGTTTTTTCTGTAATTCAGAGAACTGATTCCCTCTATTTTTTTGAATTGACGTGAAAAATAGCATTGGTCGTTAAAACCGCAAAGATGGGATATTTCATCAATAGTTTTATTCGTTGTTGCAAGCAGCTCCTTTGCGTAATCTATTCTGCGGCGGATAATATGCTGAAAAATTGTTTCGCCGTATTCCTTTTTAAATTCTCGGGTGATATAATATTTATTCATGTAAAATTCAGAGGATATTTTATCGAGATTAATACTTTCTGTAAAATGATTGTCTATGTATTCTTTTACTGATTTCATCTGATTTACAGATTCCTCGCCATTTTCCGGAATTACTTCATTTGTCAGTATTGCAGTTAGAATATCTGTAATCAGCTTAGCGTTTATAATTTCTGTTTTGTTGTTTTTATGAGCGTTATTCGTAATTATTTCGCAAACCTTAGCGTTCAGAACGTTAATTAAGCGAGGTGTGAAAACGCAGCAGCTTTCCTTTGAAAACATATCGAAATAATATTTGGCGCTGATACCGTTAAAATGCAGCCACTTTACCTCCCAAGGATCATTTTTATCGCATTTGTATGAATGCTCGATTTTACAGTCAATAAAAGCGCACTGTCCTTTGCTCAGAATATATTCCGTATTATTGATTTCTATAAATCCTTTTCCTTTATCTACCAATATTATGAGATATGAATCAATTTGCTTTCTTTTTGTATAACCGGCTGATTCGGAGGGGAGAATACCGACTTCCTGCATATATAGAAGATTATTTTTTGTATGCTTTGTCGGCGTACTTCGTAATCTTATTATCTTTTTATTCATATTTTACCTCATTTCTTTATTAATTTATTGGGATTATTATACTATAATTAGACGCCAAAGTCAATATTTTTTAAATATGTTGTATAAATATGCTTTGATATTATTATTTAACAGTAACCGTATATGTCAATAAAGTTCAAAAAAGGCGCAATATAATCTGTTGATTTTTCATGATTTATATATTATAATAAAAACGTTGAAATTGAGGCAGCTTGATGGAAACAAGGTTTAGTATAAATAAGCATTATATCGGTAAAGCGGTTTATTTTTTGATTTGATTCTTTATTGGTTTAAAGCGTTTTCGCAGTAATTAGTAAAATGCATTGTCATAGGCTGTTTTACATAGTGAATTTCATAGTTCAGGCATAATTTGAGCGCATGTTTGATTCTTCCGCAAAAATCTGCAAGGGGATACGTTTACCGTACGTATTGGAGAGGCTTTTGCAGTATATTAATGCTAATATACTTACAATTTTAAATTACAGGTCTTATTCTGCAATGAGAGGGGCGGAGTAAGACTTGTAATTTTTTTTATTCTATATTATAATAATAGTGGTATATAAATACAGCGCGCCGCGCGCAGTAAAAAAATGCGGAATCCGTTTACAGCGGTGATCGGGGGAAAAATGAATATAGCAGCAGCACAGTCAGGGGGACCGACCTGCGCGATTAACGCGTCGTTGGCAGGCATATTTACCGAGGCCTCCAAAAATCCGGAAATAGATAAAATTTACGGCTCCATAAACGGAATCGAAGGAATCATAAACGGGGAGCTTGTGGATCTGAGAACAATAATCCGAAGCAATGAGGACCTGGAGCTATTAAAGCTGACGCCGTCTACGGTTTTAGGCTCATGTCGTTACAAGCTGCCTGAGAATGACGATAAAGTATACGAAAAGATATTAAATACCTTTAAAAAGAATGGTATAGATATGTTTTTTTATATAGGCGGCAACGACTCTATGGATACCGTTTTAAAGCTTTCTGAATATTTCAGGAAAAATAATATAGCTATAAAGGTTGTTGGAATACCCAAAACGATAGATAATGATCTTATGTGTACCGATCATACGCCCGGTTTCGGTTCTGCTGCAAAGTATGTAGCGGCAACTCTTCAGGAAATTACAAGAGATAGCTCGGTTTACAGTGTAAAATCTGTTACGATAGTTGAGATAATGGGAAGGGACGCCGGATGGCTTGCCGCGTCCGCATGTGTTTTAAAGGCTAACGATGAGAACGCTCCTCATTTGATTTATCTTCCGGAGGCTCCTTTCAGCATAGAGCGTTTTCTGGAGGACGTCAACAGAATGCTCGGAGAGCATAAAGCGGTTATTATAGCCGTTTCCGAGGGACTGAAGCTTAGCGGAGGAGAATATGCGGCCGAGGGCTTTCAGTCGGGGGCAAATGACAGCTTTGGTCATAAATATCTTTCGGGAATCGGCAAATGTCTCGAAAATATCGTGAGGGAAGAGATTGGCTGTAAGGTACGTTCAATAGAGCTGAACGTTATGCAGAGATGCGCCTCTCACATAGCCTCTAAAACTGATATTGACGAATCTGTCAAAATAGGAGAGGAAGCGGTTAAAGCCGCCGTTGAAGGAATGACCGGAAAAATGATGGCGTTTAAAAGAATAAGCGACAGACCTTATTTTTCAGAAATAGTCCCTGTTGACGCGAATGAAGTAGCAAATAAAGAAAAGCTTTTTCCTAAGGAATGGATAAATAATCAGGGTAACAATGTGACATCGCAGGCGCTGGATTATTTTCTTCCGCTTATACAGGGAGAACTTAATATACTGATGAAAAACGGTATGCCCGTACACTTTAAAATACCTAATTGGTTTTGATTTACGCTTTTATCTTACTACAATTACAGAGGTGAAGTAAATGAAAAATCCGAATCTATCAAAATTGATAATACTGGGAATAATATCGACGGGTATTGCGTTAGCCGGTCTGCCGCTAATTATTCAGTCATTCAGCAAATTTTATATGAAGTTTATTTGTATAGGAGGAGCAATATCGGCAGCGGGTATTATATTTGGAATAATATTTGTCAGATGTCCCTATTGCGGAAAAGCTTTGTCCATTAAAGGTTTTGTTATAAAATATTGCCCTCATTGCGGTGAAAAGCTAAAAATCAATAAGACTTATAAATAGGAGTAACGGAGAATATATAATGAAAAAATCAGAAAAGGCAGTTGAGCTATTTAAAAAGGGTTATAATTGTTCGCAGTCTGTTTTCGGAGCCTTTGCCGAGGATCTGGGAATTGATTTTGAAACGGCTGTAATGATTTCCTCCTCCTTTGGAGGAGGAATGGGCAGAATGAGAGAGGTCTGCGGAGCTGTAAGCGGAATGTTTATGGCTGCCGGAATAAAATACGGTTATTCAGATCCTAAGAACATGAATGCAAAAAAGGAGCATTATAGGCTTATTCAAACGCTTGCGGAAAGATTTAAGGAGCGTAATAAATATATAGTATGTCGTCAGCTTTTGGGAATGGAGGCCGATGGATATACGCCTTCTGAACGAAACGGAGAGTATTATAAGAAGAGACCTTGCGCTGAGCTTGTTAGAGACGCGGCCGAAATTTTTGAAGAATATTTAGAATGCTGCGATAAAAAAAACGAGATATAGTTTTTTTATAAAACTATTCGGCATATTGTAGAAAAGACTGGGAAAAATAGGCTTATAATTCGTTATAAATTATTTCATAAGCCTATTGACAAAAAAATAACAATGTGGTATAATGACATTGTTAAGAAATTAACAAGTCCGTTTATGAAAATTTATCAATTCATATTTATTTTATAGGAGGATAATCAAATGGCAAAGGAAAAGGATGCAAATAAGACCGCCGAGCAGCCTCAGGTTGATCCGAAGGCAATGGTGGATGAGCTTGTTGCTAAGGCTAAGGCTGCGCTTGACGAATACATGAAGCTCGATCAGGAGCAAATTGACAAAATCACCAAGGCTATGGCTCTTGCTGGTCTTTCTGCTCAGATGGAGCTTGCTAAGATGGCTGTAGAGGAAACAGGAAGAGGTATCTTTGAAGATAAAGTAACTAAAAATATTTTTTCTACTGAATATATCTGGCATTCTATTAAATACGAGAAGACGGTCGGCGTAATCGAAGATAATGAAAACGAAGGTTATCTTGAAATCGGCGAGCCTGTCGGTATTGTTGCCGGCGTTACTCCTGTAACAAATCCTACGTCAACTACGATGTTTAAATCTATTATATGCGCGAAAACAAGAAACCCTATTATTTTCGGATTCCATCCGAACGCTCAGAAATGTTCTGTAAGAGCCGCTGAAATAGTAAGAGACGCTGCCGTTGCCGCAGGCGCTCCTGAAAACTGTGTTCAGTGGATCGAGGTTCCTTCAATTGAAGCGACCGGATTTCTTATGAATCATCCTGACGTTGCTACAATTCTTGCAACAGGCGGTCCGGGAATGGTTAAGGCTGCTTATTCGGCAGGTAAGCCGGCTCTTGGAGTTGGCCCCGGAAATACTCCATGCTATATTGAAAAAACCGCTAAGCTTAAACAGGCCCTTAACGATCTTATTCTTTCAAAATCATTTGATAACGGTATGATCTGCGCGTCTGAGCAGGCTGCTATAATTGATACTGAGGTTTATGATGAGGCCGTTGCCTTTATGAAGGAGCAGGGCTGCTATTTCGCTAAGCCTGAGGACATTCAGAAGATTCAGGACGTAGTAATAAACGTTGAAAAAATGGCCGTTCAGCCTTGGGTAGTAGGTCAGTATCCGTGGCAGATTGCTGAAAAGGCAGGCATTTCGATTCCTAAGGAAACAAAGGTGCTCTGCGTAGAAATAGGCGGAACCAACGCTGATCAGTATCCGCTTGCGCTTGAAAAGCTTTCGCCGGTTCTGGCTGTTGTAAAATCAGACAGCACAGAGCATGCGTTTGAAATGTGTGAGGAAATGCTCAAGCACGGCGCCGGTCATACCGCAGTAATTCACTCGTCTAACGACGAGCTTATTGAAAAATACGGCGAAACAATGAAGGCAAGCCGTGTCGTAGTAAATTCTCCAGCTTCTTTCGGAGCTATCGGCGACGTATATAACTCAATGGCGCCTTCGCTTACTCTTGGCTGCGGTTCCTATGGTAAGAATTCCGTTTCTGAAAACGTTACGGCTAAAAACCTTATCAACAGAAAGAAAGTGGCTAAGAGGAGATTGAATATGCAGTGGTTTAAGGTTCCTGAAAAGATTTATTTTGAACCGGGTTCGGTTCAGTATCTTGCAAAGATGCCTGATATGAACAGAGTTATGATCGTAGCCGATCCGGGTATGGTACAGTTCGGCTATGTTGAAAGGGTATTATATCAGCTAAATAAAAATGCTAACAAGCCTTCTATTGAGATATTCAGCGAGGTAGAGCCTGATCCTGACCTTACAACAGTCCGTAAAGGCGTAGCGGTTATGAATTCTTTCCAGCCTGATGTAATCGTTGCTCTTGGCGGCGGTTCAGCAATGGACGCAGCTAAGGCTATGTGGCTCTTCTATGAAAATCCTGACGCCGACTTTATCGGTATGGCTCAGAAATTTATGGATATCCGTAAAAGAGTTTATAAGTTCCCTAAGATGGGTAAAAAGGCTAAAATGGTTTCTATTCCTACAACTTCCGGTACCGGCTCTGAAGTTACTTCGTTTGCGGTTATTTCTGACAAGAGCAAGAATATGAAATATCCTCTTGCCGATTATGAGCTGACTCCTGACGTAGCAATTATAGATCCTGAATTCGTTTATACAGTTCCTAAGTCATCTACTGCATTTACCGGTCTTGACGTTCTTACTCATGCGATTGAAGCTTATGTTTCAGTTCTTGCTAACGATTATACCGACGCTCTTGCGCTTCATGCCATCAAGCTGGTGTTTGAGTATCTTCCAAGCTCATATAAGAATGCCGACGAGCTTTCAAGAGAAAAAATGCACAATGCGTCCTGTATAGCCGGTATGGCGTTTACAAATGCATTCCTCGGCGTAAATCATTCGTTAGCGCACAAGCTTGGAGGAGAGTTCCACATTCCTCACGGTCTTGCTAACGCATATCTGCTGCCGCATGTTATCGAATATAACGGAGAACCTACTCCTACAAAATTTGCAGCATGGCCGAAATACGATCATTATATCGCACCTGAGCGTTATGCTGAAATCGCAAAGATGCTCGGATTGATTCCGCAGAACGCAACGGCTCAGGAAGGGGTAAAGGCTCTTGCAGACGCTGTAAGAAATCTAATGAAGGAAGTAAATATTCCTTTGACTATCAAGGAAGCAGGCGAAAATGATAAGAGATCTTATATAGATCCTAAGACCTATGAGGGCGCATTGGACGATCTCGCTTACAAGGCTTTTGACGACCAGTGTACTACAGCTAATCCTCGTCTGCCGAGGATTGACGAATTAAAGCGTCTTTATATGCTCGCTTATTACGGAAAATAATAATAAATAAAAAGGAACGCTCAAATGCTAATGCCACATAAGGAAGTAATCTGAAACAATCAATAGAATGCACATTACGGGCAATAGCAAAGGTAAAACAAAAAGACAGCGCAGAGGGAGAGGCTACGTAAGGAAGTAGCTTCTCCCTTTGGCTTTGTAATCAGCCGGATTGATTGAAATTGTAGGAAAAATCAACAATTTTGGAGGATTACATAATGGAAAACAGAATTTATAATGAGCAGAACGGTTTATGGTACGAATTGCAGGACGATTACTATTTGCCTTGTGTTACACTCCCCGAAGAAGAAAATCAGCCTGTGGGCGTATGGGGAAAGCGACACGCACGGTATTTGAAAGAGCATCGCAAAGTTTTGTATGTGAACTTGCTGACAAGCGGCAAACTGAACTCCCATCTTGCCGAGATTGACAAACAGGCAGAGGATATGTTTCTTCGGCTCGTAAAAGAGATGGCGGAGCGTGAGGGCGTGAATGAACAAATAAAGCAGAAAACCAAATGTTATGGGTACAAAAGATGAACAATATCCGTAATCGTGCAACGGAAATTGTAAATGCAGAAATAATTTTTCAAAAAACCTTTGACAAATTCAAAAAATAGTGATATAATCTGCATTAGTGCGTAGCCAGAAGGCGTAAGTCCAGCTTAGTTGGACTTACGCCTTTTCTGCGTTTTTAGGAGGTAAATTGAATGGAACAAAATCAAAATTATCTTGCCACCGAAAAGGTCGGCAAACTTATGGGCAAGTACGCCGTGCCCTGTATCATCTCACTTTTGGTTGGCGCTTTATATAACATCGTTGACCAAATTTTTATCGCCAACGCCGATTATCTCGGCTCTTTTGGTAATGCAGCAAATACTGTTGTTTTCCCGCTGACAGTCATTGCTCTTGCCATTGCCGTTATGATTGGTGACGGTTGTTGTGCCTTTGTATCTTTGAGCCTTGGTAAGAACAAGCCAAAAGATGCAAGTCGCAGTATGGGCAATTCTGTGCTTTTGACCATCGTATCAAGCATTGTCTTAATGATTATCTATCTTGTATTTGCTGACCAAATTATTGCTATGTTCGGCGGAACGGTCAATCAAGAAACTTTTCAGCACTCCAAAGAATATTTCTTTTGGATTACACTCGGTATTCCGTTCTATATGTTCGGTCAGGCGATGAACCCAGTTATCCGCGCAGACGGCAACCCCCAATTTGCTATGATCTCCACCCTTGCCGGTGCAGTTATCAATATTATTCTTGACCCTATCTTCATTTTTGTATTTAAGTGGGGTATGATGGGCGCTGCTGTTGCAACTGTGATTGGTCAGGCGGCTACCGCTATTCTTGCAATTTGGTATCTGTTCCACACTAAAGTTGTGAAAATGAGCAAAAAGGATTTCAAACTCGACGGTAAGATTGTCGGCAAAACGCTTTCTCTCGGTATTTGCAGTTTCCTTTCGCAAATTTCATTAGTTGCGGCAATGGCGGCAATCAATAATATGATTCGTAAATACGGTGCTATGGATTCAATTTTCGGACAGGAACAGTACGCTCAAATCCCGATGGCAGTTGTTGGTATTGTAATGAAGTTCTTCCAAATTGTTATTTCTATAGTAGTCGGTATGTCGGCTGGTTGTATCCCGATTGTCGGTTTCAATATGGGTGCAAAACTCAATGATAGAGTTAAAAAGCTCTTTACAAGACTTCTTATTTGCGAGGCTCTTGTCGGTGCTGTTGCTTTAATTATCGTTGAGTTCTTCCCATTACAGCTCATCGGTATTTTCGGTGCAGCAAATGAAAGTGCATACTACACAGTATTTGCTATCAAAGCATTCCGTATTTATCTGTGTATGCTTCCTTTAGCTTGTGTCAATAAAGCCGCATTCATTTTCTTGCAAGCAATGGGAAAAGCAGTTGCATCCACAATGCTGTCTATGGTGCGAGAAATCGTATTCGGTGTCGGCTTTGCTTTGCTTTTGCCTGTAACCTTTGCACTTGATGGCGTTCTTTATTCAATGCCTGCTTCGGACATTCTGACTGCAATTATTTCTACAACTGTGATTATTATGACATACAAGCAATTGTCAAAAAAGACCGCATAATTTAGAATAGGGACACCGAGATGGTGTCCCTATTTGTCTAATATCTGTATTTCTCGATAGCTTGTTTCAAGCTGCATACTGCTTTGAACAGCAAACGAAATGATTACCATTCCCTCATCAATCCTGCCAAAATTCTTTTCTATCAAATCATAGTAATCGCAGGTCGATTTTTCCATTTCAACCCGATGGCAATGATAGTTGCCTTTTGGAAGCTGAATAATATTAGGTTTATCTTGATTGACTTTGTCTACCAATTCATAAAAAACATATTGCCGCACATCATTTTGAGAAAAATCCAAAAGGATACCTGCCATAAAAGTCGGATGATACTCTGTTGGGCAGTCCAGCAACAATTTTGCAGACGAGCGTTGGACTCTTTCTATATCACGTAGATCTCCGTGATATTCGGCGGCAATAAGGCAACGGGAGGAAATCTCTCTGTGGTAGGTACTTGCTTGTAATTCGGTATTCTGTTCTTTTTCCAAAAAATTAAGCAGATATTCGATTTTACGAAGTTCTATCAACTTTTCCTTATATTGCTGCTCTGCTATCTGTTTTCCTTCCTCCAACAATTCCCTTAATTTTACGGAATCCCGGTATGTGAATTGTGTTAGCTGCTTTAGCGGAATATTCAAATCGATACAAAGCAGAATGATGTCAAGCATATGTAACTGTTCAAGGGAATAGTAGCGGTATTTTGTCTGCGGATCAATGAACGCCGGACAAAATATTCCTAACTTCTCATAATATCGAAGTGAATTAATATTTATATTTCGTAACTTGGCAAGCTGACTGATTGTAAGTAAGGAGTTTTTATCTTTTATAGTGTCCGACATCTGATTACCTCTATTATACTAACAGACTTTATATATCATTATACATTAAAATTTCCATTGTTTCAATCTTTGCTAAAAATCGAATTATTTATGAACTTTCATCAAAACTGTTGACTCTATTATTATAACAGGGTTTATACTAAAAGGTATGCGACAAGGAGGAATTTTTTATGAATGATAATGAAATAACAAAAAATCCGTTAGGGACAGAACGGATTGGAAAGCTGCTTACCGGATTTGCTGTCCCAAGCATTATCTCGTTGGTGCTGATTGCCGTATATAACCTTGTTGACCAAATTTTTATCGGTCAGGGTGTCGGTTATCTCGGCAATGCAGCGACCAATATTATTTTGCCGCTTATGACAGTTCAGATTGCTATTGGCGTAATGTTATCAGACGGTACGGCTTCTTTCCTTAGCTTGAAGTTGGGTGAAGGTGACGAACGCAAGGCAGCAAAGGGCGTTGCAAACTGTATTACATTGACTATTCTTTCGGGTGTATTACTTTGTGTTTTGTTTGAACTGTTCTTGGAGCCGCTGTGTCATTTGTTCGGCAGTACAGACACGATTCATTCTTATGCAATGGAATACGGTAGAATTATCGTTTTGGGATTTCCGCTTTCTATGATAGACGGTGCATTGGCAGGTGTTATCCGCGCTGACGGCAGACCGAAGGAAAGTATGTACGGTATGATTATCGGCTGTTTCAGTAATGTTATACTTGACTGGCTCTTTGTTATCGTTATTCCCTGGGGTGTTGCAGGAGCTGCTTGGGCAACCATTATCGGTCAGGCATTGAACGCTATCTACTACATATTCCTGATGTTCCGCTTCAAGTCTGTCAAACTAAAAAAAGAAGATTTTAAGCTCGACCGCAAAATTTACGGCAAGGTATTGTCTCTCGGTATACCGAGCTTCATCACACAGATTGCCACCGTTATTGTTATTTTTACTATGAATAATGTTATTGGTGCGGTAGGTGTAAATTCCAAATACGGTACGGATATTCCTCTTGCAGTTATCGGTATCACAATGAAACTGTGCCTTGTGGTTACTCAAATCGCATTGGGCATTGCAATCGGAGCACAGCCGATTTATGGATTTAACTATGGCGGAAAACAGTTTAAGCGAGTGAAGGAAACCTTCAAACTCGCTATGATTAGCAGTACATTGGTATTGGTTGTAGCAACGGTCATCTTCCAGCTATTCCCCGGCGAGATTATTTCTTTGTTCGGACGGGAATCCGCACTCTATATGGAATTTGCAGTTAAATCTGTTCGTATTTACTTGTGCGCTTGCTTTGTTGTTGGTATGAACCTTGTATGTTGCATTTTCCTGCAATCTGTTGGAAAGGCAGTTCCATCATCCATTCTGTCTTTGGCAAGACAGATCGTTATTCTTGTTCCTGCAATCGCTATTCTCGGAGAACTCGGTGGTGTTGAGGGCATTTTGTGGTCAGGTCCTGTTTCGGATGTTCTTGCCTGCATACTGTCCTTGATTATGGTTGGTGCATATTGGAAAAAGATATTCAAAAAAATGTAGATATTATTGCTGACGATGTGGCAGATACAACTGAAGCAGTTATTAAACAGTACCATCCCGGCATTATTAACCATTGCCCGTGAACACGGTTCTTCCGGCAAGCAAATTGGTAAACTTGTTGCCGAAAAACTGGGTATTCCTTTTTATTACAAGGAAACTACCGCACTTGCCGCACAGGAAAACGGCTTGGCTCAGGAATTTATTTCTGACATCAACAAGAACTCTCCCGAATATTTGCACGATTTGTATTTGAGTACAAAGGTTGTGCAGGATGCGATTGTAGCACAGAACAAGGTTCTTCATAAAATTGCTGAAAACGGAAGTTGTGTTATTGTTGGTAGATCCGCTGACTATGTATTGAGAGATATTAAGGATGTAGTCCGTATCTTTGTTTATGCTCCGGAGGAATACCGTGTCGGCAGAGTAATGGAAATTTATGGTGATACCCGTGTGGGTAACGAATGGGGCGACCGCAGGCATTACGACCTTCTCGTTGATTCCTCTGTCGGTTTGAAAGAAACAGCAGAAGTGATTATGCAGTACATTACTGCAAGGAACAGGTAAATACAAATGGGATTCTTTTCACTTCAATGCGTTGAATGTTCTGAAAGAACAAAGAAACAGATTGGTCAATACGTCATAGCCGTGAACATGGTGCAAAATCTCCTGCCCGAAATTCGGCAGAGCAATTTCTTTTCCGTCTGCTATATCTTGGAAAACACGCATAGACGTATTGCCCAGTCCTCAAGCGCAATAATAAATCTGTCGGGAACATACTCGGAATTGGGATATGCAACATTCTCATTAGCCTTTGTGAGCAACCCTTCACTTATCCAAATTTGCTTGTAGCCTATGGTGTTTTCACAGCGAAACTCTACGCCACCCAATGCGAATAGCCCATAAAATTCTTGGTTATTTCTCCGCCATAATAGCACACCTCCAAAACCACAGGTCTTCCCGATGAAATAAGCGTGGTAAGCGTTTCGCAAACGCTCTTGTCACTGCGGCAATTTGAAATTTTCACACCGCTTAAATTGTTTTCTTCGGCGTATTTATTCACCGAATTTGCTATCTGTGTTCCGGACATATAGTATTTAGGCTCGCCCGTGCTGTAGTCCTCGGAAATTGCGGAATAATTTCTGATGACGTTCATTCTCTCCAAAAACTCATCGCCGTACACAGGATAAACCGTCTGCAAAAGCAACGTTCCGCTTTCCGCTCCGCAGGCTGTAGAGCCGTGAAAATCAAGATCGTTTTGCTTGACTACGCTTGTGTCAAGCATAATTTCAAGCGAAAGATAATCCGAAAAAATTTCCGTGCCGTCCTCGTAAACAAAGCTTGCCCGAATTTCTTTTATGTGATATCCGCATTTTAGATTATAGCCAAGCCGTTGGGGCTTTCTGATTTAATTATGTTTTGCTCGTCAAAATCCACGCTTTTATCGGTTATATCTTTCGCATTACAGCTTAAAATCAAACTGCAATCGGCATTGCTTTCCGTTTCCTCGTGAAGATAAATGTTTACAGCTTGCACTTCGGAAAAATCATTGTCAAAGGTCAATGTGTTTTTGTAGGAAAGCTTGACTGCAGGCGTAGTATAAAATGTGGTTGATGGTTCGTCTTGAGATGAGTTTGAATCAACCGTTTCCATAGATTCACTTTGACTTGATTGCATACTTGTGGTTTCGACTATGGAATCATTTGGGGTTGATTGTTTTTCGTATGTCAGCCGCTTATGAGCAGTATTGCGGTTAATAATGCCATGCTAATTTTTTTCATTTGACCTATCCGTCCTTAGAAAAACAGCTTTTGAGAACATTCCCAATAAAGCAAGCATAACAGTCACCGCTAAGGACCCAATAATGTATTCGGCTGTGTCTATGCTCGAATCAAAGCTTTTTTGAAATTCTATCATAAGAAAAAGTTCTTCCCACATTCGCCTTTCGACGAAAGTCAAAATTCCGTAAATTGCACCTGCCGACAGTATAATACAAAGCGCTGCGCGAAACCATTTTCTCAATCTTTTGTTATAGATGAATTTCAAGTGCATTCCCATATGAAATGAAGAAAGCAGAAAAAGCCATGCGGTTGACAGCAGATGAAGCTTTCTGCCTGCTTCGATTGCAGAACCGTTTGTAAATGCAAATAGGCGCTGTGAAACAAGCATTCCGCTTATCATACTGCATAAGGCAAATATGAGCAATAATGAGCTTATTGCCAGAGCAAGCGCTCTCACGGCGTTATAACGTCCTTTTATGAGTGAGGAATACCATTTCCTGTTTAGGACAGTGTGCATAATAAACAATACTCCGAAAGCAATGCCGAGGCATTCGTGCGACAGCCCTTTTATCTGATATTCGCTCATGAGAAGCAGCAATACAGCGTACATCCCGACATCCGTTATTATTTTCGCTTTTTTCATTACTTTTTCAGCCCCAGTTCATCAAGCCAATCTATAATTTGCTGTTCGGAATCAGCTACGTCATCTCTGTAAATGCTTATTCCGTCAAGCGCCTCCGCTTGAGGTTCAAGCTCTGCAATTATTTCGGGAGCGCCTGAAAATCCGCTTCCTCCGTGCGTATTAAACGGAATAATTTTTTTGCCCGAAAAGTCATATGTTTCAAAAAGCGTGTACATAATATACGGCATATCTGCATTCCAATTCGGATAACCGACAAATACGGTATCATAGCTGTCGAAATTTTCAATTTCACTTTCTATTTCGGGGCGAGCGTTTTCGCTTATTTCCTGCTGTGCACGCTCAAGCAGCGCCTCATGGTCGGTAGGGTACGGATCTTTCGGCAAAATGCGGAATATATCCGAGCCGGTATTGTCCTGTATCACATAAGCGACATACTGCGTATTCCCAAGCTTTTCACCGTCTTTTTCCACATAGCTGTTATCCTTATTGTCGGGTACGGAAAAATAAATAACCAGCGATTTCGTTTCGTTTTCTTCCGCTTCGTTTGCGTCCTGTTCGGTCTTGGAATCGTCATTGGAAGCGCTGCTCGTTTTCGGCTGACGGCTTTCATCGGAAGGCGGATTCTGCCAACCGCCCTCAGGCTCGGCGATTTCGGAACAGCCTACAAGCGCCATCATCATAACTGTCGTTATGCAAAATGCTGTAAAAGAAAATATTTTTGTTTTGCTCATGATAAATTCCTCCGTTTATTCTGTAATTCCGTTGTCTCTCAAATATTCGTCTATTCCTGCGGTATCGGTATGCTCGGTGAAAAGTCCGTCATGCACCGTCCCGTCGCCTGCACACTCTCGTACAAACTCCATAGAGTTTTCAAACTGCTCGGTATCCATTGAAGCCGACTGCGTAAACGGATAAATATCGATTCCCGTGAGGTCGTAGCTTTCCAAGAATGTACCGATTATCATAGGTGTAGTATGCCACCAAATGGGATAACCCAAAATAATCGTATCGTATTCATCAAGAGATTCGGGAAGATTTGCGATTTCTGGGCGCTGGTTTTCATCTCGTTCAACCTTTGCAAGCTCGCCCGTTTCGTTGTAATCATTGGGATAAGGTGTCAAAGGCTCAATCTCTAAAATATCGCCGCTTGTTTGTTCTGCGATATATTCTGCCATTTCCTTGGTGTTGCCCGACCATGTGAAATAGGCAACCAAAACCTTACCGTTTTTCTTACTTTTTTCATTGTCTGCGGAATTTTCGTCACTTTCGTTTTCCGAATTTTCTTCTGCTGTCGAAGCATCTGTATTTGATGATGTACTGTCGTCCAAAGCCGAATTGTCTGATATTTGGGCATTGTCAGCCGTATTTTCGGAAGTATTAAATCCTAAATCCATAAGCCAGCTTTCAATTTCGGATACCGAAGTCACTCTGCGCGCGCCAAAAATCGCCAGATTTTCGCACGAATTAAGAAAAGTCGGCATCGTATTGGAAATATCGCTTCCTCCGCTTGTGCAAAACGGAATAATCAGCTTGTCCGACAAATCATAGCTTTCAAGAAAAGTGTTAATTATTGCAGGTGTTGCGTGCCACCACACGGGATAACCTATAAAAACGACATCGTATTTTTCCATGTCCGCCACAGCGCCTTTTATTTCGGGACGACTATTAAAGCGTATCTCGTTATTTGATTGTAGGTAAACATTGCCATATTCTTCTTTCGGAGAAATTTCAAAAACATCTCCGTCAAGCTGCTCTCCGATAGCTTCAGCGACCTCTTTTGTAGTACCCGAATAGGAAAAATACGCTATGAGAATTTTCTTGTCGTCCTTGGAAAGAATGCTTTCGGCAAGAGCTTCGGTTTGCGAGTCGTTCAGCGATTTATCCTCAAGCATGCGAAACATGTCTGGGTAGCGGTAAGCCTGATACCCGACTATAATCAAAACCGTTGCGATAAGGATAATTATTGCGGCGATAAGCCGTCTGTTTTTCGATTTTTTCATATCACATACACTCCTCTAAAATCTCATATATTTCGTTATTGCTCAAAACGCGGGGATTGGTTTTTATAATATTCGTGCTCTCGGCAACCTCTTTCAGAAGCTCCTTTGTTACCGGCGCTGTCGTTTTAAGCTGTGAAAGCTTTGTCGGAAGTCCGCACTCACGGATAAAGCTCTCCAGCGCTTTAAGTCTCGATTTTGCATAGTTTTCACCGAATACAACACTTGCAAATCGTGTGAATTTTTCATGTGCATCGCTTAGTATATGACGGTAATAAACGGGCTGAATAACCGCCAGCCCCTCGCCGTGGTTGCAATCGGTATATGCACCGAGCTGATGTTCTATCTGGTGTGCCTGAAAATCGGTAAGTCTGCCGCACTTGAGTATTCCGTTTTCTGTCATAGCGCTGTCCCACATGAGGTTGCTTCTTGCTTCGATGTCGTTTATGTCATCAAGCAGTCTGCGCATATATACGACCGTATTTCTCATAACGGCAAGCGCCAAATCGTCTGAAACATTGTCCTTATCCGAATTTCCGAAATATGTTTCCATAGCATGGCTTAATGTGTCAAACGCTCCCGAAAAGACTTGACTTCTCGGTACAGTGAGGGTATATGTTGGATTAAGCGCCGCAAATGAGGGAACAGTGCCGAAAAGCGGGGCTTTCAGCTTCTTGTCCGTAAAGGTGATAACCGCACCTCCGTTCATTTCAGAACCAGTGCCCGAAACCGTAACTACTGCACCGAGCGGAATACCGTTTTTCGGTATGATATTATGCTTATACTCCAAGTCAAAAATATCTTCATTGGTAAAAGCCTGTGCGGAAATTCCCTTACAGCAGTCGATAACACTTCCGCCGCCCACAGCAAGAATAAAATCTACCCCGTGAGATTTAGCAAGAGCCGCTCCCTCCTGCACTTTTTCATAGGTAGGGTTTGACATAATGCCCGAAAATTCAACTACCGTTTTTCCTGCCTTTTGAAGAAGCAAAATAACCTCATCATAGATTCCGTTCCGTTTAATTGAACCGCCGCCATAGGCGAGCAGGACGGTTTTTCCGTATTTTTGAAGCTCTGAATTAAGCGCTTTCTCTGTACTGCCTTTACCGAAATAAACCTTTGTCGGGTAAGAATAAGTAAAATTGTCCATTGAGATACCTCCGTTTTCATCTGATAAAATTCGTTAAGACCTTTTCATTTATTGGTTGCGGTACGCCGTTTTCTTTGCCAAGCTCTATACATTTGAGCAGTCAAGTCATGTTCTTTCCGATGTTGTACATCGTCATAAGCCCCTCCTTATCTTCTGCGACTTGTTCGGGCTGTGCGCCGTAAACGTGATTTCAGTAGGTAGAAGAAACCACTGGCATAGAGCAAATAGTAAAATACTTGTTGATGACATCAAAAGACGCAGTTGTTCCTGCACGTCTGGCGGACAATACTGCTGCCGCAGGTTTAAACGCAAACGCAGAACCGCAGGAATAAAACGCTCTGTCCATGAACGACAGCAATCTGCCGCTTGGATGGGCGAAATATACAGGCGAACCAAATACAAAGCCATTTTTCCTTGCGCCTCCGTTTACAAGCAATACTTTCATCAAAGTTTCACCTTCTTTCCATTGCGATTTGTTGGCTTGTGTGGTATAATGCGATTGCTTCAATCGGTTTCTATAATCGATTATACAATGCAGTTGTAACTATCGGTCAATAGGTAAAACGAAAAAATCTCGTGAATTTTTCGTGAACATCTTGTAAAAAGGAAAGTGATATATATGTATACGATGATGCAGGTTCGCAGAGAGCTTGATATGACTTATCAGACATTGAAATTTTATTGCAACGAGGGACTTGTCCCGAATGTAAAACGCGATAAAAATAATCGCCGCATTTTTGACGAGAAGGACGTCAAATGGATTCACGACCTTTCGTGTTTGAAAAAATGCGGTATGAGCATACAGGAAATGAAGGAATACCTTGCTTTGTGTCTTGAGGGAGAATCAACCATCAAAGTACGCAAGGAAATGCTCAAGATTAAATATTGAATTCAACACCTCTTGTGCAAATCAGCGTAAGAGGTTATTTTTTTGCTCTTTTTCCTCAAAGCAGGGGGTGCAAAACGACTTTTAACTTCAAAAGAGTAGAGGAATATTTTTCGACAATAAATTTGCAAACAGACTTACCTTTTTCCTTTCTCGGTTCAAGCAAGCGATAGAAATATTTTTGACACCTACCCTTAAAAATAGACTTTCTCAGTGCATACAGGTAAAGGACTTATCTCTCAATTCTTTACAACTGAATGACTGTCCGAATGGGATATGATTTCGCCAAGACCTCTTGTACGAGCAGAGATAGTGAAACGACGCTGCGGTGAGAGTCCGGGGCAGGGATACAAAAACGACATTCGGGGAAAGCGGCAAATTACAAAGCGAAGGAGGGGTCAAAAGTGGTTATCAAAATCAAGCCGTCTCAAAGCAGGCGTATCAACGCTCTTGTCCGCAGGCTGTGCTGCAACTGTGATAACGGCAGCTGTCTGCGGAGATTATGGATAAAGCGCAGTTGTATCTGTAATTCTCATTTTATTCTAAAGGCAAAAAAATCAAAGATACTGCCAAAAATGCGCTGAAAACCCAAAGCGAATAAAAGCTGCCGAGCGGCAACGCAGAAAACGGGCTTCTTTGTCACGTTTTTAGCTCCTGCAAAGCCTCATAAATACAGGCTTTTTTAGAGAGAAAACATGGCAAGCCGTAGCTCAATACCCGAACCCCGGTTTTAGGGGTTAATAAGCGTGACAAAGAAAATTGAAGGGAGATAAAACCTTGAACCAATTCTACATGGTAGCCGAAGCCGAGCAATATGTCTTTTACAAAGTCCCGAAGGCTTTGTTTACGGATGAGAAATACAAGTCCGTCAGCACCGAGGCCAAAATGCTTTATGGACTTTTGCTTGACCGCATGCACCTGACGGACAAGTATGGCAGAGTTTATCAGTATTTCACCGTCAGGCAGGCGCAAGAGCTGCTACGCTTTGGACACGAAAAGATATGCCGGCTGTTCTCCGAGCTTGAAGTGGCGGATTTAATCTATCGCAAGCGTCAGGGACGGAGTCAGCCGTGCATGATCTATGTCAAGAAATTATACTGACTTCCGATTTTCGGATTTCAAGAGTTCCGAGAATCAGAAGGTAATAAGACTGAGAGAGTGAGATATTACCGACCGAGAAATAAGTATATCTATCTCTCTGTATATAACTATCTCTATCTAAAGAAAGGATAAGTTTATGAACAGTACAAGGAAAATAAAGAAACAGTTTTGGCTTACTGAGGAGGAAGCACGGAGTCTGAAACAAAAGGCAATGACAGCGGGCATTACCGAAGCTGCTGTTATTAAGTATGACGGTCATTGTCATGTGAAGGTAGATATTTACTTCACGGCGATGGGAATGATGGATATTCCCACCGAAAACGAAATCCGTGCTATGCTCAAGAAATATAGAAAAATCCGCTGGACTTCAAATTCGTGGCATAGCAAAAGGATACGGCGCAGCCCTTATCGGCGCTGCACCGTATCCCTACATAATTACTTCCTTATCTGGCTGCGCCAAAAGCGCTCCTTTTTATTTATTTCCTAAGGCGCTGATTCCTTAAAACCGTATTGATGAAATAATCAAGCTTTCCCTTGTTTCTTTCATTTATTCTGTTGAATTTCTCAAGAAAATCTTTTTCATCTTCTGATAGGTTATTCTTTCCTGATTTTAAATTTGTCAGACCGGCTATGTAGTCGATGGAAACATTATAATACTCCGCAAGATTAATTACCATATGAAATGGAATTTCTCTTTTGCCGGATTCATATCTCTGATATTGAACCTGGCTGGTATTTAAATATGATGCAATTTCCTTCTGAGTTTTATCTGCATCCTCGCGTAAATCTCGTAATCTTTGATAAAAAAACATAACTTCTCACTCCTAAAATTGTCATATTTTTAATATTATATAGCAAACTATATGGTTATATTTGACATTCTAACCGAATGGTGTTATAATTCAATATACAAACACCGAATAGTTATTAGAACTTTTCGGCTTATTTCAAATCGCTCCGGTAAGCTCCTGAATTATATCATCATCAAAAATTAAGACTTCCCCAAAAGGTTTTGATTTGATTTATCGGAGCGATTTGAAAAAGGCTGAATTAATTTATGCGGATACTTTTTTAGTATCCGCATAATTGTTTTTATACAGTAAATCCTTTTGCTCTCAGACCGTCAATGGCGTCGCCAAGTACTGCGGCATTAGTGCTTGATACCGAATGAAGCAGATATATTCCTCCGCCGTGAGCGGAAGATACTATCCGTTCCAAGGCCTGTGACGGATCCGGCTGATCGTCAGTTTTCCAATCGACGTAAGCAAAGCTCCACATCAGAGTTTTATATCCCAATTCGTTTGTTAGAGCAAGGGACTGTTCCGAAAATTCACCGCAGGGAGGACGCAGGTACTGCATTTCATACCCGTATTTTTCCGCAACAAAATCATGAAGACTCATAATTTCTTCTTTGAGAGATTCAGATGAAAGATCCGGCATCGAGGCATGCGACATGCCGTGGTTGCCTAATATATGTCCTTCATCGACCATTCTCCTTACTAAATCCTCTTCCTTTTTAGCGTAATCTCCGGTTAGGAAAAATATTGCTTTCACATTCTTTTCCTTTAAAACGTCAAGAATCGGAGCAGTGTAGCCGTTTTCATAGCCCTGATCGAACGTAAGGATTATACGGTTTTCATCGTTTGTCAATGCATATGCGTCGTATTTTCCATATTGAGAATTGAAATCCACCGCGCCTAACGGACAGTTTTTGCAGTCAGTTTCTTTCCCCTGGCCATAACCCGATTTATTATTGCTCATCGCCTGAGCTGCGGCTCCGGGCATGGTAAAGAGTATCATAGCGGCCGTCATAGCCGCGGCTATTTTTTGTTTTAATATCATCAGGTCACCTCGTACCGGAATTTATTTAATCCGGTGTAAATAGTATGCGACAGGTTCTTTTTCATATGCAAGGTAAGCTTTTCAAAAAAGCGTGGAATAAATAAGAAAAAATAAAGGGACGTTTTAGACGTCCCTTTTATTTTTATAATTTGCTTAGCCGCAGCAGTTTGAACGGCGTACAAAAGAGTTGCAGTCTGTACATTCAGGAACAGTAGGATCAGCCTCGTGAGTTCCAACCTTGATAGCGTCCAGAGAGCAGTAATCTTCAGTCCGCATATTGTGCTCGCACTGCTTGACTGTACAGTGGATGTTTGAATTCTTCTTCTTTGATTCCATGTTAAATCACCTTTTTCATAAAGTTTAATTCTCAATCCATTAAGAGAACAATATTATTATGTACAGAAAATTTTTAAAAATTCATAAAAAACATCGCATGTAAAAAATTAAGGCGTATATTTAAATCCGTGTTAAAACAACCGATAAAAATAATATGTATATAATTACAATTTATATACAAATAAACAAAAATTAAATTTTTATATTGACTTTATAAAATTAATTTGTTAATATGATATTATTCAGATTATATTCTGGATTTATTTAATATTTTTAAGGGGGATATGAAATGTCAGATTTAAATGAAAATCAGACAAACGAGCAGGTTCAGACTGCAGAAGTTTCTCAAAGCAATTCCGCAGAGTCTGCTTCCGCTTCGCCGGATCAAGCGTCGTTCGCCGGCGCCGAGCTTGTAGGAGGGGTTGAGCCGGCTAAGAAAAAACCTGTATTTTTGATTATAGCTATAATAGTGGTGATATTGGCGGCAGGCAGCGCTGCGGCATATAACTTTATACCATGGGTAAAAAATAATGTAAAAATGCTTTTAAATAGTCCCGAAGACTACTATGCTTGGGTTGAACAGGAAAACATTGAAAACGCTGCCGATAAGTTTTCTGAAGCTTACGGTAAAATGCTTGGTTCGTCTGCAACTTCAGAGGAATTTGAGTTTAAAGCGGATTTGGATTCTGCAAATGTCGGCGCGCTGATCGAGGAACTGACCGGTTCTCCGCTTTCTGAAAGCGGTATTGTTCTTCCGTCGAGCGTAGCAATAAAAAGCGGCGCTGATATTGATGAAAATGGAAATATCAAATCATCGTTAGTTTTTAATTCTGATGATAAAACACTTGCTACAATGAATTTATATATGATGGACGGAGTTTATTATTATCAGATTCCGGAGCTGTCGCCTTCTTACATATCCATGGATCTTGATACAGTTATGGAAGAAATGTATAGCGATATGGGAGTTGAGGAAGCGGCTTTTATAGAATCATATATGGATGCATTAATGTCCATATCTACTGATCCTGAGTCTCTTAAAGAAATGCTCTCTGAAAAAGAGCTTAACGAGCTTATGGTAAAATATTTTACCATTGTTTTCGAGAATATTGACGACGTAGAGCTTGACAAAAGCATTGAATGCGAAGTAAACGGAGTTGAAACTACATATAATAAGCTTGAAGCAAATATTGATCAGGGAACCGTTTTCAGTATTGTCAAGGACGTTTTGAAAGAGGCTAAAAAGGATAAAACTCTTATTAAGCTAGTTGAAAAGTTCGGTTTAACTGAAGACGATTATACAGCGGCTGTCGATAGTCTGCTTTCGCAAATCGGAACAGTTAGCGTCAGCGGCGGAGATACTGTTTTAAAAATGTACGTTTACGTTGATTCCAACGGAAAAATCTGCGGACGTGAATTTGTTGTTCCTGATGAAGAAAATATCGATATCGGTTATATGACTGCTAAGGACGGTTCTGACAGTTCTTTTGACATTAAGCTTTTAGCAAATGACGAGGGTTTTCAGATCGTCGGAAATTGTGAAGAAAAATCCGGTAAGGAAAGCGGCAGCGCTAAGGTTACGTTTGCGGGATCGGGCGATAATATTGAATTTGCGATTAATTACAGCGATTTAGAAACTATTAATGAAGATAAAGGATATTTAAAGGGAGACGTTTCAGTTGACCTGACATCGTTAAACGGTCCGGTTATTACTGTAAACCTTGACTCGGACGGAAAGAGCCAAACAATTAAATCAGACATCACTGTCGACGGCAAAAATTACGGAACATTGTCGCTGACCACTAAGGAAGAGCTTACCGTGGATATTCCGGAATTTGATTCTTCTCAGCAGATTTATCAGTATTCAGAGGATGGCGCACAGCTTGAGCAGTATATATCAAATGCAGATCTTGAAACCTTTATTAATAATATAGGCTCTGCCTTTGGAGTTGACGGTTTGGGAGCGTTAATGAGTGCGGCTATGTCTGATCAGAGCGGAGATGTTACAGGCGGATATACCGGAAGCGGCATAACAGACGGATCTGCCGGAGACATTACCTCAGGCTCAACGACAGGCGTCAGCGGAGATGTTACTTATGATTTTTCAAAGCTTGATATAAAGGTAAACGGACAGAGCGTCAAGCTTCCTGCCAAAATTGACGGACTTATAGATCAGGTTACAATTGATAAGGAAAAGGTTGAAGCCGGATATCTTGAAAGCTTTTATAATGATGATTATTCATTTGGATTAACTGTTGCTAATGAATCTGATACGGACGCGGCTCCGAAGGACTGCCTGATTTCAGGTATTGATGTTTCCGAGGGCTCGCCGGTTTCGGTTACAATCGACGGTTTTGCTGTCGGAGGCAACGTTGCGGATTTGGCGGATAAATACGGCGTAAAGCTACAGGATGCTAATAACGGATACTTCACCATTTATGATATATCGTCTGAATGGAACGAAATGGTAGTTTATTATTACGATGGAAAAATTTATGAAATAAATATAGAGTTTATGGAGTTTTAACTTTTAAAAATTAAACTGAAACGGTTGGATATAATTTCCAGCCGTTTTTGTTTATTTAAAACAACAATATTATTAAAACCCGTTGACATGAAAAATTCTATATGATATAATATGATTGTTAATAAATTAACAATACGGATCTAATATAAAAACGGAGGTTTAAGATAATGAATATTTTTGTTTGCGTCGGAAGCTCGTGTCATCTGAGAGGATCCGCAAAAATAGTAGAACTTATAAAAGATGCGGTAAAGGAAAATAACCTTGAGGATAAAATAAAGCTTTCCGGAGCTTTTTGTTTGGGAAAATGTACAGAAGGGGTATCAATTAAAATTGACGATGAGATTATATGCGGCGTATCTCCGGACAATTTTGACGATATATTTAAAAAGCATGTTCTCGATAAGATATAAACGCCTGAAATACATATTGAAATGGAGCAGATTAAAATGATGGATTATTTGCAGCTTAAAAAGTTGAATTGTAAAAATTGCTATAAATGTATACGTCATTGTCCGGTTAAATCAATAAAATTTTCGGGAAATCAGGCGAATATAATAAATGATGAATGTATTCTCTGTGGAACATGCTTCGTAGTCTGTCCTCAGAACGCCAAGCAGATAAGAAACGACGTGGCAAGAGTCAGAGAGGCTATGTCGGGGGGAAAAAGAGTAGTTGCAAGCATAGCTCCGGCGTTTGCCGCAAATTATGAGGGAGTTACAATAGCCTCAATGCAGGACGCTTTGAAAAGACTGGGTTTTTATTTTGCGGAGGAAACGGCAGTCGGCGCGCAGCTTGTTACGTCTGAATATGAAAAATTAATACAGGAAGGCGGCCATAGCGTTATTATTTCTTCATGCTGCAATACTGTTAACACTCTTATACAGAAGTATTACCCCGGAGCGGTAAAATATCTGGCTGACGTTTTGTCGCCTATGCAGGCTCACTGTCAGAAGCTAAAGGACGAATATCCCGACTGTTATACCGTTTTTATAGGACCATGTATTTCTAAAAAAGAGGAAGCGGATAAATATAAGGGATTGGTCGATACTGTTCTGACCTTTGAGGAACTGACTGAATGGCTTAATGAAGAAGGAATCGAATTCAGACCGATGGAGGATACGGTCGAAAAGGGGCTGACAAGGCTTTACCCGACAAGCGGAGGAATACTTCGTACAATGTCGAGGAACAGTGAAAGATACAGTTATTTATCGGTTGACGGCACAGATAACTGTATTGCGGCTATCAAAGATGTAATTGACGGAAAAATAAGCGATTGCTTTATAGAGATGTCCGCATGTGCCGGAAGCTGCATAGGGGGACCGGCAATGGATAAGGAACACAGACAGCCTGTAACTGATTTTGTTGCTGTTGACAAATATGCCGGGAAGGAAAGGTTTAAAACAACTGAGGTTGACAGTGCGAAGCTTAAAAAGGAGTTCAAGGGAGAAATTCTGCACAGGGCAATGCCGAGCAGCAGGATTATTGAGGAAATTTTGCATAAAATGGGAAAAACCTCTCCTGATCAGGAGCTCAACTGCGGAAGCTGCGGATATGATACATGCCGTGAAAAAGCTATTGCGGTATATCAGAATAAGGCTGATTTTACTATGTGCCTGCCGTTTTTGAAGGAAAAGGCAGAGTCGTTTTCCGATAAAATAATAAGGAATACGCCGAACGGTATAATAGTTTTGAACGAGGAGCTTGAGGTACAACAAATCAATAAGTCCGCGTGTGAAATAATGAACGTTAAAAACCCGTCTGATATTCTGAATTCGCCGGTAGTAAGAATACTTAATCCGCTTGAGTTTATTACCGTAATGGATACCGGAAGAAATATACACGATAAAAAGGTTTACCTTGCCGAATACGGTAAATATGTCGAGGAAACTATTATATATGATCCGGAATACCATATAGTCATGGGAATACTCAGAGACATAACCCAAGAGGAAAAGGATAAGGAAAAACGCGGTGAAATATGCAGTAATACGATCGAGATTACAGATAAGGTTATTGAAAAGCAGATGAGGACCGTTCAGGAAATCGCGTCGCTGCTGGGCGAAACTGTCGCAGAAACAAAGGTTGCGCTTACTAACTTAAAGGAGAGCCTGAGTGATGAATAATCTTTGCACCGATATAGGATACCGCAGTATCAATAAATACGGCGAACAGCTTTGCGGAGATCATGTTGAGGTTATAGAAAGGGGAGAGGATTATACCGTTCTTGTTCTTGCGGACGGTCTGGGAAGCGGCGTAAAGGCGAGTATACTATCAACTCTTACATCAAAAATCATTTCAACTATGATCGCCAATGAAATGAGTCTTGAGGACTGTGTTTCAACAATAGCCGCTACGCTGCCGGTATGCGAGGTCAGAAAGGTCGCTTATTCCACGTTTACAATAATGTGCGTTCGGAATAACAGTGAAGCGGAGCTGATACAGTATGATAACCCTCAGGTTATTTTACTCAGAAACGGCAGAAATCTTGATTATGAGAAAACCTCGTCTGAAACCGGCGGAAAAACGATATACACGTCAAAAATTCAGCTTTGTGAAAACGACGTATTTATAGCTATGAGCGACGGCGCAATCTTTGCGGGCGTAGGCAAATATATGAATTTCGGCTGGCAGAGAGAAAACATCATAGATTATATTGAAAAGCTGTATGAACCTAATTATACGGCAAAGGTTATTTCTACCCTGATACTTGACGAGTGCAACAGGCTTTATGGAAACGAACCGGGCGACGATACAACGGTAGCGGCAATAAAGATAAGACCAAGAAAGCCGGTCAGTCTTCTTTTCGGACCGCCTGCCGATCCTAAGGACGTAAATAAAATGATGGCTCTTTTCTTTTCGAAGGAAGGCAAGCATATAGTCTGCGGAGGCACCACGTCCTCGCTGGCGGCTCAATATCTTGGTACAGAGGTAATTCCCGATATGGATTACCTTGATCCTGAAATACCTCCTATAGCAGAGATAAAGGGAGTGGATCTTTCAACTGAGGGAGTCATTACCATGACAAGAGTATTGGAATATGCAAAAAGCTATATCTCGGACAACGAATGCTATTATGACTGGAGTACTAAACGTGACGGAGCCTCAAAAATTTCCAGAATTATTTTTGAAGAGGCGACAGACATAAATTTTTATGTGGGAAGAGCTAAAAACCCCGCGCATCAGAATCCGAATCTGCCGATCAATTTCAGCATTAAAATGAGGATAGTGGAAGAGCTTTCGGAATGTCTGAAGAAAATGGGCAAACGGATCAATGTAAGTTATTTTTGATGGAGGTCAAGAGCAATGAGAAAGTTTGACACAAAGGTACAGTATCTGAAATATAAAATATTACGAGAAGTTACAAAGCATGCTTTTGCCGGAAATCTCATGGATTGCTATACCGATATTCCGGGAGTTATCGTTAAAGGCGACGAATCTACTATGAGGTGCTGCGTATACAAGGAAAGAGCTATAGTCACAGAGCGTATCAAGCTTGCGCTTGGAGGAGATAAATCGAATCCTAACGTTATCGAGGTTATAGATATAGCGTGCGACGAATGTCCTGTCAGCGGCTATAACGTGCTTCATGATCTTTGCAGAGGCTGTATAGCCCATCGCTGCGAGGATGTCTGTATGAAGGGCGCGATAGATTTCGATAAGGATCAGAAGGCGGTTATAAACAAGGATAAGTGCGTTGAGTGCGGAAGATGCTCGACTGTATGTCCTTACGGAGCGATCGTAAACAGAAAGCGTCCGTGTGAAAGAGCGTGTAAGGTAAACGCTATACATATGGGCAAGTCAAAATGCGCTGAAATTGACAATGATAAATGTATATCCTGCGGGGCTTGCGTATATCAGTGTCCTTTCGGAGCAGTTATGGACAAATCCTTTATTTTAGACGTTATAGAAATGATAAAGAATAAGGACAAAAACGACGATAAGCTTTATGCGGTAGTCGCACCGTCTATTTCAAGCCAGTTTTCATATGCTAAGCTTGGTCAGGTAGTTACAGGCATAAAGAAACTGGGCTTCCATACAGTGGTAGAAGCGGCGTTAGGAGCTGATATGGTAGCTTATGCGGAAGCTCAGGAGCTTGCTGAAAAGAAATTCCTGACCAGCTCTTGCTGTCCGGCGTTTGTTGATTATATTGAAAAACAATTTCCTGTAATGAAGGAGCATGTTTCTCATAATTTATCGCCTATGGCTACTATTGCAAAATATATCAAGGAAACAGATGAAAACGCAAAAATTGTTTTTATCGGACCTTGTACGGCTAAAAAAATGGAATTTCAGAAGGAAAGAGTAAAGCCTTATATCGACAGCGTTATAACCTTTGAAGAGCTTCAGGCGTTGTTTGACGGAAGGGAAATAGATATAACAAAGCTTGAAGAGGACGTGCTTGACAACGCTTCATATTACGGACGTATATTTGCAAGAAGCGGCGGTCTTGCGGACGCCGTAAGTCAGGCGCTTTCCGAGCATGGAATTGAGGACTTTAAATATGATCCCGTTTCATGCGATGGTATTGAAGCATGCAGAGTAGCCTTGCTTAAGGCTTCAAAAAATGTTTTGCCCAATAATTTTATTGAAGGAATGGCTTGCAGCGGCGGCTGTATAGGCGGCGCCGGTTGTCTTACGCACGGCGTTAAGGATAAGAATGAGGTTGATAAGTACGGAAGAGAGGCCATGGAAAAAACCATTACAAGCGCGATTAGTTTTACGCAATAATTTTATATAAAAAATGTGCGGAGATTCCGCATATTTTTTTTGAAATTTGAACATTGACAAAAAAAGCTGGAATTGTTATAATATAACGGTTAACAGTTAAACGTTTAACAGTAGGAGGCGATAAAAATTTACTGTGACATTATTAACCGTCTGGAAAAGGCTCATCTTCTGCGCAGGATTTATTGTCAGCGTCTTACGGCAAAATCCAAGCTGCATTTCGGTCAGATTCCGGTAATGAATTATATATCGGAAAACGACGGCTGTACACAGGCGGATATTGCTGAAAGGCTTCAGGTGACTGCCGCCTGCGTTGCAACGTCTACAAAAAGACTTCAGAAATCCGGTTTTATTACGAAAACAATTGATGAGGATAATCTGAGATGCAAAAGGCTTAGCCTAACTCCATTAGGGAAAAAGGCGCTTGACGAATGTCACGCTCCTTTTGACGAATATGATAATTATATATTCAGGAATATAAATGCCGATGAAATTAAAAATGCGGAAATATTTCTTGATAAGCTGATTTATAATATGGAGGAGGCAATAGGCGATAATCACAGCGGAGCTGATTTTTATGAAATAAACAAACTTATCAGGCGAGTAAGGGAAGAAAAGGAGGAAAATAAGGATATATGATCAGAAAAATTATTTCCTGCATCGGCGAATACAAAAAATATGCGATATTAACGCCGGTAATTATTATCGGCGAGGTTTTGATGGAAATTATGATACCTTTTGTTATGGCTAAAATACTGGACGTGGGTATAAACGGCGACGGAGGAATACCTTACATAATAAAAATGGGAATCGTTATGCTGCTTATGGCCGCTTTTTCTCTTATCTGCGGAGCGCTTGCCGGAAAATTCGCGGCAACGGCGGGTATGGGATTTGCAAAAAATGTCCGTAAAGAGCTTTTTAATAAAATTCAGGATTTTTCATTTAAAAATGTAGATAAATTCAGTACGGCTTCTTTGGTAACTCGTCTTACAACAGATGTTACTAATACTCAGAACGCCTTTATGATGATAATCAGAACAGCAGTTAGAGCGCCTATGATGATGATAGGAGCAACCATAATGGCCGTTACTATAAACCTGAGACTTTCCGTTATATTTTTTATTGCAATACCGTTTTTGGGAATCGCTTTGTTTCTTATAGGCTCTCATGCTCATCCTCGCTTTCAGAAGATGTTGAAAAAGTATGACGCTATGAACGCGTCAGTTCAGGAAAATCTGATAGGTATACGAGTAGTTAAGGCCTTTGTCAGGGAAAAGCATGAAAATAAAAAATTTGAAGCCTCTGCCGACGATGTAAGAAAGGCCCAGCTTTTCGCGGAAAAACTTGTAATTTTAAATAATCCGATAATGCAGCTTACTATGTATGCAAGTATTGTTGCGATTTTCTGGTTCGGCGGAAATATGATAATAGGCGGAACAATGGAAACGGGTCAGCTTACCAGCTTTCTTACTTATGTGACTCAGATTTTAATGTCGCTTATGATGATTTCATTTATTTTCATTATGTGTATTATTTCAAGGGCGTCAATCGCCAGAATTTCCGAGGTTTTAAATGAGCAGCCGGATATTTGCGACGGTTCGGGAAAGGACGTGTTCGTAGGCGACGGTTCAATTAAATTTGAAAACGTATCGTTCAGCTATGTAAACGATGAATCAAACTGCGCCCTTACCGATATAAATCTTGAGATAAAATCAGGTGAAACCATAGGTATTATAGGCGGAACAGGATCTTCTAAGACAAGTCTTGTTCAGCTTATTCCGAGGCTTTACGATACTACCTCCGGAACGGTATACGTAGGCGGTCATGACGTTAAGGAATACAGCCTCGAGCATTTGAGGGACGAGGTTGCGATGGTGCTTCAGAAAAACGTTTTGTTTTCAGGCACAATAAAAGAAAACCTAAAATGGGGAAATGAAAACGCTGATGACGATGAAATAATCGACGCCTGCAAATCGGCTCAGGCTCATGACTTTATAATGTCCTTTCCGGACGGATACGATACTGATCTGGGACAGGGCGGCGTAAATGTTTCCGGAGGGCAGAAGCAGCGTTTATGCATCGCAAGAGCGCTGCTGAAAAAGCCTAAAATTATAATACTCGACGACAGCACCAGCGCGGTTGATACCGCGACTGACAGTAAAATCCGGCAGGCGTTCAGAGAAAAGCTTGCCGATACGACAACTATAATAATAGCTCAGAGAATTTCTTCGGTAAGCGACGCCGATAAAATCATCGTTCTTGACGACGGCCGGATAAGCGGTATAGGAACTCATGAGCAGCTTATTGAATCTAATGAAATATATCGGGAGGTTTACGAATCTCAGCAGAAAGGAAGTGACCGATAATGCCCGGACCGCAGAAAAGAGCGATCGGCAAACCGCAGAATACTTTTGCTACTCTTCGGAGAATATTCAGCTATATGAGTGAATTCAAGCTTAAATTATTTGTGATTTTTATAGCGATTGTAATTAGCTCGGTGGCGTCGGTTGCAGGTACTTATATGCTAAAGCCCATAATAGACAATTATATCGAACCCTTTATCGGCAAGGAAAATCCGGATCTTAGCAAGTTTATTGGGATGCTGGTTCTAATGTCGTTTATATATATCATAGGCGCGGCGTCCTCGTGGCTTTTTAACAGAGTAATGATAAGCGTCGCTACAAAAACGCTTTATAAAATACGCGTCGATATGTTCAGCAGAATGGAGTCTCTTCCTATAAAGTATTTCGATACTCACACCCACGGCGAGATAATGAGCCGTTATACCAATGATTCGGACGCTGTAAGAGAAATGCTTACAAACAGTATCGCTCAGTTTATTTCATCAGGAATAACAGTTGTAAGCGTTTTCTGCATGATGCTTGTTCTGAGCTGGCAGCTTACTATTATAGTTGTGGCAATGCTTGGCGTTATACTGCTGGTTATAAAGAATATCGGCGGAAAAAGCGGAAAATATTTCAAAGACCAGCAGCGGGCGATAGGAGCTGCAAACGGATATATCGAGGAAATGATAGAGGGACAGAAGGTAGTTAAGGTTTTCTGTCATGAGGAAAAATCCAAAGAAGGCTTTGAAAAAATTAACGAAAGACTTAGAGAAGCGTCAACCAACGCAAACACTTATGCAAATATACTTATGCCGGTGATGAACAATCTGTCTTATATACATTTTGCCGTTACGGCGATGGCAGGAGGAATTATAGCTGTTTTAGGATATATAACCTTCGGAGCAGCAGCGGCTTTTTTACAGTATACAAGACAGTTTGCAATGCCTATTACTCAGATTTCGCAGCAGTTCAACGCCGTGCTTTCGGCGCTTGCAGGCGCTGAAAGAATATTCAATCTCATAGACGAGCAGCCGGAAACGGACGATGGATATGTAACTCTTGTATATGCCCAGAAGGATGAAAACGGCGGGCTCCATGAAGCTGACCACAGAACCGGGTTATGGGCTTGGAAGCATCCTCATCATGATGGAACGCTGACATATACCGAGGTGAGAGGTAAGGTTACCTTTGATAATGTGGTTTTCGGATATAATGAAGACAAGACCGTTCTCAACGGTATAACGCTTTATGCGAAGCCGGGACAGAAAATCGCTTTCGTAGGCTCGACGGGCGCCGGAAAAACGACGATAACAAATCTGATAAATCGTTTTTATGATGTTCCGGACGGAAAAATAAGATATGACGATATTAATATCAATAAAATAAAAAAAGCTGATTTAAGGCGTTCACAGTCGATAGTACTTCAGGACACTCATTTATTTACGGGAACAATAGCGGACAATATACGATACGGAAAGCTTGGAGCTTCTGATGAGGAGGTAAGGTCGGCGGCTGTGCTCGCTAATGCCGATACTTTTATCAAGCATCTTCCTGACGGATATAATACAATAATAACAGGCGACGGAGGTAATCTGAGTCAGGGACAGCGTCAGCTTCTGGCAATTGCAAGAGCGGCCGTCGCTGATCCGCCTGTGCTTATTCTCGACGAGGCAACAAGCTCCATAGATACGCGTACAGAATCACTTATCGAAAAGGGCATGGACAGTCTTATGGAGGGAAGAACTGTTTTTGTTATTGCTCACAGGCTTTCTACAGTAAGAAATTCGCATGCTATAATGGTAATGGAAAACGGCAGAATAATTGAAAGAGGCAATCATGAGGATCTGATTGAACGCCGCGGAAGATATTATCAGTTATATACGGGTATGTTTGAGCTTAGTTAATTTTGCGTAAAATTGCATGAAAATCATATTTATTATTATATGATGTTTGTCTATTATACATATTGAACAAATCTCAAAAATTGTGTATTATAAGAGTATCTGATTAAAGAGTGAAGCATATGCCGGAGTAATTCGCCTGATCCGGTAAAAAGATAAACAGGTGAAAAAGCGGGCCGTTAGCGTATAAAAAACGGCAGAATGGAGATTTTACCTATGAAAATTAAAAGAATACTTGCATGCGTTTGCGCGTCAATGCTTATGGCGCTTTCCTTCACAGCCTGCGGCGATTCTGACAAAAAATCGGATAAGTCGTCTTCCGAAGTAGTTACAGAGGCTCCTACGGAAGCTGCAACAGAAGCTGAGACAACCGCTGATTCCTCCTCTGCGGCGGATTCTAATGCCGGCGGAACTAACGGTCAGGTTAATGCTATTGTAGTAGAGGATAGTATTGTTGCTGAAGACGGCGACGCTTATCTTGCCTTTGCAGACGGCAGATATGTCGGCTATTATTGGGGAACAGACGCCGATACATTAGCTTATGCCGCTACTAACGCTAAAATTGAGGGTAACGGACAGTATACTGTTGCGCTTGACGCTACTACAAACGGTTACAATCAGACAACGGGATACAGCGATATGCAGGGACTTACATTTGCGGCTGTAATTGTAAAAAACGGCACGACGCTTTATCCGAATATGATTATTTCAATAGACAGCATTAAGCTTGACGGAAAAGAAATTGAAATGACAAAGAAGCCTTATACGTCCTCAGACGACGGTAAGGAAATGAGATCCAATATTTATAACAGCTATGTAAACGCTGACGAAGTTGCTTCAGACGCAAGAACTGCGGACGGCGATCTGACAAACTGCTCTCCTCAGGTAGTTGATCCTGCTTCATTTGCAACATATCAGAAAATTGAGGTTACTTTTACAGTTTCAGGTCTTTGAGCTCTGTAAGCTGATGAAAAAAGCGGTATAGGAAAGCTATACCGCTTTTTTATTATCTTTTAGTCTGTCCTTTATTTTGGGTATTATCATTAAAACTGCTATTGAAAACAGAGTCGTTGACGCGGTAAGCGCGTATACAGGATAAAAAAATACCGCTGCAAGGGAAATCGCCGAAAGAATCGGAGTTATTATAAGGCATTTTCTGCGGTTTTTTGCAATTTGTTCGCTGTCAAGAGGCTTATTTGGATTTTCAACAGGAGAGAATAGCAGCATTGAAATAAACGTAAACGCACAGCATATTATTACTGCCGCAACAGAAAGCTTTTTCGGTAAAAAATATGAAAAAATAAGTATTGAGGAAAAAACTCCTGTGAATACAATGTTGCACTTCAAATAGCTGTCTGCATGATATCCCCCGCATAGTTGCCTGAGCGGTATAAAATAAACGAGAAATATAACGGCGTCAGAAATACGTCCGCTTATTATTCCGATAATCAAGGCGATAAGTATACCCGCTAATCCTGATATAAGCACTTCATATCCATATTGATAAATTTCACTTTTACCGCTGTCGATGACAGATTTCCGACATAAAAAATCAGTTAATTTTCGACTGATAAATGTAATCATTAAAAATACCCCCTTCTTTACACATTTTACCATATAAAATCGAAATATGTATAAATAAACTGTGTACGATTTATGTACAAATTGTTAACGGCGTTTATATCATATAATTTGAATATTTTTTGTGTATGGTTGACTTAAATATATAAAAAGTGGTATAATTATGTTAATTTGCTGATAGGGGAGAATTGTAATGAAAACAAAAAAAGCATTGCTATGTTTTGGCGCAGCGGCGACTTTGTTTCTTTATGGGTGTGAAAGTAAAGATAATAACGGCAGCTCGTCAGCCGATAGCTCCAGCTCTGTAATTACAACGGCTAATCAGAACACTGTACCGACTGCTAAATCGCCGGATTATTCAGAATCTTCTTATACAAGACCTTCTTATGGTAATTATGCTTTTACAAGAAAAAGAGAATCCTTGAGAATTGATAGAGATAAATATTTTAGGGATATACTTATTGAGGACGGCATGGATGAGGATTCCGTTGACGATATAATGAAGAAATTAGAAAAGTCTAAAGAAGAAAGCACAAGAACAACTCTAAGTCAAGAGGAAATGCGTAAAAAATATCTCGGAGAATAAAATTAAAGAGGTTTAAAATATGAAATTAGGAATGGTCGGACTCCCAAATGTGGGAAAGAGTACACTTTTTAATGCGTTAACAAATGCAGGAGCAGAATCTGCTAATTATCCTTTTTGCACTATTGAAAAAAATATAGGGATAGTATCCGTCCCGGACGAGCGTCTTGACAGACTTGCGGAAATGTATAATCCGGAGAAATTTACGCCGGCAACTCTTGAATTTGTAGATATTGCAGGGCTTGTAAAGGGCGCGTCCAAGGGAGAGGGACTTGGCAATAAATTTTTGGCCGATATAAGAGAAGTAGACGCGATTGTGCATGTTGTTCGATGCTTTGAGGACATAGATATCATACATGTTGACGGAGAGATTAACCCTGCAAGAGATATTGAAACGATAAATCTCGAGCTTATATTTTCCGATATTGAAATGATTGAAAGACGGATTGACCGGAGCAGGAAGCTTGCAAAGGGCGATAAAAGGTATATATCGGAAATTGATTTTCTTGAAAGACTGAAAGGACACCTTGAGTCGGGTAAATCTGCAAGGGCTTTTGATTATACCGACGACGAAAGGGATATTATAAAGTCTACTCCGCTGCTTTCAGGAAAGCCTGTAATTTATGCGGCTAATCTCTGTGAAGAGGATTTTATAAATAATATTGAAAATAATGAAAATTATAATATGGTAAAAAAAATTGCCGAAGAGGAGCATTCGGCAGTACTCCCTATATGCGCAAAGATTGAAGCGGAAATCTCGGATATGGAGCCGGAAGACAAGGCTATGTTTTTGGACGAGATGGGCTTGAAGGAATCGGGACTCAACCGTATTATAAAGGAAGGATATGCGCTGCTGGGCCTTATTTCATATCTTACTGCGGGGAAGCCTGAAGTAAGAGCATGGACTATAAAAAAAGGAACCAAGGCTCCTCAGGCAGCGGGTAAAATACATACTGATTTTGAAAAGGGTTTTATCCGCGCAGAGGTTGTCGGCTTTAATGATTTGATGGAATGCGGAAGTATGGCGGCTGCAAAGGAAAAGGGACTTGTCAGACTGGAGGGCAAGGAATATGTAATGCAGGACGGGGACATTGTTCTTTTCCGGTTTAACGTGTAGCATAAAAAAACAGGATGCAAAAAAGCATCCTGTTTTTAGTAAATAATAATATTAAATATGTTGGAGAAGTTATTTTAATGAACGATTATAAATTTCTATTTAATGAGGCGTTGAATGCAAGAAATAATTCATATGCGCCTTATTCTGATTTTAAGGTGGGGGCGGCTCTGCTTACCTCGGACGGAAGTGTTTTTACAGGCTGCAATGTTGAAAACGCTTCTTATTCTCTTGGCTGCTGTGCAGAAAGAACAGCGTTTTTTAAGGCAGTTTCAGAGGGAAAAAATCAGTTTTCGGCAATTGCCGTTGCCGGAGGCAAAAATAATGCCGGAGTAGTTTGTTATCCCTGCGGAGCATGTCTTCAGGTTATGACAGAATTTTGCGATAAGGATTTTAAAATCGTGTTATCCGATAGGGTATTAAATTTATCGGAATTATTGCCGTATACATTTGAAATAGATTAATACATGGATTTCTTAATGTTTCAATAACATTGAAATTGTATGAATTTTATAAAAGTTATTGACAAATGCATGGAATAATGTAATAATTAAAGCATAAGAAATTATCGGGGGGAAATCAATGAAAAAAATAACTGCTTTTTTATCCGCAGCCGTTTTGACTTTTACATCATTTTCTACGGGAGCATACGGCTCCGGTCAGGCGGAAGCCGCGGATATTAAGTTAAATTATGCTGAAGCGCTTCAGAAATCTATTTATTTTTACGAGTGTCAGCGGGCGGGGCCTCTTCCTGAATGGAATCGAGTCGAATGGCGCGCAGATTCCACGGTCGATGATTTTATTAAAGGAGGATGGTATGACGCGGGGGATCATGTTAAATTCAATCTTCCTATGGCCTATTCGGCCTCTATGGTTGCATGGGGTCTTTATCAATACCCGGATGGGATTGATAAATGCGGAGAAATGACTAATTATGTAAATAACCTTACCTTTGTTCTGGATTATCTCGCCGAATGCGATCTCGGCGATAAAGTAGTATTTCAGGTTGGAAACGGTCAGCAGGATCATACATGGTGGGGTCCGGTTGAGCTTTATGAATACGGCATGAATGAAAACGGCAATTATAACGGCAGACCATATTATGCAGGCACGAAATGCTCAGCCGCTTTCGGCGAAATGGCGGCGGCTCTTGCGGCAGGATACTGCGCTTTGCAGGGACGTTCGGACAAAACTGATTATTACCTTGAGCATGCTGAAAATATTTTTAAAATTGCGGATACGGCAAAGAGCAACGCCGAATATGACGACAGTGACGCGCAGGGCTTTTACCGTTCGTCGCATTTTTATGACGAATTGTTCTGGGCTGCAAACTGGCTCTATAAGGCTACCGGAAATAAAGAATATCTTGATAAAGCTACGGGCTATATACCATTTCTTGACAAGGAGCTTGGCTCTGACGAATTAAAATATACATGGGCAATGTGCTGGGACGATGTTATGCAGGGAGGCATGGTTCTCTATGCTCAGAATACAAAGAACCAGACATATATAGACCGCGTTAAGAAGCATCTGGATTACTGGACTTATAATGTGACACAGCTTGAGGGCGGTCTCAGATGGATTGATTCATGGGGCTGTCTCAGATATGCAACTTCCGCAGCGTTTTTAACTGCGGTTGCATGCGATACTCTTCCGCTTGGGGATACGGCTGATTATAAGTCATTTTATGAAGCGCAGGCCAATTATTGCCTTGGAGATAACCCGCTGAATCAGAGCTTTGTAGTAGGTTACGGTGAAAATTATCCGCTTAACGCCCATCATAGAACCGCACATGCGTCATGGAACAACGACTTAAGCAATCCTCCGAATAATAGACATATTCTTTACGGCGCATTAGTAGGAGGTCCTACTCAAAATGGAGAATATGAGGACGACAGACAGAATTTTATTAACAATGAGGTCGCGTGCGATTATAATGCGGGCTTCACCGGTCTTTTAGCAAAAATGACCTATGAATACGGCGGAGCAACAGATCCTGATTTTCCTGAGCCTGAAAAGCGTGACGATGAATTTTACGTTGAAGCGGCTCTAAAGCAATCGTCAGGCAGCGGTGTTTCACTGAGTCTTAAATTTACCAATCATACTGCTTGGCCGGCGAGAGTTGTTGACAATATGTCTTATCGTTATTACTTTGACGTATCGGAGGTTATTTCGGCAGGTTATTCTCCAAACGATATTGTCGTAAGAGTCGACCGAGATCAGGCTCTTATGTACGGCGAAGAATATGCCGCTGTTATTTCGCCTATAACCCAATACAAGGATAATGTTTATTATATAGAGGTTTCATATCCTAACGGAGCGGCAGCGCTTCCGATTTCAGAGGGAAGACATCAGTGTGAAACAATGCTCGCTTTGGTATATCCGAATTACGGATCCGGCTGGGACGCTTCAAATGATTATTCCAATCAGGATATTCTGAATGCGGAGGAAGGTATTAAAACCGACAAGATAACTGTTTATCATAACGGAAAGCTTGTTTTCGGAATAGAGCCGGACGGTACTTCGCCTGATACCAGCGAGCCTACCGAAGAAGACTTGCCTTCGCTAAAAGGCGACGTTAATTTGGACGGAAAAATTTCGTCAGCGGATATTGTTGCAATCAATAAATATTTACTTAATTTAAATGCAATTTCTGAAGAGGCGTTCAATAATGCCGATTATAATTCAGATAAGGCGGTAAACGTATTTGATTCCATTGGAATCAGAAAACTTATATTAAATAAATAGTAAAATAAAAGCGGCTGTTAAACAGCCGCTTTTTTATATGGTATTTTTTATTTTACAGTATCAACCTTCATAAGATTAGTAGTGCCTGAAACTCCAAGCGGTACGCCGGCTGTTATAACTACCTTATCGCCTTTTTCTACAAAGCCGTTTTCCTTAGCGGCTTCTATGGCGTGCTCAAAAAGTTCGTCAGTATTAGTTTCTTCGCTTATTACAAGAGGGGTTACTCCCCATGACATATTCATCTGACGGCATACGGTATCGTCTGTCGTACAGCTTATTATAGGACAAAGCGGTCTGTATTTTGAAATCAAGCGCGCAGTACTTCCGCCCTTTGTAACGGTAATTATTGCCTTTACATCAAGATCATGGGCTGTTGTAACGGTTGCGTGTGATATGGCGTTTGCAATATTGGGGTTCGAATCGTTTTCTCTTTTATGAAATCTTGATTTATAATCGATATCCTTTTCAGTGGTTTCTGCAATCAGCGCCATAGCGCTTACGGCTTCAACGGGGAATTCGCCGGCGGCAGTTTCGCCGGAAAGCATTATAGCGCTTGTTCCGTCGTAAATAGCGTTTGCAACGTCGGTTATTTCAGCACGGGTAGGTCTTGGATTCATAATCATTGATTCCAGCATCTGAGTTGCGGTAATAACCTGTTTACCGGCATTGTAACCCTTATGAATAAGATCCTTTTGAATAGCGGGTATCTTTTCAAATGGTATTTCAACTCCCATATCGCCTCTTGCGACCATTATGCCGTCCGCAGCTTCAAGTATTTCGTCTATATTTTCAACGCCCTCTAAATTTTCTATTTTGGCGATGATTCTTGCATTGAACCAGCCGAGACTCTGCGTATATCTCCTGAGATAATTTATATCCGCAGCAGTTCTTACAAAGCTTGCGGCAATAAAATCATATTTCATTTTAGCGCCGAATTCAAGATCGCTCATATCCGCGTCGCTTAAATAAGGCATCGAAAGCTTTACTCCGGGTACGTTTATTCCCTTATTATTAGAAAGCCTGCCTCCGTGGATAATACGACACACGATTTCAGTAGCAGTCACCTTTTCGGCAAGCAGCTCTATTACGCCGTCGTTAATAAGTATACGCGTTCCGACTGTTACGTCTTCAGGAAGCTTTTTGAAGGTTACGCTGCCGATTTTATCGGTGCAAAGACAGTTTTCTGTCGTTAGAGTATAGATGTCTCCGTTTTTGATTTCCACAGGCTTATCGTCAACAAAACGACCAAGTCTTACCTCTGGACCTTTAGTATCCATCATTGAAGCGACGGGAAGCTTGAGCTCTGCCGCAGCCTTTCTCAACGTTTCAAGGCATTCCTTATGGTACTCGTAATTACCATGTGAAAAATTGAAACGAGCCACGTTCATTCCGTGTTCCATTAGCTTTTTCATCATATCTTCCGATTTTGTTGCCGGGCCGATTGTGCAGACAATTTTTGTCTTTCTCATAAATTTTCCTCCTGAAATAACAAATCATTTATCCCTTATTAATTTCCCTGCTTCAGAGGCGACGCCCCGATAATATAAAGAGAGGGTATATTCTTATATTTAGACGGAAGACGATCGTATAAACCTGTTCCCGTCGGAATAAGAAACTTGATTCGGAATCCGTTTTCCTCAAGCTCAGATATAAGCTGACCTGACGTCCACATAGCTTCGTAGACGGGGTATTTTTCCCATCCGTCGATAGCTCTCAATTTAATGCCTGTTACAGGGTCCTTTCCGCTGAAAACAAGCAAACCGCTGTCGTTGAGCATATCTCTTGCTTTATTGTAAAGCTCTTTTCTTTTTTTGTATTCAAAGTGGCTTATATAGTCAAAACCGGTTATAAGGTCATATTTGTTTGAGGATTCCTGAGAAAGATCAGTCGATGTTATATCGGAAGCTGAAAAATAATTTTTTATAATTGCTGCTAAAGCTGTTTTCTCAAGAGAATTTACACATTTTATTTCAGGCTCTTCAGATTTAAGCTTGTTGTTCATTATAAAATCTATAATATCATTATTAGAGCGTATAAAGCTTTTTCCTGCACGGAAAAGTAAATCTGAAATTACGGAATATTTCTCCGCCCCGTTTGGTATGGCGTTTTCTATACCGTCTTCAATTGCCGCAATTATATTTCCAGAGGCAAGCTCCTCTGCCGACGAAATTGAAACGCAGCGGAAACCGGCTTCCCTGAGCGCCGTATAGGCGTCCTGATTCATTGCGGTATAGCTGTGAATACCGCAGTCGTTAAGAAATCTTAAATCGTCGACGCAAGCTTCTGATAACCCTTCAAGAGGATTATGGCCCGTTATAAATATCATTCCGGATTTCAAAACGGCTTTTTCAGGAATACTTGCCGTATCGCCGCAGTAAACGAAATATCTGCCGGAATTTCCTGTAGCTTCGCCGGAATTTATTTTATAAATACTGTTTTTACAGAGGTTTTTATAAATAATTTCCGCATATTTTTCTCTGCCGTAAAAGTCGATTACTACCTCTTCATACGCGTTAAAATAAGAAAGCTCTCTGCTTATAGCCTTCATACATACCTTTTCCAAATCGCGGAGTTTTTTTTCACGTTCTTCTCCTAAAGAGTTTTTAATACCTTCAAATCTTTCAGGCATGTTTATCTGAGCGTCAATATCAACCTCGCGGCACCCTTTAGGACAGTCCTTAAGCCTTGCTCCGGGGGATATACGGAGCACATAATCCTCAGTGCGTTCGCTGTATTTAACGAGCGCGCCGTCGATTTTCTCAATCTGGTTTGAATTGAGGGTAGAGCGAAGTCTTACAGAGTCAAGTTCCTTTTTTAAAGACGAGACGGAAGCTTCAGCTTTCTTTCTTGCCTGTATTTCTGCGGCGAGAGCGTCTTCAAGACGCATGAGACGGTCGTTTAATTCATTAAAGCAATCCGCGGCTTTTTGGTTGAATGAGTTCTGATTTTCTCCGAATACTTCAATTTCCGTCAGAACGCCGGGATATTTTTTTGAAAATTTTCCTTTGGCTGCCGATTGCTCATCCTGCGGATTATAGGCGGCGACGAAATCCCTTAAGTTATCTGATCCTTTCAATTTTATCCACCTTCTGTAAAATACAGTTATTTATTTTTTTCGTTTGAATTCATTTCGCCCGGAAAAATTATAGTTTTCAATGTCATTAAAATAAGTCTCAGATCCATTACCATTGAATAACGTTCAATGTACATCAGATCCATTTTCAGCTTGTCGTAAGGCGTGGTATCGTATACTCCCGTAACCTGCGCATATCCCGTAAGACCGGCCTTGACTTTTAAACGAAAACGAAATTCAGGCATTTCCTTTTCATATTTTTCTGTAAGCTCCGGACGTTCCGGACGCGGGCCTACAACGGACATATCTCCTCGTAAAATATTTATTAACTGAGGTATTTCATCTAAACGGCATTTTCTCAGAAATTTGCCCACTCTGGTAATTCTTGAGTCTGAATTTGAAGCAAGCCTTGGGATTCCGTCCTTTTCCGCGTCGGGAATCATACTTCTGAATTTATAAACATAGAATTCTTTTGCGTTCATTGTCAGCCTTTTTTGTTTATAAAATATTTTTCCGCGGTCGTCTATTTTTATTGCTGCCGCAATTATTAGAAAAATTGGCGACAAAACGGCAAGTCCGATAACGGAAAATAAAATATCGAATATTCTTTTGAACAGACGCTGATCAAAGGATAATCCTTCGTTTCTGCAAAGCAGCAGCGGCGAATCAAAAAGCCGGATATCCTCTCCGCCCCTTATAATAATATCTGAAATTTTAGGAGAAATATAAATCCTTTTGGATTTTTCAAAGCAATATTTTATAATATCGTTTCTGAGCTTACCGCTTATATCGCATATTATTACTCCGTCATATCTTGAAATTTCATTTTTAATCCGTGAAAAGTCCTCTTTGATGCTAATGGATTCGCATATCATATACTTATCCTCGCGTTTGCTCATTTTATTAGTAAGCGTTTCGGCATTTCTGCTTCCGTATACTATTATCAGCTTTCTCGGCGGATAAAGCTTGAGATAAATCCTGTTATTACAGAAAATCCAGACGGAAATGATTATAAGGTCTGCCGCCGTCATATATATCATAGGAATGACCTTCATAAAATCTCTTCCTATTACGCTGATCTGGAAATAGGTTATTATGTTTACGGCCACCATTGATATTGACTGAGAGTAAAGCATATCAGACCTTTTTAGGTATCCCATTTTCAGACCGCCGTAAGCCTTGAAAAAAAGCAGCGTCAGTATCATATAAATAAAAATCACTACCCAGTTACCTCGGCGGTAAAACGGAAGCACGATAGCGTCGCTGTAATATTCATACCATATATAAATAAACACTCCTGAAAGGAACAGAATAAGGATCAGGCTGGAAAAAAACGAAATTATACGTTTATATTGCTCGTTTTTGTTCATTAAAAATAATCTCTCTTTGCAAATTTTTCTTAAAAAAGCATATTTATACTTATACGTATTATAACAAATCAGAAAGCTTTAGTCAATAGAGATTCCGTATATCGGCAGATAAATTGGGAAAAATATTACTGCGGACTGTTTTAAGTGTATTTAGTGTATTATTTGTAATAATACACAATGCGACAGGATAAATTTTCATATTTATCTGTCAGAATGTCAATTTACATTTAATCTCTTATATTTTATAATTAGTACATAAAGAAAAAATAAAAAGGGGAATTAAATATGCTTAGGATCAGCAAAGCGTTTCAGGGAGGTTTTGCTCTTATATTTTTGCTTGTAATGATTTCAGCAGTTGTAAGAGGATTTATAAAATATTCGCCGGCAGCAATTGCCTTTACAGTTGTCTGCGGTATGGTATTTACAGCGGGCGTTATCCTGATTTACGGTTTTCTTAAAAAAAAGACAGTCCGCTTAACAAGGAAACAGATAGATAAAATATTTATTGTAATTGCGGCGGCTGTTCTTGTATTACAACTTATATCCGCATTTTATTTAAAATTTACTCCAGTTTCTGATCTTGGATATGTTGACAGGGCGGCAAGGGATTTTTGCCTTACCTGGGATAAAAGCGACCTTTATAATAATCTTCCTGAAAGACATATGGATTATTTTGTAAGGTATCCGAATAATCAGGCTCTGCTTGTCATCCTGTCTCTTGTTTATTCGCTTTGCCGTAACGTATCGGGAGTAATGCCCTTGGCTGCTCCTATACTTCTTAATACTATTGGTCTTAACGTGTCTTTTATTTTTTTGTATTTAATTTCAAAAAAAATTAGCAGGGATAAATTTACTCCTCTTTTTTGCGCTGTAATAGGCGCTGGATTTTCAGTATTTTACACATATACTCCGTATTTTTATACGGATTCCATGAGTATGCCCTGGGTAATGGCGTCGATTTATATGTTCCTTAGCGGCATGGAAAATAAAAGCGTTAAAAAATCTGTCGTACAGCTTCTTTTCAGCGGATTATTTTTGGTTATAGGCTGCAAAATCAAAGGCAGCGTTATAATTCTTATACCAGCGTTCCTGCTTTATCTTATATATTTTTGCACAAAGCTCAACCGTAAGGCTTATTTCAGATCCGCCTGTGTGTTATTAAGCGGAATCGTAATTGCGTCGGCGGCAAGCTCGGCATTTATTAAAAGCTTTGATTTAGCTGATAAGCAAGAATTGGAGGAAATCAAATTTCCCCCTACTCACTGGGTTATGATGGGACTCCACGACAGAGGGGGCTTTTATTTGGACGATTACTGGTTTACAGTAAACAGCGGCGATTATGACCAGAAGAAGGAAGCGAATCTAAATGAGATAAAAAAGAGAATTTCAGATTATGGTCTTTTTGGAATGATGAAGCATCTGGCCAAGAAAATTTCCTGGACATGGGGAGACGGAACGTATTTCATAGGCTATTATCTCGGTCTTGACAAAAAATACGGCGGAGAAGCCACTATGCTTAAAAACTTTGTTACCGGCAATATAGTTTTTAAATGGTATTGCTCCGTATATCAATTTATGCTTTTGGCAATGATTACATTTTCGTTTGCCGTCGGAGCGTTTTCGGGCAGAACGGACGGAAAAGAAATTCTGCTGAAGATTATAATATGCGGCGTATTTGTATTTTTTGTCATATGGGAAACCCGGTCAAGATATCTTGTCAATTTCTCTCCGCTGTTCATTATGGCGTCGGCGTCGTCTATAAAGGCGGCTTACGCTGTTCTTATCAGGCGGTTTTCGGATCATAAAACAATAGAAATACGCCGTTCTCTGAAAAATGCAGTTTAAATATGGCTAAGATTTGAATATTTAAAGAAAATTTTATGATTTTTAAAAAACTATATAGCCAAATCAAAAAAATTATGATATAATATAAAAAGCAAAAGTTTTTTAAAGTTTATTGGGAGATGCATGAAAATGAAAAAATGCAATAAAGTTTTGTTGACCGTTTTTATGATATCCGCTATTGCAGTCGGTGCAGCAGCGGCGATTGCAGTATTAAAAAGTAAATTCCAAAAAAAATATATTACTGTCTGCGACTGATACAGACAAAAAAGGGGTCTTATTAAATGAATATCAGAATGGAACTTACAAAAACGCTTAAACAAAAGCCGACAGACGAAACGAAGCTTGGTTTCGGACATATTTTTACCGACCATATGTTTATTATGAACTATGATACGGGCGAAGGCTGGCATGACGCAAGGATCGTTCCTTATCAGAATCTTTCCCTGTCTCCGGCCGCAATGTGTCTGCACTATGGTCAGGAGGTTTTTGAAGGCCTTAAAGCTTATCGGACAGCGGAGGGAAAGATACAGCTTTTCCGTCCGGATGAAAACTTCAAAAGGCTTAATACGTCTAACAAGCGTATGGTTATTCCTGAAATACCGGTTGACGACGCGTTAGAGGCGCTGACAGCCCTTTTAAATGTTGAAAAGGACTGGGTTCCTCATACGGAGGGCGCGTCGCTTTACATAAGACCGTTTATAATCGCCACTGATCCGTATGTAGGCGTTAGACCGGCCGACCATTATTTGTTTATGATAATACTTTCACCGTCAGGCGCATATTATTCAACAGGTCTGAATCCCGTGAAAATATATGTTGAAAGCAATTATGTAAGAGCTGTAAGAGGCGGAACAGGTTTTGTCAAAACAGCGGCGAACTATGCCATTTCACTTGCAGGTCAGGACGAGGCTCACAAGCAGGACTATGAACAGGTTCTCTGGCTGGACGGCGTTGAGCAGAAATATATTGAAGAAGTCGGTTCGATGAATATTTTCTTTGTTATCGGCGGCGAGGTAATTACACCTGCGCTGACGGGTTCTGTGCTTCCGGGAATCACAAGAAAATCCGCTATAGAAATATGCCGTAAAAACGGTTATAAGGTAACGGAGAGAAAAATTTCTATTCAGGAGGTCGCCGACGCTTACGATGCCGGAAAGCTTGACGAAGTATTCGGAACAGGTACAGCGGCTGTTATTTCTCCGGTCGGACATCTGAAATGGAATGATAAGATCATGGAAATCAACGATAATAAGATCGGAAAAATTTCACAGATGCTCTATGATACTATGACCGGAATTCAGTGGGGAAAAATACCGGACGAATACGGCTGGATTGTAGAACTGAATTAAAACAGAATAAAGATAATCCGGGGTGCTTGCTGTCAAACAGGCTGAGAATAAACCCGTTAAACCTGAACGGATAATGCCGGCGAAGGGAGTATTGATTAAACAGCGTACTCCTTTTTTGCGGGTACGCTTTTTTAGGAGTGAAAAATTGAGAGTAGTAAATAAACAATTAAGACTATACGCTGTTACTGATTCTTCATGTCTGAAAAACGGAATAAGTCTTGCTGAAGCTGTCGAAGACGCTGTTAAAGGAGGCGCGACTATAGTTCAGCTCAGAGAAAAAAACAAGTCTTACGAGGAAATACTGGAAATGGCAAAGGATTTAAAGCTTGTCTGCCGGAAATACGGAGTTCCTCTTATAATAAATGATTCAATAAAAATTGCAGATCAGTCGGGCGCAGACGGCGTACATCTTGGCCTTGAAGACGGAGATCTGCTGTATGCAAGGCGGGTGCTGGGCGAAGACGCCGTTATAGGCGCAACGGCTCACAATTTGCATGAAGCGCAGGCGGCATGGGCGGCGGGAGCCGATTATCTTGGCTGCGGAGCAGTTTTTCAGTCTCCGACTAAAAAAAATACAACGCCTATTTCTTTGGAGGAGCTTAAAGAAATATGTATGAAGATACCTATCCCTGTCGTAGCTATAGGCGGAATTAATTATTTAAATATGATGCAGCTTAAAGATACGGGCATTGCCGGAGTAGCGGTTGTATCTTCATTGTTTGCACAGGATGATATCAGGACGTCAGCTATGACTTTAAAAAGTGTTGCAATGAAAGCATTGGAGAATGTATGATGAAGACAGTGCTTACTATCGCCGGCAGCGACAGCATAGGCGGCGCGGGTATTCAGGCTGATATAAAGGCAGTTTCAGCTAATGGCTGCTATGCAATGAGCGTTATAACCTCGGTTACTGCTCAGAACACTATGGGAGTCGACGGTATATTTGACATTCCGGCTGATTTTGTAGAGAAGCAGTTAAGGTCGGTTTTTAATGATATAAGACCTGACGCTGTCAAAATCGGAATGCTGTCGAGTCGGGATATTATAGATACCGTGGCTGGATTTCTTGAAAAGGAAAATGCTGAAAATATAGCGCTTGATACCGTTATGGTTTCTACCAGCGGACATCGTTTGATTTCAGAGGATTCCGTGGATTCTCTTATTGAGAAGCTGTTTCCTCTTGCTGATATTGTAACGCCCAATCTGCCTGAAGCGGAAGTATTAGCGGGAGTATCTATTGAAAGCAGGGAGCAGATGAAATCTGCTGCTGAAAAAATTTACGGAATGTGCAGAGGAAGCGTTCTTATTAAGGGCGGACATTTAACTGATTCCGCTGAAGATATTCTTTATAACGGCAACAGATTTTATTCTTTTGAAGCAGATAAGCTGGAAAATCCCAATACGCATGGCACAGGATGTACGCTTTCCTCAGCTATTGCCGCTAATCTGGCCCTCGGCAGGAGTATGGCTGAAAGCGTAAAGAATGCTAAGGATTATATAACCGGAGCTATAAGGTATGGTCTTGATCTTGGAAAGGGAAGGGGACCGCTTAATCATTTTTATAAAAACGGAGGTCGCTAAATGATTTATAAAACACAAATGGAAGCCGCAAAAAAAGGAATTATTACAAAGGAAATGGGTATTGTTTCGGATAAAGAAAATATTGAAGCGGAAAAGCTTCGTCAAAAGGTTGCAGAGGGCAGCGTCTGCATTCCCGCTAATGTAAATCATAAAGCGTTAAGTCCGGAGGGAATCGGTTCGGGACTTAGAACTAAAATAAATGTTAATCTTGGAATTTCCGGCGACTGCAAAAATTATGATATGGAAATGAAAAAGGTTCAGATGGCAATTGATTTCGGCTGTGAAGCCATAATGGATTTAAGTAACTACGGAAAAACAAATACTTTTCGTCAGGAACTTATCGGGATGTCGTCTGCAATGATCGGAACAGTTCCGATGTACGACGCTATTGGATACCTTGAAAAGGATCTGTTGGAAATAACCGCTAAGGATTTTCTTAAGGTTGTAGAAGCTCACGCTAAGGAGGGCGTCGACTTTCAGACTATTCATGCGGGAATAAATAAAAGAGCAATTGAGGCGTTTAAACGTCAGGGAAGGCTTACTAATATAGTTTCAAGAGGCGGTTCGCTTCTTTTTGCATGGATGGAAATGACCGGAAATGAAAATCCGTTTTATGAATATTATGACGAGGTATTAGATATATTAAGAGAATATGACGTAACTATAAGCCTTGGGGACGCACTAAGACCTGGATCCATTAATGACAGTACTGATGCCGGTCAGATTTCAGAGCTTATAGAGCTTGGCGCTTTAACTGAAAGAGCGTGGGCAAAGGATGTTCAGGTAATGGTTGAAGGTCCGGGCCATATGGCAATGAATGAAATTGCCGCAAATATGACCGTTCAGAAGCGTTTATGCCATAACGCGCCGTTTTATGTTCTCGGACCTCTTGTAACAGATATAGCGCCCGGCTACGATCATATAACCTCGGCTATAGGCGGGGCCATTGCCGCGGCAAACGGCGCCGACTTTTTATGCTATGTAACGCCGGCGGAGCATTTAAGATTGCCTGATGAAAGCGATGTAAGAGAGGGTATAGTAGCTTCAAAGATTGCCGCTCATGCCGCCGATATAGCTAAAGGTATTCCTAATGCCAGAGATATAGACAATAAAATGAGCGACGCCCGCAGAAGAGTAGATTGGGATGAAATGTTTAAATATGCTATAGATCCTGAAAAGGCAAAGGCATATTTTGAAAGCACTCCTCCGAAAGATAGGCATACATGCTCAATGTGCGGAAAGATGTGTGCAATGAGAACTACAAATATGATACTTGCGGGCGAAAAGGTTGAATTTTGCAGTGAGAAATAACTTTTGATTTAGTATTGAAAGCTGTCCTTGAAATTATAGGACAGCTTTGGTATTTTATAAATTTAGGGAGTTGGCGCTATGGTAATTTTGATTTCCGGAGCTACACATACGGGTAAAACAGCATTGGCTCAAAGAATGCTTGAAAAATACAAATTTCCTTATTTATCTGCGGATCATCTGAAAATGGGACTTATACGAAGCGGATATACAGATTTAACTCCAAAAGACGACGATAAATTAACACAATATTTATGGCCTGTTATTAAGGAAATAATCAAAACGGCGATAGAAAATAATCAGAATCTTATAATTGAGGGATGTTATATACCATTTGACTGGCAAAGATATTTTGATACCGAATATCTTTATCATATTGACTTTTACTGTATAATAATGACAGAAAATTATATTGAAAATAATTATGATAACATAAACAAATATGCTTGTATTATTG
>PPYF01065008.1_pt1 | contig 53222 bp, 60 predicted proteins | sample 1559871 | NCBI WGS metagenome assembly PPYF01 (sample SAMN08240021, study PRJNA423297) | Human gut metagenome, whole genome shotgun sequencing project.
TATATATCAGTGCTTTTATTTGCAGTTTATTGGAATTTGTTTTCATTACTGACCTTTAGTTTATGAATTTCGCAACTTTACTTCCTTCACTACCTGTATCTACTGTTTTGGTAATAAAGAATTCATCATTCATTCCTCACCCCCTTTCTGTTCCAGTATATTCGCTTTTTCACTGAACTGATAAACGGAACGTACTTTACAGATATCGATAATGAATACTGTGTCCGGACACCCACCACTCATGACATGAGCCTCGATACGTATGGTACGGTCATTGTCAATTGGACCGGCGGTGTATTGCATACGTTTCGTTTTTGGATGTTCGGCATTGATGCGGTTGACTACATCACATAATTCATGCTTGAGTGCATCCAAGGAAAGTTCATTCTTGATAAGGACATATTTATACTTCTCTACATAATCAATCACCTTTTTCCATGCCCGGTTCTTTGGTGAATAGGTCTGCAAGTGGTAAACAAAGAACATCATACTTTACCTCCTTTCTCATTAAAGGTGATGTTTACTGTCCCACCATTAACATAAATGGAAATGGAATTTTCACTATGTGCTGTACGGATACGTTTACGTCCGGAACACAATTCGATACCCAACCGGGCAAATAGTTCTTGCACCTTCTCTGCGGATACATAACGTCCGCGAATGCTTTGAGATTGTTTTGTCATAATGAAACGCTATTTTAAATAAAACAATATAATGTAATGCTTCAATAAAAGACGGGAAGGGAACTTTCTCCAAAAAATCAGAAAACCTATTAAAAAAGAAAGTTCCGCTTTCCCGTTGCGTTTCACCTTGACAAGGCAGTGGGTGCATTAACACTCCACACGGGGGTCGGAACTATATGATACCATTGGGCATAAAAAATGCCAACGGCAAAAGTTGGCGAACAGTCTCGCCTTGTCAAAATGAAACGCACCACAAAGATGAGAGTTTATTTTGAAATAGCAAAAGAAAAGCGGAGATTTTTTATTTCTCCAGTATCTCTATTGGGCTTTTAACATACCTGCATATCGGAGATATTTATTTTTGCCTTATATTTGTCGGCATAATCATAATCTGTATGTTCGATTGTCTGAGAAATATATTAGCATTTGCAAGTACATTTCTTGTAATAAGTACCAGTACAATGCTACTGATACAAGGAATTGTATGTTTCGTTACATGGGATTGGACATACAAAAAAAACACCGATTATAGAATTATCATAATCGGTGTTTTGGTTGCTTTATTGCTTATTCCCTTCTACTACTTGCCGGTTCAATAATTACGCCTACCTTCGTTTTTGGCATTTAAGATTTCAATTATTGGTTGCATATCTTCAGGAGTCTTTATTTGTAGAGAGTCCATTGCTCGTGCAGCTGCTCTTACTAATTCTCTATCAGCTTTCCTATCGAGATAATCATTAATTATTCCACCGATACCGTTAGTATAGATGTCCAGTCCATCCTTTTTATTGAATTTAACTCCTCCGCCAGTTAGTATTGTGGTAAATAGCCCGAAAAGCAATAGTTTCCCAATTCCTTTAGTCGATAATCGTAACCATCCTGGAGATTCCATTTGAACTTTCATGTTCAAAGGAGCTTCTGAGGAAATATTGTAATTTTGACAAAAATCGTCAATTAACAATGAAACAGCTTTTAAATCGCAAAAGTCATCCAAAGATACTTCTTTTTGAGTCCGAATTTTTAGAACTAAATTCATAACATCTTCTTTGACATAACAATCGTGAATTACACTGTCTATATAAGAAGCGTAATTACTTACATCGGATAAAATATGCCTGGAAGTAAACATTAATTGTAGGGCAGGAGGAAGAGTTGCTCTTCTACCAAAATATCTCCATTTAATATGCCTTCTTTTTTTGAAATCACAATGATGCTCATCATCAATTATGGGTGTGTTTTCCTCATACATATTTCCATCAATAATACCAATTGCAACATGACTGGCGCCTGACGATGGAATAATAACAACGTCACCTTGTCGTATATCACGAGCAAATCGTAGAATTTGAGCAACGGGATAACCGGAGTTTCTTATATCAGGATAACGGTGATGAAACATTGCTTTCAAAACTTCTTTGGCTGCATTATCTGTTTCTGGTAAGTGTTGTAAATCTCCTAATGATATATTATTGTACCCAACGGCAATGTAATTACCTCTTATAAATTCTCCGTAATAAGCACCTCCCATGGTACGTACCATCCAATATTTCTGTTCTTCATTCAGATTTTTTAAATCACCTACTAAATCTTCAAAATTGAAATACTCCATTTGAATAGAAAAATAGAGCTTACTCTTCACAACGGGGCATGTTGCTACAAAGTAAACTCTATTAATCGCGATTTATACCTTTTACAATTAAATCCGTATGCCCCACGTCTTAATTGTAGTTATTTCTTGATTGCAAAAGTAAGATAAGTCATTGATAAAACAAAAGAAAAGTGGAGATTTCTAACAATCTATATTTCATAGAACCAATATATAGAAAACAAAAAAAGGCTTCCAATCCGTGGAAGCCCCTCTGTCATTAAAAACCTTACGGCCTCGCGATAGACCGAGAAGTATCTTTCATTATGTCGCCAAGCTCGGATAGAGCTAAAGATAGGGTATTCAATTCATCAGCGGTGAAGTTGGCAGGTCTGCCGTTTACCGCACTGCCATTAATCCGTTGATATAACCATTGACGTGTTCTGCCGAAATAGTGCTGGGCAATATAAGACATAGAAGCGAATGGCAATACTTTTTCTAAGGTCTGCCTAATTTCCACTGTTTTCACAATAGCCTGGGCTTCATCCATTGATTGCCTGGCACCATCTTGGAACGCTTGCGCAAACGCTTTTTTATCTTCCGGTGAAAGCGACTGCAAAAAAGCCTTGAAACGTTTCTTATGGTCGGCCAATTCCTCCGGAGTGTTGCATTTCACATATTCCGATTTCCATTTTCCCAATTCTTTCTGTACGTCCATAAGCCTAAAAATTATATGTTAGAGAAAAAGTAGCCCCCTCAAGGAGGGCTACCGTTTTCATTCAGCTTGTCTTGTGCATCATTCAAATCGTCAAGACAATCATTGATGCCGTTCTCAAGCTCCTCATCGGAAATCCAATCAGTATTCTGAATGTCATCCCAATAGAGGGAAAAGAAGCTGAGGTCTTTTTTCGCAGCTTCAATCCGAGCCTTTAGCTCTTCTTCTTCAGTCATAAAAAGATCGCGATTCTTAATGACACTGCAAAAATAATAACCTTTTGGTAATTAAACAAGAGAAATGCACTTTATTTTGAGGAGTGAATTTATTTTTAACATTCTTATTCTATCCTATAAAAAGTCCCCTTCAACACCTTATTCAATCCATCTGCATCTATCTCCGCCTCAATCTTCTCACACAAATACTGCTTGTTGCCTATGAGAAATACCTTATTCACATTCGGCAATTTATTAGCCTGAAATTGAATAACATAAGGAATATTCGAATGAAACTTCTTAAGATTGGATAGGCGGTGTCCCATACTATTTGCACAAACGTCATTCAGACTGAGAGAGTAAGGCAAAAAATTCGTAACTTGTGCTTCAGTTTTCTGTTGGTAGTCTGTGAAAGGATAAGCATGACTATAGAGTTTGGTCTGACCGTTGGAAATCAGATTCTGTTGGTTTAGTATTCCGGTATTGAAAGCTATTTCCATATGGTCGTTCTTTTGTTGCTTCTCCGGTAACTCAATATCACCGTCAATTGCCTCTTGGATATTGAATCCTTCTCCCAGAGGACTGATTATGAAATCCGGATTATAACTTTTACGATAATAACTGATTAAGGGAATGTTCAAAAACAAGCTGGTATCGGTCCTCACCACATCAAAATTATGTTGCAGTCGCTTCCATGTACCACGGTCATGTTGTACAATCTTGGCTGGAACTATTTTCAGTTCGACATCCGTATCATAAGATTCCGGGTCACGGACAAAGTCTGCATAAAGATTGACTTCACGCAGAATATCGGTTTCATTCTCATTGTAATTGATGTAGTAGCGTTTACCCACGACAAATATTATTTTCTTCCGCTCTTCCTTATTCATGCCGTCATAGGCATTTTTCATTTGCTGATAATTGATATACTCCATTTTCTTAGCGGCTTTCAACAGATTCCGATCCAGTCGGAAGTAACCATCATCAGAAGTGGAAGGAAGGTCGTAACCGATATTTCCAGAGGTTACATCCTTATCTCCCTTCTCCTCGTTTATTTCAGCAGTAAATTCGTGTAGTAATTCAGTGTAACTGATAATTTCTTTATCAGGATTGGAAAAATAACTATTCAGTTCAACAAAGCGCACAATTTTGGACTGTTCATCCACCACGGTTATTACACCTAAAAACTTTTCTAACTCGTTAAAAAATTCGGAAATAGTCCAGTGTGGCAATGCCGTTTCAATACGGAATGAGTTTACTGCACTGCATATATAGATATTCCGCAAGAAATTATTGTCAAAGAAAGTAGTATCAAAAGTATATCCAAAATAGCCAATCAGTTTTTTGATGACTATAAGTAGATATGGTTGGAAACTTCCTACTAAGTAGCTTGAATAGGGATTGAAGTTGGTTGTTCCCTCTTCATACGCAACTGCATTGACCAGATTTTCTTCTTTCGCTTCTTGGTAAAACACAGGCAAGAAAACCCCGTCTACTTCATCCACTGAACCATAGACGGCCTTCATTTCCGATTCCGGTAAAAAGAACTGAAACATCTCCGGCATGGGTGGAACATAGGGACCACCCAATTTCAACTCATCAATGTAAATTTCATCATTTGTCAGAAGATTAAATTCTGCATTACCTGATACAAGCTGTACTTTTACTAATGTATCTTCCACCGACAATAAAACCGCACTGCCATAAAGTAGGCTTTTGGCATCAACGATGAGCGTAGCCGGAAGAATGGTCTTTTTTTTCGTTACATCCAAACGATTGATATGCTTAAATATGGCATAATTGGCAGGCATGGGAAGCTCAACATCCATAGAATAATTAGAACTACGGGTAAAATAAGGATTCTCGGATGTAAATGTAAAGCTGAACCCTTCAGGAAGAACAGCCAACTGTCCGTCAATATATAATTCGGTCATAACTTATTACGTGATTTATTGTTATTCAGTTTCTGATATTCTTTTTGAGCCTGATTAATACCCCGTTTGCCGGTAAGATAAGTTTCAGCCACCAATGGTTCGTCCAAACGGGTCTTTAGTTTACGAAGTGTACGGGTACATTCTATCAGCATAGCCACCACCGCCGGGTCGTTAGTAGTCGTTGTTGCACTGGCTGCGGGTGTCTTGACCGGTACGGTACGTGTACTCTTTCCGGGACCAGCCACAGCTGCTATATCTTCAGCTGTCAGGTTAGCGACATTTCCACTGCGTTGCGCCACATCAATGGCATCGAATATCGGTCGTAAATTTGGGTTGGCCACAGCAAAACGATTGGCAACAAATTCATTTGAATGAACTATGCCCTGCGGTTGGTCCCAACTGCCGGAACCGGTGTAGCCACCGGTATAGAAATTACCAACCAAACCTTTTACTACAGCAAAAGCAGCTTTGATAGCAGCCACCTGCGCAGCAGCTTTGGCAGCACCAATAAAAGAAAGGGGAGCTGTAGCAGCCAAGTTTTTAGCTGTGATTTCTAATATAGAAATTTCTATAACGCGTTCCAAGGCATCCAATGCCATCAGAATGGTTTCTCGCAAAAAGTTTTTCAGTGAAAGTTCACCATTGGCAATCATTTCGCCAATAGTTTCCCCAAAGTCGGAAGCAATATCCGTTACCAAAGATGCATATTGTTTGTGCATTTCCATAGTCTTGTCATACTTTTCTTTTTCTGCATCAGTCTGAGCTTCTGCCTGCTCCTTCTGTATTTCCGTACGTTGTTCTTCTGTAAGTTGGTAGTTATGAAGTAAGTCGTCCCAATATCGTTGTCGGATATTATTCACTTCCTGAGCGAAATCCTCTTCAGAGGTAAGATTCTTATAATGGTTAGTTGTGGCTTCTTCTAATTCGATTCGTAACTGTTTCTGCCGTACAGAAAATCGCTCTTTAGCTGTTTTGTCTGCAACTTTTTGCCTGTCTTTTTCGGCTTTTTCATCTTGTTTTTTACAACTTTCATTAAATTTAATTTGTGATTCCAGCATTTTGACCTGTAATTTCTCACGTTCATGTGCTTCCAGTCCAATTACAGCCAGTTTCTCACCCAAAAACTTCTTCTCTAAGTCTATCTGTAAGGCCGTGTATTCTTCACCGGTTTTAATTTCACCTTCCAAATATAACTTTTGTAAATGGGTCATCTGTCGCATGTGCCTTGTTTCAATATCTTCCAAGTCTTTATTCACCCGTTTTTTACGTTCTTCTTCTGATTCGGAACCACCACTACTACCATTTGTACCTTTACCGTTCTTTTCTATTTCTTTCAACCTTTCCAATTCACCAGACAACTGAACAACCGCAGAAGACGCTTTTTTCAACTGTGCATTGTAGGCAATCAATTCTCCGGATGAGAAATATTCAGTATTCGTTGACTTGAGTTTATCCAATACAGTTTTGGCATTATTCAGTTCTTTGGTAACAGTTTCTATAGTGCGTACCTCTTTAACGGGAGAGTACAATTCGTTGTTTATTTGTTCATAGATAGTCATATAACCTTTAAGTGCTTCCTTTGTGTGTGCTATATCAAACTTCAGTTGTTCTACCGCAGCATCATAAGCCGTAAATCCTGTCTGTGCATAAGTAGCCCCTTCACGTGCTTTTTTCTGACCGGATAAAGCTTTGTCCAAAGCCGCCTGATATTCGACAAGTTTTTTGCTTTCCTCCTCGATATGGGTGGATGCCCCTTTCAACATCGCTTCTTTTTGTAACTGCTCTACATATCTGGCTTTGGCATCAGCCGCTTTTTGTGTATTAATGGTTTCCAGGGTTATATCCCCTAAATAATCGGGGGCTATTTTATTGATTTTTTCCATAGCTTCCTTACGTACTTTCATGGCATTATTGTTGTTTTGCGCTACCAGCCACAAAGCATCCAGTTCCTTCCGTTGGTCTGCTGTAGACTTTACAGCTTCTTCTTGCAGCAGGTTAGTAGCCTTCTGTACATTCATATACTCATGGGTACGTCTATACAGATATACGAAAGCTGCTCCACCTGCGAAGAGCGCAGTGGACAACCATCCAACCGGACTCAACCTCATGACCGCCCATGCCGCCCGTATGGATTTTGCAGCAAGATCCACACGTCCCTGAAGCACTTGCATGGCTCCGGCAAAGAGGTAAGTAGATACCCGGACGGTTTTGAGCAATATATTATGACCGGTCATTAACGTACTAAGCCTACGTAGTTGTGTAAAGGAAGTGACAGTATAACCTGAAACTGTATTGATAGCAATACCGTAGGCAAGCTGTAATGCAGTAGCGGTTTTGGTCACAGTATTCCATACTGTAGTGGCAATGGTAGATGCCTTGGTACGTAAAGTATAAATAGCGATGCAGGATGCCACATATAGGATGGTGTCACCCCATTTATTACACCAGTCAATTAGTCCCGGAAGGTATTTTATGACATTGGTCAGCATATTGGTACTCACTGTCAGAGCCGGATTCAGTTTTTCACCCAAATCAATAGCTGCCAGTTTCATTTTATTACGCGCCTGTTCCAATTTCGCCTGTGCCGTATCACTGTTTATTGCCGCCTGTTCATACGCCACATTGGTTCCGGTAACGGCAGCCGTAAAGTCCTTTACCATTTCCGTGTTCTGAAGGATTACGGATGCCGTGTTATAACCTTCTTCTCCGAACATCTTTTTAATGGCGCCTGCATCCATGTTTTTATTCTTCAGGTTTTCCAGTGCTTTATCCAATCCGACAATTTTAGGATTTGTTTCATCGGCTCCTGTCTGAAGAATCAGGAAGAATTTCTTCAATCCCGTTCCGGCCACTTCATCCTTTATACCCCGGTAGGCAAGCGTTTCAATCAATGCAACCGTCTGCTCGATAGGAACATTGGCTGAAGCTGCTGCCGTACCCGCATTCCGGATAGCCTTTGCCTGGCTTGCAATATTGGCGGAACCAGCTTGGGAACCGGCAGCCAACACATTGGTAAACCGTCCTGCCTGGTCTGCCGCCGCGCCATACTGGTTGAGCGATAAGGTCAGCGAATCCACCGCTTCGTTCAGGGTGATATCCTTGGCCGCTGCCTGTAATCTCATGGCTTCTTCCGTTACAGCCTTGAGCGCTTCCTTATCACCAAGCAATTCCGGCTTGGCCGAACCGACCAACATAAACGCATCAAGAATTTCGGCTGCCGACTGCCGGACACGTAATCCCTCTTTGGTCATGGTTGTGGAAAGTGTCTTCGCCTGCTCTGTCAGCCAGGAGATGCTGTCATCATCAAGTCCGGTCAATGCCTTCAATCCGGCTTGCGATTCTTCCAACTTGTTGCGTTCATCCCTGATGGCGCGTAAGGCAAGCGTGAATCCAGTCAGAAAACCGATTACAGACAAGATAACCCCACCAAAACGATTGAACCAGTCCACCATGCTGCCGACACTGACAGTTGCTTTCTTGGTTTCAGCGGTAACGCCTTTTATCTCCTGACGATGCTGTTTGAGTATTCCTTGCAAATGCTGTATCTTCGCCATGGTGCGGTTATACTCTTCAGACCCCAAGGTCATACTCTTTAGTTGCTGCGTCAGCTGCCGGCATTCTTTCTCGATATGATTGACATCATTCACTATCTCCTTGCCGTCAATATAGAGGTAAATGCCTCTTTTTTCAGATTTACTTTTTGCCATTCTTCTGAATCTTTAGTTTATCAAAATCCTTCAGTATCTTTTTAAAAGCCTTGTCTCCGTAGTATTCTCCGGATATATCCGCCAATTCAGTGATGTGTTGGTTTATTACCCCATCAATGAAATCAACCGGTTTACGTAATACGGTAAAAGTCCCGACTTGTGTTTGGTATTTCTGTTTCTTTATCTCCGCATGAGAATACCCCTTTTTAATCAACGCTGACTTTATATCCTCGTTTCTCCACTTCCTTTTTTTCCGGTTATACAGATTATATCCTTTGACAACCACACCATTGATGCGGGTATATCCACGTCCTACGCCATAGTGTACAAATACACCGTATTGTTTGAATTTGAATGCAATGCGGTTTATCTCATCTTCAAAGAGTGGGAAAAAGGACAAGAATTTAATGAACGGAGAACTTAAAATCATTAATCCGGTTCAGCCATCCTTTACGGAAAACAACCTGTGAAGGGTCCCTTTTACAGATTTCTTCAATAAATCGGATTCTATCCGCCTTGATGGTTTCAAACAGCTGCCGCTGATTGGTCAGATTGATACTGGCAACAGTCTGAGGACCTACAATGCCGTCCACCTTGATTTGCAGGAGTTGTTGTACTCTTGTGATACCGGAACGCCCTGAAGCCCATACCCAGTCCACACAAATGTTGGCAATGGACTGATCATGTATAAAATCAGCCTGATATCTGTCCCAATAATACTTCTTGAAAACATGAAAAACATCGTCCGGAGTAATCATACGCAGGTCATTTGCATCAATGTCACCGTCACCATCCTTGTCGTAACCGCATGATTTCCAAGTTGACAAGGTTATTCCCATGTTGGTCTTACCACCTTTATCGTTCTTGTGGTCACTCCATCCGCCTTCCCATTTGCGGATCATCCTGAATAGAATTTCTGCTTTTGCCATAATCTACAAACTTATTTATTAAAAGATTCCGCAAAGGTGTGTATTACAGCGTCATAGTAATAGGACATCAATCCTTAGTCCCGCCAGAACTTAGAAACATCGGGCTGAAGGTGTCATTCATCAATTCGGAAGGCAAGGTAGAAACGTGGGAGTTCCAGGACGGGACGTTTACTGATGTCAGTGGCTGGAAGCAGCAAGTACAAAGAACCGAAATTATGAAGTTGAAACAAGAAGACCTGTTACTGGAAGAAGCCAACAACACAAATGCCAAATTCATTTCAGATTGGGGCTGGCAGAAAGGAAATAGGGACTATACTACAGGAGCATTCAAAGAAGGTCCTTACTTCGTCAGTGACATTGTAAATGTGGAAGGGGAATCTTTCGATTTCCAGACTGACGAGAATGCGGATTTTGTATGTTGTTACTCCACAGATAATGGTACATCCTTCCGAAACAGCCAATGGCTCGACAATTATCACATTGCAGGATACACCCATGTCTTTATCATTCTCGCAGATTCCAAGAATCATTATACCGGACCTTCCAATACGGATGTCTATACAACTACACAAAAGAAGTATTTCAAAAATGCGACAAAAGAAGACTTGGATAATTGTATTAAAGATTTGTCCGGTAAAGTTTCTTTGTTCGACGGGCGAATAAGAGGGCTTGAGGTTGATGCTTACGGTGGGAACAAGGATATTTCCATTCCATTTCCATTTAATCCTTGTCTGTTTGCCCAAAACGGCAGCGACCTTACTTCTGACGCCTATCCGGATGCTTACGCTACGGATTATCTGGATTTGACCGTTTATGACCGCTTTGTGGTGAATGGTGCATGTATCCTTTCTTTTCCCTATGGCGTGTTCTACGATGCCGACAGAAAGATTATAAAGACGATTTCGCCGGGTGGACAAAGTGTGGTCAGGCAGTATCCGGAACTTGTTTTGGAACGTTCGGAATATCCGGACAATGCAAGATATGTCCGTTTTCATTCATACAGCAAGGTTGATGGCAAGCCCATAGAATATTCCTGTATTGGAAACAAAATCGTCGAAGGTTATGAGACTCGCTTTGCCAGGCTGGAAAATAATTTTGGAAACATAACCTCTTATTCAATTTTTAAAGAGATACATTGATATGGAGAGAATAATAGAGTTAAATCAAGAAGACAAAAGAGTATATCCACTCTCACATTCAGAAGGGGTGTTGCTGAGCAATACAAGTGAAATATCCTTATTTGAATCCATTTACGGGTTGAAAGATATGGTGAAGCTGTTCTCCGGCAGTGATATAACCGATTTCAGCAACACCACTTGGATAAAGGATACAGATGGAATCAAGGCTACCAATACCGGAAGCGGTAATTACCTCAAGATAGACAAGGATTATTTCTGTGACATCAGGCATGTCCGGATGAAGCTGCATTTAGGTTCTGACAACAGGCTCATACTTGCGTTTGCTTCAAAGGGTATAGGGAAAGGTGTCGTACCGAGTACATTCTATGTGGATATGTCCACTCAGAAGTTGGGTATGTACAAGCTGACGGGTCCGTTGGCGTATGCGGAAAGTGTATCCGATGAAATCTGGGGGGAAACCGGTTTCTCTGATAGCTTTGGAAGCGGTGAATATGTAATTGACATCATTAAGAACGGACGGACAAACATTCTCCGGCTGACAAGCTACCTGTCCGGCAGAAGCACTGAAATTATCTGTGACGATACAGTATGGTCGGTCGGTGCCCAAAACGGGCCTTTGTATGTTTACCTTGATAAAGGCAGTGACATGCCGATTATTCGGTATATCGACATCTGCACATTAAAAGAGCCGGATGTCGTATTCGTCGGAGACAGCATAACGGAGGGGTTCTGCGTAGAGGATTTACGCTATCGGGTTGCCGAACTGTTCAGGACCGAACATCCCAATCACAAGGTTATGATTGCCGCCCGTGGCGGGTGTACGATTGAAGCCATACTTCAACGCTTCAGCACGGAGTTCGACATATACAGACCTAAAAGGATGGTTGTCAATATCGGAGCCAACGGCGGTAACAGTACGGGACTGTTCAATACGCTGAAGCAACGGTGTGACGCTATTGGATGTAAATTGTATTTATGTTACAATGTCTGTTATACGAGTGCGGTGGAAGAGAGAAAACACCAGTATGTGAATGCCATGATAGAAAGCTGGTCGGCTGAGAATGGTATAATCGGGGCAAGATACGACATAGCTACTGCTTTGGGTAACAATCCGGTGAATGATGAATCACAACTTCCGGATGAGAGTCTGTTTTCCAGAAACACCCAACCGTACAATTTGCACCCGAATCAGGCCGGACAGATTGAAATGTACAGAAGGTTGTCCATCGATTTACCGGATTTGTTTTATTGTATAGTAGGATAATAAATATTACCTGAATATATAATCATAGTAAAGTTGTATATCTTTTTTATTATTTCTATCTTACAATCTCTATTTAATAAAATCACTATGTCGTCATATTACAAAACATGTACAACTGTATACTCCACTTTCCAGCATTCCTCCGAAATCAACCCGAATACACAGTTCCCCACAGATAATGAAAGGTTCTTCGCTAATGACCTTGCCATATACTCCATAATGTTCATGGAATACTTCAGTTCCCGGTTTCATTGAATCCAGTGCCTTTTTCATTTTATCGGAAGTATAGACTGTTATCCATTTATTGGAATAACTGTAATAAAGCAATCCTAACCCCATCATTCCACACATTTGTAAAACAGCATCTTCTACATGCTTTCTGCTAAACACCACTTCGGTTTGCAACTTCTGGACTTTAACATCCGGAAACTTCTTTTTGAATGTTGTTTTAGTAACCATAAAACTATTTTTCAAATTACTTCCATTGTTCAATCGCTACATTGATAGCCCTTGTCAACACCTCATTAACACAATCCTCATCCGGTTCTCCGTATTCCAGTAATACATCTATTTGCGTATCTCCATTACCATCTACATATCTGGAACCAATATCAACATTCACTGGAATAGATTCTTCATGCACTATTTCTGTAAAATAGGAAAGTACCTTGTTATGCATTGCTAAATTCTTACGAATCATAGTTTCTTTGTTTAAATTCATTTCATTTGATTCTGATGCCAGTAGGAAATCATCTCACCGACATTACGAACCTTGATTTTCGCTTTAATATTCTCCCGATGACGGTTCACCGTACAAGGCGAGATATGCAGTGCTGCTGCAATATCATCCGTCTGACAACTGAAGGCAATGAGCCGAAATACATCCATCTCGCGGTCAGTCAATGTTGTATTAAACTCTGGACGGCAAATCACGCCTTCATGTTCACATTCACCACGCAGCGGACAATTCACCTCCTCGAACATAAACTGCCCATCCTTGTTGATATCAAGGTTGTATTGGTCATACTCTCCGTAGTTGCAACGGATGAAACGGTGAACTACCCGGAATTCATAGTGCCATCGATTCATGGTATTACTGGAATAGAGCTTCATTAACCTGGCATGTGCCTTGGGATAGCGGTCACGTATGATGGCAAGTATCGCCTCGATAGTGGGGCGGTCAGTCTCACGGAGTACCACTGCCGGATGATGAAGTTCTTTCATCATCACATCACCTTCTGGCGTGTTATAGAATTCGATATTGGAGATTATATCTTTTAATACCATGATATAACGAATGTTGGGTAAAGATCCTTAGTTCTATTTTCCACTTTATATCCTAATTCTTCAAGTTTAGATATGATATCAACAGAAAGTTCTTCAAATACAATAAATGAAGATTCTCCTTTAAAAGCAGTATAGAAAATTCGTTCTAACAAATCATCCAAATTATTATGATTTTTTGTAATTTCTTTCGCTTTTGCTGCTGTAAGTAAGGTAGTTCCCATAATTGTTATATTTTAGTTGTTAATAGACTTATATAAATTCTCAAATAGTTCTCTCTCTAAAGGTTTGAAGGAGTCTTTTCTTAACTTGTCGTAGAATGTAATCAACGACATACCGCTTCTTTTTAGGAATTCATCACGGAACTTTAGTCTCGTGCTTTTCTCCATCCGGTCGTAATGGTACTTAAGTACCATTTTTGATGTTTTTTCGCTCATAATCTTAAATATTACAATTGTTATTATTATATTTATAACGCAAAGGACTAAAATAATAATCTAATATCAAAATATTAACCTTATTATTTTAACCAAATATTATTATTTAAATCCAATACAAATAATACAACATGTTTAATCCTGATAAAATACGAAGACTGTTTGAAGATAGAAATATAAGTCAAGCACAGTTTATAAAAGACACAAGTATATCTAAATCAAATTTATATGTTTGGCTCAATAACACTTCAATTCCTGGTGCCGACAATCTGGAAATCATAGCAGATTATTTTAATGTGCCAATAGATTATTTTTTTGACAGAGAAACTAATTCTTTAGGGATAAGTATCGGTCATCAAGTCAAAGGTAATGGTAACAAGATATCAGGAGATATAACTTTGAGTGAGTGCCAGAAAGAGATAGAACATCTCAATGCCCTTTTGGAAGAAAAGGAAAGAGTAATAAGTGAAAAAGAAAGAACAATTCAAATATTAATGAACGCCCCCAAATAGAACCATGTCAGAAGTTAAATTAGTACTTAAAGATGATGTAAAGAACGAAATTGAGTACCTTAAAGAAAAGTTCGAAGCTTTATTATGCTGTACTCAAGGAAATGAACCTTCAATAAAATCAACACGTAATTTACCTGATGATTGCCCAATACAGTTAAAAAAAAATCAATATGCATTAAGCGACCTAATAGAAATAAATATAGATGAACTTGAAGCATGTATAGCTAGAATTGAAACTGAATTAAGGTTACTTGAAAAAATTATCAAAAAACGTATATAAGCAATAACTATCTAATTAAATATTTTTATGATAATTACCGAAGAAAAACAAACGGACCTCTTATACAGATTAAAAAATACATTTCAAGAGTTAACAGACTGTTTGTCCGGAAATCATTTACCCATTGACGGTCCTTTTGATAACAAAATAACCATTAATGGGATCGAATATGATAAAAGCCGACTTATAGAATTTGATAAAAAAGAATTAAAAGCTTGTATTCTTAGATTTGAAACTGAATTAAAAATATTAAAAGACCTATAGCTTTTCGTATTCATTTTTTACTTTTCAATTAACATATAGTTTCTCAGACAAATATCGGACATCACAATATATTAATCATTTAAGGAATGAATTCGTAGCATGTTGACAATCAATACAAATAGAAAATTAAAGGTACAATCGTTATTCTTCGAGCCTCTCCTCCCGTGCAACGACAAGACCTTGTAAATTTTAAAAATTACAAGGTCTTATTTTATTTCTATCAGCTTGTGCGTCTGCAAGCTCAGCCGCCATTTCGGATGCTGCATCACGCAAGCCACAGTTTCCGCAGTATTGCTGCAAGAACAGGGTTGCAGGAAAAAGTGTCCGGCAGGAAGCGATTCATATACGGCAATATCCTGTCCTTCGTACACTACCTTCACCTCATCCATACGGGAAATGCACAATTTTGCACCTTGCTTGGGCGAGCAAGTCACCCAGTCTATATTATCCGGCAAGGGATGCGTACCGTTCGTTTCGATACAGACATACTTCCCCATCCGGTGCAGGCAGTCCACAAATTCACGGTCAATCCAGAGCGAAGGCTCTCCGCCCGTCAGTATCACCGTCACCGCAGGATATTTCCCCACTTCCGCCAAGATTTCCTCATCGGACATCCACACACCCTCTTCGTGCTGCGTGTCGCAAAAAGAACATTTCAGGTTGCAACCGGAGAAACGCACAAAAACAGCCGGAGTACCCGTATGAAAGCCCTCTCCTTGCAAGCTGTAAAATATTTCGTTAATCTTCCTCATAAGCGCTCCTGTCAATCCTCCTCATAGATGGCTATATTCGACTCGGATTCCTGCACTTCCACTTTAAAGCAGGCAGGTATCTGGCTGCATATCCAGCGTGCCATATTCTCGGCTGTCGGATTAAAGGGAAGGACTTCATTGATGTTCCGGTGATCCAATTTTTCTTTCACCGCCCGTTTGATGTGGCTGAAATCAACCACCATCCCGTCGGCATTCAGTTCTTTGGCACGGCAATAGACTGTGATTATCCAATTGTGACCATGCAGATTCTCACATTTACTCTGATAAGAAAGATTCAGACTGTGTGCAGCCGAAACCTCCATTCGTTTAATGACTGTGTACATACTGTTAATACGCTGGTTAAAATATCATTTTATAAAACCGTGCATCTAATGTCACCTCGATGCGGCAGCAAAAGTACAAAAAACTTGGAATTTACACACGAGATTGACGCTTATTCATACATACAGTGAGCACTACGACACTGCGCGGCTGCCTGATGTCCACAAAGACTCCGGTTGCAGGCAGAAAACATATTTCCCTGTACATATGAACAATAAACAATCCCAAACAATTTTATTATTCATCTTTTTATGTATTTTTGCGACATGAAAGTCCTTTATATTCTGTTCGGTACACTTTCTCTGGCACTCGGCATCATCGGCATTTTCCTGCCGTTACTGCCTACTACTCCGTTTCTGCTGCTCACAGCCGCCCTTTATGTACGCAGTTCCCCCCGCCTTTACAACCGGCTGCTGCACCATAAATACCTGGGAAGCTACATCCGTAACTTCCGTGAAAATAAAGCCATCCCGTTAAGAGCCAAAATCATCTCGGTCTCGCTGATATGGATAACCATCCTCAACTGTATCTTTTTCATAGTCCCCTACTGGTGGCTAAAGGCAGTGTTGTTGCTGATTGCAGCAGGAACAAGCTACCACATCCTCTCTTTCAAAACACTGAAATAGATTCGAAAAACGCTCCCAGTCCTTTACGGGCATCCGCCAGTTTATCTTCCCAGTGCTTCACCGAATTCTGCCCGATAATGTCCGTCACATACTTCACGGCAATGAACGGCGTATTCTTGGTACGGCACACCCATGCCTGGGCATAAGCCTCCATATCCACCACATCGCCTTTTACATCCGACAGTTCCGTCAGGAAAGTATCACCCGTATTGCACACTCCTTCTCGCTGCCAATGCAGGCAATATCCTTTTTGCGCCAACAGTGCCGCCGAGTCTATCTCGCATTCCATATCAAACCCTTTCAGCCGCTGCATATCACGGTCTACAAAATGGCGGCATACAAAAATATCCCCCACCTGATGGCGGACAGTTCCTGCCGTGCCCACATTGACAACCAAATCGGGCTGCGCACGATTAATCGCTTCCGTAAGGTAAAAAGCAGATTTCACCTTTCCTATTCCGGTGCGAAGATAACCCACCTGCACTTCTTCCTCCCCTATCAAACCGGGGAATTTCAATTCCGTAAATTCGCCTTGAACGGCATAAGTCACCAAAATTTTCATATTTTCTTATTTTTATTCCGGAGTCTGTTTAAATTCTGTCCGAAACATTTCTCGAAGAGAATTTAAACAGACTCTTAACTAACGGGTTCACATCCCTACTTCATTATATACGATTTCAACGCCTCCACATATTCCTCAAAAGCATCTATTCCCTGCGGGGTAATCTTGCAAAGCGTGCAGGGCATCTTCCCCTTAAAAGTCTTGGTCACAACTATATACCCCGCTTTGGCAAGTTTATCCAGTTGCACACTGAGATTGCCGGACGTTGCACCGGTCTGCTGGCGGATGTATACAAAATCCGCTTCTTCAACACTGATGAGCAACGACATTACGGCAAGCCTCAGTTCACTGTGAAGCAAAGGGTTTAATTCCTTAAACATATCACTTACTCTTATTTTTGTTTTCCTTCTTCGCTTTATAGTTCAAAATATGTCCCGGTATTATCATTGCGAGTATGACCACCAGAACAAACTCCGGCAATATCTGCAAAAAAGAGGACTTATCCCAAACCTCAAACAACATTCTCAAGCCCAACAGAACGCCCATGCTCGACAAGCCCGAAAACCGGGTATAACGAATGAGAACTCCCGTAAAGATACTGCCCAACGAAAGCAATATGGCACACAAAGGCAATATTACTTCGAAAGCATGGAAGTATGCGGCCATCAACGCAACCGCCAGACAGACGATTCCCATAAACTGCCACATCTCATTCAATACTTTATCTATATACAAACTCACCGACTTGTCCTTTTTCCGCACAAAAATATAACTCAGCAGATAGCCCACAACGGGAATTCCCCAAAAGCCCCACATCCATGCAGAATTTTGTGTCAGACCGACCCCGGCCCAAACAACCAGAGTCAGCAACACACAAACATACCCCCACAATAAAAACATATTTCCACTACCGGCATCCAGATTCCGACGTGTGTTCCGAATCATTTGAGTGATAAGCTCCAAGCTTTCTTTCTCATTCAATTTTCTATCTTCCATAGTCTTATCCAGCTTTTTATTATACATTGTTACAACTCCGGGTTCGAACTCCGATACAAAGATAACAAGTTTATTTTATAAACCAAATTATATAATAAATTATTTTATATACATTTCAACAACCATATACACAAACTTATCCCAAATGATAGAAGAAGCAATTACCCGTACAACTACGGACTAATGCCAACCCTGCCAAAATCTAATCGTCCGACAGTTGTTTACTTCTCGTCCGACAGCCGTTTCTCTTTCGTCCAACAACTGTCGGACGAAAGAGAAACGGCTGTCGGACGAGAAAATTTCAGCATGAAATAAATTAATAACAGTCCTGTTTTCCCCTTATTTTAACGCATACAGAACATTTTTCCTTGAAAAGCTTTTGTAATCTCCAAGTTAATTGTATTTTTGTGTACAATTTTGGTGTAGTAATGACAGACGAAGAAAAGAAGCTATTAAGTACTTTTGAAGCCAGACTGCGGCATTTAATCTATCTGCATGATGAATTAAAACGCGAAAATACTGAACTTAAGCAACTTCTACAAGCTAAAGAAGAAGAATGCGGGAAAGTACGTGCCGATTACAAAGAGCTGGAAAACAACTACACGAACCTAAAAACAGCTACGACAATCAGCCTTAACGGCAGTGACGTAAAAGAGACGAAACTGCGATTGTCCAAATTAGTGCGTGAAGTCGATAAATGCATCGCTTTGTTGAATGAATAAAAGAAAGAGGATGTATGAACGATAAGATAAAGATAAACCTGCAAATGGCAGGAGCAGCCTATCCCCTCACCATCAACCGCGAGGACGAGGAAATAGTAAGGGAAGCTGCCAAGCAGGTAAATATCCGGATTAATGCGTATCGGGAACATTATCAGAACATCTCTTCAGAGAGGATTATAGCCATGGTGGCTTATCAATTTGCTTTGGAGACCCTTCAGTTGAAAGACCGTAATGATACTGAGCCCTATACAGCCAAGATAAAAGAACTGACGGAAGTATTGGAAGCTTATTTCAAGGAAGAGTAAGAAAACGATTTTCTGTCCGTTTTTTATGAAAGAAATAACGTCGCGCACTGTACAAAAGTTTTGTCCTGCAACGGACAGGCTTTTATGCAGTGTTTTTTATTTATATACTTTAAAAAACAAATTAATAAAATGACAGTAGTTACAATAGTAGTATCCATTGCCTGTTTCATCGTTGGCGGATTTGCTTCGTACATGTTCTTCAAGCATGGATTGAAGTCCAAATACGACAGCATCCTCAAAGAAGCCGAGACCGAAGCAGAAGTGATTAAAAAGAACAAGTTGCTTGAAGTAAAGGAAAAATTCCTGAACAAGAAAGCCGATTTGGAGAAAGAAGTATCGCTCCGTAACCAAAAGATACAGCAAGCGGAAAACAAGTTGAAACAACGCGAACTGGTGCTGAACCAACGCCAGGAGGAAATCCAACGCAAAAAACTGGAAGCAGAAGCGGTAAAAGAGAACCTGGAAGCCCAATTGGCCATCGTTGACAAGAAGAAAGAGGAACTGGAGCACATGCAACGCCAGGAAATCGAGAAACTGGAAGCCATCTCAGGACTTTCTGCCGAAGAGGCCAAAGAGCGTATGGTAGAATCCTTGAAGGAAGAAGCCAAGACACAGGCGCAATCCTATATCAATGATATTATGGATGATGCCAAACTGACAGCAAGTAAAGAAGCCAAACGTATCGTCATACAGTCTATCCAGCGTGTGGCAACAGAAACCGCCATTGAAAATTCCGTTACTGTATTCCACATCGAATCGGACGAAATCAAAGGACGTATCATCGGCCGTGAAGGACGCAATATCCGTGCGCTGGAAGCAGCTACCGGTGTGGAAATCGTTGTGGATGACACTCCGGAAGCCATCGTATTATCAGCTTTCGACCCTGTTCGCCGCGAAATTGCCCGTCTGGCGCTGCACCAGCTGGTAACAGACGGACGTATCCACCCGGCACGTATCGAGGAAGTAGTAGCCAAAGTACGCAAGCAAGTGGAAGAAGAAATCATCGAAACCGGTAAACGCACCACCATAGACCTGGGTATCCATGGCCTGCATCCCGAACTTATCCGTATCATCGGTAAGATGAAATACCGTTCTTCCTATGGTCAGAACCTGTTGCAACATGCCCGCGAAACAGCCAATCTCTGTGCTGTGATGGCATCCGAACTTGGTTTGAATCCCAAGAAGGCAAAACGTGCCGGATTGCTGCACGATATCGGTAAAGTGCCCGATGAAGAACCGGAATTGCCGCACGCACTCTACGGTATGAAACTGGCGGAGAAATTCAAGGAAAAACCGGATATCTGCAATGCCATCGGTGCTCACCATGACGAAGTGGAGATGACCAGCCTGCTGGCTCCCATCGTACAAGTATGCGATGCCATCTCCGGAGCACGTCCGGGAGCACGCCGCGAAATCGTAGAGGCTTACATCAAACGCTTGAACGACCTCGAACAACTGGCTATGTCCTATCCGGGCGTAACGAAGACATATGCTATCCAGGCAGGACGCGAGTTGCGCGTAATCGTCGGTGCAGACAAGATTGACGATAAGGCAACGGAAAACCTTTCCGGCGAAATAGCCAAGAAGATACAGGATGAAATGACCTATCCCGGACAGGTAAAGATTACTGTTATCCGCGAAACGCGTGCAGTAAGCTACGCTAAGTAAACAAGAGAATCAAAACCATAAGAGGAGCGTTGGTATCGTACCTTCGCTCCTTTTTTTATTTTATATTGTTCCGGAGTTTGCGGAGTTTTCTTATTTTTGCCGGTATAACGCAAAAACCAAAGCCATGAAGGAGTATTTATTTGAAGTCTGCGCAAACTCCGTAGAGAGTTGCATCGCCGCCCAAGCCGGCGGAGCCAATCGGGTAGAATTGTGCGCCGGAATACCCGAAGGGGGAACAACCCCTTCCTACGGTGATATTGTCATAGCGAGAGAAGTCTTGCAAAACACCAGGTTGCACGTTATTATCCGCCCCCGCAGCGGTGATTTCCTGTATTCCCCTATCGAGCAACGTATCATGCTAAAGGACATAGACAATGCCCGCCGTTTAGGGGCAGACGGTATTGTTTTAGGCTGTCTGACGGCAGATGGAGAAGTGGATATTCCTCTAATGAAGCAGTTTATGGAAGCTGCCCAAGACATATCGGTAACTTTCCACCGGGCTTTCGATGTTTGCCGCAATCCGCAAAAGGCATTGGAAGATATTATCAGTCTCGGATGTGACCGTATCCTGACTTCCGGTCAGCAACCCACCGCCGAAGCGGGCATTCCTCTATTGAAAGAACTCCAGTTGCAAGCAGCAGGACGCATTACCTTACTCGCCGGTTGCGGAGTAAATGAGAGCAACATCGCACGCATTGCCCGTGAAACGGGTATCCACGAATTTCATTTCTCTGCAAGGGAAACCGTAGCAAGCCGTATGCAATACCGCAAAGAACGGGTACCGATGGGGGCAACCGTACAAATCAATGAATTTGAACGGAATGTGACAACTCAAGAAAGAGTAAAAGCCACAATCGCCCAAATAACCGAATGAGATAGTACCAGAATCCGGATAGAATATGTGTCAAAACTAAAATCCGCTTACTATTTGTTTCTTTATTTAGGCACGGATTACGCGGAAAACACGGATTTCACAGAAAAAGAATAAAGAAAATCTGTGAAATCCGTGTTTTCCGCGTAATCCGTGCCTAAAAGAAATCGTTAAGTGTATTTTGACATCTCCTATCCGGATTTGATATAACCCACGTTACAGTCCTTCCACCGTTTTCATCAACTGTTCTCCCAAGCCTATCGTATAGCCTTGCGAAACAAACACCACCCGGTTGAATGTATCAGCAATGATAAATACCGGCAGAGTTTCCTTATGTCTTAATTTCATGGCTTCTGCAATCTGCGCTGCAATACCGCTTGTATCTATACCGTAGATAATGGTAGACGGCAAGCCCGGAAATTCATCCGGACGGAATTTCTTATATTGAGCCTCATTCGGGAAAAGCAGTACCATCTTGCGTCCCCACTTCTCCAAACCGGCCTTGAAAGCAGCAATGTCACGCAGCGCATGATTGGTAGGTTCCTGATTGACTCCCAAGATTCCAACGACAAAATATCCCCGACCGCAGGCCTCCAACAGGCTTTGCTCAGAATTCTCCGCCTGAAGCGGGGTAAAGAGAGATTCCGAATTGAAGCTGCCTATCACCTGCACCTCATCCTTACTCTCGCGCATCACCAACTCAAGCCGGGTGGTCTGTCCGGGATTGATACTGAATTCCGTGAGGCGGGAAAGTACACCTCCGCTTGCCAGGCGGGTTCCGGTTACCAGGAGGTAATCGCCAGCATCCAGCACCGTACCTTTCTTCAACAGGCTGCTCCAGGTAGTGCCGCTGCCCATATCGAGATCACCCTCATCGTAAGACAGCAGTTGCAACCTGCCTTGCGGAGTCACTTTCGAAAGGGTGAAATGAGAGTAATATTTAGGATCGTCCAAAGACTTGACAGGCGAATATTCAGCAACCAGCCGGCCTTTCTGCGGAACAAGTTCCTCCATAAATACAGTATCCTTACAGTCCAAGTCCACATCCAGCGCACCCTCTTCTTTCATCAGTTGCACCTTGCCCGTCACCTCGTCTATACGTGCAGGTATGCCCATGCTGCGCGCCATGGATACAAAGAAAATATCGCGGCTGTGTGCATCTGCCAACCGTGTCCTCCACACACCTTCGGGAGATATGGGGTCACCTCCCAAATTGCAATGCTTATCCACACGGATGTTCCCTGCTACCCACTCCACCAGCTTCATCGGTTGCGCTACATAAGCCTCCGCATCTTCCTTTGAAACCACCTTTCTGAAGAAAGCCTTGTACGGAGTCAGCATTTCATTACTTACGCGCGGATTGCGTACATACTTGCGGAAATACTCCGCACTGGTGCGTACATTGGACAACATATGGTCTATCAGTACTTCCAGCCTGACATCCCGAAGGTCTTTTGCCGAAATCCGTTGCAACAGGTCGATACCGCCCTTCTTCGACTTTTCGGAACGAAGGCGGGTCATGAAATCGCAGATAACCTTGTGGTTGCCGCGGGAAGCTACCAATATTCCGGCAACCGCATCCTCATCCAACTTGTACCGGCGGGCAAAAGCACGCGCCGCATCCTCCGTCATAAACGTTGCCGTATAGGCATTGCGGATAGAATCTTCCTGCGCCAGCCTTCTGTCGTTCTCCGCACGCTGTTCCGGGGTTACCTCAGGCAGATTGGCTGTTTCCGACGGCGGTACGATATCCATATCTATGGCAAATGCGTCACCTTCCTTTTTATCAAGTTTCACCGTCAGTTCCGACTGTTTGCCGAAAGAAAGTCTGGCAAAGCCGAAATGTCCGTCTTTCGATGCCCACACCAACATATCCCCTTTACCGGCCGTCAGCCCGCAAATGCCGCTGGTAGAGGTGTATTTGGTGGCTACCGTATAAAATTCCGCATAATTGTATAGCTTGAATTCCACACAAGCACTGTCCACAGGAACACCGCCGGCATCCACTACGGTTACGGAAGCCTTTGCAGTAGGTGCGTAGTTGCCAATCACATTGATTTCAGTATAGGTAGGGGTAACGGACATTACCTCTTCCGCTCCCTCATAGCGTCCGAATACTTTTGTATGCATCAGCATTCCCCGGCTTGCGGGCGCGTTGAACCAACCGAGATTAAGTACCGGTTCGGGTTCGCAAGCTCCCAGAAAATACCATTTTCCGTCTGCCCATGCCTCTACCCACGCATGGTTGTCATCGGTATGCGCCCAACGGGGAGTATATACCTGTCGCGCCGGAATGCCCACCGAACGGAGAGCGGCAACCAGAAATGTGGATTCCTCGCCACAACGGCCGTAAGCGGTACGCACCGTTGCCAGCGGTGAACTTGTACGGGCATCGGAAGGTGTATAAATGGCTTTTTCATGACACCAGTGGTTCACCTCCAGAATGGCATCCTGCAGGGAAAGCGTTTTTACCCGGTCCTTCAATTCCTTGTAGAATACGACACGCGCGCTGTCCAAATGCTCATTGTTCACCCGCACCGGAAGAACAAAGTGCCGGAATATATCTTCGGGAATACGCTTTCCCCACGGCATTTCATCGGCAGCCTGCCGGGAAGCACGCACATTCATCAGATGAAACTCCCCTGAATAATCCGCAATATCCGCCAAAGGCATATAGGCATAAAGAAATTCCAGCGCCTCACGCTCATAATCGCTGAGAGAGGTTTCGAATATGGCAAATAAGTCTCCTTGCGGCATCAAAGCTTTTTTCTGTTGGAAGTCTCGCTCCACACGCGAACGGTAAGAAGCATCCGTCATGAAATGAGAGTCACCGCAAGCAGCCAGCAGACATAACAGACAGATTATTCCGGAAAGTAAAGTAGTGTATCTCATGATATACGTAGTTATTAAGGTTGTATGACACAAAGATATGCAATATCGCTGGAATAATCGAAGAAAATCAGCAGATTAACGAAATAAGAACTGAAATTTAAGTAGTTAGAAGAAAATCTCGGAAGTTGGGCAGAGGGCTGAAAAGCGTTTCAAAGCGGATTGGAGAAAGAGAACGGTTTCCTATTCGTTAACTCTTTATCAGGGAAAACGGTATATCCGCAGGTCTTTTGAATAGGTAGTCTGCTTGTACTCCTTGAGTTGCCGCATTTCCCCACGCGGCAAACCCGAAATCAACCCCTGCTTTTTGCGCACACTGACTGTCATAAATGGTATCTCCTATGTAAATAGCATTCTCGGCATTTATGTGGGATGCGTTCAGATAAGAAAGCAAAGGTTCCGGAAAAGGTTTGGGGCGAAGAGTATCTTCCACACATATCACAGTACAAAAATAATCAGACAATGCAAAAGGAACTGCAAAATCGGTAGTGTATTCGTTTCGGGTCTTGGACGTGACTATGCCCAACTGATAGTCATTCATTTTCAAGTTACCCAACAGTTGCGGAATGCCGTCAAAAAGCCTGATACGAGATTTGTATTTCAGCAGATGTTCATTCCATCTGCTGTTGGCATGTTCTGTGTCCGTTATACCTAATGTACGCAAAGTCATGCTTCCCGGTATTCCAAGAGCAAATCTCAGTTCGGACTTTTCGATGTCTTTATGCAGTATTTCATGCACGGTATCTTGTAGGCTTTGTAGTATGGCTTCTTCCGTATCAATCAGCGTACCATCAATATCAAATATGATATGCTTATACTTTCTCATCACTTTCAATCTGTTTGATTACACGGCAAGGATTGCCCACCGCCACACAATTGGCAGGGATGGAACGGGTGACAACGCTGCCTGCCCCGATAACACTGTTCCTGCCGATAATGACTCCCGGCAATAGGATGGCGCCTCCGCCAATCCATACGCCGTCCTCTATCTTGACGGGCAGAGCGTATGTACGGCATATTTCCTCGCCTTCCGACCAATTCTGCACCATGCGTTCACTGACTTTGGTGGAATGAGTGGCTGTATATATCTGTACATTGGAAGCAATCAATACATTACTGCCGATATCAATGCGGTTGTTGTCCACGAAAGTGCAGTTCATGTTGATAATCACTTTGTCGCCAATAAAAATATGTTTCCCGTATTCGCAATGGAAATCAATATCCACATGCACACCTTTACCCAGGCTGCCGAACATTTCACGCAACAAGGCTTGCTTGCGCTCCGTATCAGCATAATCGGTGGCATTAAACTGCGCCAGCAGTCGCCTTGTACGCAAAATTGTCTCTACTATCTTCGGGTCTTTGCCTCCAATGAAAGATTCACCCGCTAAACATTTCTCGTATTCTGTTTTCATAATCTCTGCATTTTTAATCGAACTCCACCTGCCAGTTCTTTTCCGAGCGGGCAATAAAACACATTTCTATTTGCTGATAACTGTTCTTGTCTACAGACAATGGAGGCAGTTCGTCCAAGCTGAAATAACCGCTTCCGACGGTTTCTATATTCGGATGGAAACATCCGCCTTTTACCTTGCAAAGCACAAACACCTTGCATACATTGTAGGCGTATGGAGGCTGATTGTGCAAATTGCGGTCATGTAAGGCGATAACCCGTACGGCGTCTACATCAAGCCCTGCTTCCTCTTTCACCTCTTTGACGGTATTCGATTTGACGGTCTCCATCACATCTACCCATCCGCCAGGCATGGACCAAGTGCCGTCATTTTCTTCTACCAACAAAATCTTATTATCCTTAAAAATGGCCGCGCGGGTATCGAGTTTGGGTGTCTGAAAACCCGTCTCATTGCAAAACAAATCTTTTATTTCCGACAAAGGGAGCTTGCTTTGCAGGCTCATTATTTCGGCTGATATTTCCCGAATGCGCTCAAAACGCTCCTTGTCAAAAAGGTCTTTTGTATAAGTCAGTCCCGCTTGCGCAATGAACTGAAGCTCTTTAGCCCATTCCAACCATTGGTATTCCTGCCCTTGCTTATCCATAATCTTTGCATATTGTTTAATTTGACAAAATTAGGAAGAAGAAATAACTTTCCCTTTACCTTATGTTAAAAAACGCCCATTAGCTCTTATTCGACTCAGCGATTGTTGCGTGATACCCAAGAAAGAAGCTATATATCCCAAGTTCACCCTTTGGAAAAGTTCGGGACATTCTTTTATCAAATGTTCATAACGTTCTTTGGCAGACCAGTTTAATCGGCGGATATGTATGTCTTGCAAGCGAAGGAAGTTTTCTTGCTGTAACACCCGCATCCAATTTGCAAGGTCAATGTAAGACCGATACAATTCATTCAACTGCACTATTGAGACAGAATAAGCCGTAGTTTCTTCCAACGTTTCTACATATTCAAAGCCAGCTTTGTTGCGATATAAGTCCCATGAGCCACAAGCGGCATCTCCTTCTTTGGAAAACCATGTCGTTATTTGTTTTCCATTGTGTAAAACAAAAGAACGTGTGATGCCTTTTTCAATGAAATAGACTTTCCTGTCCTGCTTCCCAGCATGAATGATGGTTGTTTTTTCCGGAAATACAAATCTCTTAAAAAGACACACCAATGCTTCCAACGCTTCATCTGAAACTGGATAATACATTCTTATTTTTCTGATAATGTTTTCCATAAACTCATTCTTTTTGCAAAGGTACAAAATGAGAACGGCAATAAAGGCAAAATAACTCTCTGTGTTTATTCAACTTAATAAAATCATGTATAAGTGTGGCGTTTTCTCAATTTAGTTTTGTATTTTTGCATCCGTAAGAGTTATCCGAACAAGCAAAGCGATGCAGACCACGGCAATTGGAACGGTTGCCAACTCGTTACCCAAAAACAAGGTAATTCTTCTAACTCTCTTGAGTTCAAAGAGATATATTCTTATTGCAGAATTATGCAATATATTTGTAATACGCAGATGGCAAAACAAGGTATTTTTCAAGAAAATGAAGAAAAAAACGCAGATTTCTATGTTATAAAACATATTTCTCATAAACATTTTGTATCTTTGCAACGTTAATAAGAGAGAAAACAATAAAAGATGTTCAACCGCTTTCCGAAACGCGGAAAGCAAAAAAAGAAGACGATTATGAAAAAGAATGCAAATGAAATTTTTATGTTACAGTACCGTATCAAACGCTATCAGGCAATGGGTAACGGAACTATGTGCCAAACTTTAAACGGCAAACTGCAAAAACTGCTTGCAAAGCAAGCTGCCATGACCATGTAAATTACACCTTTAAATAAAATGAACGGGGGCGGGAAATTTTCATTTCCTGCCCTCTTCTTTTACAAGCCTCCTGCCTATACAGGATAATAGGATGTTATGATTCCACAATATCTTTTCCGAAAGGTGCCAACGCCAAAGCGGCAAGTTTGAAATGCTGCATCCCGAAAGGAATACCGATGACGGTGATACACAGCAATACGCCGAAGCCCAAATGCGAAAGGCAAATCCATATTCCTCCCAGAAAAATCCACAATACATTCATCAGTATGTAAAGACAGCCTCCCGAACGCTCTCCGCTGCGCACCTCTTTGCCGAAAGGCCACAGGGCAAGCCCCGCCATCTTCATTGTTTGCATGCCGAAAGGAATGCCGACGATTGTAATCATCATCAGCAAACTGGCAATCATATACTCCACGGCAGTTAGTATGCCGCCAAACACCAGCCATAAAACATTCATCAGACAACCCATTGCATTACATTTTTACGTTCTACATTGCAAAGATACCATTCTTTTGGTCTTAAGCGAATAATAAGAATTTATTTATATCAGGAACGTGCCTTTTATTCATCTAATTCCCAGTCACTAAATTCAAAACTCAGCTGCTCCCAAACACCTTTTTCATCACTTTCTTCACGAGGGTTGGATACGGAAAGGCCTATCAGACGGATAGGATGGTGTTCGTAATCAACCTCCCTCAACAGTTGTTTCGCCAACGGCAGGATCACATCAAGTGCCGTCAATTCCCTGGACTGCGTAACGCTGCGGGTTATCTGGCTGAAATCGTGGAACTTGATTTTCAGCGTCAGCGTATTCCCCCGGAAGTTCTTATGTTCCAGACGGGTTACCAGTTCCACCGCAGTATGATACAACTCGATAATGACCGACGACCGCCGGTTGATATCCTTCTCCAAAGTATGTTCACACCCCACAGACTTACGAATGCGCACCGCTTCTACAGGACGAAGATCTATCCCGCGCGCAAAATCATAATAGATGTTCCCCACCTTACCGAACTCGCGCAACAGCATCGCTTGCGAACAGGCACGCAGTTGCCCGCCGGTATGTATCCCCAAAACATGCATCTTCCTTGCCGTCACCGGACCCACTCCCCAAAAACTCTCTATCGGCAGATGTGCTATAAAATCCAAAGCCTGGTCGGGATGAATGGTACACAAACCGTCGGGTTTACGGTAATCGGATGCTATTTTGGCAAGAAACTTATTGTAGGAAACTCCGGCAGAGGCCACCAGACTCAGCCGCTCGCGCACTTTCCGTTTTATTTCTCTGGCTATATCCACAGCCAGAAGAATACCCGGCTTATTTTCCGTCACATCCAGAAACGCCTCATCCAAAGAGATAGGTTCTATGACATCCGTATATTCATGGAATATCTCATGAATTTGACGGGACACCGATTTATAGACGTCCATACGCCCCGGAATAAAAATAAGCTGCGGACACAGCCGCTTTGCCTTCTGTGACGACATTGCCGAACGCACCCCGAACCGACGGGCTTCATAGCTGGCGGCAGCTACCACACCACGCTCTTCCGCATGCCCCACCGCTACGGGTTTGCCACGCAGTTCCGGATTATCGCGCTGTTCTACGGAAGCATAGAAAGCATCCATATCAATATGTATAATCTTACGTTCGGTCATTACCTTGCCAACTACCGATACAAAGATACACTAATTTTTGTTCATTCGCAGTATGTGCCGGTAGACATAAGCAAAAGCGGGAATGAGGAATAAATCTGCAAAAATCCAGGCAGTCGGGTCACCGAAGCAAACAGCGATATAGCCGAACGCCGGAACTGCCAGCAAACTGATCAGGATACGGGCTATCATTTCGGAAACACCCGAAAGCATAGCCAGATTGGTATAACCTACTCCCTGAATTGTATAACGCAAAATACAAAGCAAACCAAGTATCGGGAAGAAAGAGACAGATATATGCAGGAAAAGCTCCGCATCTTTCAGAATTTCCATTTCCGAAGCCTCTACAAACAATAGAGTAAACGTTTTGGCTCCAACCATCAGCACTGCAAAAGTGAACGCCCAGTAGACTATCATCATCAGCGCGCTTGCCTTGACACCCTGCCATATACGTCCGGGCTTGCCTGCACCGTAGTTTTGTCCGCTATAAGTGGCCATCGCCATACCCAAGCTCTCGAAGGGACACATAAAGAACATCTTGATACGCATGGCAGCCGTAAAAGCCGCTACACATGCCGTACCCAACGCATTGTTGGCACTCTGCAGCATAATACTGCCGATAGCGGTAATGGAAAACTGCAATCCCATAGGCACTCCGATATACATCAGCGTCCGTGCCAACGTACTGTCGAATTTACGTTCGGCAGGAGTAGTTCTCAGAATTTCAAAACGTTTCATCATATAGATGTAGCAAAGCACTGCCGATACTCCTTGAGAAAAGACAGTAGCGATTGCCGCTCCCGCCACACCCCAGTCCAAAACAAGGATGCAAAACAAGTCAAGCAGAATATTCAGGACGGTGGAAAAGAGCAGAAACCAGAACGGCGTCTTGCTATCACCCAAAGCACGTATAATGCTGGACAACAAATTATAGAAGAAGGTACAGGGGACACCTATAAAAGTTACAAGCAAATAATAATAAGCTCCGGTGAAGATATTGTCCGGCGTACGCATCATGCGCAAAATATCTGCACAACAGATGCTTGTTACCACGGCAAGCACCACCGACATCACCGCAGCCAGTTGCAAGCTGACCGCCACATAACGGCGCATTGTAATATAATCCCTCGCTCCGAATTTCTGTGCCACCGGAATGCCGAATCCTCCGCAACATCCGTTGCAGAAACCGAGTATCAGGAATATGACCGATGTACTCGCTCCGACAGAAGCCAGTGCATTTATCCCCAAAAATTTACCGACAATTGCAGCATCCACCAACGAATAGGTCTGTTGCAGCAAATTACCCAACAATAAAGGCAAAGTGAAATTAAATATGAGCGGAAGAGCCCGTCCTTCCGTCATTTCTCTTGATGTTGCCATACAATCTAATCCCCGAAACTCGACGCAAAATTAGTAAAAGAAATGCTGAGGGAAATTGATACATATCAAAAGATACGAAAAATACGGAGCGTGAACAAAGAGTCGCTTACAACCCGGTCGTTTTCTTCAGTACGGAGCTGTGAGCCAGATAGTCGGGAGCCTCGGCATAGATATACATCACGCTTCCCCCTTTAATGGCGTCGATAATAGGGCGGCTGAGTTTTTGCGGAACAGCCGGACAACCGAAACTCCGCCCCAAACGCCCTCCCCTGCTTGCAACCGAAGGATCGGCATAAGCAGCTCCATGTACCACAATGGCACGCTCGCGGGCACGGTCGTTAATACCTTTTTCCAATCCGTTCAGGATGAGGGAATATCCGTTCCTGCCTTGATAGGTTGTTTCTGTCAGATAGAATCCCAGGGAACTTTTATAAGATCCGTATTCATTGGAAAATGAAGTGGCATACTTGTCGCCGCTGTTTTTTCCGTGCGAGACGACCGATGAGAAAAGCAGCCTGCGCTGCTTCATATCGAATACGAAAAGACGCTTCTCGGTAGAAGGACGTGAAAAATCAATCAGAGTCAGTACATCCCGTTTACGGCCTGCTATTTTATGATAGCCCGTTACTGCCTGGCGGAAAGCTTTCCAACTCACTACCCCTTCCAATTGCATGGAACGATACAAATCGGCACATGCTGCCGATTCTGCCGCCAACGAAACATCCGGCTTATCCGTCATGCAGGTAGCAGGTCTGTTTCCCAAAAACAGGAAACAGGGAAAAAACATAAATAAAAAAGAGAGGCAAAATCTCAACATAACTATCCGACCTGAAAAATACCGGCGGCAAAGTTAGCACTTTCCACCCATACGACTATCATACAGATAGTTAAAAAGAAAGTAATCATTCGATAACAACTACTAAAGAACGCTCCGTCGGCGCCCAGTCAAATACAAACTTAGCATGTGAAGTAGCATTTCGCACACACATGTGCGAACGCGGCGTAGTACCCAGCGACCAGCTATACTCAATCATGGCTGTACGCGGAACATTCACCGGTACTCCATGAATATAGGCTCCGTTGGTAAAACGGCTGGCATAAGGCGCATATCCGCCCGTTGCCGCAGAGCCGTCTTTCAGAAAGACCATGCGCGATTTCTTCTGTTGCAGTAAATACATGCCCAGCGGCGTTTCCTGTGCATAAGGCGGTGCATGCCGTCCTGTCGTTGCGGGATTCATGCTGCGGATTTTCCATTCACCTTTATCCATGCGCTCCAACGTAGCGATATTCTGGTCAAGACGGTCTACGAAAATAACATGATTAAAGACAGTGCTGTCCGCCAGCAGCTTCAAATAACGGCGAGGAACCAGCCACTCATCTTCCAGCGTAATAGGAAGAATACGGCTGAAACCGCCTTCCTCACCCAGCAGGTAAGCCAACGTCCCATCCCTGCCATAACGTTCGGGCACCAACGTATCTCCCGGCAAATACAAGGGAACGGACTGATAACGCTCCACCCCAAGCGTATCCGCCACACGGCGATAGGCATTACGCACGAACTTACGCACCAAAGGGGCTTCCCGATTCAGATTCTTATAATTCTGCAATACCACCCACTTCACACTGTCCCGCTGCATATTCTCTATATAAGCCAGACAATTGCGGATTACATCCCATTTGAAAGAACGCACGGTATCCTTGTACGGATAGGTATCTTCCAGCGTATATGTATCGTAAAGCAAATCTTTGGTAAGCGTCACATCGGCTGCCGTCAGCAAATTCTCTCTGAAAGGCACTTCCACTACAGGCACAACAGTATCAACAGGTTCCGATACCTGCGCAACAGAAGACGGGGTATGACCTTGCTGCCCGTTACATCCCGCAAGCACCATGCACACAGCCGCGGCAGCAAAAAGGAAGAATCGTTTCATAAAGATACATTTAAGTTCGTAATCGGGTTCAACATCTTCATGAATACCTGACACCACGAACAAAGATATAATTTTTTCTTACGTCTACAACGATTCTCCCCCGATAATTGTTGTACCCCACAACGTTTTCCGGGCAGAGGAATGCCTAAGTGCACGGCTGAAGTACCTTGAAGGTACAATCGGGATACCCTGAGGATACAACTGAGGTACTCTGAGAATATGACTTAGAGTACCTCAATATATGCCCGAGAAACCATAGTTTTCCCGAAACGTTCATCAATACTTACATTCTTTGATTACCTCTATCAACTTGCTGAAATCCTCCGGATACACATCTCCGATATTGCCAATACGGAATGTGTCCGCCTGCGAAATCTTGCCGGGATAAATCACGAATCCCCTTTCCTTGAGCTGTGCATAGAACGATTTAAAATCAAAATCCGCATTCGGATAAAGGAAAGAAGTTATGACGGGAGACTGTATAGCGTCAGGCAACAGAGTCTTGAAGCCGAGTGAGCGCATACCATCTACCAATACCTTATGATTTTTACAGTATCTTTGATGACGTGCCTCTACCCCTCCTTCTTCAGCCAATTCATCCATAGCCTGTTTAAAGGCTCTCACCACATGGGTAGGCGATGTGAAACGCCACTTTCCATGTCCTTTTTCCATCGTTTCCCACTGATCGTAAATATCGAGCGAAAGAGATTTGGAAACACCCTTGCAGCGCATCAGTTCCGACTTGCGGGCGATGATAAAACCGAATCCCGGTACACCCTGAATACATTTATTGGCGCTGCTGATAAGAAAATCAATACCCAGTTCCTCTACATCCAAAGGCACTCCGCCAAAGCTGCTCATAGCATCTACAATCAGCTTCTTTCCGTGCATCTTTACGATGTGGGCTATCTCCTTCAACGGGTTCAGCACGCCGGTAGTGGTTTCGCAATGTACCACCGATACATGCGTAATCTCCGCATTATGTGCCAGATAATCGTCTACATAGCTGACGGACACCTGCTCCGTTTCGTCAAAGGCCAGCATATCATAGTTGATACCGTGATACTCAGCGATATTTCCCATACGGTCACCATAAGCTCCATTGCTCAAAATCAGCAGTTTGTCACCCGGCTTAACGGTACTTCCTATAACGGCTTCCACACAATAGGTTCCACTGCCTTGCAGAAGAACGGAAGTATATTCATCGGTTTGCTTTGTAGCGAGTGCAACGAGGGATTTGCGTATTTCCTCTACGATATGCACATTATAATCCGCATCCCATGTACACCAATCGGTGAGCATGGCTTCTTTTACGGTTTCGGAAGTAGTAAGAGGTCCGGGAGTCAATAAAATGTAAGGTTTCATATTCTTGATAGTTTAAAGTTATTAATATTATCTATTACGGCAGGAAGTTCTTCAATGGAGTCTACTGTGTAATGGGCTCCGGCAGCCAGCATACGGTTGCGGACATCCTGTTTGCGGAGCTCCAGTTCGGTAGCAGACAAAGCATTCACTTCATCCTGGGTAAGACCCAGTTCGTTACTGCCAAGCACTACGCCCACCGTCCACACTTTGGCATTCACTCCTTCTTTGATGTCGGCAATCGTGTCGCCTACCTTCACAACACAATCCACCGAGGGAACGGCAAGTTCCGTCATATTCTTATAAATCATATAAGGAGCAGGCCGTCCTGCGGGAAGTCCGTCGGGCGTGACACAATTATCAACCACATATCCGCGGGCTGCGGCAGCCGGCAACACTACATCCATCATCGCACGGGTATAGCCGGTAGTGGAGCCTATCTTAATTCCTTGTGCACGCAATCCCGATATCGTTTCAACCACACCGGGAATAGGTGTTGTATAATCTTCCAGAGAGGCAAACAACACACGCTGAAAGTCTGCATAGCGCGCCAATATATCTTCCTCGGCATACGGGCGTCCGTATTTCTCCTGAAACTCGTTTCTTACGCGGTCTATATTGAACAAGGCGCGTATTTCCTCTACTTTAGTCAGTCCCATGTGAGCACGCGTTTCAGCAGCCGTTACCGGAGTGCCTATCGCATTAAAACTCTCAATGAAAGCGGCAACCGGAGCGAAACAGCCGTAATCGACTGCCGTACCTGCCCAATCCATAATAATACATTCAATTTTCTTCATAATTTATATCTTTGAGTTATTTCCCTATCCGTTTATTTTGCCATATCCGGAAGAAGTTCCAATGCAACACGCTTACCGGATAAACCACCCGCCGGGTGGGGAGTATCGAGTTCTTCACCGGAAACTTCCGCATATTTCTCACGACGATAACGCTGTATCAGATAAACTGCCGAACCTATAAAAGCTATACTGCATGCTATACCCACATAACCGGACATCAGATTGTAAAAGTCCAGCCAGTTGACAGCAGGATTAAAGAACTCCTTGAATATCAGCACCACCACTGTACCCGTATAACCGATGAAATCCAGTGTAATAATGAAAAAGCCCACATTCCCTTTTATCTTGAAACAAGCGATGAAACGCTCGAAAAAGAGTGTCTGGAAACTAAGGTAGACCGTGTAGAGCGACAAGCTTTGAAGGAACAGCCATGTCATGGGCTGCAATTGCAAGGCAGAATAATTGAAAGCCAGAAAACTCAACGTAGCCGTACCGCAAGTGACCAGCCCCAACAGCATACACAACACCTTTATGTTGCTCCGTACTGCGGACATCAGCCCGAACATACACAGAATTATCAATGTAACCGTTGCATCCACCTTGGCAAACGCCCATGACGAGAGTCCCGCCGCATCGACATCGAGTATCTTCACCAGAAAATCTTCCTTGATATCCTGCAATACCGTAACGAACAGATTGGCAAAGAACAACATTACCAGCACAGGCATAAAGTTCTTGAACAGACTTAAACGTGCCTTACTGTCCAGGGCAACCCTTTCCGTGCGCAGTTCTTTATCTGCTTGCGTGGGTTGCGGCATCCGTGTCATCAGCCATCCCAGAAACGACAACAGCGGAAAAGCAAACGCACCGATGAAAGCGGGCATCCAGAATTCACTGATATGCAAATTATCCATCACAAAAAGTCCAATCGACTTTGCGGTCCCCGAACTGATAGCGATACTCAACCCCATAAGACTTGCCAGTAAATCCGTGACACGACGCCCTTCCAGAAAACTGAAAATCACTCCCCACATACACCCTAAGGAAAGCCCGTTGAAAAACAGGGCAAATACATTGAACGGTTGCGGAAGCGCTCCGAAAAGTACAAGGGAAAGTTCGGCAACCGCCACTGACAGGATAATGAACTTCAAGCGGTTTTCCTTCTTCAACTCGGAAATGACCTTGATACCTATCAGCTTGGAAATAAAATAGCCGGATATCTGTACAATGCTGGTTGCAGTCTTATAGTCCATACCGAAAAATCGAGTCCGTCAAACGTAGCCGCTGTAAATGGTTTACGCAATGCATACACCAAAGAATAAGAGAGCAAAGCAGCTCCACCCGCCCAAAGAATGAATAAGGCATCAGATAAATTCTTATTGGAAACTGTGAGTTCTTTTTTACCGATTATCGCATTCATGACATCTATCTTGTTTTTGATTCCGGCAGCAAAAGTAAGGCGGTATTTTAACAGCAAAAATGAATTCCCATTATTAATAATATTCATGAAATCAACATTTTATAATGTAACATTAATGCAATATTAATGTAATGAAAGCATAACATCCCACGGCTTTCTTTGCAGACATTTTGAATAAAGAGCCATTATATCACAACGACATGAACGAACTGCCTGAAATATACAGACGCATTGAATACCTGCGCAACAAAGGTGTAAAGATGAAAGAGATAGCCGACCATACCAATATGGCGGCAAGTGTACTGTCCTCGCTCTACTCAAGCGTATTGCCTACCTATATCGGGTGCATTAAAAAAGGGAATAATGAAGAAGAAGCATTGGACTACGCCCTGTCGCAAGTGAACAATGTATCGAAAAAACGCCTTCTCGGCAATCTGAAAGAGTTAAAAGAACAGTTGTATGCACTGGAGCCTGCGGTTGCCACCGGACAGAAAGAAAATCCGTTTCTGGACATGCTGTCGGAAGAGATGCTCCGTTCCGTACAAGACGCATATAACTACAGCGGCATATACATCAGTTACAGCCTTTCCTCTTCGACCAATGCCCTGAAAGTAGAGCCTTATCTTATTACAACATCCGAAAACAACGGCTATGTGAAAGTCGTACACATGAGCGCCTACAATACCACCCATTTCGGAACAGGTATTTTCAGCAACCACCAGAACTCCTACATCATATTCAATGAACGGGAGTCACCGCAAATGGCACTGTTCACAATCTACCTGCAACTGCCTATGTACGATTTTCCGCATATGCTCAAAGGGCTTTACCTCTGTCTCGACTACAACCGCAACCCGATAGCCCGAAGAATACTGTTCATCAAACACTCGGACAGCACCGGCATGGACGACTTCCTGGAACTGAAAGGCACTATCATCCCCAAAGAAGAGCTGACGGAAGAACAGATACCTTATTATAACTATACCTGCCAGCCGGGCGATTATATCAAAACCTGCTCCGTTCCTTCTCCTTTGTTCAACGAAAAAGATTTGGAAAGAGAAAAAAAGATGCTGGAAATCTGAGCATTGCCCGCAACAGAGCGACTTTGCAACCTGGTTGCATTCCCTATTATCTACCTTTGCATCAAAAACAAGAGATAATATGGGAAACAATAATTGTACATGTTGTTGTGCACACGGTAACGCACAGCCAGACAAACAACCGGAACACACCGGTTTCTTAAAGGAATACGGAAGAATCCTGCTTTCGGCCGCCCTGCTTTTCAGCGGAATCATCATGAAAGCTACAGGTATGGGATTTTTCGCAGATGACACTGTTATGTTTGCCTGGTACCTGGCGGCATACCTGCCTGTAGGCCTGCCCGTACTGAAAGAGGCATGGGAAAGCATCCTGCAAAAGGACATTTTCAGTGAATTCACACTGATGTCCATCGCTACATTAGGAGCTTTCTATATCAAGGAGTATCCGGAAGGCGTAGCCGTAATGCTGTTCTACTCACTGGGAGAGCTATTTCAGGAAAGGGCGGTGAGCAAGGCAAAGCGAAATATCAGCGCACTGATTGACGTACGTCCGGAAACGGCAACGGTCATCAAAGGCAATGAGGCCGTTGTCACATCTCCCCGCCACGTACAGACGGGCGACATCATCGAAGTAAAAACCGGAGAACGTGTTCCGTTGGATGGAAAAATGCTGGATGAAGCTGCCGCCTTCAACACTTCCGCACTCACAGGCGAAAGCATACCGCGCACCATCCGTAAAGGCGGGGAAGTCCTTGCCGGAATGATTTCCACGGATAAGGTTATCAGGGTGGAAGTAACACGGCCTTTTGAGAAGAGCGCGCTCTCACGTATACTGGAACTGGTACAGAATGCGTCCGAACGTAAAGCGCCGGCCGAACTGTTCATACGCAAGTTCGCCCGCGTCTATACGCCGATTGTAACCGGACTGGCGGCATTGATCGTGCTGCTCCCTTTCCTCTATTCATTGGCAAACGCGCAGTTTTCGTTTATCTTTAACGACTGGATGTATCGGGCACTTGTTTTTCTGGTTATCTCATGTCCCTGCGCCCTGGTAGTAAGCATTCCCTTGGGATATTTCGGCGGCATCGGTGCGGCATCCCGTCTGGGAATACTGTTTAAAGGCGGCAATTACTTAGATGCCATTGCCAGAATCAATACGGTGGTCTTCGACAAGACGGGCACGCTGACCAAAGGAACGTTTGAAGTACAGTCTTGTCATACCCCGCAAGGCATATCCGAAGAGAAGCTGCTTCAAGTCATAGCTTCTGCGGAACAAAACAGTACACACCCCATAGCCAAAGCTATCACCGGGTATGCAAAGCAAAGGCATATACTCTTGTCTCCGGCAACAGAAGTTACAGAAATTGCAGGCCGCGGACTCGAAGCAAGGATAGACGGACAGCGTGTCTTGGCAGGAAACACCCGCTTACTGTCCGAATATAAGGTGGAATACCCGCAGGAATTATCCGAAATCGCCGATACGGTGGTAGTCTGCGCCATAGGTTCAGCCTACGCAGGTTATCTGCTGCTATCCGATACACTGAAAGACGATGCCTGTACAGCCATAGAAGAGCTGAAAGCTTTAAATATCAATAATATTCAGATATTATCGGGAGACAAGCAGGCAATTGTCACTAACTTTGCAGAGAAGTTAGGGGTGGCGCGAGCGTATGGCAACCTGCTGCCCAACGGTAAAGTAGAGCACATAGAGGAACTGAAACGAAACACTGCCAACCGGATAGCCTTTGTAGGCGACGGCATCAACGATGCTCCCGTCCTTGCCCTCAGCCATGTAGGTATCGCAATGGGCGGACTGGGCAGCGACGCAGCCATCGAGACTGCCGATGTCGTAATACAAACCGACCAGCCCTCAAAAGTAGCTACAGCCATTTGTGCCGGCAAGCAGACACGCCGGATTGTATGGCAGAACATTTCGCTGGCTTTCGGAGTTAAACTATTGGTACTGGCTTTAGGTGCCGGCGGACTGGCTACCCTGTGGGAAGCTGTCTTTGCAGATGTCGGCGTGGCTCTTATCGCCATAGTAAATGCCATCCGCGTACAGAAACTGATAAAATAGAAAGGGAAAAGCATATGAAAGAAAAGGATTATTTAGCCTTGTTGGCAAAGAGAGAGATACAGCCCACCGCCATACGCATATTAGTATTGCAGGCCATGCTCAAGGCAGGACGCTCCGTCTCTTTACTCGATTTGGAAAATATGCTGGATACGGTTGACAAATCCTCTATCTTCCGCACCATCACCCTTTTCCTTTCTCACCACCTGATACACAGCATCGATGACGGGACAGGTTCTTTTAAATATGCGGTATGCAGTGCAAGCTGCTCTTGCGAAGTCAACGACCTGCACACTCATTTTCATTGCGAGAGTTGCAACAAGACATTCTGCTTCCAGAATATCCCTACACCGGTAGTACAAGTACCGGAAGGATTTACGCTGAACAGCATCAATTATGTACTGAAAGGGCTTTGTCCGGAATGTGCGGCAAAAGATAAGCAGAAACAAAATTTCAAGACGCAGTGAAGAAAACAGTATACCTGTCGCTTATGAAGATTATATTATCTCCCTGCATTCTTTTGTAATCTAAAGTATTTTGCCTATCTTTGTAAGAATCAATATATTATATAATGAAAAATAGCAACGAAAATCAGATAATCCGTTTTGACTGGGCGATGAAACGTCTGCTCAGGAACAAGGCTAATTTCAGTGTACTGGAAGGTCTGCTCACTACGTTATTGGGTGAAAAGATCATTATCCGGCGGCTTCTTGAGAGCGAAAGCAATCAGGAGGACGAGTATGACAAGTATAACCGCGTCGACATGCTTGCCGAGAATTCCAAAGGTGAGCTGGTATTGATAGAGGTACAGAACAATAATGAATACGCCTACTTCCAGCGTATGCTGTTCGGCACTTCCAAATTGGTGACCGAGTATATCAATAGAGGGGAAAGCTATGACAAGGTCCGCAAGGTCTATAGCGTTAATATCGTCTATTTCTCTCTGGGACATGGAACCGATTTCGTTTATCATGGAAAGACGGAGTTCAGAGGTATCCACACCAATGACCTTCTTGAACTCACCCCTTTCCAAAAGCAGACATTCAAGGTGGATGCGGTGAGCCAGTTATATCCCGAATATTATATCCTGAAAGTAAACGATTTCAATCAGGTAGCCAGGAGTCCTTTGGAAGAATGGATTTATTATTTGAATACCGGGGAGATACCTTCTACAGCTACAGCTCCCGGTCTGGAAGAGGCCCGTGAGAGGTTGAAACTGGACAGCATGACCAAGGATGAGCTTGCTGCGTATTACCGCCACTTGGATAATATTGTAATCCTTCGTGACAATATCAATACCGAACGTGAAGAAGGAAGAGCTGAAGGCAAAGCCGAAGGTAGAGCCGAGGGCAGAGCTGAGGGTAGAGCTGAAGGTAGAGCCGAAGGTATTGAAGAGGGGTTGAATAAAGGATTGGCAAAAGGTCATAAAGAAGGAGTAAAAGAAAGTGCCCGTAATTTGAAAAAATTAGGTGTGGCTATTGAGGTCATTTCACAAGCTACCGGATTATCTAAAGAAGAGATTGAAATATTATAAAACGTTTTTTGAAAAGAGAACGTATTTAAATACACAAAAAGTAAAGCCACTGAAAAAACAGCGGCTTTACTTTTCAATTTGTGGAGCTGGAGGGAATCGAACCCTCGTCCAAACGAGGAAATCATAAGCTTTCTACATGCTTATCTTTGCCTGATTTTTCGTGCAACGGCAGAACCAAAGCCATCAACCGTTGCCTTATCCTCTAAAGTTTCATCCGAGCCACGAGGCTGGCACGAACTATCCCCGATTTGACTGCACCACTTGACCGGAATGCTTCGGAGCAACAGCTTCCGAGTGATGTCCCGTCCCAACACCTTGTGTCGGGATTAAGCTAATCTACTATACTTCGATTAAGCAGCAAGAGCAAATTGTCTTTCGCCAGATAAAATTTTGAAGACTGAGATTTAAGTGCAAATCAACGACGCACTGCATGCTTACTTACCATTTCTGCCCGCTGTCAAATCCAGTCAACCCCATGACTTCATAACAAACAGAAAATCAAAAGAAAACGTATCATTTCTGATTTTTGAGGGATAAAAAAGAGATAAACAATATATCTTTTTTCTTTCCTTTCCGCTTTCTCTTCTGCAAAGATACGAATAAATTTCCTTATTACGGTTCTTAATCCCGGCAATTTTACATCTTATTTTATATTATCAGAGGAGAAACTGAAAGCAGCCGCACACGCATACCCTTCCTCGTACAGGTCGGTAAGCTTACTTATGTCCCTTTCGATGCGGTCCACCACTATCGGTTTTTGCGGACGTATCACGGTAATCTCTCCCGCATCTTCCAGCTGTTCCACCAGTTCCAACTGTTCGTTGTAAACACTGCTGCGCCGATTGATAGCCTCGCGCAGGCGAGGATATTTCTTATAAATAAAAGATGGAACTTTAGTCCCTTGAATATCTTTCCGATACCCCCGGTTACGCGTAAGCACCACTACATTGCGGTCGTAACCGTCGCGGCGGGCACGCATCAGGGGAATGCTGTCCGCAATGCCGCCGTCCAGCATCGGAATATTATCCACATACGTAACGGGGCAAACAAAAGGCAGACTGCTCGAAGCGCGCACAATATCGATGACACGCTCCTTGTTCTTCTTTTCCTCAAAATAGTCGGCCTCTCCGGTCAAACAGTTGGTGGTTACCATGACAAAACGCTCCGGGCAACTGAAATAAGCATCATAATCATACGGCAGGATATGCTCGGGAAACTCACGGAACAACAGGTCGAAATCCATGATGTTACGTTTCTTCAGCAGATATTTCAGTCCGATATAATTATACTTCTCCAGCAGGTCGATATTGCTGTACCTGGCACGTCCCCGCTGCCCCGACATGTACGACAATCCGTTGCATGCACCCGCGCTGACACCAATCGTATAAGGAAAGCGGATGCCCCGGTCCATGAAATTGTCCAACACGCCGCAGGTGAATACGCCTCGCATGCCTCCACCCTCCAGAATCAGGCCGCTCCGATTGTCTATATGTATTATTTTCTCCATAAGTGTCAGAATTAACGCACCAAAGATAGCTTTTGTTTACGATATTCTGTTTATATTTGCACACATAACTATAAATTAATAACAATTTAATCATGATGAAAAAGTCTGTATTAATTGCCGCCTTAGGACTGTTCAGTCTGAATACAATGGCACAAGACGCCCCCAAAGAAGAGGGATTCGTCTTTACTACCGTAAAAGAAAACCCGATTACGTCCATCAAGAACCAGAACCGTTCCAGTACGTGCTGGAGCTTCTCCAGCCTCGGTTTCCTGGAAAGCGAGCTGTTGCGCATGGGCAAAGGAGAATACGACCTTTCCGAGATGTTCGTCGTACACCACACCATGGTAGACCGCGGACAGAACTACGTACGCTATCACGGCGACAGTTCTTTCTCACCGGGCGGAAGTTTTTATGACATCATGTTCTGCCTGAAGAACTACGGACTCGTGCCGCAGGAAGCCATGCCGGGCATTATGTACGGTGATTCGCTGCCTGTACACAACGAACTGGATGCCGTGGCAGGCGCATACGTAGATGCCATCGCCAAAGGCAGACTCACCAAGCTGACTCCCGTATGGAAAAACGGTCTGAGCGCCATTTACGACACTTACCTCGGCAAATGCCCTGAAAAGTTCACTTACAAAGGAAAAGAATACACACCGAAGACTTTCGGCGAATCACTCGGCATCAATCCGGACGATTATGTATCGCTGACTTCGTATACACACCACCCGTTCTACACCCAGTTTGCCATCGAAATTCAGGACAACTGGCGCAACGGTCTTTCCTGGAACCTGCCTATCGACGAGCTGATGGCTGTTATGGACAATGCCATTAAGAACGGTTACACCTTTGCATGGGGCAGTGACGTGAGCGAACAAGGTTTCACCCGCGACGGTATCGCCGTTATGCCGGATGCAGCCCGCGGCGCAGAACTCACCGGTTCGGACATGGCTCGTTGGACAGGCCTTACCGCTGCCGACAAGCGCAAAGAGCTGACCGGCAAACCGCTGCCGGAAGTCAACGTTACCCAGGAAATGCGTCAGACTGCTTTCGACAACTGGGAAACAACCGACGACCACGGCATGGTTATCTACGGCATTGCCAAAGACCAGAACGGAAAAGAATATTTCATGGTAAAGAATTCCTGGGGACTGAGCGGCAAGTATAAAGGCATCTGGTATGCTTCCAAAGCTTTCGTTGCTTACAAAACCATGAATATCCTTGTTCATAAGGATGCACTGCCCAAAGACATCGCCAAGAAACTGGGCATCAAATAACGTCTTTCCGAAACCGAAACAGAAAAAGAAAAACGCATTAGTTGTCATCACTCATCACCAAATCCCTGCATACCCCTATTCATCGGGCATACAGAGAGTGACGACAAAATTATAAGAGTGACGACCGATATTCGGTCGTCACTCTTTTTTTGCAGTCTTCCGAACCAACTATCTGTATTACAAACACTTGCTATTCACAGACAGAAAATTGATTATACCTTGTTTTCTTTGTTTTTTGCCACATTTCACTCCGGTTATTTCCGGTACAAAATACAACAATGCCTTATATATAATGCCGCAAAGCTTCATACATAATGTCGCTATACCTGTTTCTTTTCTTCGTTTTGCAATTGGCAACCGAAGAGCCTGCAGTTGGCAACCGCACGGCCCGCAACTGGAAACCGGACAGCCCGCAATTGAGAAACGAAGTTTTACACCGTTCCGAACGGTATTTTACACCATACACAAGCGGAAAAAAGACGGTATGAAACAAGAAAAACAACAGATGTTTCCCACGTTTCTCACCTTACTTTTTTTATATCTTCCACGATCTGCGGCACTGTCAGCCGGTTGTCCCGTAGCAACTCGCCTGCATCATAACGGTCTGCAAACTCTTTACGGATACCATAGTTCAGCACTTTCATACCCGATGCGCCGTAATAACGGGCAATCTTCTCGCCAAAACCACCGTCGAGCACACCGTCTTCGAGAGTTACCACCAACGTGTGGTCGCGTTTCAAATCTTCGAGCAAAGCCTCATCCACTCCGGTAATGAAACGGGGATTGACGAGTGTTGCATCCATTCCGGTTTCTTCTTTCAGTTTTCCAACCACTTCTTCGCCCAATCGAAAGAAAGAGCCAAGCCCAAGAACGGCAACCTGCCCGCCACAGTGCGCCACTTCATAACGGTTCAGCAGCTTGCCGTAATCCTTCTCCGGTTCGATGCCGCGCGAAAGGACTCCGTTGGCGGGAACACGAATGGCTACGGGATGCTCCGTCTGATGAATCCCCCACTCCAACATGGCAAAATACTCCTCACAGCAAGTAGGAGCCAGATAAACCATGTTCGGAATGTTGCCTATGACCGGAATATCGAACAGGCAAAGGTGAGTGACATCGTTCATTGTCGAAGCGCCGCCCCAAAAGACGAGAATCAATGCGGGATTGTTGTTGATACAGAGGTCCTGCGACAACTGGTCGTAGGCGCGCTGGATGAAAGTGCTGTACACTCCGAATACCGGTTTCCCGCCACCGGCGGCAATGGCAGACGCCATGGCAACGGCGTGCTCCTCGGCAATGCCCACATCGACAAACTGACGCCCCGCCTCTTCGCGACGCTCTGGCGTAAAGCCGAATACGGTGGGTGTGCCCGCTGTGATGCCGACAACGGTACGGTCTTTCTTCATCTCTTGCAGCAGATACCTTGCCGTAAGGTCGCCGTAATCTTCTTCATTGCCGGAGTCAACCGCCGGGCTGCCCGTCTCCAGGCAGAACGGAGCACTGTAATGGAAACGTTCCTGCTGCTGCTCGGCAAGGCGGTAGCCTTTACCTTTGAGGGTATTGATATGTACCGCAACCGGGTGGGCGATGTCTTTCACCTTTCGGAAAGCATCTATCAATGCCTGCACGTTATTGCCGTCTTTCACGTACAGATAATCCAGTCCCATGGCGGTAAAGAAGTTGCAAGGCGCCTGACCGTCGGTTTCGCGCAGCAGTTGCAGGTTGCGATACAAGCCGCCGTGATTTTCGGCAATGGACATTTGGTTGTCGTTCACAATCACGATGAAGTTCGTTCCCAGTTCGACTGCATTGTTCAACCCTTCAAAAGCCTCACCACCGCTTAAAGAGCCGTCGCCGATTACGGCTATCACATTGCCCGTACCGCCTTTCAGGTCGCGCGCTTTGGCAAGTCCGGTGGCAAGGCTGACGGAAGTCGACGTATGTCCGATAACGAAGAAGTCATGTTCGCTTTCCGAGGGTTCGGTGTAGCCCGACACTTCATCGTATGCGGCAGCGTCCATAAATGCCGCCTTGCGCCCCGTGAGTATTTTGTGTGCATAACTTTGGTGGGAAACGTCGTAGACAATCTTGTCTGCCGGCGAATTGAACACATAGTGCAAGGCAACGGTAGCCTCTACCATACCCAGATTCGGGCCTACATGACCGCCGTGCTCACTCAGCTTCTTCAGCAATACGCCGCGCACTTCTTCACTCAATGTTTCCAGTTCGCCTGCCGAAAGCCGCTTCACGTCGGCAGGCCCGTTAATCTTTTCTATATACATAGCTTTATTTATAAATAGATGGTTTATTTAAAAACGACGGATAGCATAAAAATGATTTACCGATATGTCCGACGCTGCAAAAATACAACGGAGAGAACATTCGGAAGGTAGACGGATTACGGTTTGCGTTACCCTTTTTACGGTTTGCGTTTTTGCTCAAAATCTCCCCGGATGTGCATTTTTTACCTTGTTTTCTTGTCAAACCCAACTCTTTGCGTAAATTTGCAAGCTGATAGTTAACCGGACAATTTCAGTAGCAGGACTCTACTACTCCTATTCCCGGTACTGACATATGGAATACTAATACTAATAATTAATAACATGAGTTTGAAAATCGTTGTACTGGCAAAACAAGTTCCCGACACACGCAACGTTGGGAAAGATGCCATGAAAGCCGACGGAACCATTAACCGCGCGGCACTCCCCGCCATCTTCAACCCCGAAGACCTGAATGCCCTTGAGCAAGCTCTCCGACTGAAAGATGCACATCCGGGCTCCACCGTAACCATCCTGACCATGGGACCGGGACGCGCAGCCGAAGTTATCCGTGAAGGACTTTACCGCGGCGCCGACAACGGCTATCTGCTGACCGACCGCGCTTTTGCCGGAGCCGATACGCTGGCCACTTCCTACGCCCTTGCCACCGCCATCAGGAAGATAGGCGATTATGACATCATCATCGGCGGCCGCCAGGCCATCGACGGCGATACGGCACAGGTAGGCCCGCAAGTGGCTGAGAAGTTGGGATTGACGCAGGTTACTTATGCGGAAGAGATTCTGAATGTGGACAAAGCAGCCGGAAAGATTACCGTAAAACGCCATATCGACGGCGGTGTGGAGACTGTGGAAGGTCCGTTGCCCATCGTTATCACCGTTAACGGAAGCGCCGCTCCCTGCCGTCCGCGCAATGCCAAACTGGTGCAGAAATACAAACGCGCCCTCGGTGCGCAGGAGAAAGCCGCCATTGAAAAAGAAGGCGCCGAACTGCCGTATGCAGCCCTTTACGAGAAATACCCTTATCTGAACATCACGGAATGGAGTGTGGCCGACGTCAACGGCGACCTCGCACAATGCGGTCTGAGCGGCTCGCCCACCAAGGTGAAAACCATTCAGAATATTTCATTCCAGGCCAAAGAAAGCAAAACGCTCACGGGCAGCGACCGGGATGTAGAAGATTTGATTGTTGAACTGTTAGCTAACCACACGATAGGATAAGATTATGAATAACGTATTTGTATATTTGGAGATAGAAGGCACTACGGTAGCCGATGTCAGTCTCGAACTCCTGACCAAAGGTCGTAAATTGGCTAATCAGTTGGGCTGCCAACTGGAAGCAGTTGCTGCCGGCAGCAATCTGGCAGGCATTGAAAAGCAGGTATTGCCTTTCGGCGTCGACAAACTGCACGTATTCGACGCTCCGGGCCTGTTCCCATACACTTCCCTTCCCCACTCTTCCGTCCTCATCAACCTGTTCAAGGAAGAACAGCCGCAAATCTGCCTGATGGGTGCAACCGTTATCGGCCGCGACCTCGGCCCGCGCGTATCTTCCGCACTGACCAGCGGACTGACCGCCGACTGTACCTCACTCGAAATCGGCAACCATGAGGATAAGAAAGAGGGCAAGACCTACGAAAATCTGTTGTACCAAATCCGTCCCGCATTCGGCGGCAACATCGTGGCAACGATTGTGAACCCCGAACACCGTCCGCAAATGGCGACCGTGCGCGAGGGCGTGATGAAGAAAGAGATTCTGGATGCCGACTACAAGGGTGAAGTAATCCGCCACGACGTTGCCAAGTACGTTCCCGAAACGGACTATGTAGTGAAGGTTATCGACCGCCACGTAGAAAAGGCGAAACACAACTTGAAAGGTGCTCCCATCGTCATTGCCGGCGGTTACGGCATGGGCAGCCGCGAGAACTTCGACATGCTGTTCGACCTCGCCAAGGAGCTTCACGCCGAAGTAGGCGCCAGCCGCGCCGCCGTCGATGCGGGCTATGCCGACCACGACCGTCAGATAGGCCAGACGGGTGTAACCGTCCGTCCGAAACTCTATATCGCCTGCGGCATCTCAGGACAAATCCAGCACATCGCCGGAATGCAGGAGAGCGGCATCATCATCTCCGTGAACAATGACGAGAACGCTCCTATCAATGCCATTGCCGACTACGTTATCAACGGTACGGTAGAAGAGGTTATTCCGAAGATGATTAAGTATTACAAACAGAATAGTAAATAAGGAGTTAACTCCGCTAACTCCTAAAGGGAAAAACAATATGGCTAATTTTTATACAGATATTCCGGAACTCAAGTATCACTTGAACAATCCGATGATGCAGCGTATCTGCGAACTGAAAGAACGCGGCTACGAAGATAAAGACAAGTTCGATTATGCACCGCAGGATTATGCGGATGCAATCGACTCCTACGACAAGGTGCTCGAAATCACCGGTGAGATTACAGGTGAGATTATCGCGCCCAATGCCGAAGGTGTGGACGAAGAAGGCCCTCATTGCGCCAACGGCCGTGTGGAATATGCCAGCGGCACCAAACAGAACCTCGACGCCATGGTAAAGGCCGGACTGAACGGTATGACCATGCCGCGCCGTTTCGGCGGACTGAACTTCCCGATTACCCCGTATACCATGTGCGCGGAAATCGTAGCTGCCGCCGATGCCGGCTTTGGCAACATCTGGTCTTTGCAAGACTGTATCGAGACTCTTTACGAGTTCGGTAACGAAGACCAGCACAGCCGTTTCATTCCCCGCATCTGCGCCGGTGAAACCATGTCCATGGACCTGACCGAACCCGATGCCGGTTCCGACCTGCAGAGCGTGATGCTGAAAGCCACTTACGATGAAGCCAACAACTGCTGGCGCCTGAACGGCGTGAAGCGTTTCATCACGAACGGCGATGCCGACCTGCACCTCGTGCTGGCACGTTCAGAAGAGGGAACAAAGGACGGCCGCGGTCTGTCCATGTTCATCTACGACAAGCGTGACGGCGGTGTAAACGTGCGCCGCATCGAAAACAAACTGGGTATCCACGGTTCGCCCACTTGCGAACTGGTCTACAAGAATGCGAAGTGCGAACTTTGCGGCGACCGCAAGCTCGGTTTGATTAAATACGTAATGGCGCTGATGAACGGCGCCCGTCTGGGTATCGCCGCTCAGTCCGTAGGTCTGTCGCAGGCTGCCTACAACGAAGGGCTGGCTTATGCCAAAGACCGCAAACAGTTCGGTAAAGCCATCATCGAGTTCCCCGCCGTGTACGATATGCTGGCCATCATGAAAGCCAAACTGGATGCCGGCCGTGCCCTGCTGTACCAGACTTCACGCTACGTAGACATCTACAAGGCACTGGACGACATCGCCCGCGAACGCAAACTGACTCCGGAAGAACGTCAGGAACAGAAGAAATATGCCAAACTGGCCGATTCCTTCACACCGCTGGCAAAAGGTATGAACTCCGAATACGCCAACCAGAATGCTTACGACAGTATCCAGATTCACGGCGGTTCCGGCTTCATGCTGGAATATGCCTGTCAGCGCATTTATCGCGATGCACGTATCACCAGCATCTACGAAGGTACTACACAGTTGCAGACGGTAGCCGCCATCCGCTACGTCACCAACGGTTCTTATGCCGCCACCCTGCGCGACTATGAGCTGATTCCGTGCAGCGAAGAAATGCAACCGCTGTTGGACCGCGTAAAAGAAATGACGAATAAGTTCGAAGCCTGCACCAATGCCGTTAAGGAAAGCGGCAATCAGGAATTGCTGGACTTCGTGGCTCGCCGTCTTTACGAAATGGCTGCCGTGTGCGTAATGTCTCACTTGCTGATTCAGGATGCGACAACAGCTCCCGAAATGTTTGCCAAATCGGCGTTGGTGTACGTAAACTATGCCGAGTCTGAAATAGAGAAGCATTTCAACTTCATCCGCAAATTCAAGGCGGAAGAGTTGGAAAGCTATCGCAAGTAAAGACGTATAGATAGAAAATGCAGCGGACACCGGAACTTTATCAGTTCTGGTGTCCGTTTGCTTTTTATACACCCTAACTCTGTATCCAAAACAAGATTCTTCAACCATTAATCAAATGAAGCCGGATATAGAAATCGCAAATATTAACTAAAAAAAAAGTTACTTTTCACTCAATATACAATTATTATTTATATCTTTATTCTTTTCAAGGATTTTCTTTGAAAATGAATCTAAAACACAACCAAACGTATGCAGCAAAGACACGAAAACAGAAAGACTTACTTTCAGGAACTGGCAACGACCAGTGAACTTCATTTCCTTCCCTACATTCACCGATTCACTTCTGTCACTCCCCAAAGCCGGATTCTTGAAATCGGTTGTGGCGAAGGTGGCAATCTGGTACCCTTTGCCCGCATCGGCTGCCGGGTTACAGGCATTGATTTATCCGAAAACCGCATCCGGCAAGCCCGCCAGTTCTTCCAGGAAGAAAGACTGCCCGCTACTTTCATAGCCTCGGATATTTTTCAAATCATACAATTGGAAGAAGCATTCGACATCATACTGATTCACGATGTTATAGAGCATATCTCCGAAAAATACCGCCTTTTAGAACATATCAAACGCTTCCTCACTCCCGGTGGACTACTCTTTATCAGCTTCCCTCCCTGGCAAATGCCTTTTGGAGGGCATCAGCAGATTTGCCGGAACAAATATGTTTCACGCCTGCCTTTCATTCATTTATTGCCCGCAGGCATCTACAGCAGTTTATTACACCACTTTGGCGAAAGCCAGACACGCATCGATGAACTTCTCGACATACGGGAATGCCGGACAAGTATCGAACTATTCGAGAAACTTCTCTGCACTTCCCACTATCGGATTTTTCACAAACAATTCTGGTTTATCAATCCGCATTACGAACAAAAATTTCACCTTAAACCGCGTAAATTGCCACGCCTCATCGGTTCGATACCGCATCTGCGCAATTTTTTCTGTACCTCATGCTTTTATCTGATACAATCATGAGGAACCGTATCCATGAACTGGACTATCTGAAATGCCTGTTTATCATACTCATGATCATCTTTCACCTGAGCCATATAGGAAGTAAGTATCCGTATGCCAAAAGTATCGTATATACTTTCCATATGCCCGCCTTCCTGTTGATTTCGGGTTATCTGATTAACGTGCATAAAAAGCCGGAAATTTTTCTGAAAGCGATGGCATGGATATTCATTCCATACACCATTATGGAAATCAGTTATGCCTGCATGTCTATGCTATTTCCCGTTTGGGACGGGATAAAAGAAATCAATGCCTCAGTTCTGCTCGGCAAAGTATTGCTTGATCCTATTGGGCCGTACTGGTATCTGCACACATTCATATTATGTGGCACCACCTATTATTTCGTGCATACTTATCTCAGTTCGACTCCATTTATCCGCCTACTGGTAACAAGCAGTCTTCTTTTACTCTTCTCTTACATCTTTCATTTGCTGACATTTGCCAATGCTTTCTATTTCATGGCAGGCACTGCTATCCATCTGGGAAAACGTCCGTTCCTATCTTGTTTCCCCGCTTCTTTTCTTGCCATTATCCCTCTGGTTTTTCTGTGCAGCCAGCCGGAGAATCTGAACAGAGGCACTTTAGGAGGCATATTAATTACCGGATTGGTCATCAGCCTTTCGCTGTACATCTACAAACATCTTCCCCATACTGTGAAGCAAGCTTCACTGTTCATCGGAAAGAACACATTGCCTATTCTTCTTTTCTCCCCCGTCTTTACCGCACTGTCCAAACTCTTTCTGCCTTTTTTTTCGTTCGACCCGACAGGGATATGCTTTCTCTGTACCGCCACAGTCATCACTCTGTACGGTAGCATTTTCATCGCATTCTGTTTGGATAAAGCATGCCTTTCTCCTTTCTTCTTCGGAAAAAAGATACTCATATAGAAAATCGGCATTTCAATAGAACCTATATTACGGCGACACACGACCGGAATAACCCAAGAAGCGGAAATGTGATGCGGAAGCTCGGCATGACTTACTGCTATTCATATGAAGAACAATGGCAACCCAAGAACTTTCCTGTGATATTCAGGATGTACCAGTTAAACTTAGATGGTAATACTGATTCCGTATACAGGAAATACTGGGATACGTCCGAAAATCATTTTATCGAAGATTTGTAGCCGATATAAGCACGTTGCTTTCAAATAGACACATCATTCTTTTATTTACTGATAGGTCGATATAAATGGAACAGAAGCGGACAGAATAGAAAGAGAATGATTCAATTTTCTTCTTCGTCCGCTTTCTTTTCTTTATATTTGCATCTATAAAAGCTATCTGAACAAATAAAGTAAAATAGACGATTGCCCAATCATTGTTAGAGAATAATTTCTTTGATGTACAGAAACTTTTTGTCGTTATTTTGCGCTTTTCTGCAAACTGTTCCGAAGTATTTCCCCGACAACATTTTACACTGTCGGGGAGCAAAGGGTGGAAATGGTTCTATCTATTCGGGATTTCTCCCGTCCTCTGTAGCACGCCGTCCCGATAGAACTCGATACGCCCGGGCTTGAACCCCATTTCTCCGAGGGCTATATACTTGATATAGTCCCGGTACTTTTCGCCTGAAAAGTTCTTTCCGCAGAGATTGTTGAAAAACATCGGGATAGAAAACCCGTCCTCGCTCGACAGCACCACTTTGCCGTCCTGTCTGATTTCATCTGTCATACCCATTTTGTTTTTAAAAGGTCGTTAAATATTGAAAACCGTTTTTTCTTTCCCTGCTTTCGCCTTGCAGTACAGGTCTGTTTTTCGGTTTTTTTAAGGCAGGGAGAGGATAAAGCATCGGCATAATGAGCCAAACCCGGATAGAAGAAGGTGTGTCGTAATGCACGATGCACCTTCTTTCTTATTCATCACTATACAAATCTGTTCATTTTCTTTAAGCTGCGATCTTTTGAAGATTTCTTTGATTTATGTGTTCCCAGCAT
>PPYF01424668.1_pt1 | contig 53154 bp, 43 predicted proteins | sample 1559871 | NCBI WGS metagenome assembly PPYF01 (sample SAMN08240021, study PRJNA423297) | Human gut metagenome, whole genome shotgun sequencing project.
TTTTCTTACGGGCATTTTTATTTTATCGGCTGAAAGACAGCCGATAAAATTGTCGTGGCGGAAAATAGTATGGTTACAGTTTTTCTGTATCTCTGTTGTTTGGAGATAGCAAAGTTCGTACCTTTGTAAGGTTATCAAATAAGCTTGATTATGAAAAAGTCTATAAAACGTTTACCCAAACGTACACAGGAAGAATTGACAGTCTTGCTGGATTTAGTGCGTAAAAGCATCGAAAATTGTCAGATGGTTATCCTGTTCGGAAGTTATGCAAGGGGAAACTATGTTTTATGGGACAGTAATATCGAATTTGGTGTTCATACTTCCTATCAGAGTGATTACGATATTCTTGTCGTCGTGACCGGACAGACTAAATATGTGGAAAGAAAATTGCACCGTATTACGAATCAATATCATGATTTGTTTGCTGGTCGTCGTCATGCTTTTCCACAATTTGTTGTAGAACATATTAATACCGTAAACCGTAATCTGGAAGTCAGCCAGTATTTCTTTACGGATATAGTAAAGGAGGGTATTATGCTTTATAATAGCGGCAAACACGAATTGGCTAAACCACGGAAGTTGAGTTTTAAGGAGATTCGGGATATTGCACAAAAAGAATTTGATAGATTATATCCTTATGCGTGTAATTTTTTTGACTTAGTGAAAATATGTTTGTCCAAAGAAGATTATAACTTATCCGCTTTTTTGCTTCATCAAACTTGTGAAAAATTATACTATACTATTCTGATGGTCTTTACGAACTATCTTCCAAAGACTCATAAGGTTAAAGAACTTGGTGGGATGGTGAAGCGTTTCTCACAGGAATTGACAACAGTCTTTCCTCAAAATACAGGTTCAGAAAAAGAATGTTTTGATTTGTTATGCCGTTCTTATATTGAATCCCGCTATAACAAAGATTTCGGTATCTCACAAGAACAATTGGAATACCTTATTTCCCGTGTTGATATTCTGCGAGATGTTACTGAACGCTTGTGTAAGGAGAAAATTGCGGAATATGATACAATGACGGAATCTGTTGATACTATAGTTTGAAAGCAGGTCATATGTCGATACAAAATGCCAATCATCATCACGATAGATGAAGGCAAAATTCTTTATATGATTATCTTTTTTATCTCCATTATGCTGGCTTAAGGGCATCGAAGGGACTTGAAAGAGTAATCTATCATCGTTTCCGTTTAAACATAGGACAAGATATTGCATAATCAGGAGTAGGCCGTTTAGGGATATTGGGACGTTGTAGGCCGCAATTAGCTAATCCATTTTTATTAGCCCAACTAAGATTATACTCGCAATTAAAACAAGTTTTTTTCAGGGTATTATCTTCAATCTCAATTTGTTCTGTTTGAATAGATTGACGATGCTCTTTTTGCTCACGAAGTTCCGTTTTACAAAGTCTATACTTTTGCCCATTATTTTCAATGAGTATGGGAGTTGATGAGGTAGGGGTTTCCTTTACTGCACAACACGAATATCTCAAATTACATTGTTGGCAATCTGTTTCAGATGCTACCTTGACAGATTTTCCTCTACTCCGATAAATCGATTCTATTTCGTTAAAATAGACTTCATTGTTAATCCATCTTCTATCCGCATTTGATGATAGAAGAAATTGCTCTAATGTTTCTAAAGTCTGATTGGAAAGATCAACTTCAAGACAAGTCAGATTATGATAGTCTATATCTTGCTTATGTTGCACTTTATAATTAAATACGAACTCTATCAGGTATTGTTTATTATCATGGGTTGTGGCAATCACATCGGGTTGTTTGTCTTCGCGCTCAAAACGACTATCGATTTTTACATCAACAAATTCAATATCCTCCTCCTTATATATACCATAATAAGACGGCGCATGAATCCGCTTCTTTGTTTGTATAATTTGCTCTGCCAATTTATACAATATAACCATGTAACATATTTCAAGACGGGCTCCTCGGGTATCACTATGATGGGCAAATCCATGTTCTCTTTCATCACCATGTCTGGCAAGTAATTTTTCATGGCAATTCGGGCAAGTACATTCACAACGTAAACCTCTTGATACACTATCAACATGTACCATTTTCCCCTCGGTATTTTCAGCCCAAGAAAAGACATACTCTTTTTTCATATTTGCTACTTACTATAATTTTTTATTATTATACAACAACTCTAACATTTCCTCCGCAATCACACTCTCTGAAATCCTTATCGCATTATCCTCTTCCGTATTATAACCGAGGTAATTCACACTTCCATACCATATTAATGATTTATCAATAACTGTAATATGTAAGGACAAATTCTCTTTGGCAATTACTTTAACCCCAATCCTTTTCAATAATTCATCCTTTTCTGAATGGCATTTTACGAATACTATAATTTGAACGCCTCGTAAGGTAAGTTTTTGTAGCATATCAAGCGTGGGAGTCCGTATGCTAAACCACAATTTGGAAGAGGATATTACTACCGATTTACGAGTACATGATAGGTCGGAAAGAAATGGCTTTAAGAAATTCATTCCATTAAATATGATATCTGGAGAATCGTGGAAAAGATTTGTCGGATTAATTGTACTCAATTTATAGCCAACCGCTGCATATCCTTTCAATCTCCGTTTATACATGGTGTCACATAAGGACAGATGAATGTCAATGTAATCATAAATAATAACATCTTTCTTGCCTGGATACTCACGGTGCAAACGACCTGCATATTGTGCTACGATGCCTTTCCACGAAACGGGCAAGGCGAGAAATAGCGTATCAAGACGAGGATAGTCGAAGCCTTCTCCCACATACTTGCCTGTAGCAACGATTGCAAGAAGTTCTGTTCTTGGAATATTTTGTAAACGTTCCATTTTCAAGCGTTTTTCTTTTACTGATTCTGAGCCGACAAGCGTTATTACATTCTTGCATTTTGAAGTAAGCATGGTTGCTAATATTTCCACATGAGAGGTCAGATTTATCAAAATAATAGGAGAACGTCCATCCTGTAATGCTTTACATACATCATCTATGATGCGTGTGTTCCGACAGATGTCATTACTCATTCCTTGTATGGTTTGAGTATATGTTTTCTTATCATCCGTCAATTCCCGATAATTTGTAAAACGAGGTATAAGCAACCGTTCGAATGTTTGCGAAGCCATCTGTGTTTTTGCATCAGCAGAATAACGGATAGGACCACATTGCATAAAGATAATAGGTTGATGTCCGTCTTTGCGAATGGGCGTTGCCGTCAGTCCATATACATAACGGGCGTTTGAGTACTTCAATATCCGTTCGAAATTTACCGCTGAAACATGGTGACACTCGTCCACTATCACCATGCCGTAATTTCGGATAAAGGGTTTTATATCATTTTCTTCAAAACAGGATTGCATCAGGGCAATATCTACCATACTATGTAAATTGTTTCCTTTGGAATCCAAGGTCCCAAAAGGAGAAAATACTTTTTTGCGTCCACGTTTGTGTGGTGTATCTTCTTGTTTGTAATCTATCATCAAGTATTCTTCCAATCGGGTTTTCCATTGCTCGAGCAGGGCTTTGGTATGTACAAGAATAAGTGTGTTTACTTTGCGCTCCACTATCAATCCGATAGCCGCTACGGTTTTTCCAAATGCTGTAGTTCCATATAATACGCCATTGTTGTGTGGTATCAAATTTTTTATAGCTGCAACCTGTTCTTCACGTAACTCCCCTTTGAATTGAACAGAGATTGGGGTGCCAAATTCCGTTTGATCGTTCATGCGATAAGAAACATGGTTTTCATCCAACAAATTAGTAATAGCATCCTCACATCCACGAGGTAAGGCGATGTATTTACCCGATGGCTCTGCACATGAAATAATGCGAGGTACATTATATGTAGATAACCTCATTCCCAATTTTGCATAGAATTCTGGATTTTTGAAAGAGGCAATGCGTTTTAAGTGATTAATCGCCTTTGCAGAAAGATCTTCCAAAGGAATATAAAGCATATTGGATTTTATGAGAAGTAGTTCCTTGGGGAAATCTTCTTTTGCTATCTTTTGTGCCGATGGTGTTTCCCAAGGTTTGGCTTCGCTTGTAGTTGACAAATCTCCAAGTTCTGATGTTATTCCATGCTTCAATAAAATCCTATCAACCAATATTTCTGAAACTTTTTGCACACCCACCAAATACGTCCATTGGTCTTCATATGGCATAAAGTTTTCGTCGACGAATACACTGTTCCCTTCCTTTCGAGCTTTGCCTTGTAGGGGCAATGCGACCAAATTTCCGAAACCACCTTCTGGTAATCTGTCTTGATTTGGGAAGAACCGGTCGTATGACTTGAAGGTCATCCGTCCATTTCTTTCCATAGCTTCTGTTAATATGGTATTGCCTAATTTCCTCGCCTTACTTGCTTCCAAAGATGTTTCAAAGAATATCCAGACATGTGCACCGTTTCCCGAGCGTGAACGTTCAATGGCATGTGGAATCTTCCATTCCTTACAAACATTTATATAGGATAATACATCATTTTGATAGCCATGCTCGCATGATTTATCATCAAAGTCGGCACAAAGGAAGTTACATTTGTTGTCCGGGAGGATAGCATATACTCCGATTACATCGCAACCATCAATATCCTTACCCTCAAGATGTCTATAAACATCTTCATAACTCAACTCCTTAAAATGGCGATTAGGACATTCGGTACATTTATATTTCCTTTTATCACATAATTGTCTGTTCCATTCATTCAAACATACAGGTTGGTAACCAGATTTTCCACTATTCTTGCTATACCATCTTCTTGCAAAAATATCTTTCCGACCATGGAATAACTCTCTAAACAATGCGACCTTTTCTTCCAAAGACAAATGAGTGGTTACAATACTTTTTTGTGGCTTATCCTCTATATGTAGTTGCATCTTTAGATGTTTGATTTCATCTTTTAAGACTTTGTTTTCCTCTTGGAGCCGTATATTGTCTTCAAAAAGTTCTTCGTATGTTGGGTTCTTCTTCATGGTAGATAAAATCTTGCAATCATATTTTCTGCTGAACTTAGAAATAAGTCGATATAGCATAAAGCGGAACATTTGTCATCCAGTCCTGCTCTCGATAATCCGACATGGAGAAACGCAATCCGTGCATACCTGGACGAGAAGCCACAAAGGTGGAAAGTGATTTGGCACGGAGATTCTCTTCTGCCTTTGCCTCTATCGGAACGATTTCACCACCATGTTGAATCAGAAAATCTATCTCTAATTTCGCATCGTTACTATAATAGAAAACAGAAGTATCGCGTGTCGCTACTAATTGGCTCATCACATAATTCTCCGTAAAGGCTCCCTTTGATTCCTCCATGCCGTTTTCAGCTACTAATAGCTTTTCCGGTGGGGTTTCGCTCATGGCTCCCAACAAGCCACAATCTAAAAGGAAAAGTTTGAAACCGGAAATATCCACATAGAATTTTAAGGGCATCTTAGCTTCGTTCACCCTTTCTGCCTTATAGACCAAACCGGCATCCATCAGCCATTGGATAGCTATTTCAAAATCTTTAGCTCTACCTCCCGGTTTTGTCACACCATAGATGAATTTCTTATTTTCTTTCACTAATTGTGAAGGCATGGATTGCCACACCATATTGATACGATTGGATTCCGAAGTAGGCACGTGCTTCGATATATCTTTTTGGTAAGTGTAAAGAATATTGTTTTGGACTTCTCTCACCTTAATGGCATCATTGGTTTCAATGAATTTCATGACTGATTCGGGCATACCCCCTACAAAATAGTATTCGCGCAACGCCTTGACGTATTCGTTTTTAAGTAGTTTTATCGTTATCCAATCCTTGGAACGAAGAATATCAACCATTTGTTTTTTGCCTTTTGCTAATAGGAATTCATCGAATGTCATGGGGTAGATATGCAGAATATCGACCTTCCCAACAGGGAACGATTCACCTCTATGCATAGTAATACCCAATAACGACCCTGCAACCGCCACATGATATTGGGGGGCATTTTCGCAGAAATATTTCAAAACTGACAATCCGCGTGGCGATTCTTGGATTTCATCAAGGATAATCAATGTTTTACCGGCTTCTATGCTTTGCTCTGTGATGGCACCTATTGCAAGGATGATACGTTGTATATTATAATCTTGCATAAACAGATTCTTTGCCAATTCATTATCATCGCAATTGATATAAGCTACATTAGCAAATTCTTGTTCTCCGAATCTTTTAAGAATATAGGTTTTGCCAACCTGACGTGCACCTGATAAGATAAGGGGCTTTCTACCTTCCTTGTTCTTCCATTCCTTGAGCTGCTCTATAATGTTTCTATACATGGTAGTCTATTATTAAATTTGATGTCTAGTACAAATATACACTTTTCCTACCGAACTTTTACTCTTGAATCACATTTTTCTTACCGAATATTTTGCTGCTAAATACGTAAATCCTACCGAATATCAAAAAGACTATTACTTTTCTACCAAATTTTCTTTGTTTTTGTAGTCTGAATTCTGGCAAAAGAACGCAAGAAAACATGGAACGAAAGAATGGATTATTTTTCTGATAACTAGCAAGTTGAATTTTTCGTAGTGAATAATGTGTATCAGAGGTTATGCAAGGGGAAAATCGCGGAATATGATACGGGGTGGAATAGTTGCCTTCAGTGAAATAAAGAGGTGTCGCATTTATGAATTGAATTCAGTTTACGCAACTCTATGAAATAAAAAACAAAATATATCTGTCATCTGTCACGGATTATAATCTAACTTGCAGAGTATAAGAACTTAATAGCGTGACAGCACAAGGTGACAGCAGTGTGATAGCAATAATGCTGTCACCCCCCAAAAAGAGATCAAAGATACTGTTTGGAATTTGATAGTATCAGCTATAGAAAGAGATAAGTCGTTCAATTTATTATCCCCGTACTTATGAATTGTGCCCTGCCTTTAAACTAACGGTTTCAAGGCGTGAAACTGTTGGTTCTGCGGTTTGAAACTTTAGTTTCATACGCTTGAAACTCTAGTTCCAATTACTTGAAACCATTGGTTTCTTGCCGATGAAACTCTAGTTTCTCCTAGCTGGAACTTTAGTTTCAAGCAGAGAAAACTAACTTGAACCGTAATTGAGTGATAACGATCCCGTTTCTTTCGGCTAAATAGGTACTTAATATATCAATAATTTTCTATATTAAAATATTGTTTTTCTTGTCGGTCCCGGATAATATGAGTAATTTAGCAGTCTCAACGATCACAAAGACGCTGACAAAACAAGTTATTATCAAATTAATGAAAATTACTCAAATTCGTAAGAACGAAGATACGATAGCGCTTAGCGTAATGGATCTTGATATACTGGTAAATAAGATAAAGACAGAAATAAAATCCCGTCCTGTTTCTACATTCAGAGAACATCTGCGATATACCCTTTCCGATGAACGGTGTATGTTTGCCGATAAACTGCCCAAGATAATTCCTGCCGCTGAATTCCGTAAAGTAAACGGCCAGAAACAGATGAAAAACTACAACGGTATTGTAGAACTGACCATTGGCCCTTTATCCAATAAGTCGGAAATCGCTTTAGTGAAACAAAAAGCCTGTGAGCAACCACAAACCCGTTGTGTTTTTATGGGTTCAAGTGGCAAAACCGTGAAAATATGGACTACCTTTACCCGACCGGACAACTCCCTTCCCAAAACACGGGAAGAAGCGGAACTATTCCACGCCCACGCCTATCGACTGGCTGTGAAATGTTATCAGCCCCAAATCCCGTTCGATATACTTCCCAAAGAACCGACTTTGGAACAATATTCGCGATTATCCCACGATCCGGACATCATATATCGTCCGAATTCAGTCCAATTTTATCTCTCTCAACCATCATCAATGCCCGAAGAAACCACTTTCCGTGAAGCGGTTCAGGCGGAGAAATCTCCATTGACCCGTGCCGTACCGGGATATGATGCGGAAAATGCCTTCCTGATGCTTTTCGAAGCCGCTTTTCGGAAAGCGTATGCCGATCTCCGGGAAGCGGGACTCGAATTGAGCGAAGACACATGGCATCCTTTAGTCGTCCAACTGGCTAAAAACTGTTTTGCTTCGGGACTTCCGCAAGAAGAAGTCGTGAGACGTACTGTTTTCCACTTCTATCTGTATAAACAGGAAGAACTTATCCGGCAAATGATTGGCAATATATATACCGAGTGCAAAGGCTTCGGCAAGAATATCAGCCTAAGCAAAGAGCAGCAACTCGCCTTGCAGACTGAAGAATTCATGAAACGCCGCTATGAATTCCGCCATAATACCCAAATTGGTGAGGTAGAATATCGTGAAAGGCTTTCTTTTCGTTTCCGTTTCAATCCTCTCGATAAACGTGTGCTGAACAGCATTGCTTTGGATGCGCAGATGGAAGGTATCCCCTTGTGGGACAGGGATATTAGCCGTTATATTTACTCCAACCGCGTCCCTGTATTCAACCCGTTGGAAGATTTTCTCTACCGGCTTCCTGCTTGGGACGGTAAAGACCGTATTCGTGCATTGGCAGCCACCGTTCCTTGTAAGAATCCGTATTGGATGGATTTGTTCCACCGTTGGTTCCTCAATATGGTTTCTCATTGGAAAGGAAGCGATAAAAAGTATGCGAACAGTGTTTCGCCCTTACTTGTCGGACCGCAAGGGACACGTAAATCTACCTTTTGCCGGAGCATAATGCCTCCTTCCGAGCGTTCCTACTATACTGACAGCATTGATTTCTCCCGAAAGAAAGATGCCGAACTTTACCTCAATCGTTTTGCGCTTATCAATATCGATGAATTTGACCAGGTGAGTTCGACACAACAAGGCTTTCTGAAACATATTCTGCAAAAGCCTGTACTGAATGTGAAGAAACCTCATGGCAGTGCCGTGCTTGAAATGCGTCGGTACGCCTCATTCATAGCTACAAGTAACCAGAAAGATTTGTTGACCGACCCTTCCGGCAGTCGTCGTTTTATTTGTATCGAAGTGACCGGAGTGATTGACACCAACCGTCCGATAGACTATGAGCAGCTTTACGCACAAGCTATGTACGAATTGGAACATGGCGAACGTTACTGGTTCGACCAGGAGGAAGAAAAGATCATGGTGGAAAACAACCGTGAATTTGAACAAGTCCCGCCGGAAGAGCAACTTTTCTTCCGTTATTTTCGTGCCGCACAGCCTGAAGAAGGGGAGTGGTTGTCTCCAGCGGAGATTATGGAAGATATTCAAAAAGGCAGTTCAATCCCGATGTCTGTCAAGAGGGTTAATTCCTTCGGAAGAATACTGAAAAAGCAAGAAATACCTTCCAAACATACGCGTAGCGGTACACTCTATCATGTTGTAAGACTAATAACCAGGTGACGGCAAAAATGCCATCACCCTGCCGTCACCTCTTGCTGTCACAGTCTTATCGGTTCATTACTAAACTATTAACTCCTAATCTGTGACAGATGACAGCAACTCACCAAATATATTCTTCTGTGTAACGTTGGTAAGTTGGTTCTTCTTTTATTCCTTTATTACGGAATAGCTGTTTGATGTAGGCTTGGTCTTTAGGCATAAGCCCCCGTTCTCCACGATAGAACCGATAATATCCCGTTTTTCCATAGTGTCCGACCATTTGTATTCTGATACTGACCGCATCTTCATAAGGGATTCTGTCAAGTAACCGTTTTAGTCCCCATGCCACATGAACTTTGACAGCAGTCTTGAAACATTCGCACTGATTCCCATCCGCAGGATAACGTGCCGGATTAATGATAGTGATATATAGGTTGTCGGCTGTATCAAGTTGTGTAGCTATGTGGCGCAGGCATTTGGGGGCTTGTGGACATTGAGCGTTGAAGCAACGGGCAAAACTATAAGGGACAGACAGACTGTCGGGTTCTTCTTTCATCTTATTGGGGTTATTTTATTTGTGAAACACTGTTGTAGATATGACAAACAGAATTCTTCACAAAGGTAGGGCTTTATTTTGGGAATGGGAAGCGTTTGGGATTGTTTATTCTCATTAAGATGAAAGGGAGAATCAGACATTGCGGATTTGAAACTTTTGAAAAAATATTAGTATGTACAACAATTTGAAATAACAATTTCCTATCTTTGCAATCATCATGTAGATATTTTATATCCTGACTTTTTCTTTTTATGTATTAAGTAGCATGGAATTACCCAAACTGATAAATAACATAAATGAACGTGTGATAGACGATCTAAGAGTCAGATTGTCTGCTAAATCGAAAGTGTCCATAGCTGCTGCTTCATTTTCTATTTATGCCTTTGAGGCATTAAAAAAAGAATTGGAGAATGTAGAAGAGTTGCGTTTTATTTTCACATCACCTACTTTTGTTAAAGATAAAGCAGAAAAGGAGAAGCGCGAATTCTATATTCCTAAGCTAAATCGCGAGCGGAATCTTTATGGTTCTGATTTTGAAATAAAACTTCGGAATCAATTATCCCAAAAAGCCATAGCCAGAGAATGTGCAGATTGGATACGTAAGAAAGTCCGTTTTAAATCTAATTCTTCATCGGAAGTAATGGGTGGTTTCTTGCAAGTGTCTGATGTTGAATCACGTTCTTATGCACCTTTTAATGAGTTCACTACAACAGAACTTGGTTTGGATAGAGGGAACAGTGTCTATTCTATGGTACACAGCTCGCCGTCGCCTTTTGCAGAAGAATACCTGAAGATATTCAATGCACAATGGAGTAATAGCGAAAAGTTTGTAGATGTAACAGACCGGATTTTGGAATATATTGAAACGGTTTATAAGGAAAACTCACCCGATTACATATACTTTATCACACTCTATAATATCTTCAGCGAGTTTCTTGATGATATATCCGAAGATGTATTGCCCAATGAAGCTACAGGGTTCAAAAATAGTGTGATTTGGAACAAACTATATAATTTTCAGAAAGATGCAGCTCTTGCTATCATCAATAAATTAGAGAAATACAATGGTTGTATTTTGGCGGATAGCGTTGGTTTAGGTAAGACTTTCACGGCACTTTCTGTGATTAAGTATTATGAAAACCGAAATAAATCCGTTTTGGTTCTGTGCCCTAAAAAACTGAATGATAACTGGATTACGTTTCGTAGTAATTATAAGAATAATCCTATCGCAGCAGACAGGTTACGCTATGATATCTTATTTCATTCGGACTTATCTCGTGAATACGGGACGTCTAATGGATTAGACCTCTCTCATATCAATTGGGGAAACTATGACCTTATCGTCATAGACGAAAGTCACAATTTTCGTAATGGTGGCAAAATTACAACTGACGAGGAAGATGAAAATCCCAGAGAAAACCGTTATTTACGTTTGTTGAATCAGGTGATTCGTACCGGAGTGAAAACAAAAGTACTTATGCTTTCAGCTACTCCTGTCAACAATGGCTTCAAGGACTTAAAGAATCAATTGCAGTTGGCTTATGAGGGTGAAGCTGAAAAGATTGATTCTTTATTGGATATCAAAAGTAGCATTGATGATATATTCCGTCAGGCACAAACGGCTTATAATAGATGGGTGAAGCTCGAACCGACAGAACGTACTACGACTAAGTTGTTGGGAATGTTAAGCTTCGATTTTTTTGAGGTTTTAGATTCAGTGACCATTGCCCGTAGTCGAAAACATATTGAGCGTTATTATGATACTACAGATATCGGTAAATTTCCTACCCGTCTGAAACCAATATCTCGCCGTCCATGCTTAACGGATTTGAGTGCGGCTATCAATTACAATGAAATTTATACCCAGTTGCAAGCATTGAATCTTGCTATATATACTCCTTCTGATTTTATATTGGCAAGCAGAATGAGTAAGTATGTAGACTTGGATGAGTCTGGTAGTGAAAGTGGATTGTCGATGCATGGGCGTGAAAAAGGTATTCGTCAATTGATGGCAATCAATATGCTAAAACGGTTGGAAAGTTCAGTTAATTCATTTCGCTTGACTATTCAACGCATACAGGAACTTATCCAAAATACGATAAACAGGATAGATAACTTCTCGCATGACAGATATGGACATACCTCTTTGGAAGTAGACGATTATTATCCGTCAATGGTAGCTGAAGAAGAAGGACTTTACGGTTCTACCTTTGTAGGCGGAAAAAAGACGAGGATTGATTTAGCTGATATGGATTTTATATCTTGGCGGCAGTATCTGGAATGGGATAATGAGATTCTTAATCTTCTATTGGTGATGCTTCAAGATATTACCCCTCGTCACGATAGTAAGTTGCAACAACTTATTGAAGACTTGGAATCTAAGTTCAGTCATCCTATCAATGATAAAAATAAAAAGGTCTTGATCTTCACGGCTTTTTCTGATACGGCTGAATATTTATATTCGGAACTGGCTGACCGTATTCATTATGAATATGGTTTGAATGTTGCTATGGTAACAGGTTCGGTGGACGGAATGTGTACTATCAAAAAATTAAAGCCTGACTTTAATACTATTCTTACACTCTTTTCACCTCGTTCAAAGGAACGTGATGTATTGTTTCCCGGTTCGAATACTGAAATAGATGTACTTATTGCCACAGATTGTATATCGGAAGGTCAGAACCTGCAGGATTGCGATTATTTGATAAACTATGATATACACTGGAATCCCGTTCGTATTATTCAGCGGTTTGGACGTATAGACCGTATTGGCTCCAAGAATGAGGTGATTCAACTGGTAAATTACTGGCCTGATGTAGAGTTGGATGATTATATCAAGTTGAAAGGTCGTGTAGAGGCTCGCATGAAGGTGACTGTTATGACTGCCACCGGTGATGATAATCTTCTCTCTGACGAAGAAAAAGGGGATTTGCAATACCGGAAGGAGCAGTTGAAGCGTCTACAAGAAGAAGTCGTTGATATTGAAGATATGGATACGGGTATCAATATCATGGATTTAGGACTTAATGAGTTCAGACTAGACCTTTTGGCTTACATGAAGGATAATCCGGATATTGCTCATACTCCTTTTGGGATGAGTGCTGTTGTTGGAAGTTCAGATTTTGTGCAGCCGGGAGTTATCTATGTGCTGAAGAACCGGAACAATGGAGTAAATATCAATAATCAGAATTTGCTTCATCCATTCTATATGGTTTATATAAGCCATGAGGGAGAAGTGCTTTGTGATCACTTGTCTCCTAAAACTATGCTTGACAATATGCGTGCAGCTTGTCGGGGAAAACATGAACCAGATAAAGCTTTATGTTCTGTGTTCAATAAAGAAACGAAAGACGGGCGTGAGATGAGTCACTATTCTGACTTGTTGCAGGAAGCTATTCATAGCATTATTGAAGTGAAAGAAGAATCGGATATTATGAGCCTTTTCTCGGTAGGTGAAACTACTGCGCTTCGAAATAAAATATCAGGGCTTGATGATTTTGAGTTAATCTGTTTTTTGGTGATTAAATAGTGAAACGTTATGTACAATCTTCCGCAATCAACCATCGTAAACAGAGTTATTCCCAAGAAAACGTTTGTAAATCAATGGGGAGCTAATACTCGTATGAAAGACCACTTCACAAATGATGTGGTTCGAGTGGAATGGCTGGCTAAGTTAGCGCCAAGTACTATTAATGTGGCAGATGGAAAAGAAGTGCATGAAATCACTATATTTCTTGTGCCTATTAAGGATGAAAATTGTCCGGATGATATTTTTTCTTTTATTGATGGTATGATACTACGACATACGCTCTTTATTTTGCGTTGGGGAGATATGACTTGTTTGCATCTCAATTACAAAGAATGGATGGAAAGCAGTACGAATACGGATAAAACTTTTCGTATTGCGAAGACGTATCGTTCTCAATGGATAAAAGATACAGAAATAAGTCTTTCCATAGAGGGGTTGACAATGGATGCTATCTATGAAACACTTGTTCGCCAAGTAGCAGGGGAGCGTATTATCATACAAAGCGAAAGTTTACGTGAGGATGTAGAGAAATCGACTCAACGTGAAATGCTGCTTAAAGAAATAGAGATAGTAAAACGTAAGATAAATAATGAGAAGCAACCTAAAAAGAAATTTGAGTTGCATCAACAACTTATTAAATTGAAAAAGGATTTAAATAAAAACCAGTAATATAATGGATATACAAAGAATCAGTCAATATAAAAAAACGTTTGATGATATAACACATGAGGTCAAAAGCGACTATGGAGAAGAACAAATAGAGATTTGGTTTGCTCGCGAACTGCAATCTATTTTAGGTTATGCCCGTTGGGAAAACTTTCTTGTAGCGATAGGTCGTGCCGTCGATTCCTGTAAGTCGCAGAATATCAACGTCGATGACCATTTTCGTGAGGTCACGAAAATGGTTATCTTAGGTAGTGGAGCCAAGCGTGAAATAACAGACTATATGCTCACCCGATATGCCTGTTATTTGATAGCCCAAAATGGAGATCCAAAGAAAGAAGAAATAGCTTTTGCACAAGGATATTTTGCTTTACAGACACGCCGTGCGGAACTGATAGCGGAACATATTCAACACCTATCCCGTATAGAAGTACGTGACAGGCTTCGAGCATCCGAAAAGCAACTGTCCCAAAATATTTATGAACGTGGTGTGGACGACAAAGGATTTGGACGTATTCGTTCTAAAGGAGATACGGCTTTATTTGGAGGATTTACAACAGAAGATATGAAGCTACGGTTGGGTATAAAATCGTCACGTCCATTAGCTGATTTCTTACCTACTCTTACCATTGCCGCCAAAAATCTGGCTACTGAAATGACTAATTATAATGTAGAAAATAAAGACCTTTATGGCGAAAGCCCCATTACACAAGAACATATTCAAAATAACCAAAGTGTTAGACAAATGCTTGGACAGCGCGGCATCCAGCCGGAAAATCTTCCACCGGCTGAGGATATTAAGAAAATAGAGCGACGTGTGGCCAGCAATGAGAAAAAGATAGAAAAAACGACTCACAAATTACCAAAAAATATTCAAGAATAAATATACCGATATGGATAAACTTAGGATGCAAACGCTTGACGGCGTTCAGGACAATATAGATAAAATAGCTGCACTCTTTCCTAACTGTATTACAGAACGGAAAGATGCCGAAGGCAAAGTTACTTTAGCGATAGATTTTGATAAGTTGCGACAGGAACTTTCTTCGGAGATAGTGGAAGGGCGTGAAGAACGTTATCAGTTTACATGGCCGGATAAGAAGAAGGCGATACTTCTTGCTAATTCACCTATCAATGCAACGCTTCGCCCTTGTCGTGAAGAGAGTGTTGATTTTGATAATACGCAGAATCTTTATATTGAAGGTGATAATCTTGATGTGTTGAAATGCTTGAAAGAGACGTATCTAGGTAAGGTAAAGATGATTTATATTGATCCACCTTATAACACGGGTAATGATTTTGTGTATGAAGATGACTTTGCTGAATCTACTTCTGAATATTTGGCTAATAGTGGGCAGTATGATGAACAAGGGAATCGGTTGGTTACTAATTCAGAAAGTAATGGACGTTTTCATACGGATTGGTTGAATATGATGTATCCGAGGCTGAAGGTTGCAAGAGATTTGCTAACTGATGATGGGGTGATATTTATTTCGATTGATGATAATGAAGTAGAGAATCTTCAAAAGGTATGTGATGAGATATTTGGCGAGAACTGCTTTGTAGCCACTTTCCCATGGAGAAAAAGAACTTCAAAATCTGATGTTCCATTTGGGATTTCCCAAGATTATGAGTGGGGTCTTTGTTACGCAAAAAGTGTATCATTTAAAGCTGGCATTGAAGGAAAGGAACGTAAATATTTTGAAACAGAAGATTTTCCTAATAGGCCCTGGAGAATTCATGATTTAACAAAACAAACGACTGCAAGCGAACGTCCAAATAGCTACTTTACTATTGTTAATCCAAAGAATGGAGAATCTTATCCTGCAAACCCAAATAGGACATGGGCTATAACGGAAGATACTTTTAATTTATATTACAATGTGGATAGAATTGTCTTTCCAGATGATTATGATTTTCTAAAAATTACAAAACCTGTATTAAGATATTGGAAAGAAGATGATATTAAAAAAGCAGGAGATGATTTTGGGAAAGTTGCTGTTTCAACAAAATTCCCTGACGATATTGGTATGTCACAAGATGGAACAAAAGATGTAACATCTATTTTTGACGGAAAGATCTTTTCTTTTCCAAAGCCTGTTTCTCTTATCAAGTTTTATTTAGATATTATCAACGAAAAAGATTGTATAGTTCTTGATTTTTTTTCAGGTTCTGCTACAACAGCCCATGCTGTGTTGAACAGAAATATCCAAGATGGTGGAAATAGACGTTTTATTATGGTCCAGATACCAGAATCAACAGATGAGAAAAGCGAAGCTTTTAAGGCTGGGTACAAAAATATTTGCGAAATTGGTAAAGAGCGTATTCGCCGAGCTGCAAAGAAGATACAAAAAGATAATCCTACCGCTAAATTTGATAGTGGTTTCCGTGTCCTCAAATTAGACAGCAGCAATATGCTGGATGTTTACTATGCTCCATCTGAATATCGTCAAGAAATTTTGTTTGCCAAAACAGAAAATGTAAAATCCGGCCGCACATCTGAAGACCTGCTATTTCAAGTAATGCTTGAATTAGGTGCCACCCTTGATAGTAAGATTGAGCAAATAGAGATAGAAGGTAAAACTATCTATAATGTAGCCACCAATTATCTTGTTGCTTGTTTTGATAATGAAATAGATGATAGTGTTGTTACTGCTATTGCCAAAATGCAGCCCCAATATGCTGTATTCCGTGATAGCTCAATGGCAGACGACAGTACTGCCACCAACTTTGAACAAATATTTAAAACTTATTCTCCAAATACAGTAACAAAAGTACTATAAGAAACAATGAAACCGGAATAATCAGAAGTAAATGATGGATAATATAATTAAACGGCTGATTGGCGAGAATACCACTTGTGATTTCAAAGAATTTTTGGAACGCAAGCAATTCAAAAGTTGGTTGAAGAGTGTCAGTGCTTTTGCCAATGGACTTGGTGGTTCATTATTCTTTGGTGTAAATGATGATGCCAAAGACTCTCGTGAATATCAGGGAAACTTATTGTCGTTGCTTGATGCGGGAGAACAATTTTATGATGATCGATTGGTTATTTATTCTCTGGGAGGAATGTTTGATGGAACACTTATTCAAGACCGGGACTTGGATGATGTTTCATCCAAACGTCGTAATCCTATATTAGCCGATGTGTTTGCACAGTTGGATTTCATGGAAAAGAGAGGAAGTGGATTACGAAAGATATATAATGAAACGGCAAAACTTCCGGGTTTTACTGAAGCAAAAGAACCTAGATTCCGTTCGCAAGCTACTTCCTTTTATACTGAACTGCTGAATAATAATTATAGAAGTCAAACGAATGACCCTGTAAATGACCCTGTAAATGACCCTGTAAATGACCCTGTAAAATCATTTACTTTACTGCAAAAGGACTTAATCTCATTGTTAAAAGAAACCCCGACTATAACTCGGCCTGAATTATGTGAACGTTTAAACGTAAGTCTGGCAACAATCAGAAGGGCTATAGCTCAATTAAAAGAGTTAAACATTATAGAACGAATAGGTTCAGACAAAGCAGGATACTGGAAAGTGAAATCGGGAGTGGACAAATTAATAAAAGGAAGATGATGAAACTTAAATTCAAGATACAACAATACCAAACAGATGCTGTCGAAAATGTAGTGAAGGTATTTAACGGACAACCTAACAAGGGCTTGGCAGAGTATGTAGTGGATAAAGGAAAAACGTATGTAAAGGATAATGGTAAGCTGACAGAAGTCAAGAATATACATTTTGAAGAAGACTCTACCGGATATAAAAACGGAGATATAGTCTTGACTAAAGATGAATTATTGAAAAACATTCATCAGGTTCAGACTGAAAATAATATTCGTTTATCAAATGAGGTGGTAGACAAGCTTGGGCATTGTCAGCTTGATGTTGAGATGGAAACCGGTACAGGTAAAACATACGTCTATATCAAAAGTATGTTTGAACTCAATAAACTGTATGGATGGACTAAGTTTATTGTGGTTGTACCAAGTGTCGCTATTCGTGAAGGTGTAAAGAAAAGCTTTGATATAACGGTCGACCACTTTATGGAGCACTATGGGAAGAAAGCACGTTATTTTATTTATAACAGTAATAATCTGAATCAAATAGATACGTTTTCTCAAAGTGGTGACATCTCTGTAATGATTATTAATACACAGGCTTTTAACACCTCTTTGAAAGAAGGTGCGAAAAATGCCGCTGCCCGCATCATTTACTCCGTACGTGATGAGTTTGGCAGTCGTCGGCCAATTGATGTTATATCAGCTAATCATCCGATCATCATTCTTGATGAACCGCAAAAGATGGGCGGAGCAGCGACACAAACTGCTTTAGCTCGTTTTAATCCTCTCTTTACGTTGAACTATTCAGCTACTCATAAAGAAACGCACAATCCAGTTTATGTGTTGGATGCATTGGATGCTTACAATCAAAAACTGGTGAAGAAGATTGAAGTAGTAGGTTTTGAATTGAAACATCTTAAAGGTACGGATAGTTACATGTATCTGGAAGATATTGTTTTGTCTAAGACAGAAGCTCCCAAAGCTCGTCTTGAAATAGAAGTGAAACACGCCAATAACATTAAAAGAGAGGTAAAGAATCTCGGTGTTGGAGATGATTTGTTTTACGTGTCTAATGAATTGGAGCAATATCGTGGTTATACTATTTCTGATATCCATATTGATACAATGGATAGTAGTCATAGTACTGTTTCATTTTCCAACGGAAAAATGATGTATATTAAAGATGTGTATGGGGATATTTCGGCTGATCACAAAGCACGTATTCAAATCAGGGAAACTATAAAGGCACATTTTCGCAAAGAAGCTTCTCTGTTTAAACGTGGAATCAAAACGCTTTCACTTTTTTTCCTGGATGAAGTAGCCAACTATAGGAAATATGATGAAGACGGACAGCAAACGCTTGGACGTTATGGTGAAATATTCGAGCAAGAATATAGAGCGGAATTGAATAATAATCAGAATATGTTTGATGCTGATTACATGTCTTATCTAGGAAGTATTTCCACGCATGAAACTCATGCGGGTTATTTCAGCATTGATAAGAAAGGGAGAAGTGTCAATAGTGATATAAAACGTGGTTCAGACCAATCGGACGATATTTCGGCCTACGACTTGATTTTAAAGAACAAGGAACGCCTGCTTAGCTTTGACGAACCGGTTCGTTTTATCTTTTCTCATTCAGCCTTGCGTGAAGGGTGGGACAATCCGAATGTATTTCAAATCTGTTCACTTCGCCAATCTAATAGTGCAACTCAGAAGAGACAGGAAGTAGGTCGTGGTCTGCGACTTTGTGTTGACCAGTATGGTGTCCGCATGGATGCGGAAATACTGCCAGATGAAGTTCATAGTGTGAACAAATTGACCGTTATAGCTTCTGAAGGATATGCTTCTTTTGTGGCAGATTTGCAGAAGGACATCAAGGCAGACCTCTACGATCGTCCTACCAAGGCTGATATTGATTTCTTTATTGGTAAGATTCTCTTTTCCAATGAAGGGAAGAAATATACTGTTTCCAAAGAAGACGCACAAGAAATTGTATTCCAGTTGCGTATGAACGGTTATATTACGAAAGGTGGTGAGGTTACAGATACATTCCGTGAGGACTTGAAGAATAATAATTTGAAACAACTTCCTGATGAACTGGAACCACTGACAGATGCTGTTTATAAACGTGTTCAGTCTATCTTCGATAGTAAGGCCCTTGATGATATGATTGGCAATGGTAGCAAACCACAAACACCGCCTAATACGCTCAACGATAATTTTTCAAAGAAGGAATTTCAGGAGTTGTGGAAGCGTATCAACCATAAATACGCTTATAAAGTTCAATTTGACAGTAACGAGTTGATTGAAAAAGCTGTGGAAGCTATTAATAGAGAGTTGGAAGTCACTCAACTGACTTATGTGATAACGAAAGGTGTTCAAAAGGATGAATTAAAGAAAGATGATGTCGTTTCAGGTGAAATGCTTCAAAAAAAGGCATCGCAGACGGATAGATTGACTACAGATGTAGTTAGCCATGTGAAGTATGATCTTATCGGCAAAATAGCATCCGGTACGACACTCACCCGTAAAACCGTAGCGACAATACTGACAAAAATCCGTCCGGTTAAGTTTGATATGTTTAAGGCAAACCCGGAAGAATTTATTACTAAGGTTACTCGGCTTATTCTTGAACAAAAAGCGACTATGATTGTGGAGCATATTTCATATAATCAAGTGGATGGTGAATATGACAGCAGTATCTTTACACAGGAAAAACATACTTCTATGGATAAGGCTTTCAAAGCTCAAAAGAGTATTCTTGACTATGTATTCACTGATGGTATAGCGGAAAAGAGTAATGAACGTAAATTTGTAGAAAGTCTTGATATTTCTGATGAAGTGGCAGTATATGCGAAACTACCAAAGGGATTCCACATTCCGACTCCTGTAGGAAATTATTCACCGGACTGGGCTATTGCTTTTGAAAAAGATAAAGTGAAGCATATCTATTTCATTGCTGAAACCAAGGGTTCAATGAGCTCCATGGAGTTGCGGGAAATTGAGAAAAACAAGATTGCTTGTGCAGAGAAACTTTTTGAGCAGTTAAGCAATTCAGGGGTTAAGTATGGTAAAATTGATAGTTATGATACGTTAATGAGTTTGGTAAAATAGTGACCAGTTATGGGAAAAGAATTATTTGATAACATACCAAGTAAAGTTGGAGATTTACTTAATGATGTAAAAAATGGGCGTATTGGTTTGCCTGATTTGCAAAGACCTTTTGTTTGGAAAGATAATAAAGTTCGTGATTTGTTGGATTCTATGTTGAAAGGGTATCCAATTGGATATGTAATGCTTTGGGAATCACCTGCTGATTTTGAAAACAAAGGGCAGATTGGAATTAATGATAAAACCTTCAATACGGCTCGTGATTTAGTGATTGATGGACAACAGCGTCTTACAGCTTAGTTAGGAGCAATTAAAGGTATAAGAATTAAAAATGTAAACTATAAGGAACGGAATATTAAAATATCATTTAATCCTCTGAAAAGAGAATTTGCAGTTTGGTCTCAAGCTTATGAGCGTAATCCGGAATGGATTAGTGCTGTAAGTCAAGTCTTTGCTGCCCATGAAGAACAATTAAATGTTACTAAATTCCGGAAAGCATATATTAGTCAACTTAATGAAAGTCGTGTAAGAAACGAGTTGCCAAGACTTTCTGATGATGAAGAAATAGTTATAGAGGAAAATATTAATGCTCTTTTGAATTTAAATATTTATCTTCTGCCAACATTAAGAATTAGTGCAACAGCATCTGAACAAGATGTGGCGGATATTTTTGTTCGTGTGAATTCTGGCGGGCAAAAACTGACTGAAAAGAACTTTATAGAAACGTTATTAGCTGTCTATGACAATGAAATTCATGATAAAATAAATGATTTTTGCCGGACTTCACGTATTCCGGAAGCTGGAACTTCATATAATCATATTCTTGAAGTAAATCCAGTGCACTTGATACGTGCTACTGTAGGTATAGCTTTCAAACGTGCAAGATTGAAATACGCCTATATGCTTTTGAGAGGTAAAGATCTTCAGACCGGGCAATTTGCAGAAGAAATAAGAACGGATAATTTATTGAAGTTTAGAGAAGCGCTAACTTTGGTTGTTAATCTTAATCATTGGCATGCGTTTATGAATATTGTAGCAGAAGCCGGTTATCTTAATGGTTCGCTGGTTTCATCAGAAAATGCAATTGTGTTTTCATATATGCTATATCTTATCGGAAAAACAGAATATAATGTCCAGCCTATGGAGTTGAAGAAAATCATGCAACGATGGTTCTTTATGACTACGATAAAAGGATTTTATACAAACTCTCCTGAATCATCTGTTGAAAAGCAATTTGCAGATTTACGTAAAGTTCATACATCAAGAGACTTTGTAGACTATTTGGATAATGAAATAAAATCTCAATTTACTGATGACTATTTTAAATATAATTTGCCAAATGACCTTGTCACATCCTCAACTCAATCGCCAGCATGGTATGGCTATGTGGCATCGCTTAATGTACTTGGCTATCCCATGTTATTTAGTAATACACCAACATCTAAATACTTTATCGTAGGGGCTAGTGGGGGAAAGTCTTCTATTGATATTCATCATATATTCCCAAAGAATTATCTTTCCCAAATTGGTATTGAAGATGATCGTGAAAGGAACCAAATAGCTAATTATACATTTCTTGACTATTCTACGAATATTGATATTTCAGATAATCCTCCTTCTGAATATGTTCTAGCTTATAAGAGTAGGTTAGGTGTCGAAGGGTATAAAATTACATGTTTCCAAAATGCATTACCTGAAAATTTTGAGAATCTTGAATATCATGATTTCTTAACTAAGCGTCGTGTGTTAATGGCAGAATTAATTTTTAGAGCGTATAGAAAGTTATCAGAATAATATGTATGGCTTTTAGTAATATTGGGAATAGTCTTGATGTAAAATTCAATGTGTATCGTATATCATACCAACAAATAATCAGAGCTTCGAATAATTAAAATATTTCTTTTGGGAAATTAGTGTACCAAGCTGCTGCCACTCCATATATAATACTTTGGGGTGGCGGTAATATTAAAGAATACGTTTTTCTAGTAACATATAGGTATTAATATAGAAATATTAGTTGTTGGAATATGCAGAAACTCCTATTCTAAAAAAAATATGATTTGCAATGAACATTCTAATGCAAGTTTAATACTTCGCTTAACTTATCTCCAATAATTTTCTTCTCATTACTACCGATAGTGGACAATCTCACCAATGAAATTCCGTACAACTCTAAAATACGATCCTTTTTAATATCACGTTCTGATTGACTTGTCCCCGATTTATGGAATGTATAACCATCCGTTTCAATAGCCAATACCGGTTGTTTACTCACACGATTATAAATTAGAAAATCAATATGAGTATTTATATTTGCAGCATATTTGCTTTCCTCTTCATTCAATAGAGAATAATCCTGAATCAACATATAGAGTGGTAAATGGCAAATGATATTCAAATGACGCATATTGATATTCTCTTTTAGAATATCTTCGAGTAAGGCAAATGTAAGATTCTCGGAATCGTATTCGGATATTTTCTTATGTTTCTTCAAATAGGCGATTCGGGCATCTGTGTATTGCTCATATAGATAATCGAATATAGAATGAATCTTACTGGTGGAAACAGTGCCATTGTTATATTCGATATAAGCGATCAAATCGCTGATATTGCAGTCTTTGGGTTGTTCGTTTCCCGATACGACCAAGTAGAATTGTGACTTAGCCCGCGAAACAGCAACATTGAGCAGGTTGGGATCGTCGGAAAAGGAAGTGATGACATCGTCGACAGTGGTCATAATGATAGCCTCCTTTTCTCTTCCCTGAAATTTATGGACTGTTGCGACATCAATATCCTCTTCAAGTGCGGATTTTACTGCATCTACTTGTTTGTTATATGGAGCTATGACGCCAATTTCATCTGTTTCATAAGATAGACTTGGTAGTACTTCCTCTTTGATAACATCTATTTCCCGTTGATTCATGTGACTGCGGGAGTGATTACCTTTGGCTGTCCGTATGGCACAAATGACATCCTCTTCTCCTTTATCACGTGTCATGATGACAAGATCTCCACCATAAAATTTCTGATTACAGAAGTTGATAATTCGGGGATGGCATCGATAATGTTCCCGTAACAAGGTCTGCCGTATATTCGGAATAACTTTGCAGATGGATTGCAAAAAACTCATATTGGCACAATCATATTCCGGCTTAATCAGGCACGCATTAGCGATAAAGTTTAGCTTTTCCTTATTTTCTTCCGTGACCACATTGGGAAGTTGCATGGTGTCACCGACAATGATTGCATTTTTAGCACATGACAAGGCTAAAGCTCCGGTCTCAACGGAAACCTGTGACGCTTCGTCCATAATGATATAATCATATACGGCATCTCGTTGCAGACTGCTTAATGATGAAAAGGTCGTACTTAAGATAATAGGGTATTCTTTCTGTACCTCTCGCCAATTATTTTTTAGATCAGGGAGCGTAAAGATGGGCTTGTCATGATTATTGCCATAGGTATGAAATAACTGATTCTTTAGATATTTCATTGATGTATCGGCCATTTGTCTAGCCATTTCTGCTGCATCTTTGTTGGCAAGTTCCTTTTCTAATGTGTCTATTTCAACTTCCAGTTCTGCATACTTTGTTTGGTAGAATAAGATTTGGAAGTCGGCGATAATCAAACTCATCTCCCGTTTATAAAAACCTTTATTGGGGATTTTACAAATCGCTTTGCTTCTGAATTTAAAGAATAACCATTTCAACCGTTGAATAAAAGCTGCTATTCCCCGAGGACTTGATGATTGTTCTTTTTCTGCAAATTGCTGACATTCATTCCATAAATTCAGAAGGTCTGCCGAACTGGAATTTTTCCGTTGTTGGAGAGTAAATTCTTTTGTTCCGAACTCTTGCAGATAATGTTGCCACTCTATTTTTAAAGCTTGTATTTCCTGTCTTGCCATGGCAAGGCGTTCCTGTTTGTAAAATATGCTTTTTAGTTCTTCTGTCTGATGATGTATCTGATTGAGAAATTGAGGTTGGTCGACATCCGTATCATGCCATGACTCAAAGTGCTCCGGATATTGTTTTTCCTCTTCTTGAGTCTCGATGAATTTCTCTTTGTTAGCTGTGCTGCCAAGCAATGCAACAATGAATCCCATATCGTATTTGGATAACTTCTCAAGTACATTGACGATGGCGGAGTTATTATTAGATACTACCTGAACAGTCTTACCACGCACAAGGATATTGGCAATGATGTTCAGAATCGTTTGGGTCTTTCCAGTTCCCGGAGGTCCTTGCACAACACTGATTTGGTTCTCAAAAGCTGCCTGGACTGCTTTTTGCTGGCTTGCATTACAACCGAAAGGAAAAATCAAGGTTGAGGCAGTCTGGGTCTGCATTTTATATTTTTGAGGATTCAGATATACAGCAATAGCTCTGTTGTTTGCGATGAAATGAATCTTTTCATATTGTTTTGCCAATAGCTTCGTTCCGTCATCAGCTTTCAATTCGTTCGCATCGGCAACTTTCTTCAAATATTCGAATATACTTTTCGAACGACTCTCTCCCAAGCATGATTCGATAATTTCTAAGTCCTTTTCTCTGTAATCATACTCTTTACCATTCAGAAAACGAATGTGCCAATAGTTGTGTGATCCGGCCTTAAAAATAGATAAGGCTTTGATGTTTGATAAAGTTCTCCCTTTACTGATTATTTGATAATTATTGGGGTCCGGTTTGTCCGGATCAGTCAGCCAAAGGACATTTTCTTCTTTGTAAGTATACGCACTGGGAACATTCCGGAATACTACCTTATAGTTGCCATTATGATTTTGGCAACTTTCTATTTCAGGAGTCTTGATTTGACCTTTTATAATAATCAGATTTTCGGAAGTATCTATCATAGGCTTGTGTGTAAATATAATAAGTCATGCTGCTGTTTTTATTTATTATTTTGGACATAAAAGTAAGAATATTTTCCAGAATATCAAAGCTGAAGTAGAAAAAACAGTGAATGACTTTATTCAGCTTTGTATTGTTATAAATATAGAGTGAGATTCGGTTTGGGAGTATTGAACGTGATAAAAGAGCTTTGTTTTGCCAATGAAATCATTATCTTTGCAAGGTATATATTAATGAACGAGGAGGATATTATGCTTGCATACACATATATTGAACACGGAAAGTTTGAATTGCAGGAGAAAGCGAGACCGGAAATAAAGGATTCACGGGATGCAGTCGTGCGTGTAACACTTGGTAGCATCTGCACCAGTGATCTTCATATAAAACATGGTAGTGTGCCGCGTGCTGTGCCCGGAATAACTGTCGGGCATGAGATGGTAGGTGTGGTAGAACAAGTAGGGGCTGATGTCACTTCGGTGAAGCCTGGTGACAGGGTGACTGTGAATGTCGAAACTTTCTGCGGTGAGTGTTTTTTCTGTAAGCATGGATATGTGAATAACTGTACTGATCCTAATGGCGGTTGGGCTTTAGGTTGCCGAATTGATGGCGGTCAGGCGGAATATGTCAGAGTTCCTTATGCGGATCAAGGTTTGAATCGTATTCCGGATACAGTGAGTGATGAACAAGCTTTGTTTGTCGGTGATGTGCTTGCAACAGGCTTTTGGGCAACACGCATCTCGGAAATAACCGCGGAAGATACTGTTCTTATCATCGGTGCCGGGCCTACTGGGATTTGTACTTTGTTGTGTGTGATGCTGAAGAAGCCCAAACGCATTATTGTCTGTGAAAAGTCTCCTGAAAGAATTCGGTTTGTCTGCGAGCATTATCCTGATGTGTTGGTGACTGAACCGGAAAACTGCAAGGATTTTGTTCTCAAGAACAGTGACCATGGTGGTGCAGATGTCGTTTTGGAAGTGGCAGGGAGTGACGATTCCTTCTATTTGGCTTGGAATTGTGCCCGTCCTAATGCTATTGTCACGATTGTAGCCCTCTATGATAAACCACAACTTCTTCCTTTACCTGATATGTATGGCAAGAATTTGGTTTTTAAAACAGGTGGAGTGGATGGCTGCGATTGTAACGAGATTCTCAAGCTGATTGAGGAAGGTAAAATTGATACTACTCCTCTTATTACACATCGATTTCCGTTGAATGAGATTGAGGAGGCCTATCGTATCTTTGAAAACAAATTAGATGGAGTTATTAAAGTAGCTATATCAGGAAATAAATAAAAATAGAATTTGTGTATGAAGAATATACTGATAGTAAGTAATAATGATATGTGCCGCAGTCGTATGGCACAGGAAATTTTGAACTCCTTCGGTAGAGGGATGAAGATTAGTACTGCCGGTATTTTGGCTGGAAATTCTGTCCCTGACGTTGTTTGCCAAGTGATGGAACAAAATGGATATGACTTTTCGCGTAGAAAGCCCTGTGACGTTGCGACGTATGCCCAACAGACGTGGGATTATGTCATTACCCTTTGTTCGGAAGCGGAGGAAGTGCAAAAGGAAATGCAGGGGGTAGTGAGAAAATACGTTTCTTTCAACTTTACAGATCCCTTTCAGGGAGGAATTCATGTAGAAGATGAGCAGGAAGAACGGGTTAGGGCACTATATGACATCATGCATAAAGAACTGTATGAGTTCTTTCGGAGTGAATTGATGGAAAAGTTGTTACCTCGCTGTTCCTGTGGCGCAAATACGTATTGTAGGTGTGAGTAGGAATTAAGTAATCATATATGTACATCATCCGGTAATGGTGGCAGAATTGCGTCATTTTGAACGCGAAGTTGCCAGAAAGCAATAGCGGATGCGGCGGCTACATTGAGAGAATCGACACCGTTTGCCATAGGAATGCGGACTACATAGTCCGCCTCATTAATTGTTTCGTTTTGAAGACCATCCCCCTCTGTTCCCATTACGATGGCTAACTTGGGTTCGGTTGCTAAGATAGGATTATCGATAGAGATTGATTTCTCCGTGAGTGCCATAGCGACTGTACGGAAACCCTGTTTACGCAACTCATTGGGAGAACTGTCCAACCAAGTCCATGGTATCAGGAAGACAGAACCCATCGAAACCCTGACTGCACGTCGGTTTAATGGATCACAAGAATTGCGTGTTAATAATATAGCATCTATTCCCAAGGCGGCTGCGGAACGGAAGATGGCTCCGATATTAGTAGCGTCTACCACGCCCTCAATGACTACGATCCGTCGAGCTTTCCGACACACCTCCTCTACACTTGGTAGTGCCCGACGACGCATGGCACAGAGGACACCGCGCGTCAGTGTATATCCGGTCAATGTGGCAAGTAACTTTCTTTCACCGGTATAGACAGGTATATCACCACAATGTTCAATGATGCCAGCGGCATCACCAGTGATATGCTTCTGTTCACACAAGAGGGCTAAAGGCTCATAACCAGCATTCAGAGCTACATGGATAACTTTGGGGCTTTCTGCAATAAACAATCCTTTATCAGGCTCGATACGATTGCGTAATTGAGCTTCGGTGAGGGTACTGAATATTTCTACTCCGGAGTCTGTTAAGGATGATATTTCTATAATGGGCATAGTGATTTCTTTAAACGATCTATTTTATTGCAGCAATGATAGTATGCGCTTCTTACTTACCGATGCAGCATATTTACATCACTGATTATCAGTGACTATTCATTTTAATCGGTACAACCTCTGTTTTGACAAATACACAGAATGTGGGGATAAATGCAAATCGTTGTATTTCACAGCTTTGCATATACGTGTTGTACCGCCTCTTTTCAGCCTTTTTGTGGAATGTCCGCTATCAGATTCAACGTGTTGAACGATAGGGCATTTCCGCATGGATGTTACAGAACGCTTGTTGAATGCAAAGGTAGTGGTTTTCTTGGGATTTCTGTGGCTTGCGGTGGAATTTTTGCGTTCGGTACTCGATTCGTTGGAAAAAGTGTAGCAAAACTGAATTATTCGCTTGAAAAAGTGTTTGTATGCCATAAATGGTACACTTTTATTCGGAGGAAACCATTATATCATATCGGGTGTAATTCTGCATCGGACATCAATATTATACCTGAAATGGTATAAATCAATAGACTTGGCTGAACTCCATAATGTCGAGCATCTGATATAATATTCCGTCAATAGCGGAATGCCAATTTTGGTGAAAATGACCATAATACCAATGGTTCACCGGATGATTGTCAGTTTTGAGATGATGCAGGATCATATCCATTGTTTTTCTTTCAGATTGTACATCTTTAAGAAGTGATGAATCGTTCTCAGCCCATTGGTTAAGGTTGCTTTTTGAGAATAGCTCACAATGTGATGGCGCAGTATGTGTGACAACTGTATCAATCAAGAAGTTTGCACAGATGGTATTCATCTTATCAGCGTCGTAAATAGGAGCTTCATTCTTCCAATATAAATTGCGGGAAATATCATTTTCTTGCAACTCATTGGAGTGAACTCGATATTTCCGTTTGTTCCATTCATTTATGCGATAATTTCGGTCAATAGAAATAGCTCCGCCTACACAAAGGATGGAATGATTACAGGCTTGAAGGATAGTATAATCAGGAACAGCAATGAAACGTTTGTAACTGAATGTTGTTCCTTCGAAATAAGCTGGATTATCATGATTGCCACGTACAAATACAATCCAATTGTTGGCTTGATTCATTCTCTTGGTATTTCGTCTAACCATTTGCTCATAGTATTCTTTCTTTTCAAAGCCAAAACCACAATCCCCAGCTACAATCAATAGAGTGTCCGTCAACTTGTATTGAATACAGAGTTTGAATACCAATTGATTAAAATCTCCATGAATATCACCGGAAACAATAATTGTCTTGGCTTCGGGAAAAGATAGTGAGAATGTGTTGCTATGATTCATCTTATATTCCTAATAATAGCGCATGTAATTAATCTTATACTTGCAAGTTGTCAGAAATCATTTGGAGAATTTCTTCGTTTGTGGTAGTTGATTCTTGTTTGTTTTTTAATGCAAAAGATGCTGCATCTACTGCTTCTTTTGATGTTTGTGGAACAAGCCCCGAATAAACTATATTTTCTATATGTTCTAATTCTGTTCGCTTTTTAGAAATTTGTTCTTTTGTGTACAGCTCTGCCTTTATATCTGATAAGAATCCCGCATACTTATTGCGCAAATCGTGCATAACAGCAGCAAATCTTTCGCTGTCAGCTGCCTTCTTTTCTAGATTTTCAGCTTTGTATTTGGTGGTGAAATATGTTAATGTCAACGCTAAGAAAGCCATTAATGGGACAATGACAATTTCAGGTAGCCACTTGAATATATTGGTAATTGCAGAAGCTGATACCAAAACAGAAAATACTAAAAGAATCTGATTTTGTTTTTTCTTCTTTGATAGGTATATATTCGCTTGACATAAATGAATTTTGTGCGTCCAAATTATTTTGTTAAAACGCTCAAGAATCTCCCTATAAAGAATTTTTATTTGTTCGTCCATATGATTTATTCTTCTGTCATGTATTTTAAAACTTTGATTAATACATCAATGTATTTATATGTATCTACTGGCATGTTGCTTCCTGGTGCTGTCAGATTAAAGCTCCAAACAGGGCATGAATCATAAAGCCTTTTTTCGTAAGTTCCTATTGGTTGATTAGAACTTTGTTCTCCTTCTCTTAGCCAGTGCCAATCAGCAATATTATGATAAACAAAACTATCAATCACGATTCCCGGAAGATGGTAACTCCTAAAATAGTTATCACGAATTTCACGCATGTGCTTACATGTGTCGAATAACAAACCATTGCTTGCAACATTTTTTTCCTTCATTGCCTGTTGCTCGCTTTTGGGATTAGTTGTCAACCAGTTGCCACCCATATTTGAATCTGGATAGTCGTATTTCCCATTCCAATTACCCCACCAATCTAATTGACGAAAAGCTGGTAGAACTTCAAATTTAATCCCATCGGAAAAGTTTATCACAACGACTTGCCCATCTCCATGAATATCACTGTTCGGATAGGTTTGTAAAATTGCATTCTTCAATGCTTGTAGTAATCTGGACTGACCATTTCCTCTTAGTGTGTCATATTTATTATATTCGTCTCGTGGCAATTCGACAAGTATATCAATGTCACTTGTATCAATAGCAGTACCTCTACCATAAGAGCCCACATATAAACTATGAGCAGTTTCGCTGGTGCTACCCCAAAATTCCGAATTAACCGCTCTTGTTATACGTCTATATCTCTGAGATACTAACGAACGCTGTTCAATGCTAATTATTTCGCCTCTTTTTCTAACTGTATCCATATTAATTTTATTTCGTACACAAAAGTACAAAAATAATCCCAGTTTATCGAATATAATTCACTATATTTGCACTATAAAATCGTATCAAAGAATGAAACTAAATAGAATAAAGGCTGTATTATCTGAAAAAGGTATCTCTCAGACATGGTTGGCAAAGAAACTCGATAAGAGTTTCAGTATGGTCAATGCTTATGCTTGTAATAGGATTCAACCAAATTTAGAGACCTTGCAACAGATAGCAGAGATATTGCAGGTCGATTTGAAGGATTTGATAACCGACAAAAAGGATAGGTGATATGAAACAGTTTTCGGAAGCTACACGGGTGCAGATGCCTGCAATGGTTCACCTCACCCGAATAGGGTATACTTACTTCGGTAAGTTGAGCGAAGATAAGAATGGCACGGTCTATGACGGTGACACGAATATTCTTTTGCAGGTATTTGAACGGCAGTTTAAGAATCTGAATCCCGGACATGAGGGAGAGTTTCTTCAAGTTTTGAAAGATATTCGTAAGGAGCTGAACGATGATGACCTCGGTCGAGGCTTTTACAACCGTCTCAAAGCTGTTTCGCCTGTAAAGCTGATAGACTTTGATAACATTGGGAATAATACGTTCCATTTCACAGCCGAATTTACCTGTAAGAACGGACAGGACGAATTTCGTCCTGACATTACTTTATTCGTAAACGGATTGCCACTTTGCTTTGTAGAAGTGAAGAAACCCAACAATCATGGTGGTATGTTGGCAGAGAGCGCACGAATGAATAAAGAACGCTTCCCGAATAAAAAGTTTCGCCGCTTCATCAACATTACGCAGTTGATGATATTCAGTAATAATATGGAATATGATGCGTTGGGCGGTATCGTACCTATACAAGGGGCTTTCTATTGTACTGGGGCACGTTCATACGCACCATTCAATTGCTTCCGTGAAGAAAATTTAAGCGGTCAGAAAATAGCACCGTTCCATCGTGACTATCTGTATAAGGAGATTGATAAGACGGTGGAAAAACAGATATTGTCTGATTACAATTGCCAAGTCATTCATACAAGTCCTGAGTACCAGACAAATCTCGGTTTCAACACCCCTACAAACAGAATCCTAACATCCATGTGTTCGCTTGAACGGTTGTTGTATATCATTAGATATGGTATTGCCTATGTCCGTATGGAGCGTGAGGTGGATGGAAAGATAGAATCTACCGACCAAAAGCATATCATGCGTTACCAACAATTGTTTGCATCGTTAGCTATTCGCCAAAAACTGGCAGAGGGGGTGAAATCTGGCGTAGTCTGGCATACACAAGGTAGTGGTAAAACCGCCTTGTCATATTATCTGACCTATATTCTTAACGATTTCTATTCCAAACAGAATAAGGTCGCCAAATTCTATTTCATAGTAGACCGCCTTGACCTTTTGGAACAAGCTACACAAGAGTTTGAAGCTCGTGGATTGGTTGTATCTACCGCCAATACAAGAGCCGAACTGATGGAGCAATTCCGCAATAATCAGGCACAACAAGGTGTAAGCGGACAGGCAGAAATCACGGTTGTGAACATCCAACGTTTTGCCGAGGATAAAGAAAAAGTACGCATCAGTGATTATGCAACCAATCTTCAACGCATCTTCATTCTTGACGAGGCACACCGAGGGTATAAACCTGGTGGCTGCTTTCTTGCCAACCTCTTTGATGCCGATACCGATGCGGTTAAAATCGCACTTACAGGTACACCGCTGTTAAAGGAGGAACGTGCCAGTTGCAAGGTGTTCGGAAACTATTTGCATACCTATTATTACGATAAATCCATTGCGGATGGCTACACGCTGAAAATCATACGTGAAGATATAGAAACCTCCTATAAAGAGCGTTTGTCTGATGTGTACGATAAACTGGAAACCCTTGTGCAAAAGAAAGACATTCGTAAGTCGGAAATCATAGAGCATCCTAGTTATGTAAACGAGTTAGCCCGTTACATTATGACGGACTTAAAAGAGTTTCGCAAGATACAAGGAGATGATACTTTAGGTGGTATGGTCATTTGTGAAACCAGCGAACAGGCAAGACGGCTTTATGATGTATTTCAAGAAGAATGGCAGAAGTATCAGCCGAAGCCCATCAAGATAAAACTTTCCGATGGTTCGTATGTAGTGGGTGAACCGGAAGTGGATTACAAATCAAAATACAGACCGCTGAAAGCCGGAATCATTCTTCACGATACGGATGACAAGGAAACTCGCAAGCAGATAGTCAAGGACTTCAAGAAAAATATGACAGTGGATATTCTCATTGTCTTCAATATGCTTTTGACTGGTTTTGATGCGCCGCGTTTGAAACGCTTGTATTTCGGGCGCAAACTGAAAGACCACAATCTGCTTCAAGCCATAACACGTGTAAACCGTCCTTATCCTGGTATGCGTTACGGTTTTGTCATTGACTTTGCCGACATCAAGCGCAACTTTAAGGAAACCAACGAAGCATATTTACAAGAATTAAACCGCTTTAATGATGTGGATGAGACTGGCGAATCCGCGGCCACCGATACCTTTACCCAAGTCATTGAGGACAAGGAAGAGATATTGAATCAGATGAAGAAAGTTCGGCAAACGCTTTTCAATTACACATACGATAATGCGGAAGAATTTTCTTCTGAAATCTCCACCGAAGAGGATAAAGCTGTATTGCTCGACCTCAAACAGGCATTGGAATCAGCCAAGAACATGGCGAACATCGTGCGTACATTCGGTGATGATGAAATGAAAGAGCAATTTGCCAAACTCGAAATCACCAAGTTGCCGCAACTACTCTCTGAGGTGCAAAGACGGATAAGTATCATCAATCAGAAAGAGGCTTTCAATACAAATGAGGAAACGAAAACTCTAATCAATGAGGCAATGATGGATATAGAGTTCACTTTCTCCAAAATAGGACAAGAGGAAATGCGCCTTATATCCGGTGGTGTGGAATTGAAAGAGAAATGGCAACGTACCATTTCTTCATTTACCCAAAACTTCGACCAAGACGATCCGGAGTTTATCTCGTTGCGTGAAGCCTTTATGGAACGCTTCAAAGAACACGGTTTTGTGATTGACACGATAGCCAAGTTCAACGAAGAAACACAGGCTTTGGATGAAATCATCGGTCGTCTGCAAGACTTACAAAAACGCAATAATGTCTTGTTGAAAAAGTACAATGGCGATGAAAAATTTGCTCGTGTACACAAGCGTATTCGTGAAGTGAATAAGCAGAGGGAAGATAAGGGACAGAAGCCTATGTTCTCTTTCCTTGACGAAGAGATTGCGGCCATTCTCAACATTATAAAAGAGGATGTGGATGCCAAAGTCTACGACCGTAATGACATTCTAAAAAAAGATGCTTATTTTAATCGTACGGTGATGGCCCTTATCAATGGATGCTTGTATCATTTCCCACAGATTAAGCCGGAGATGGACGATTACAAGTTTATCCAAACACGTATTTCACAACAGTATATTAACCAATATAACGCCACTTACGGCATTGCATAAAGATTATGTCAGATATTAAAGAAAAAACATTAAGGCTCATCGACGGACTTAAAGCTACCTGCCAATCATACGGTATGGGAAACGATGGTAACGAATATAAGATTATCACTCAGGTATTTCTCTATAAATTCCTGAATGACAAATTCGGTTATGAATTAAAAAATGCGAAAAGTGAAATAGCAAAGAAACTGACCGGGGATGTAAAATGGGAAACGGCATACGAGAATCTTTCTGATGATGAACGTATGCTTATTCAGAGTGCCATCTCTCCAGATGTTCCGATGCTTGAACCTTATCATCTGATAGCCAATCTTTGGAATCAACAGGGAAAAGGGGATTTTGATACTATATTCGATTCCACTATGACAGATATAGCGGAACAAAATGCAGATATATTTTCCACGCAGACCACAGTCAACACGAAGATTCCATTGTTCGAGGCATTGACACCGTTTGTGACCGATTCGGCACAACGTGCGCCATTCGCCCGTGCTCTGGTGGATAAACTCGTGAATTTCTCCTTTGAAGAAGCGTTTGCACAGAATTACGATTTCTTCTCCAGCATCTTTGAGTATTTGATTAAGGACTATAATACCGCTGGAGGTGGAAAATATGCGGAGTATTATACGCCTCATGCCATAGCAACGATTATGGCTCGTCTGTTAGTGGGGGATAATGCTGATTTGCATAGCATGGAATGTTATGACCCCTCGGCAGGAACAGGTACGCTTCTGATGGCACTTAGTCATCAAATAGGAGAAGAACGCTGTACCATCTTTTCGCAAGATATTTCCCAGCGAAGCAACAAAATGTTAAAACTTAATCTGCTACTTAACGGACTTGTGTCTTCGCTTGATAATGCTATTCAAGGTGACACGCTTGTAAGCCCTTATCATAAAAGCGATGACGGGCAGCAGTTGCGCCAGTTTGATTTCGTGGTGAGCAATCCTCCTTTCAAGATGGACTTCTCGGACACTCGCGAGAAGATAGCCGCCATGCCAGCCCGTTTTTGGGCTGGAGTCCCAAATGTACCCGCCAAAAAGAAAGAGTCAATGGCTATATATACCTGTTTCATTCAGCACGTTATCAATTCACTGAAAAAGACAGGCAAGGGTGCAATTGTCATTCCTACAGGTTTTATCACGGCTAAAAGTGGTATTGAGAACAAAATTCTTCATAAAATTGTAGATGACAAAGTGGTGTTCGGCTGTGTTTCCATGCCAAGCAACGTGTTTGCCAATACAGGTACGAATGTCAGTGTGCTGTTCTTTGATAAGTCTGCAACCACTGACAAAGTAATCTTGATTGATGCCAGTAAATTGGGCGAGGAATATAAAGATGCTAACGGATTGAAAAAGGTGCGTCTGAACGATGACGAGATAGAAAAGATTGTCGGCACATTCCAGCGCAAGGAGGCAGTGGAGGATTTTTCTGTGGCTGTTTCTTACGATGAGATAAAGGAAAAAGGATATTCTCTTTCTGCCGGACAATATTTCGACATCAAAATAGACTACGTAGATATAACCGAAGAGGAGTTTAATGCACGTATGGCGAATTATAAGCAAACGCTTACCGAACAATTCAAAGAAAGTCATCGTTTGGAAGAGGAAATTATGAAACAGTTGGATGCTTTGCGGTTCAACGCAAATGTAGGAAACAATGAGTAACGAAATACAGTTTTTGTTATACAATCTTCCCGATAAAGAGGGAAGAGTACAGGTGGTTATAAAAGACGAAACCATTTGGTGTACGCAAAAGGCTATGGCAGAGCTTTTCGGTATTGACAAATCGGGTATTAGCCGCCACATAGCCAATATATTTAAAGAGGAAGAATTACAGCAAGACACGACGGTTGCAAAAATTGCAACCGTCGTAAATCGAGGCATAAGAGGCGAGGTTGAAGAGTTGGTTGATTTCTATAATCTTGATATGATTATTGCTGTTGGCTATCGTGTATCTTCTCCAAAAGCTACCAAGTTCCGTCAGTGGGCTACCAAGATTCTTAATGAGTATATCAAGAAAGGCTTTGTGCTTGACGATGAACGCTTAAAACAGGGAACGGCAGTATTCGGAAAAGACTATTTCCGTGAATTGTTGGAAAGGGTACGTTCCATCCGTGCCAGTGAACGGCGTATTTGGCAACAGATTACCGACATATATGCAGAATGTAGTATCGACTATGACAAGAATTCACCTACGACACATGATTTTTATGCCATGATACAGAACCGTTTTCATTATGCCATTACAGGGCAAACGGCAGCAGAAATCATCTACACTAAGGCTGACCATACCCAAGAACACATGGGACTGATCACATGGAAGAATGCTCCCGATGGGCGTATCTTGAAATCGGATGTGTCAATAGCCAAGAACTATTTGCAGGAAAATGAAATCCGTCGGTTGGAACGTGCAGTAACAGGATATTTCGACTATATAGAAGACCTTATAGAGCGTGAAAACACGTTCAATATGGAGCAGTTTGCTGCCAGTGTCAACGAGTTCTTGACCTTCCGCAAATATCAGATATTGCCGGATAAAGGACGAATATCTGCGGCACAAGCCAAGACAAAGGCAGAAAGCGAATATGATATTTTTAATAAGACTCAACGGATAGATTCAGATTTCGATAAACAGATTAAAGGAATGTTGGGAGAATAAAAACGTGGAAAGCAATGGAACTGAAAAAATATAATGCAAATCACACTCAAGTTCTGAAAATAAATCAAATTGTGCGTACAATTTCAGAAACTCACAAATTTGATAAAGACAAACTCATTGCCATAAATACATCTGATGTAGAAAATGGTGTAATGGGTAACGGTACGCTAACTTTTGTAGATGAGCTAAAAGGTCAATTTAAGAAGACCATAGTAAAGGACGATATTTTGTTCAGTGAAATACGTCCTGCTAACAGAAGATTTGCTAAAGTTACAACAAAAAATACTAAAGACTATGTTGTATCTACCAAATTGATGGTATTGCGAAAATATAATGAAGATGTTGATTTAGAGTATTTTTATTATTGTTTGACCAATCAGCCTTTTCTTGATATACTCCAACGAAGAGCCGAAAATCGGATAGGTTCATTTCCACAAATTACATTTGATTTACTTTCGGAATACGCTTTCCCAATACCGCCAATCAGCGAACAGAAAAGAATATCAAGTGTAATATCCACGTTAGACAAAAAAATAGCTCTTAATCGTCAGATAAATCAGAATTTATCTAATCCGCAACACTCGCAGATAACTTTTACTTTTTTCTTCATTCTGAAAAAATATAAAATTGTATACAGCACTATTGCTATATACTTAATAATAGTCTTTTCGCAAATAAAAGGTTTATTTTACCGAAACCTGCCCATTCATCAGAAGAGGTAGAAGTTCGTCTCGCTGCTTGGTTAATTCGACAATTTCAAATCCTATTTCCATTTGTTTGTCAAAAATTGGCTGGGCAATTGAGCTAAATGCACTCATCACATTTTCTTTAGGCCTAACAATAGGCAAACTAAGTAAATCATCTTTCGTTATCGAGCCAAATGTTGTGCCAACTCCATTTCTTTGTTCAAATGCAGAACGCAAATCATCAAGAATGTAGTACAAATGTGTATTACTACCCATCTTTGAAGAAAGAGCTGCCAAACCTCGTCCTATACAGCAATTATTATTTGCGATATTCAATGCACCAACAGGTGCTCTGACACTCATTAGAATATCACCTTTTTCCGCATATCTGCTTGGCAATGTAGTATATTGTCTTACTGATGGGAAGCGAATACCAAAATCCGTACTACCTTGATAAAATAACACGCCCTGACCATTATTATTATAGGATGAACCATCTGGTGATTGTCCCATAGTAATATTTGCAATATCTATTAATGTGGCATTTTCCCAATATTCGGGTATTTCTCTCTTCAATTTCTCATTCCAAACCATCTTTCCACCACTACTCTTGTATGGTTTCCCATTTTCATCAGGAAAATCAAATTGCACAAACCAATAATCGTAAAGTTGCTTCGCCATCGCCTCTAAATTCTGATTTATCTCACGATTAAGTACAATTTTTGAATCTATATCAGTTAAAATGCGACCTATTTTTTCCTGTATTGATAGTTCTGGAATCCAAACAGTACAGCCCTTTATCTTGTCAGGAGAAGTATGTCGTATTTTTGTTTGTTGAGCAGCAGTACTTAGCTGTTGACGAACGATATTTGAAGATATAAGATAATAGCAGAAGTTTGAGTCTATTAATTCTATATTGCATTTTACAAGTGCAACATCCTGACTTTGAATGTATTTTTCACTCTCGGGAATTCTAGCCGTTGTACCTAATAAACCTATTGATTGTTCTGTAAGAGGTGTGATAATATCACCTTTTTCAAGAATAAAATCGTCTTTAACCGTTCCTGTAAAATACAAATCATCCTTAGAAGTGTTCGTTTTCCAACCACCTCCATTCATATTGAAATTACCTAAAGTAAGGCGAATCAACTTACCCTCTGATGAATAATACTGACCAGATAAACTGGCTCCTCTGGTTACTTCAATCAGTTCACCTAATTTGTATTCTTTTAATTTCATAGCCTAAAAATTTGCGTGCAAAGGTACTCATTTTTAAGCAAATTAAAGAATAAAGAGTCTTGATACTATCAAACTCTAACCTAAAAACTTACGATGTGCCATTTTTACGTTGTTTTGATTCACCATAGCGTAGTGTAAAGTAGTATCTATGCGTACATGACCTAATAATTTCTGAACCTGTTCTATCGGCATGCCTTTATCAATGGCTTGTGTCGCAAGAGTTCTTCTAAACTTGTGGGGATGAACTTTTACTATACCTAATCTCTTGCCTAATTCTTTAATTCTTACTTCAACACCGCTAATAGATAAGCGAGTATAAGGGGCTTTCAATGAAACAAATAGTGCAGGCACATCGTCTGTACGTTCATCAAGATACTGTTTTAAATGTAGTTTAGTTCTGGCATTGAAATAAACAGTCCTTTCTTTATTTCCCTTACCAAATACGACACATTGTCGTTCATGAAAATCAATATCAGAACGATTCAGTTTTACAAGTTCTCCAACACGAATGCCAGTAGAAGAAAGGAAATCTATAATTGCTAAATCTCTCTTCTCGCTACAACTGTCTCGAAGCAATTCAAGTTGCTCATCATTCAGAACCTCTTTGACAAGAGAATCCGTCTTTACCTTATGGATTCTCCGCACTGGACTTTTAGCTATAAAATCTTCGTCCTCCAACCAAGAGAAAAAGCTCGAAAATATTCTTCTCATGTTATCAATGGTTACTTTGCTAGAGTTGTTCTTATTCTGATATTCAGATAAGTAGGCTCTAATATCCGATGTTTCTATATGATTGATTGCTTTGGCAATAATTTGCAAAAATCGTTCAATTGTATTCTTGTAGTATATAAGAGTTTTATCAGAGCAACCCTCTATTTTCTTAGCAGATATAAAGGTCTCAAGCATCTGAGTATTATCTTTATATCGTTGTTCGGTACTTTCGATATTCTGTGGTTCTGATATACAAACCTTATCAAGTTCCAATTTGAGAATCTCTTTCAATTTCATCATTTGACCATAGTCTAAGTCACGTTGCATAGCACAAGTAACAGCTTCTATTATAGATTTCTTCATATTTTATAAATGTTAGTTCCTCTATAATATAAGGGAAGTGCAATAAATCAGAATTTAGAAGCAATGGCAAAACAACTTTATGATTACTGGTTTGTGCAATTTGACTTTCCGAATGAAAACGTTGGCTTGAAATCAAGTCGGGATTTCCATTCAAATCGGAAACATATAAACCTATTGGGCGATACAAGATTATAACCATTAAGAATGTTCAAGATGGGGAGCTTGTAACATCTGGCTGTGATTATGTTAATGATATTCCAAGCCGCGCAAAAGATTATATATCTCTTCAAATTGGAGATAGACTGATTTCGCTAACTGGAAATTGTGGAAGGTTATGTGTTGTATGCGAGGAAAATCTATTATTAAATCAACGTGTAGGATTATTGTGTTGTGATGCAATATATTTGGAATACTTTTATAATTTCCTTAATAGTGGTACGATGCGAACAGTGATTGATAATTTAGCAAATGGTGCAGCACAAGCAAATCTCAGTCCTGTTGAGCTATGTAAAACAGACTGTTTTATTCCGCCCATAGACATACTACTGTCATATAATAGAAAAGTAAATGCTATTCGTAAGGCTATTGTGCAAAATAATCAAGAAATATCTCAGTTAGCTAAGCAGCGAGATGAACTCCTGCCTCTTCTGATGAACGGTCAAGTATCGGTAAATTCTGATTTATCTCAATATGAAAGAGAAGCGTTCGGGTTCATTACGATCACTTCTCTTTTTCAAAATAAAATATACAAAAATCAAATAATGTTTATTCCCACAATTTAGTTATTTCTTTACTGTGTGCATCCTTATCAGCGTAAAGCATATCAATATAGTTGATTATATTCATTGTTTCGTCATCATTAGCCTTTCGTAAATACTTACGAATCAACAAATTTTTATCGCAATCTTTTCTCAAAATTGCATTATCCCTTGCCATGAAGCAGGTCAATCCTATAGTTAACATATAGATACAAGTGGCAACAATGATGACGAATTTGCGAATTATCTTTGAATAGTAAATCCTATTTATGTAATACCATGGCAAATCTAGAAGCAAGAATAGTGGAATTTCTTTAATTGCTTTGGGGGTTGGTAGAGTTCTTGCAGTATTATATTCGTCAATACCAAGCTTTTTTTGGATGGCTTCCATCAAGGAATTTGCCTTTTTAACATTCTCATTATAAGAGAGAAATGCCTCGTTGTCTTTCTTAAGAATCTCCCTGACCTTTTCATATTCATTTAGGAATATTCCATTATTATCTACAGACTTTTTGTAGTATTCACCAATAATGCTCATGTATTCTTCTGCTGATACACGACCTTCAGCTTTATCTTTTTCTTCTCTCTTACGCTGTCGTTCTTCTAACAGCTTTATGATGGCATCCTTAACTGACATTGCAACAGCGGTTTTGAGTTGCTCCACATCAATTATTGGAAAACTGGAAGCAGGAGTATTTGCAATGCTCTGCATCAGCCCATTCATATTCAAACTATCTTTGTTACTATTACCTAAAGCCATAAATGTTCACTTTATAAGTTAATATTATCGTCTCAGACCTCTACTGCGTTGGCACATTTTACTTGCCTTTCTAGCACAACGTCTAGCCCAATTCTCATCATCTTCATCTTTATCTCTTCCCCAGCCAGTTAGGTCATTACTACCGCCACCACATGACCTTGACATACTGATTGCTCCTGACATATATTCTGCGAATAGAAGGAGCGCCACATTCTGTATATCTTCAATAGATGCAAATGGATTATTATCAGGAACAGTACATGCATCATTGATGATCGATTCTAGCTTTTCAGAAATTGATATATCATAATCGTGATATTCATCAGTAGATATTGTGTAGTTGTTTATAATTGGCTTAGACAGGATTTCCTTATCAGGTTCTGGATGATGGTTATTTCTAGCATCATCATTGGTAGCTGTATTTGTTTTAGCGGTAATACTATATGATTGTTCAAGCTGACTTTCAATATCGTGTAGCCTTTCCCATGTTGCTTGAATCTTTGAAGGCATGAGATTCCTGCTCTGACCTAAGTCCGAGGATTTATATTTGGAGTTACCACGCATTATGGAATATCCTCTAACTTCCCCAACACTATCTTTTGTAAGATTTACCAGATAACCACGTTGGTAAAGTGCCGCTTTATATTCATCCCAATTAAACATGTGCATCCTCTTAAGGATAGTGAAACAGGCATCTGTAATCTCAGCTTTGTGGTATCTGCTTATTTCTTCAGGGTTTCCCCAACCTCTGCGCATATTAATAACTTGTGCAGCTATAACGGCTCTCTCTCCGATAAACTTATCGGTATTTACATTGCCATCATTATCCACACGATTTGCATTTATATGAAGATGGTCAATCCTACCTTTGCTATCATGATGAAGCGAAACCACATATTGGCTGTTGTGCAAATTTGTATGTTTAGGTATGGTCTTTCTTTTAGGATTCCTCATATCGGCATTGTCAAATTCATGGATGTACTCGTTAGCTAAATGTACCCAATCATCCATCGTCCATCCCTGAGTTTCCTCACTTGTTGGGGAAATCTCCATTCTTATCATTCCTTTTTCTAACTTGCGGTAGCGGTTGATTTTCTCTTCAAACTTTTTCTGATGAAGTTGCATTCTTTGCCACATAGCTTCTGGTTCAATATAGGCTGGGAGAAGATTTACTTTGACCAGTTCCGCCTTATCCTTATCAACCGAATAGCGAGTTGCATTTGCGCCATGAGTGATACATTCTGCTTTGGCTATCATAAATCTGTTGGGGATTTTATGTAATTAATAATCTGCGACCATCGTTCTATAATTGGCAAAGTTAGCTTCATCCATTCCTCTACAAATCTTGGATTGCCAAAATACAAAGCACGTTGGTCTTTATTCATATTACTTACCTGACTTCTTATCTTCAGAATGTCTGCACGTGCGTCCACTAGACTGCACAGTGCTTCACATTCTTTCTCGGTAAGATGATGTTTTGGTCGGTGTCCTAAAGTGCATTTGCGAGTATATTTACTGACACTCATTCCACATTGCTCGGCAAGGTCTTTTACCTTACCATATTCTTCTTGCGTAACTCTTGCTTCCAAGCGTTTATCTCGCTGGATAGCATTTAACTTGTTTTCTTCTTTGTTGTCTTTCATACTGCAGAATAATAAAAGAGCCTTACCCATTGCGAGCTTGCGAGTAGTGCGTGAAGGTCATTGGAACACGGACAATCGAAGATTGTTTGTGCGACATTGACACTTCTTGTAACACTCCCTATGTTTTCACTGGCACACGAATGGTGTCGGAAATTCTGAATGGTTTCTGGTCACGTTTGGCTTATAGGGTAATATATACCTTGCTATAAATGAATAAGGTTCGGTGAATTAATGTTGTGGTAAGATGCAGCTTGAAGATTGAGCATTCAGCTTTGATGCCGCATCTATCTCAATGTCATTGGTATTATCAGATTCTTCAATGATAGTGCTTGTGTCATTATCTTTGTTAGGTATATTTCCATCACTATAAGAATGCTTGGTGCTGACATTGTCGGCAGATCCAACTGCATTCGATTCAATATTAGAGGTGATGGATGTACTTCCCGAATGCTCACCAATCGAATTCTTTTCACTGTCTGAAATGTGATTCTCTCCAAATATAGGGGAAGAAGAATGGTATTGGGCTGTATCTTTTGCCTGATGAGATAAATCAGTTTGTATGGTAGGGAAATCTTTTGAATCCTGACTATTGGTTGAAGATGTACTTTCCTTACCTGAATCTTTCGCTGTTTTATTCATCTGTTCATTAGTGAAATTGTCATGAACAATACTGTATTCATGCCGTTGCTCCATGCTTATATAATAAGGATTGCGAATCAACTTACCATCCACATACCACGCAGAGACACAATGTAAAATATGAATACTCGTTCTGTTGTTCTGGTCAGATGAGATAATACCTAGCTGAACCATCTTGTCAAGTACCCTCGAAATTGTCTTCTTATCATAGCTTAATTTGCTTGCCAATTCCACTTCTGACATAAGCACTTGACCTATTTGTAATGTAGTGGCAAATCCTCTCTTATTGATGATGGTCTCTTCTGTTACTGCACCTTGAATGAGTAACGTTAGAATCTTCGTTCTGTCAATGCCATATTTACTTCCACCAATGAAAGCAAGCTGCTCATCATTGAGCACTATGCTATAATAAATATTTTTTCTCATACTGCTGTTTTTAAATTTTAGTCCACCAAAGTAGTTTGCTTTCGACCTTTACCAGATTGCATCTTCTTTAGATGCTCATTGAAATCTACCTCGTTTGAATTGTCGTTTGTATATAGACCTCCAGATTCAATCCACTTCATCAATTCATCCTTGAAAAAGTAGAGCTTGTTGCCTGTCTTGTGGTAGGGAATACGTCCATCTGATGTCATACAGTAAATTGTAGAATTGGCTTTACCCAATAGTGTTGCTGCTTCGCTCAGATTCAGTAAAACATGATTATCTTCTTTCTGATTTGGTTTGACTACTATAGAATCAAATCGGGTTAATAGCTGGTCAAGTTTCTGTTTCAATTCTTCAACTGCTACTGGCAAATTTTCAAATGTTATCGTGCTCATATATATCTTTCTGTTTATGTTATTACTATTTTAGGGATATCTTGTTTGATGCTTCTCGTTTCAATTCATTGACAACATCAGCATAAACTTGTGTTGTTCCGATGTTGCTATGAGTAAGCATCTTTGAAATTGTATATAGGTCTGTTCCTGCTGCCAGCTGCAATGTCGCATATGTATGGCGGAAACAATGGAACGTGATATGTTTGGTTATTTTAGCTGCGTTTAGCCAGTTTGGAAGATTAGCTCTCACGACATTTGGTGTAAGGTCTGGAAAAACACTTCCCTCGCCAGGTTCTCCGCATAACTCAAAGGCTTCATCACATATTGGTAGGACTGAATTGGTCTTTGTCTTTTTTGTTTGAATCATAATGCACCAACCTCCATCACTAGCTTTCTGTACATTCTCCCATTGCAATAAGATAATATCGCTGATTCTTAATCCAGTCAAACAAGAAAATAATCCTGCTCGCTTCATAACATCGTTACCACATGGTGCTTTAGCCAGTCTTTTTGCTTCTTCAAGCGTCAGGAATTCACGTGGTTTGCTATCTACTTTAGCGTGCGTTAGTTTGGGCGCAATATTCACTTTGATTAATCCGTCTTCATGAGCCATACGAACAACAGCCTTCAACTTATTCATGTTGTTATTGGCTGTACTCGCCATCATCTTGGCTTTATTTTGGGTATCTAAATTTAGCATATATGTAAGAAATCCTTGACAGAATTCAACCGACAAATCATTGAAACAACACTCCTTATTGCAGTAATTCTGAAAGTGCTTGATTGCTGTTTCCCAATTGCGTTTGTTGGTGCTCTCACTGGCTTTCTTCTTGAAATAGTCGATGAAGCTTTCACGACCTTTGCTTCTGTCTAAGAAACCAAAATCTTCACTAACAATGGCTTCAATACGACGGCATTTGATTAGCTCAGCATTCCTAAGCATAGTCTTATTGTATTCAATCTCAAATTTCTCTTTTGGATTCTCATAGATGTATATTCCCAAATACTCACGTCTTGTCATTTTTCCAGTCTTTGGATTTCTTATTTCTGGGTAGAAGTCAAGATATAGAGACAATTGATTCTTACTGATAGGTCTCTTGCGTACCGTTACTTTTGTACATAGGTTTGTCATATCTATATTCGTTTCGTTTTTATATTTGTTTCGAGTTCAAAATTATACAGTTTGTTTCGAGCCGCTTATTTTTATTTTGAGAATCTGATTGTATTTAATTGTATTTCAGATATATCGGCAAATTGTACTCTAAAATTGTACTCTCACGGCTATATCTCTTTTTGCTTTGGTGCTTGAACTTGTTGCCTCAGCCGCTTTTCGAGCTGCATCCCAATCAGCTTTAAGATAGTAATTGCGATTACCATGTACTATCTTTATACGTACATTGTGTGTATGAGCAAATCTTCTTACCTGAGTTTTGCCAAGTCCATATATGCGCATGATATCAAAGCATGAATACCAGTGCTCTGATAAATCTTTGCCTAAACGGGATTCTTCTTCTTTCATAGCCTTGTCAACTAACGACTTAGGAAAACACTTAGTACTCTGACCTTTTACGCATGGAATTTCATATCTCATCCTGAAATTGTAGAATCTGCCATAGGTATATTTGAACTTTCTACATATCTCAGCCATTGTGTATATTTCTTCATCGCAAGAATCTATAAAAGTATCTCTTACAGATTGCTGATAGTCAGATGATGGTTTGAGAGATTTTGTAGTGTTGGTTTTCTTTGGATTAGATTTTCCCTTCCCTTTGTTTGATGGAATTGAAGAAAGGGTAACTGTATCATCCTTTACTTTAGCGATAGTAGCATTTTCTTTTTCTTTTTTAGCTTTCATCTTATTTGCGAAGATTGAAGCATCTTGTTTGCTGTATGTGTTATCTGTTAGCATATTTTGAAAATCTTCTTTTTGTATAATTGTTATGTGATATGTTATCTTTGAAGCTCGAAGCTTACCAGTATATATGAGATTATAAACCGTTCTCTTACTCACTCTAAGTAATAAGGCTACTTCATCAATAGTAAAAAATGCGTGACTATAAACTTCATCCTCACTATTGCCCACTGTTCGTTTTCGCCTCTGCCTGATACTTTCTCTTTTATTGACCATAGATGTTAAATTTTTGATGTTTTTTTGCCCAAAAGATTGTGCCTAATGTTGCAAATTGTTGCACGCTGTTGCAAGCGTTGCGAACCCTCTGACCCTCTTGGCATGTTCCAAATGCGGTACAAAATTACCCTAAACACCTATAATCGCCAATAGCGAGAATTATCGAATGTTAATTGCTTTTGCTTTATAATCAATGCTTTATGCTACATAATTTTTGTTTGATTTAGGTCTGTTTATAGGCTGTTTAATCCATGTGGAATGATTTACCACTTCCAGAAGGTCCCAAACAGAAAAAATTCGAGTTGTCCGTGAGTTTGTTTTGTCCTTCCTTACCTGTAATGTCAATAGCTACAGGTACACCTTGACGATCTGTATAACAGATTTTCAATGGAGTGTTTTCACTATGCTGAATATTTTCCTTGTAGAGCAAACACATGGCTGCATCACTCAATGTTAGGAATCTATCATAGTCTTCACTCATTCCATAGCAGTTACCGGGAAATGAATTGACAAAAAGTTCTAACTGGTTATAAGCCCGTTTGCTGATATGGATACCCATGCGACCAAACTGGTTTTCCAAATGATTGGTGCATTTCTGAATATCGGTATCCATCTTGGTACATACCACCAAGTTATAGTGGGTGTAAACAAGCTGTTTGCTTTCTCTGGCAATGACTTCCTGAACCTGTTTGATGTCTTCTACTGCCATCTCGTTCGATGGATTCGGAATGCTGGCATGACGATTTTTCTTTTTATCCAACAATGACAACTCTCTTTTTTGATTAGGCAGGAATATCATCTGATTGTAGATGACGGTTTCCGCTCCGGGAATACTGTCAATATGGGATAGCAAATCAACAGGCATGGAGGTATTGTTTACCTCAATATTGGAGAACGGTCGAACCAAGCCTGGCAGATTGGCATAGTCTACATCTACCATACTATACACCTTACAGCGTTTATCACCCATTTCAATACATTCATCATCCACTTTAAAATTGCTCATGGAAATAGTCTTGTCAGTGAAGTTCATCGCAAAGTAGCGGTCAACATACTCGTTGGCTTCTTTCTTGTTCAAGAATTCCGCTTTCACACCACCATCACGCAACTGATCCTGCACTTTACGGATTTTTACTTGGAAGTCTCGCCATTTTTTTTGATCATAGGAGAATAATCGACTTTTCTTGGCTTCCTGAGTGATAGTTAGATAGCAGACACAATCTGTAAAGGTTCTACCTGTGAAGTAGCGGAAGTAGGATTCCGACAGGAATTCCTTTGGACTGTCATCATAAGCCTTGAACTGCTTTCTGGTGAAGATGTCCTGCTTATGGATAGCATAGCCTTCGCCCAATGTCTGAGCTAGAGCGGTAAACAGATGAGTAAATTCATAGTAGCTGTCAATATTGGCAGAATATTTTTGAACAGGATTTATCAGCTTCAGTACTGCTGAATACTCACCGGTCTTAGTATAGATGACACCCACGCCTTTGTTATCCTCCACGGAGAAATAGATATCCTGAAAGATTTTCTTGCGCTTGCCTTCTGTACCGAAAGCAGCTACTGAGATGGCCATGCCTCCCAGTAGTGCGAAAAAGAATAATATTACATATAGTGTCATACCTTTTCGTTTAACTGTTTAGTCTTTTAATACCTCAAGGATGATGGTGTCAAGACAGTCTTCCCAATGGTATCTCCAGTCATCGAGAACAAGGGTTCTGACAGGAATGCGTTCGCCATGCCAGTTAATACCAGTCGTAATCAATTTGGTGATTTCAAAGAGAATTTCATCACAAAGTTTTCTTGATATTCGTTTGCGATATTCCTCTGACATATCCCTGAGATACTCTCTACTGTCGTCTGTATTCGGATAAAGAGTGATATAGATGAGAGTTCCTGTCTTATCGTTAAAACCTACACATACCTTGTCACTATCAGCTGGTGAGTGAACAATCAAACGAAATGTACTTGGAATTAAGGCAACATGAGCCTTACTTTTGCCAGGAATGGTAATACTTGCTATATATGGTTTCATATTTATTTCTTGTTTGGATGTCTTGACTTGTTAGAAGGTTTTTGGGATGTTTGAGTGTGTTCACGTGCGACAATCTGCACTTTATATAAGCATTCACATTGTAAATCACAAAGCCATGCATTCTTAATATAGTTGAGATTCAAGGCTCTGATATTTTCATCGAAAATGGCACGATTGGGTTCTTCATTCAAATCATCGTCTTCATAGCTGCCATTAACAATGAAATAAAGAAGGTCATAATTGATGATTCCAAGCATGTTTGTCTCAATCTTGGTTCGATTATTTACATCGATTTTACAAAGAACCTCCTTTAATCTATTGTCAACATCAATGAGCGTTGACATGATAAGAATATCTTCCTGTGTGTAGAAACTCAAGTGGAAAAGACCTTCTTCGTCAATTTGAACACCAATTTTAAAACCTGATGGCAAAGTCGTGATAGAGCTTCTTATTCCATCATTGCTACGTAATACTTCCGCTAATACTAAATTCATTTTTTTTGTTTGTGAGGTTAGAATAAATAAAATAATCTCAACTGGAGTTTTGAGTATTGTTTTGATAATCCACCTGTGATTATCCCACGTTCAAAGTCTATCATATAGAAAGATTTATCCGACTGCTCCGTACTGGTAAGGTATTCACCACTGGGACTTTTAAAGCCTTTCGCCGCCAATGGATTCCCATTGAACGGATGCAAGCTGTAGTATAATTTTGCCATTTCTGCTAACGAAGGCACATAACTGCCAGGTTGTTTCAATGCCGCCTCCAACATACTCTTTCTTGGCAAGGTTATACTGGCATGAGTTGTGGAGAGCAAGTCTGTGAGTGACGTTGTACTTGTAAGAAGTTTATGTGTCAGCATTTCTCCTTGGAAATAGCCCAATGCACATTTTTCTGTGTAGGGCATCTTAGGTTTGAAAATGATGGTGTTTTCTTCTTCAATTCCATCTTCTTTAGATGGATTCAGTATACCTTCTTTTCGCTTACCATCAACAGTAAGGAATAGTTTTCCACTTGTCAAAGGTTTCTTGCTAAAACAGAAATAACCAATTTCATCATTCAGTGAGATGGCTTTTCCATGCTTACCGTCGGTTTCTACAATCAATGCGATGGAATTGCTGTCCATTTTCTGACTAATGAATCCTTCTTTCTGCAAATAGTAACCGACATTGACTGTATCAATGGCTGTTGCATACTTCGGTTCCATTAATGGACGTTCGCTTTCAACCCAGCTATTACAGATAGTAATACCGTCTTTCCCTTTTTTCAGAATGAGTTGTGTTTGACTTCCGGCAGCTAATGGAGGCAAGGTGGTTTTTACTGCATAATTTCTTTCATTTATTTTGGCGAAAAACGTCACAACACCCTTGTCGTCGGTTGGAATGAGATAGAAATCATGGTTTCGTCCATTGTTCAAAAGAATATTATGATCTTTTGCTACAATGCCACCATTCATGAGCTTTGATACCCATTGTCCACTGTATGGCTTATAAGTTCCATTCGTATAAACAACATCACCAATAATCTGAAGACTATTGAGAATATCACGAACCTCATTGCTTTCAACTCGGATTCTTAATTTGGCCATGGAACTTTGCATCTTCATCTGAATCTGAGTGTAACTTCCGTGGGAACGACTTGTTTCCAAGCAATACAGATTATCACCGAATGGGGTTTTCATAGCTACTATATCATTTGCCTTTACACCTTTCCTATATGGATAACAGGCATGGATAGCAGCCAAAGTATCTGTGGTCAGAGCGGTTCTGTCGGATGACTTATACACGTTCTGTGTCCTGCTGAAACTAACACCACTCAAGGCATTTCTTTCTTCATCGGTCGCATCGTTGAGTTCGACATATACACCGATTTCAGAAATCAGTTCTTGACTCTTGCCATTTTCTATGCTTATGACAAATGGCTTGCGTGTCTCCTCCCAATGTGCACGAGTAATATCAGCTGTAGCTTGCGCTTTCATATTAGAATGCTGGTTCTCCGAATTGCTACAACTTCCAAGCAATACAAGAAGAATGGCTATTAAAGTATAATTAATCATTAGCTTCAAAATAAAGATAGGCTGCCCAATGAATTCCAGTTGATTGCTGTCATCCAAAGGGAAGCCCATCAAAGATTAGACATTCATTTTGTTGTTTTGCGTGTTGTACACTGTGTTTGTGTTGTTACGTTTATACTTTCTTGGAATGTGCGTAGATGAAGATACCTTTGTCCTCTTTTTTGGAATGCAGTCCCTTCCTCTGTTTCAAGAAGATGAAAGCTGCCCCGGTTCCCAATGCGGCAACAAGTGTTATCAATCCTGCAACAAATCCAATCAGACAGTAGGCGAGAATGAAACCGACAATAGCTCCACCAATAGCACCGGCTGCCCAATAGATATAGCGGCCTTGAATTCCCATGAATTCAAGGGGCTTTTGAAGTCCCTTGAACATAGGATAGTCTTGATATTGCTCTTCGGTCATCCTTTTTCGCTAATGTTTAAGCACCTATACCAAAGAACAATGGCAATGCCTGAGCTGCTGCCACGAGGAAGATACAAGCACCGACAATCATCATGATTGACTTCTTGACATCCTGCTCCTCATTGTTCATTTTTATATACACTGAAATAGCACCTACTACGGCTACAATTCCGGCGATTGCATAGCACAGCTTGACTACATACGGAATGTATTTGGCGATTTCGGTGGTAACAGTACCCAAAGCGGTTGTACCTGCCGAATAATCACCCGCAGCATTCTGAGCGAAAGCTGCCGTTGTACCTACGGCCAACATTAAAGCCATTGTTTTCATTCTCTGAGAAGAGCAAAGAGACTTTCCCATGCTCTTGAACTTGTTTTTGATCTTCTGAATCATTCGTTTCTTTTTGGTTTGTGTATATACTCGTCTGGCCAGTTGAGTTTTCTTTTTCTAATTAGTTTCTTTTCTAAATCTGATAGCCGAAAAAGGCTGGAAATACTATGGATGCGCCTATCATAAAGAGGCACGCTCCAAGCAAAGTCAATATATCTTTGGTTACGCCTTCTTCTCCGACATTCATCTTGATGTAGATTTGCATGATTGAGTAGATGGAAATAAGTGCTGATACCGCATAAATGAGATATAGTACGTAGAGCATCATGGTCACAACATAGTCGTGAGCTTGAGCTAATCCATCAGCTCCCCAAGTATAATCCACATTTCCACACTTTGCTGACAGTTGTTGAACTGATGCTAATACAAATCCTATATTTATCAGTCGAAGACTTGGCTTATAATTCATCCTTCTTTACCTTTAAGAGATTGCCAGGAATTTTTTCTCTGTTCAATAGAGCCATTCTGAATTCTTTGCTTTCAAGTTCAACGGAGTGTTCTGGTTGGATTTGTTCCGTACTATCATAAATCTTAAGGATTGTTGAATCAGCTTGCGTTAGCTGTTTTACTTCTGGTTCTGCTTCGGCTTGGCGAATATCTTCTGTAGATGATACGGCACTTATTTCAGTTTCTTCTTCCATATCATCCTTCTTGTCTGTTGAAAATGAGAACCCATCACCAACTTCACTTACTTCTGTCGCAACTTCTTCATGTTCATCCGCTACAAAATTGAATGTTTCTTGATTGGTAATTTGCTGGTTCTTTTTGCCGTATAGATCTTTGGTAATCATGCCGGCATAGTAAATCATATAAATGACTGTAAGTACTATTGCAAATATTACAAATGCGCTCATATTTCTTTGTTTTCGAGTTTATGTTGTTAAAATTCGGATGCAAAGGAATAGCAGAAAATGTGTATAAAGAAACATTGTAGCTTTTAGAAGCTTACTTTTAACGGCATTTCAGAAATTAGCTGTTTTTGCACTCAATTATCATACTCAAAGGGACGTAATATGAACACAGATAAGGCTCTTCATTTACGAAGAGCCTTATCTTAAGCATTTTATATAAATTATCTTTGTTGTTTGAGTATGATTCTACTTTTTACCAACATTTTTCCTGGAGAAAAGCATTCAGATTTCGATATTTGGCATATTTAGTCGCCATGTCTATCACTGTACGGTCTTCAAATGCACCTTGTATTGTCTCTGTGGCTGTTTTTCCTGATTTGTTATTATAAAGCATAAGCGTCCACTAAAAAACGCAAAGAGTTCTTTGAAATGATTGAATATTAGTCTTATACAACGATTATTCGAGCGAA
>PPYF01024709.1_pt1 | contig 53111 bp, 47 predicted proteins | sample 1559871 | NCBI WGS metagenome assembly PPYF01 (sample SAMN08240021, study PRJNA423297) | Human gut metagenome, whole genome shotgun sequencing project.
TTTGAGGCACCTTCCGATGTGACCTGGTCCAGAACACAGAGAAATGCGCTGCTCCATGTCAGAAAACGCAGAGGAGAAGGCGTGGATCTGGAACTGAGAAGTCCGGATTGTGCGGCAAATCCATATCTGCTTCTGGCACTTTGTCTGGAAGCAGGACTGGATGGAATCAGGAAACAGCAGAAAGCGCCAAAGGAACTGACAGAAGATATCCGCAGACTGTCCGGTGAGGAGAAAAAGCAACGAAAAATTCAGAGCCTTCCGGAAAATCTGGGAGTGGCACTGGATGCAATGGGGCAGGATCTGTTGGTGCGGGAAGTGCTTGGAGAATCCTATGTTGCGGAATATCAGAAAATGAAACGCCGAGAATGGAAAAACTATCTGGAACAGGTAACAAAGTGGGAACTGGAGCAGTATCTGTATCTGGTTTAAGAAAATCAATGGAGGCCGCAGATGGGAGTCATCATTGTCGTATTACCAAAGATTGAGAATGCGAAAAAAGTGAAGAAAATACTGCTTGAACACGGATTTCAGACGGTGTTTGCGTGTTCTTCTGCCTCTGCTGCTCTTCAGATGGTTGGTGAATATTCGTATGGTCTTGTCATCAGTGGGTACCGGATGCCGGATATGTATTATCTGGATCTGGTGGATTGCCTGCCGCGGGATTTTGAATCTATTCTGTTAGGATCCGAGGAGACGGTGGCACAAGTCGGTGCAGGGATTTTATCCCTGACCATGCCTGTCAAAGCCTATGATCTGGTCAATACCACAGATATGGTGCTTCGTCAGCTGGAGCGGCGGATCAAAAGGAAAATCAGGACACCCAAAAAACGGAGTGAGAAGGAACAGAATTATATCCGTAATGCAAAATTTCTGTTGATGGAGCGAAACTATCTGACAGAGGAGGAAGCTCACAAATATCTGCAGAAATGCAGTATGGATAACGGAACTAATATGGTGGAGACAGCACAGATGATCCTGACGCTGCTGTTTGATGAGACATAACTGGAAAATAGTGAGGAAAATAGAATGCCGAATTTAAATGAAAATTATTTGAAACTGCAGGAAAATTATCTTTTTTCGGAGATTGCACACCGTGTTGCTGCGTATACGAAGCAGCATCCGGAAAAAAATGTGATACGTCTGGGAATCGGAGATGTCACACGTCCTCTGTGTAAGTGTGCCGGAGAGGCACTTCTTGAGGGGGCAAAAGAGATGATGTCTGCGAATACGTTTAAAGGCTATGGCCCGGAGCAAGGGTATGAAGATACCAGAAAAGCCATTGTGGACTATTATAAAAGAAGCGGTGTAGAGATTGATGCATCTGCCGTATTTGTGTCAGACGGGGCAAAGAGTGATACGGGAAATATCACAGATCTGTTTGCACACGACAATGTGATCCTGATTCCGACACCGGTTTATCCTGTCTATGTGGATTCTAACGTTATGTGCGGGAATAAAGTGGAGTATATTGAGGGAAATGCAGACAATGACTTCCTTCCGATGCCGGACTGGGATCAGCATGCGGATATCATTTATATCTGTTCTCCAAACAACCCGACCGGCGCATGCTATAACAAAAGCCAGTTAAAAGAGTGGGTGGATTATGCTCTGAAGAATCAGGCAGTGATCCTTTTTGATGCGGCTTATGAGGCGTTTGTGTCTGATCCGGAACTTCCGAGAAGTATCTATGCCGTAGAAGGGGCAAAACAGTGCGCGATTGAGTTCTGTTCACTTTCCAAAACAGCGGGATTTACCGGAACCAGATGTGGATATACGATCGTTCCGCAGGAACTGGTATTTACAGCGTCCGCAGGAGAAGAGATGTCACTGAATGCCATGTGGAACAGACGTCAGTGCACAAAATACAATGGTACTTCCTATATTGTACAGAAAGCGGCAGCGGCAGTGTTCAGTGAGGAAGGTATCCATCAGTGTCAGGAGAATCTGGAATACTACAGGGAGAATGCGCGTGTCATTACAGATACACTTTCAGATCTTGGCATCCGGTTTTATGGAGGGGTACATTCCCCGTATGTCTGGTTTGAATGCCCGAAGGACATGGATTCCTGGACGTTTTTTGACTATCTGCTGCATGAGATCCAGGTAGTCGGAACGCCCGGAGCCGGATTTGGAGAGAATGGAAAACGCTATTTCCGTCTGACTTCATTTGGTACTTACGAGAATACAGTAGAGGCAATGACGCGCTTCCAGGATCTTCTGGAAACAAAATAAAAAACGGAAGTTCGTGTTCTCTGACTGGAAAAGTTTTCTTTCTTAAAAAAACATGAAGTTTATGACAGTAAGAGCCAAATATGGTATACTAATAGAGACTAAGTGAGAAGGGAGATTTTCCAAGTTGAGAGGAGAACACCAGATGGAAGACGCGATCAAGAATTATGAAGACGTGGACAGTTGGAAGACCGTCATTTTCTTATATAATGCAGCAATGAAAGAGGTAGGGACGAAGCTGGAGATCCTGAATGATGAGTTTCAGCATGTACATAAATATAACCCGATCGAGCACATCAAGACAAGGATCAAGACGCCGGAGAGTATTGTAAAAAAGCTCAAGCGATATGGCTATGAGACCTCGATCGAGAATATGCTTCGTTATATCAATGACATTGCAGGCGTGCGGCTGATCTGTTCATTTACTTCCGATATTTACCGCCTGGCGGAGATGATCGGGAATCAAAGTGACTTAAAAGTGCTGGCAATTAAGGATTACATCAAAAAGCCGAAAGAGAGCGGATATAAGAGTTACCATATGCTGGTTTCCGTGCCGATCTTTCTGTCGGACAGTGTGGTAGATACCAAGGTAGAGATTCAGATCCGCACCATTGCGATGGATTTCTGGGCCAGTCTTGAGCACAAGATCTATTATAAGTTTGAAGGTGACGCACCGGATTATATCAGTCGTGAGCTGCAGGAGTGTGCGCAGATGGTGTCCGAGCTGGATGATAAGATGCTCTCTCTGAATGAGGCAATACAGGCATGTCTGGAAGTGGAGAATACGCCGGTGCCTGTTGAGCTGGTAAAGGAGAATCAGGAACAGGAGAAGAAGCAGGAAGATATCGTAGAGCATATTTTGGGAAAAGAATCGTGATAGAAAAACAGCCGTGGCTGCCATGAAAAGTGGCAGCTACGGCTGTTTTTTTTGAGTCTGCTTTAACATTTTTTCGTGCATTACGAACATAAGAATCAGGATCAAAAGCAGTTCTAAAAAGACAGTTACTTCTCCAATCGGTAATAGCAACAATATGATGCCTGATAATATCACGTCTTGTCCCAGCAGTATGATTACTTTTGGCAGGAACAGTTGGATTTTTTAGATATTCAAACGGTTTTATAAGTGTACGCCGAGAGAGTATCGGAAAAAAGAAAATGATTAGTAAACAGAAAAAATAGTTTACTAAAATTGAAAATGTATTTTGGTAAACTGAGATGAATAGTAAACTATATATAATATTTACGAAGCGGGTTTGTAGACCTGTTTTTGTATGCATAATATACAAAAAATAGATCTGCAATTCGTTAATAAATTACAAAAACAAGAAAAGTGTACAAGAAACATTTGACTTTAGGTAAAACTGGTTTATAATCAAGTTATAGTTAACCGGTTACTAAAAGCGAGATGAGTAAGACAGAAGAAAAAGGAAGGAAAAGGAGAAAGGCAAATGATAGGAATTATCGTTGCGGGACATGGAAATTTTCCGACAGGGATCATGAGCGCAGTAAGCCTCATTGCAGGAAATCCTGAGCATATAAAGGCGGTAGATTTTGTGAAGGGAATGTCCTCACAGGAATTAAAACAGAAGTTAGAAGAGCAGATGGAGGCGCTGGGGACTTCTGAGATCCTGGTCATGACAGATCTGTTGGGAGGAACCCCGTTTAATGTGGCATCCGGCATCAAAACAGAGAGTGAAAAAAGTATCAAAGTGCTGGCAGGAACGAACCTGGCTATGGCAGTGGAAGCAATCTTTTGCAGAGAGCTGATGGGATTGGAAGAACTGGCAGAAATTATCAGGCAGAGCGCAAAAGATGGTGTGGAGGACTTTGACAGTCTTGGAAATGATGATGAGATGATATTTGAAGACGGTGTCTGATCGCAAAGAGGGAAATCATGATTAAGAAGATAAATATTGAAGAGATTAAAAAACGAGAAGAGTTTTTGTACGGTAAACTGTTAACACGCAAAGAGGTAGAATATGCGCTGGAAGAGGCAAAGGCTTCTGTAAAAAGAAACATGGAGTATCTGAATGGAAAGTTTCCGTTTTCAGCAGCCTATAATTCTGAGCCGTTTCCATCAGAACGGGACGGAATGTACCCGATTACAGAAAATGTAGAGTGGACGACGGGATTCTGGACAGGACTAATCTGGCTGATGTATGACTGGAGCAGGGAGGAATGTTTTAAAGAACTCGGAATGGCAGATGTAAGATCGTTTAAAGAACGTGTAGACAAACGGATCGATCTGAACCATCATGATCTTGGATTTCTGTACTCTCCATCCTGTGTGGCAGCATATCAGCTCTGCCAGTCCGAGGAAGGAAAGCAGGCAGCGCTTCAGGCAGCGGATATTCTGATGGAGCGTTACCGGGAAAACGGACATTTCATTCAGGCATGGGGAAATGTAGGAGATCCGAAGGACTACCGTCTGATCATTGACTGTATGCTGAACATTCCACTGTTATACTGGAAGAGCAGAGTGACAGGGGATGAGCGGTATGAAAAGGCGGCAAGAGAACATTTTATTACCTCCTGTAACAATGTAGTGAGGGATGATGCATCCGCTTATCACACATTTTATTTTGATCCGGAGACAGGAGAACCTGTTAAAGGAGTCACACGTCAGGGATATTCTGATGATTCGGCATGGGCAAGAGGTCAGGCGTGGGGAATCTACGGAATCGCATTGAACTACAGAAATTCCAATATTGAGGAAGCGTTTGATCTGTTCAAGGGAATGACAAATTATTTCCTCAACCGACTTCCACAGGATAATGTATGCTACTGGGATTTGATTTTCGGAGACGGTTCCGGACAGTCCAGGGATTCTTCGGCAGCGGCAGTCGCAGTATGCGGAATGCAGGAGATGTGTAAATATCTGCCGGAGACAGATGGGGATAAGGAGGTTTATAAGTATGCAATGCATACGATCCTGCGTTCGCTGATTGAAAATTATGCCAACCATTCTCATAAACCGGGAGAGGCGCTTCTTTTACATGGAGTCTATTCCTGGCATTCCGGCAAAGGGATCGATGTAGGAAATATCTGGGGAGACTATTATTATGTAGAAGCTCTGGTACGGTTTTTGAAAGACTGGAAGGTATGGTGGTAAAATACCGATTTTTATTTATGGGAGGAAAAGAAAGATGACAGACAAACCAAATATCGCAGCGCTGCGTATTGATGAGCGTCTTGTCCACGGACAGGGACAGCTCTGGATCAAAACATTAGGAGTCAACACTGTGATCGTTGCGAATGACGAGGCGGCAAATGATCCGATTCAGCAGACACTGATGAAAACAGTAATTCCGAAAACGATTGCAATGAGATTTTTCACAGTTCAGCATACCTGTGATGTGATTTATAAGGCTTCTCCGAAACAGGTCATGTTCATCATCTGTAAGTCGGCAGAAGATGCACTGAAGCTGGTAGAGGGAGGTGTTCCGGTGACAGAGATCAATGTGGGAAATATCCACAGAGCGCCGGGAAAAAAGGAGGTCAGCCCATATATTGCACTTGGGGAAGAAGACAGGGCTGCGCTTCGGACTCTGAAAGAGAAATACAACGTTACATTCAATACAAAATCAACACCAACGGGTGCGGATACAGCATCCAATGTTGATATTACAAAATATTTATAGGAACGAATATCTATAAGGAGGAAGAGAAATGGAAATTACAATTGTACAGGCCGTTTTGATCGGACTTTGGACAGGTGTCTGCCTCAGTGGTATGCTTTTGGGAATTTACACGAACCGTTGTCTGATCATGGCTACCGGAGTAGGTTTGATTTTAGGAGATCTGCCGACAGGACTGGCAATGGGGGCAGTCGGAGAGCTGGCATTTATGGGATTCGGAGTATCTCAGGGAGGAAGTGTACCGCCGAACCCGATGGGGCCTGGAATCATAGGAAGTATTATGGCGATCACAATGAAAGGCGCAGGAGTAGATGTTGCGACAGCTCTTGCATTATCGTTCCCGTTTGCGGTTGCATTCCAGTTTGTGATCACACTTGTTTACACAGCAATGGCAGGTGTCAGCGCCACAGCGACAAAAGCGCTGGACAATAAACAGTTTAAAAAATTCAGACTCTGCTGCAATCTCACCGTTTGGGTTTTCCTCGTGCTTGGCTTTGTGATCGGATTTGCAGGTGCAATGAGTGCAGAAGGTCTGGAGAAAGTGATCAGTCTGATTCCAACATGGCTGAATACGGGACTCAGTGTGGCAGGAGCAATGCTTCCAGCGATCGGATTTGCTATGATCTTAAACGTAATGGCAAAGAAAGAGCTGATCCCATTTGTACTGCTTGGATATTGTGCGATCGCATACTTTAAGCTGCCGATCATCGGTGTTGCGATCCTTGGAACAACAGTTGCACTTTTGGTTCATTTCTATACAGGAAAAGGAAACAAATCAGGTACAGAAACAGAAGAAGTGGAGGTTGAATTTGAAGATGGCATCTAATAAATTACAGAAAAAAGATTATACAAGAGCATCGCTGAGAGCATACTTCCTTCAGAATGGTATGAACTACAGCAACTATCAGGGACTTGGATATGCCAATATGCTGTATCCGGGACTGCGCAAGATCTATGACGATGATGATCAGTTAAGAGATGCACTGAAAGAAAATGTGGAATTTTTTAATACAAACCCGAGTATGGTGCCGTTTATCGGAAACCTTCATCTGGCAATGCTGGACGGCGGTGCGAACGCCAAAGAAGTAAAATCCATCAAAATGGCATTGATGGGACCAATGGCAGGTATTGGAGATTCGTTATCTCAGTTCTGTCTGGCGCCGCTGTTTGCAACAATCGGTGCGTCTCTTGCACAGGACGGACTGATCCTGGGACCTGCAATCTTCTTTCTGGGAATGAACATCACTCTGTTGATCATCAAATTATTGATGGGTAACTGGGGACATAAGCTTGGGGCAAGTATCATTGAAAAGCTGAGCAGCTATATGGAACAGATTTCCACAATTGCAGGAATGATCGGTGTTACGGTGATCTCCGGTCTGGCAGTGAATTTTGTGAAGATTTCTACGAAGCTGCAGTATGTGGCACAGGTTTCGGAGACAGAAGAGAAGATCATTTCTCTGCAGGAGATGTTGGATGCTATGCTTCCTAATATGCTTGCTGTATTGTATACCGGTTTGATGTTCTATCTGATCAAAAAGAAAAAATGGAGTACATACAAACTGGTTATCTTTACGATCATCGTGGGAATCCTTCTTTCTGTGATCGGTATACTTGGATAAAATAGAAAATGTATTGAGGATGTGGGATGTTTAGCGGAAATAAACATCCCATAACTGGTTTTGTGAAACGGGAGATATAGATATGGGTTTACAGATAGAACAATTAAAAAATAGAGCGAAGGAATATGCAAAAGCATATCATGAAAAAGAAGTAAAGCGGAGTGTACACAAAGGAGAAATGGAAAAAATCCTGCGTCAGGCAGACTGGCTGATGGAACAAAAATTTTGCTTTTGTGACCGTTGGGATATGGAGCCATGCAGTACGGTATATGAAGTTTCACCGTTTTCCTGGGATACCTGCCCGAACGGAGATCCGGAATGGGTCTATATGCTCAACAGGCAGGAGTATCTGAAAAAACTGCTGATGGCATACTGGTACACCGGACAGGAGCGGTATGTGGAAGGAATGAAGCAGTATATTCTGGACTGGGTCAGACAAAATCCAAAGGAAACATTCGGCTCGCTGATGACAAGGACGATCGACACCGGAATCCGGTGCGCATCCTGGACACCATTGCTTCTGCATCTTCTTGCTATGGAGCGCATTAAAGAAGAGGAGCTGTTTGAAATTTTAGAAAGTATGGAACAGCAGTTTTTATATCTGTACCAAAGCTATGTGCCGAAATACCGGCAGAGCAACTGGGGTGTTTTACAGACGACTTCCATTCTGCAGAATGCGGCATGGTTTGGAGAATGTTTCTGTCTGGAAGAGATGAAACAGATCGCAGAGTGGGCAAAGGATGAGCTGCTTGATCAGCTGGAATCTCAGATTTATTGGGACGGCTCTCATTGGGAGCAGTCCATGATGTACCACATTGAAGTGCTTAATTCCGTAACGACAATGCTGGTGTTCAGAAAAAGAGCGGGTGTGGTCACTCCAAAAAGAGTTGAAGAAATCCTGTATGGAATGTATGATTATGTCATGCATGCAGCGGGCCCGGATCATCTTCAGATCGCGCAGGGAGACAGTGATGTGACAGACATCCGGGATGTGATGACAAGAGGAGCCATGCTGTTTGAAGAGAGCGCATTTAAATATGCGGGATATGAGGAGCCGGATCTGGAGAGCATCTGGTGTTTTGGAATGGAGCAGAAAGAGCAGTATCTGAAACTGAAATCAAAACAGCCGGAAATATTGAACGGTCTTTATACAGAAAGCGGAAATTTTTATTACAGAAGCGGTTGGGAGATAGACAGCAACTATACGTATCTTCATAATGGGCCGCTTGGAAGCTCCCATGGACATTCGGAATTGACAAATATATGTAATTATTACAAAGGAAAAGCGTTTCTGACAGACAGCGGCCGATATTCTTATATAGAAGGAGAAATGAGAAACCGTTTGAAATCTCCGGAGGCACATAATGTTTCTGTGATTAAAGGCTGTCCGATGGGAGTGCCGGACGGTTCCTGGAGTTACGCATATTTTGCAGACAGTCTGAACAATTACTGCAAAACGATTGAGGAAATCCACTATGCAGAGATGCCGTATGTGATGCAAAATAAACAAAAAGAGCCTGCATACTGCTGCAGAAGAGTTATGATTTTTCCGGAGGGAATCTGGCTGATCAGCGATGATCTGCGTATGGCAGGAAAACAGGAAAGTACGATGTATTTCCATCTGGCACCGGAGGTGATTGTAAAGGAACAAAAAGAGAGGGAAGTTCTTCTTGAAAATGAAGATGTCAGGCTGATCCTTGGAGCGGAGTATCCTTTGGAGCAAAGGAAGGAGATTTTGTCCAGAATTTATAACGAAAATGAGGTGCATACAGTTTTTCAGGCAAAAACCAACTGGGAAAATGAAGGAGTATGTACAGCATGGATGCACCCGGAGAATGCGGAATTAAAAGATACGGTAATCATACAGGCAGAAGGAAAACAGGTGGATGCATCTGTGATGGCAAAGGAAGTGTGGATTTCAGGTAAACTGTCCTATGTGGTTATTATGCGTACGCATGAAAATTACCGTGGTCGGAAAGTTTTCCTATACCAGAATTGTGGCTTTTATGGTAAAGTAGTTATATTGAAGAAAACAGAAGAAGGGTTTGAAGTACTCCGCTTCCGGGCGTAGAACGAAAATAAGGTGGGAAACAAGATGAAAAAACTGACCATTAATGAAATTGCAGAAATGGTAGGAGTTTCGAAGACAACGATTTCTTTTTATTTGAACGGAAAAACGAATAAAATGTCAGATGAGACACAGAAAAAGATCCAGCAGGTCATTGAAGAGACCGGTTACACGCCAAGCGCTGCGACCAGAACAGTAAAGGCAAGCGATGACTGTATCGGCGTGATTCTTGGAGATGTGTCCAAACCATTTGCGGCAAAGGCACTGAAAGGAATTGAAGAAGAAGCACATGAGGCCGGATATCAGGTGATCGTGGGAAGTAACGAGATGTCATTTGCCAAAGAAAAAGAATATGTTGAGCATATGCTGAAAATGGGAGTGTCCGGTTTTATCATACAGGCAACATACAGGTTTGGAATTTTGGCAATGGAATTGGAAAAAAAGAATAAAAAGGTCGTATATCTGGATATTCCACCTTATGATTCACAGGGGGTAAGAATTCTGGGGGACAATTATCAATGTGTGTATGATACGATCAGTCAGTGTATTGGTCGGGGGTATGATCAGCTTCTGGTCGTATCCGATGCCAATGAATCTGAGTATACGGGAATGGACAATCTGCGGGGATTTAAAGATGCGGCGAATGATGCGGGAATTTCATTCAAAACGTATTTTATTGAGGCAGAGACGACCCGGGAAGAGATTCAGGAATATCTTGCGCAGCATATCAGCGAATATAAGAAAACACTGGTGTATGCTTCGGATGTGGAAGCGCTCCGGAAGGTATATCTGGGAATCAAGCTGTTCCCTGACTTTTTGTTGCTGTTCCCGGAACGTCTGGGGTTGATCGGATTTGATGTGACTGGTTGGACCAAGATGGCAGTGCCGGAGATCACATCGATCATGATTCCGGCATATCAGGAGGGCAGGATTGCTTCACAAAAACTGATTGAGATGATCGAAAGTAAGAACAGCATTTCAAACAAAAAGATTGTGATAAAGAATGCGGTGCGCTGGAGAGACAGTACACTGTAACAGGAGGAAGAGAAGATGATACAGATTAAATTGCTGGATGCAGAAAAGAACATTGTAGAAGAAGTACAGGGAGAAAAGGAAGTCAACCTGACGTTGAGAAGAGAATACCAGGAAGGAGATTCCCTTCTTTTTGAAATCCATGGAGAAATCGGACATTACTGGATGCAGGTAGACGATGCACTGGGAAAATCTCTGGTATATCTGACGGGAGATCAGGTGTATGAGATTCCATTTGAAGAGAAGAAATTCAACCTTTCTCCAAAAGCATTTACAGGGGAAAAACAGCTGATCTCCCTGCGCAAAGCAAGACCATACGAAGTGGATATTTACCGGAATCTGGCGGAAAATGTCAATGACCAGCACGGAGATGTGAACTGCTATCCACATGCATCTGCAAATGTAGAGACAAGGGGAGAAGCCGTGTTCGCAGCAAAGAATGCAATTGACGGAGTGACAGCAAATCACAGTCATGGCAAATGGCCATTTGCATCCTGGGGAATCAATCAGAGAGACGATGCCCAGATGAAGCTGGAGTTTGGACGTGAGATCAAGACAGACAGGATCATACTGCATACAAGAGCAGACTTCCCACATGACAACTGGTGGGTAAATGCAACGGTTGAATTTTCGGATGGAACCAGTATGCTTCTGGATTTGAAAAAAACAGATGTATCACAGGAGTTTACATTTGAAGAGAAAACAATCAGCTGGCTTGTATTAAAGGATCTGATCAAAGCAGATGATCCGTCACCGTTCCCGGCACTGACTCAGATTGAGGTATTTGGAATAGAGTGTTAAGTTGGAGGGTAAAATGGAAATCCGCAAGATTGATTACAATAAAAAAGAATATCTGGAACTCTTACTTCTGGCAGATGAACAGGAGAGTATGGTCGATCGTTATCTGGAACGGGGCGATCTGTATGTTTTATACGATGAGGGTGTAGTAAAAGCAGTCTGTGTTGTGACAGAAGAAGGGGAAGATCTTCTGGAATTGAAAAATCTGGCGGTGTGTCCACAGTGTCAGCGAAGTGGATATGGCAGAAAAATGATCGAGTTTCTCTGTAAAGAATACAAAGGAAGAAAAACAATTTTACAGGCAGGAACCGGAGACAGTCCGGCAACCCTGCCCTTTTATGAATCGTGTGGATTCACACAGTCACATAGAATCCCGGGATTTTTTGTGGATAACTATGATCATCCAATCATAGAATGTGGAAAACAGCTGAGTGATATGGTGTATTTGAGGAAAAGATTATAAGCTCTTTTTTCCTTCTCTGTTCAGGATGGAAGTAGATTCCCTCCATGCTTTTGGGGTTGCTCCGCTGATTTTCTTAAACAGGCGCGTAAAGTAATGAATGTCTCCAATTCCACAGCGAAGAGCAATGTCTTTGATCGGTACATCCGTATTGGCGAGCAGTGTCTGTGCATGTTCAATTCGATAGTGATTGACATAGTCTGTCAGGGATGTTCCCATTTCTTTGGAGAATAAGGTAGACAAATAACTTGCGTTTACACCAAGATCACTTGCCAGCTGATTCAGCGTCAAATCAGCGGAAAGATCTGTCTCCAGATAGGCGACTACTTTTCGGATGAGCGGAGAGTGAATCTGATGCTGGTGCTCTTTGATGATCCGGCAGTATCCAAGGGCAATTGTCTGTTGCGCGCGCAGGCACTGCTGAGTGGAAGTCAGGCTTTCCAGCATGACAACATTGCAGTTGGAGTAGGCATCAATATGGATGGGGTGCACGCCAGCCTGTTCTGCTGCTTTTCGAAGCAGTGTGTTTAATGTAATTGTATAATTTTTCATATCTCTTAAATTATTGGTTGTTCTTTGTGGAAGCAGCCAAGTCTCAAATTTAGAAATCAATTCCAGTGTTTGGCTTTCTCTGCCCGAGGCAACGGCATTGATCAACATGTTTTCTGACTCGTATCTTTTTTCAATCACATCAATATTCGAAAAAGGGTGTTCTTTATCTCGTAGACAATGTTTATAGGCATTATTCCAATGATCAAAAAAGTCAGTATTGGAATAGACTACTTCGCAGGAGTCTCCGTAAAGTTTTTTACCAAGTTCTAAAAATAGGCTTTCAAATAGCGCATAGGATCCCAAAAAAGGAAGCCTCTGATAATATGTTTGAATTGCATCGTGATAAGTTTCTTTTAAAGGCAGACTGGAAAATAATTCTTCAAAGCGTTCCCCCTGCATCTTTTCAAATACAACAGGTCCACAATAGAAAACCGTTTTTGAATCTGGAAGCAGCAGGAAGGCAAACGTACACTGAAACAGATCCGTGTTAAAATACACCTTTCCCTGTTTCAGCTTCTCAAACATATCATGAAAAAACTGGGAAGTATTTTTTACACCGAGAATGTGGTAACGAAGTCCCTGATCCAGATGTTCCAGATTTTCACAGGGCAGCGTAAACCTGTAAACTGGAAGATAATTTGTTTCCAGTATTTTTTGCGTGAAATCAATCAATTCTTCGTGTTTCATAGCGTCTCCTTCTTTTAACTGAAAATTGTGCAAAAAACTACAAAAATCATCACTGTTATTTTTTGAAAAATTTACATACAATAATCATACAACAAATGTGTGAAAAAGCCACGAAAATTTGAAAAAATCATAAAAACAAAGGAGAATGGGTATGCGCAATGTAATCAATTTAAACAAGGACTGGGCATTTATTCAGCAAAATGCAGGCTTGCCAAAGGAGATGCCATCAGACTGGGAACATGTAGATCTTCCTCATACATGGAATGCGGTGGATGGACATGATGGGAACGGAAGTTATGACAGAGGAACTTACTGGTATGCAAAGACATTTGAAACACCAAAACAGCCTCTTGGAAATGGAAAGGTTTACGTGGAAATCCTGGCAGCAGGCCAGCAGGCAACGGTATATGTAAACGGAAAAGAGATGACATATCATGAAGGTGGATATTCTACATTCCGTGTAGATATCACAGATGTGTGCAAAGAAGAAGGGGACAATCTTTTGGTAGTTGCATGCAGCAATGAACTAAAAGACAGCGTATACCCACAGTCAGCAGATTTTACATTTTATGGCGGACTTTACAGAGGTGTGAATCTGATCAGTGTTCCGGATGCACATTTTGATCTGGAGTATTACGGAGGACCGGGAATCCAGGTGACTTCAAGACCATGTGAGTGTGGAGGAGCAGAATTTGAGATTGTTTCATACGTAAAAGGAGCAGATGAAAACTTTACTGTTCTGTATTCCATTTGCGATGCAGAAGGAAATGAAGTGGCGAGCGCTTGCCGTCCGGCAGATGAGACAGCAGTGAAGGTATATGTTCCGGATGCGACACTTTGGGAAATTGATGCTCCATACCTGTATACAGTGACCGCAAGACTGCAGAGAAGAAACGAGTCTTATGATGAGATTTCAGCACGTGTTGGAGTACGCAGCTTTTCCTGTGATCCAAACAAAGGGTTCATCATCAATGGTACAGAGACTCCGCTGCGTGGAGTAAGCCGTCATCAGGATATGCTGTATAAAGGAAACGCATTGACAAAAGAAGATCATTATGAGGATGCAAGACTGATCAAAGAACTGGGAGCCAATACCATTCGACTGGCACATTATCAGCATTCCCAGGATTTCTATGATGCTTGTGATGAAATTGGATTTGTTGTCTGGGCAGAAATTCCGTTTATCAGTGTGATGAATCAGGCTCCGGATGCACACCAGAACTGTATCAGTCAGTTGAAAGAGCTGATCATTCAGAATTACAACCATCCATCGATTTGTTTCTGGGGTATTTCCAATGAAATCCTGATCGGAGGAATTTCAGAGAAACTGGTAGAAAATCATAAAGAACTCAATGCGCTTGCAAAAGAACTGGATCCAAGTCGTCTGACAACGATTGCACATGTATCCATGACTCCGATCGAGGGACCAATGCATGGGATCACAGACGTAGAAAGTTACAACCATTATTTTGGATGGTACGGCGGTAAGATGGAAGACAACGGACCATGGATGGACAACTTCCATAAAGTACATCCGGAAATCTGTCTGGGACTTTCTGAATATGGATGTGAAGGGATCATTACTTATCACGGCCCGAATCCGGCATGCAAGGATTACAGCGAGGAGTATCAGGCACTGTATCATGAACATATGGCAAAGATGCTTGAGGAGCGTCCATGGATCTGGTCCAGTCATGTATGGAATATGTTTGACTTCGGTTGTGCAGCCAGAGACGAAGGCGGCGTAGCAGGAAGAAACAATAAGGGACTGATGACTCTTGACCGCAAGGTGAAAAAGGACAGTTACTATATCTATCAGGCATACTGGAACAAAAAACCAATGGTACACCTCTGTGGAAAACGGTATGCACAGCGTGCAGGTGAAACAACAGAGATCCGTGTATATTCAAACCAGCCATCTGTGACACTGTTTTTGAATGGGGAAAAAGTAGAAGAACTTTCTGCAGAGAAAGTATTTGTATTTACGGTGGCATTGAAAGACGGATTTAATATTCTGACAGCACAGGCAGGAGAGGTCAAAGATACGATGACTCTGGAAAAAGTAGAAAAAGAACCGGAGATTTATGTATTGCCGGAAGTCAATGAACGTGCAGAAGGCGTTGCAAACTGGTTCAGTACAGTTGGAGACATGGATCTGAAAGCTCCGATGGAGTTCCCGGAAGGAATGTACAGTATCAAAGACAGCCTGGAGGAATTGGCAAAATGCCCGGAAGCAATTGAAATTGCAGCCAAAGCGGTGAAACTTACAATGAATATGGTAGTTTCTCCGGGAGAAGGTATGTGGGATATGATGAAAGGTATGTCTTTGGAAAGACTTGGAGAAATGGCAGGTTCTCTGGCACCGGAAGGATTTATCGAAAGTCTGAATGGAAAGCTGATCCAGATCAAAAAGGTATGATTGAAATCTGGTGATTCATAAGACAAACAAGGAGGAAATGAAAATGGGGAAAACAAATAATTCCACTGTCCCGGCATTTGGGATGAAGGATAGACTGGGGTATATGTTTGGTGATTTCGGAAACGATTTCACCTTCATATTGTCCTCAATGTTCATGATGAAATTTTATACAGATGTTATGGGCTTATCAGCGGGAGTTGTTGGTATGCTCATGATGGCAGCACGCTTTGTAGACGCGTTTACAGATGTCACGATGGGACAGATCGTAGACCGTTCAAAACCAACCAAAGACGGGAAATTCCGTCCATGGATCAAACGTATGTGCGGGCCTGTGGCAATTGCCAGTTTCCTGATCTATCAGTCAGGACTTGCAGATATGCCGTATGGAGTGAAAGTAGCCTACATGGTTGTGACATATTTGTTATGGGGATCTATTTTCTATACTTCCATTAATATTCCATATGGATCTATGGCGTCTGCAATCTCGCCGGATCCGACAGACAGAGCTTCCTTATCTACATGGCGTTCTGTAGGAGCTTCTCTGGCCAGCCTTGTGATCGGTACAGGAACTCCATTGGTTGCATATGTTACGGTAGATGGCAATCCAGTGCTTTCCGGAAGCCGTATGACGATCATCGCAGGTGTATTTTCTGTACTGGCAGTCATCTGTTATCTGCTTTGCTACAACCTGGTACGTGAACGTGTACCGGTGCCGGCAAATAATCAGAAACTGGATATTGTTGCTCTTGGAAAGAGCCTGATCACAAACCGTGCTCTTCTCGGAATTATTGCGGCAGCACTGCTTCTGCTTCTGGCAATGCTGGGGATGCAGGGAATGTCCGCATATGTATTCCCAAATGTGTATCGAAGTACACAGGCACAGTCGGTTGTAGCATTGTTGAGCAACGTAGCGATCATCGCGATCTGTGCTCCGTTGGCAAGTAAGCTGGCATCAAAATTCGGAAAAAAAGAGTTGGCTACAGTTTCCTGTCTCTTTGGTGCAGCAAGTTATGTGGTTTGTTTGATCCTGCATCCGGAAAATGTATGGGTATATGTTATCTTTTATGTAATGTCTTTCGTTGGACTCGGATTTTTCAATACGATCATCTGGGCAATGATCACAGATGTCATTGATGACGCAGAGGTGAAAAACGGAATTCGAGAAGATGGTACCATTTATGCGGTGTATTCTTTCGCAAGAAAACTCGGTCAGGCATTCTCTTCCGGTATGGTAGGAGGACTGCTGTCACTGGCAGGTTATACGGCAGCGACTGCTTTTGAGCCGGCTGTTACAGAGAGCATCTTTAGAATCTCCTGTATCGTACCGATCGTAGGTTTGACAGCGGTTGCACTTGCTTTGATCTTCATTTATCCACTGAGCAAAAAACGTGTGGAAGAAAATTGTGCAGAATTGGCAAGACGCAGAGAAGAAAAATAAGAAGAAATGAAAATAGAAGCGCTGCAGTTTTTATGATGGAAAAATCATAAAAGCTGCGGCGCTTTTTGTTATGGAGAAATTATAAGAAAAATTTAAGATTTACATTGCGTTTTTTTAAGCCGTCCATATTATAGTTTACATAGAGAAAAGGAATGCAGGAGGGATAGCATGGACAGTGAAACGATACTTGTTGTGGATGACAATCAAGAAATTGTCTATTCGATCAGTGAGTTACTGAAATATGAAGGATATCAGGTGGTAAAAGCATATGATGGGATGGAGGCTCTGAATGCTTTGGAGATAAACAACATTGATCTGATTTTATTGGATGTTATGATGCCGAGGCTGAATGGGTTGTCTGCATTGATGAAATTAAGGGAGAACTATCGGATTCCGGTGATCATCCTGTCAGCAAAAACAGAGGAGAGTGATAAAGTATCCGGACTTGTTCTGGGCGCAGATGATTATGTAGAAAAACCATATAATCCGGCGGAACTGATCGCCCGCATAAAAGCACATCTCAGACGGTATCGTGCATGGGGAGGTGCAGCGCCGGAAGCAGACAGTGACACCGTTGTAAATGGAGGGCTTGTGCTGGATAAAAAAAGGCGTATCATACTTGTGGACGGGAAAGAAGTCCGGCTGACCGCCACAGAGTATAAAATCCTGGAATTTCTGATGGAGCATTTGGGACAGGTGTTTTCCGCAGAACAGATTTATGAAAATGTGTGGCAGGAATTAGCGAATTACACGGTAGAAAATACAGTGATGGTACATATCCGGCATATCCGGGAAAAAATTGAGATCGATACAAAGAAACCAAGATATGTAAAGGTGGTGTGGGGCATTGGCTACAAAATGGAAAAATATCATTGAGACAGGAAAACGTTTGTTAAAGCAACAGTGGCAGGTATTAGTAAGTGTCATGTTGGCAGGATGTGGAATTTTTGTCTTTTATATCCTGATCGCTTATCGAACCTATTATCCGACAGAAAAAATCCTGTATTTTGGGATACTCGGGAATATTCTGTTAGGAAGCGGGACAGCATATCTGTTAGAAAAGGGACTGAACCGAAAATATCAGAACTGGATCCCAAAAGAAGATGCTTATTACCGGGAGTGGAGAGCAGAAATGAAAAAAATGGAGCATCTTCTTCAAGTGATCGGTATTCTGGCATTTGCAGCAGCAGGTATCTTCTTTGTGCTGCAGAGTAAATTTCGAGAGTACTGGAGCTGGTATTACAATTATGCTGCCGGTTATGTGATGCTTTTTACAGTATTGCTCCAGTATATGGTGTGGCAGTTTGTGCGCCGACGGTTTGATGAGAAGAAACGAGAAGTGCTGATGGGCAAACTGGAGGAAATCAATCAAAAACGGATTGCAGAAGCGCTGGAGAACGAGAAAAAGAGCCTTGCAAAAGTTTCACGCAGTGACCAGCTTCGAATTGATCTGATTACCAATGTGTCGCATGATCTGAAAACGCCGCTGACTTCCATGGTGGGCTATATTGAACTCATCAAAAAGGAAGAATTGAGCGACCTTGTCAGAGATTATGTGGATGTGCTGTCTGAAAGAGCAGAAAAATTAAAAGAAATGATAAACAGCTTGTTTTCTCTTGCAAAAGCAAGCAGCGGTAATATCGAACTGCATCCGGAAAAGTTTGAACTGAATCGTCTGGTGGAACAGATTTTTGCAGATATGGAGGATCATGTGAAGGAGAGTGAGCTGCAGTTCGTAAAACAGCTTACGGAGGAAAATACAGAAATCATTTCTGATAATATGTATTTTTACAGGATCTGCCAGAATCTGATTGAGAATGCGCTGAAGTATTCGGCAAAGCATACGAGAGTGTTTGTGAAAACTTATCAAAAAGAGTCTTCAGATCATCTGTGTCTGGAGATCACGAACACCGCAGGATATCCAATGGATTTTACAAAGGAAGAGATTATCGAGCGGTTTTTTCGTGGGGATAAGCAGAGGTCCAGTGAGGGAAATGGACTGGGACTTGCGATCGTAAGTACGTATGTAAAAGCGCTTGGCGGAGAGTTTGATATTAAAATCGACTGTGATCAGTTTAAGGCCTGCGTGGAGATACCACGTGAGAGAAGCAAAAGAGAGTTGGAATAAACTTTCCCTGGCAATTGAAGAAGCGTAGTAACAAAAGTGGTTAAATTTTATATATTTTTTAGTCGAATGCCTTGACAAATTCCTTGCATTGTGATTATATGAACATATGAACAGTTGTTCATATGTTATATATGGAGGGAAAGGACATGGCAAAAGAAGTATTGACAGAAGAAAGACATAAAAATGATCATCACCACCATGAAGAATCATGTGGATGTGGGCACGATCATCATCACGAAGACACATGCGGCTGCGGACACAATCACCATCACGAAGATGCATGCGGCTGTGGACACGAGCATCATCATGAGGAACACAAAGAGGCAGATCATACCTTTGATCATGCAGAGAAGCAGGTGTATATTCTGGAAAACCTGGGATGTGCACATTGTGCGTCTAAGATGGAAGAAAAGATTCAGGCACTGCCGCAGGTAGAGTTTGCTGCAATTACCTTCGCGACAAAACAACTGCAGGTTGTGACGAATACGGATGCGGAGCTGTTAGAGGAGTTTCAGAAAATCTGTGCATCCATTGAGAGTGAAGTGGTTGTGCGAAAAAGAGACGGAGGATCAACCGGAAAAAGGGAGTCTGCAAAAGGCAGATTTTCAGAAAATAAAAAGGATCTGTGGGAGATTGGAATCGGAGCTGTTCTGTTTGTTCTGGGTCTGTCTACACAGGAGATGAATGGATGGATTTCCTTTTTCGCACTGATCATAGGATATCTGATCCTTGGAAAGGATGTTCTTATCACTGCGGCAAAGAATATCGGAAAGGGTCGTGTATTTGATGAGAATTTCCTGATGGGAGTTGCTACAATTGCAGCGATCGTAATCGGAGATTACAAAGAAGCAGTGGGTGTAATGCTCTTCTATCGTGTAGGGGAGTTATTTGAAGATATCGCAGTTGCAAGAAGCAGAAGTCAGATCATGGAGGCAGTTGATCTGCGTCCTGAGGTTGTGAATCTTGTAGAGCAGGATGGAACTATACGGGAGATTCCGGCAGAGGAGGCAAAAGTTGGAGATGTGCTTCTGGTCCGTGCAGGAGACCGGATTCCACTGGAAGGTGTTGTACTGGAGGGGGAGAGCCGTCTGGATACTTCACCGGTAACAGGGGAACCGGTTCCGGTTGCCGTTGTACCGGGCAGCAGTGTGACTTCCGGATGTGTGAATCTTTCCGGTGTGCTGAAAATGCGTGCAGAAAAGGTTTTGGAAGACTCCATGGTTACAAGGATTTTGAATTCGGTAGAAAATGCAGCAGCCAGCAAGCCAAAGATCGACCGTTTTATTACAAGATTTTCAAAAGTATACACACCGGTCGTGGTAGCATTGGCGGTGGCAACAGCAATTATCCCGTCGATCCTGACCGGGGACTGGAACTACTGGATTTACACGGCCATTACCTTCCTGGTAATCAGCTGTCCATGTGCGCTTGTGTTGAGTGTTCCGCTGGCATTTTTCTCAGGAATCGGAGCGGGTTCTAAAAAAGGAATCTTGTTTAAGGGCGGAGTTGCGATCGAGGCGCTTCAGAATGTAAAAGCAGTTGTAATGGATAAGACGGGAACGATCACAAAAGGAAATTTTGTCGTACAGGAGATTGTTCCGGCAGGATCATACAGTCAGGATGAGCTCCTAAAGGCAGCAGCATCCTGTGAAGAAGCATCTTCTCATCCGATCGCAGTCAGCATTATGGCAGCGGCAAACGAGAGAAGACTTTCTGTTGAGCATGCAAAACAGATAAAAGAAATTTCCGGAAATGGAATTTTAGCAGAACTCTCAGAAGGAACTGTACTTTGTGGAAACAGAAGGCTTTTGGAGCAGAATCAGGTAGATCTGTCTGCATATCAGCCGAAAGCGTATGGAACAGAAGTATTACTGGCAGTAGACGGTGTCTATGCAGGATATCTTGTGATTTCAGACACTGTCAAAGAGGATGCATCGCAGGCAGTGGCAGCCATGAAGCAACAGAATATCCGGACAGTCATGCTGACCGGAGATGCAAAAGAGAATGCGCAGGCAGTGGCAGAGAAGATTGGAATTGATGAAGTGCATGCAAAGCTTCTGCCTCAGGATAAGGTAACAGAATTACAGAAGATCCGACAGAAACAGGGAAGTGTGATGTTTGTCGGAGACGGAATCAATGATGCGCCGGTTCTGGCAGGCGCAGATGTGGGAGCTGCGATGGGAAGCGGAGCGGATGCAGCGATTGAAGCTGCAGACGTGGTATTTATGACCTCTTCTATGGAAGCAATCCCGCAGTCTTTGAAGATTGCAAGAGCAACGGGAAGAATTGCAAAACAAAATGTTGCATTTGCTCTGGTGATCAAAGCACTGGTCATGGTATTTGGTCTGCTTGGTCTGGCCAATATGTGGATGGCTGTGTTTGCGGATACCGGTGTGGCGGTGATCTGTATTCTGAATGCAATCCGCATTCTGTATAAGAAACTCTAAATCCAAAATCAATGATATTACCGCAGGGCGGCACAGTCGAAAGGCTCTGCCGCTCTGTTTTCTTATAGAAACAGATAAGACGTTGACCCGCACCTGTTTTTTTCGTATAATAAAAGTCAATCGGTGCCTCAAAAACAAGAGCGGGATTACAGGTTTTGGGGGAACCGGAAGGGAGAAAGAATATGAGAAAATTAGAAGTGGAACATTGTGATCTGATACATTCTCATAGTGATACAGTCAGACAGATACAGGAAAAGATTCCGGAAGAGCAGGAGATCAGAGGGCTGGCAGATTTTTTTAAGGTATTTGCGGATGCCACCAGGATCCGGATTCTGTGTGTGCTGTCCTGTTCCGAGATGTGTGTGTGTGATCTGGCGCAGACACTGGATATGACACAGTCGGCGATTTCTCATCAGCTCCGACTGTTGAAACAGATGAAACTGGTAGTCAATCGAAGAGAGGGGAAGACGGTGTTTTATTCACTGGCGGACAGTCATATTAAGACGATCATGAATCAGGGGATGGAACATATCAGGGAATAGATATGAAGAAAGAAGTAAAGCGAAGAGCCATAGAATGTGCGGCAGCTGCCGTTTTGTATATTGTTGCGATCGTGGGAAGCTCGTATGCGGAGCTGGAAAGAGAGATGCGTCTGCTGATTTTTCTGCTTCCGTATCTGATCATGGTTTTTGCGACGGTCAGGCTGCTCTGGAACAATCTGAAGAAAAGAAAGTTGTTTGACGAGAATCTGCTGATTTTGCTTGCCACAGCAGGTGCATTTGCAGTTCATCGCTATTCGGAGGCAGTGGGAGCGATGCTGTTTTTCCAGATTGGAAAGCTGCTGGAACTTATTTCCATGAGCAGGACGAGAAAATCTATTGAGAAATTTATGGATATCCGTCCGCAGTATGCCAATTTAAAGATCAGCGGCGGGGAGATGCAGGTACCGCCGGAAGATCTGAATCCGCGGCAGGTTATTATTATCAAGCCGGGGGAGAGGATCCCCGTGGATGCGATCGTGACACAGGGGAGCAGTACGTTAGATACCAAGGCGCTGACAGGAGAATCGGAGCCGAGGCATGTGAAGATCGGCAGTCATATTTACAGCGGAAGTATCAACTTAAGTGGTGTGCTGGAAGCACGGGTATTGAAGGCGTCTGCAGATTCGACAGCATCCAGAATCATTGATATGATATCCAATGCGGACAACAGACGGGCGCAGACAGAGAATTTTGCAGAAAAATTTACCCGGTATTATACACCGCTTGTAACGCTTTTCGGAATCCTGGTGATGATCCTTCCGCCGATGATGTTTGAAGGGGCACAGCAGGGGGCGTGGATCTATCGCGGACTGATCGTGCTGGTGGCAGCATGCCCGTGCGGACTTCTGGTATCCGTGCCGCTGGCATTCTTAGGCGGGATTGGAGCAGCTTCCAGACAGGGTGTCCTCATCAAGGGAAGCAATTTTCTGGAATCATTATCAAAGGCAGAGACTTTTGTATTTGATAAGACAGGTACTCTGACAGAGGGAGTATTCCGGGTAAAAGAAGTGTGTCCGAAGTCGATGACACCGGAAGAACTTCTGGAACTGACAGCATATGGGGAAGCATACTCCAGTCATCCGATCTCCGGATCTTTAAGGGAGGCTTACGGCAGGCCGATCGACAAAGCAAGGATCGGGGCAGTCAGAGAATTTCCGGGATTTGGTCTTGAGGCTGTTGTGGACGGCAAACAACTGGAGATTGGAAATTCCAAGTTTATGAACCAGCAGGGATATTTTTATCAACGGGTGGCTGATATCGGAACAGCAGTTTACGTAGCTGTGGACGGAGAGTATGCGGGCTATATCCTGATCACGGATGTGGTAAGAAAAGAGGCCGTCAGACTTCTGAAATGGCTGAAAAAACAACAGATCGAAGCGGTGATGATCACCGGAGATAATGAACGGGTGGCAGAAGATGTGGCCCGGCAGTTAAAGCTGGATTATGTATATGCAGGCCTGATGCCGGAGGAAAAGGTAGAGCAGGTCAGAGAATTTATGGAAAGCCATATGGAGGATGAGAAGCTGGCGTTTGTAGGGGATGGAATCAATGACGCGCCGGTTCTTGCACATGCGGATATCGGGATTGCCATGGGGGGACTGGGCTCGGATGCAGCTCTGGAGGCAGCGGATATCATTTTAATGGAGGATGATCTTTCCAGGATCGTGAATGCGATCCGGATTTCCAGAGGAACGATTCGTGCGGTGAAGCAGAATCTGATCTTTGCCATTGGGATGAAAGTTCTTCTTCTGGTGCTGGCATCCTTTGGCTATGTAACAATGAAAAACGCAATTTTAGCGGATATGGCAGTGATGATGATCAACTTATTGAATTCATTCTGGGTGCTGAAATATCCGGAATAAGGGGTGTACAACATGAAAAGAGCAACATTGCTTGCATTGACAGTATCTGCCTGTCTTTTGACAGGATGTACCAATGAACTCAAAGACGGAACAGGGTATCTGGAAGACGGAAATTATAAAGAAGCAGTGACCGCATTTCAGAAAGCGGTGGACGAAGGCAAGAAGACGGCGGAGGCATACCGCGGTCTGGGAATGGCGTATTATGAGCAGGAAGACTACGCATCTGCAAAAGATGCTTTTGAAAAAGCGTTGGCAGCAGGGGGAGAGAAGAATCAGGTCATTTATAATCTTCTCGGAATCTGCGGGATGAAGCTGAATGATTACAATTATGCACTGGAGCAGTTTAATCAGGGAATCAGCCTGTCTCAGAACAGCGGTACGTCCATGGAAGATGCAGAAAGCTTCAGCGAAGTGCTTCAGGAGATGCGGTTCAATCAGATCGTATGTTATGAAAAGCTGGGTGACTGGGAGAATGCAAAAACCAAGATCGCAGAATATATCCAGGTCTATCCGGACGATGCAGATGCCCAGAGAGAAGCAAAATTTCTGGAGACCAGATAAAGAATACAAGGGAAGAAGAGGATACGCTGACTGCGGAGAAGATTCTGCGGTCAGCGTCCTTTATTCCCGGGGATGAGAAAGGAGAGCGTATGCCGGGATATCAGATTACAGAGTATTGTCATCGGATGATAAAGGAGCATATCAAAGAAGGAGACTGCTGTGTGGACGCAACGGCCGGCAATGGAAATGATACAGAATTTCTCTGTCGTCTGACAGGGGCAGACGGAAAGGTCTACGCATTCGATATTCAAAAAGCAGCAGTAGAACACACCAGAAAGCGTCTGGAAGAGGCGGGACTTACAGAGCGTGCCGAGGTCATTCTGGATGGACATGAGCATATGGAGAATTATGTCCGGGAAAACGTATCAGCGATCACCTTTAATTTCGGGTATCTGCCGGGCGGTGATCATCAGATCGCGACACAGGCTGATACAAGCATTCAGGCAATTGAGGCAGGGCTTCGCCTGCTGAAAAAAGGCGGGATCATGAGCCTTTGTATCTATAGTGGAGGAGACAGTGGATTCGCAGAGAAAGAGGCACTGTTGTCTTATCTTGAGACACTGGATTCCAGAACATTTTTAGTGATTGTAAGTACTTATTATAACCGCCAAAATCACCCGCCGATTCCGGCGTTTGTGATCCGGATCAAAGAAGAAAGGGGAGAATAAATGGGATTTTCAATGGATGTGGGAGTTCCTGTAGTGACCGTGTTTTTACAGGGGCTTTTAAGTTTTTTTTCACCGTGTGTCCTTCCGCTTGTACCGCTTTATCTGGGATATCTCTCAGGAGGCGCAGGGCAGGGAGAACTGTACGGAAAACGGGGGCGGCTGTTTGTCAATACGATTTGTTTTGTGATAGGAATCAGCTCCGCATTTTTTATGATGGGACTTGGTGTGTCGGCAGCCGGAAGTTTTCTCAATAAGAATCAGGCAATGGTATCGAGGATCGGCGGGATTCTGGTGATTTTATTCGGTTTGTACCAGCTTGGGATTTTTGGAAAATCAAAGCTTCTGGGTACAGAGCACCGTTTCTGGTTAAAGCTCGATAAGTTGAAGATGTCACCGGTCGTGGCGCTTGTGTTCGGATTTACCTTTAGCTTTGCCTGGACGCCGTGCGTGGGACCGGCTCTTGCGAGTGTGCTTTTGATGGCGGGAAGTGCAGGAACAAAGCTGACAGGATTCCTTTTGATCGGTGTGTATACACTTGGATTTATCCTGCCGTTTCTTGCAGTGGGATTGTTCACGGCAAAAGTGCTCGGGTTTTTCAAAAAGTACAATCATGTTGTCAAGTATACGGTGAAGATCGGAGGAATCCTGATGATCTTTATGGGACTTTTGATGTTTACAGGCAAGATGAACGCGATCACCGGATATTTATCGGGAACAGCAGGAACACAGACTTCCTCAAAAGAGACAACGAAAAAGGAAATAAAAGAAGAAAAGCAGGATACGTACCCGGCCACAGATTTTGTGCTGCAGGATCAGTATGGAAAGGAGCACAGTCTGGCAGACTATAAGGGAAAGACGATCTTTTTGAATTTCTGGGCAACCTGGTGTGGTCCGTGCAGAAATGAGATGCCGGAGATTCAGAAGATTTATGAAGAAACACAGCAGGAAGAAGACAGTGATCTGGTGATCCTGGGAATTGCCGCGCCGGGATTCGGACAGGAAGGAAGCCAGGAGGAGATCGAAGCATTTCTTGAGGAAAACGGATACACTTATCCGGTGCTGATGGATACGACAGGAGAGGTATTTATGGAGTATGGGATCAGCGCTTACCCGACAACTTTTATGGTAGACAAAGATGGCAATCTGTTCGGATATGTGCAGGGGCAGTTAAACGAAGATATGATGCGCAGTATTATCCGACAGACGATGGAAGGCAAGAGAGAGTAGGAGAAAAGCAATGGCGTTATATGAAATGGAAGATGCGAAAGAACGCGTCATTTTAGTAGGCGTTCAGGAAAATGATGCGGAGCCGGAGGAAGAATCCTTAGACGAGCTGGCAGAGCTGGCACGCACGGCCGGTGCAGAGGTGGCCGGCCGTCTGATCCAGAAACGAGAGGCGATGCATCCGGTGACGTATATCGGGAAAGGAAAGATCCTGGAGCTGAAGGAACTTTTGTGGGAGACGGACGCTACGGGAATCATCTGTGACGATGAACTGACTTCCGTGCAGCTGAATCATCTGGAGGAAGAGCTGGAATGTAAGATCGTGGATCGGACCCTTCTGATCCTGGATATTTTTGCAGGAAGGGCAGTCAGCAGAGAAGGTAAGATCCAGGTGGAACTGGCACAGTTAAAGTATCGTGCGGCAAGGCTGATAGGACTTCGAAATTCTCTGTCCCGTCTGGGAGGCGGAATCGGAACAAGAGGACCGGGAGAGAAAAAACTGGAGATGGACCGCCGTCTGATCCGGGAGCGGATCAGCCGCCTGAAAAAAGAACTCCGGGAAGTGGAAGAACACAGAGAGAGGCTTCGTACTCAGAGAAAACGCTCCAATCTGAAGGTGGCGGCGCTGGTGGGATATACGTCAGCAGGAAAGAGCAGCCTGGAAAATGCGCTCACAGGAGCAGGTGTTTTAGAGGATGCGATGCTGTTTTCCAATACCCAGATGTTTGTTGTCTATGAGACATTGCGTCAGCTCGGTGCGGAGGGAAAACCGGTCATTACCGTATTCAACAAACAGGATAAACTGGAAACACCGGGATATTTTCGGGATTTTCATGCAGAGTACTCAATCCCGGTTTCCGCAAAGACAGGGCAGGGTCTGGAAGAATTAAAAGAAGCGCTGCTTGAGATTCTGCGAAGAGATCAGGTATATATCGAGAGGCTGTATTCCTTTGCAGAAGCGGGAAAGATCCAGCTGATCCGCACCCAGGGACAGCTGCTGTCAGAGGAATATGTACCGGATGGCATTGAAGTGAAGGCATATGTGCCGAAAGAAATCTGGGGAAAAGTGTAAAACTTTTCCCTATCCCCACACTTCCTGGGCAATCTCTTTCACCAGTGCAAGCTTCGCCCACTGTTCTTCTTCTGTCAGTTTATTTCCAATCTCACAGGATGCGAATCCACACTGCGGACTTAAGTAAAGCCGGTTCAGAGGAATGTATTTTGCAGCTTTTTCAATTCTTTTCTTTATCACTTCTTTTTCTTCTAAAATCGGTGACTTGCTGGTTACAAGGCCAAGTACGACTTTTTTATCATCGGAAACAAAGCGGAGTGGTTCAAATCCTCCGGAGCGTTCATCATCAAATTCCAGATAATAGGCAGATACATTTTCATTGGCAAAAAGAAACGGTGCGATCGGTTCATATCCGCCGGAGGATGCCCAGGTGGAATGATAATTTCCGCGGCATACGTGGGTTGTGAGCACAAGATCTTCAGGTGCATTTTCCAGAGCGAGATTATTCAGCCGCAGATATTTGGCTGCCTCTTCTTCCAGACTGACGAAATCCTTTTGTCTTGCCTCCCAGTAATTTTTGTCGCAGAACATTCCCCATGTACAGTCATCAAACTGGATATTTCTGCATCCTGCATCGTAGAGATCCCGGATGACAGTCCGGTATGCCTGTGCAATGTCCTGAATCAGTTCTTCCAAATCTGGATATACGGCCAGAGTCTGTGTTCCATTGTCTTCCCGGAAGAGTTCTGCAAGAAGCTGGGCAGGTGCGGGAATGGTCTGTCTTGCAATGGTGTGCTCATCCTCAAACTGTTTGACAAATTTGAAATGTTCCACAAAAGGATGCTGTTCTCCGCTGATTTTTCCTGTCACGCGGACAGAGCCGTGAGTGGTTTCTTCCCCGTGGAAGAAATAGCCGTGATCCAGTTCAATGTGTTCGATTCCCTCAAGTCCCCACATAAAATCCAGATGCCAGTAGCTTCTGCGGAATTCTCCGTCTGTGATGACAGGGTATCCGGCAGCCTTCTGCTTTTTGATCAGATCTGTAATTGCTTCATTTTCAATGGATTCTAGCTCAGCCTTTGTGATCTTTCCGGCTTCAAAATCAGCTCTTGCCTGTTTTAAGTGTTCAGGTCTTAAAAAACTTCCAACATAATCAAAACGAAACGGTGCGTTAAAATTTTCCATAGTAATTCTCCTGTTCTGTAAATTCGTGATTCTATGGGATTTATTGTAGAAGAGGAGAGGTGTTTTGTAAAATACTGAAAATAAATAGCTTGCTATAGAAGCAAACTATAGCAAGCCCGTTGCATTTTATGAAAATAGTGTTTTATAAATAAGGGGTTCCGGGAACTTCCGGGTAGCTTCCCATAGAGATCAGAAGCTGAAGTCCTACTTCTCTTGCGGTAAGGACTGCATTTTTTACGGCACTGGCATCTCCGGTCACGGCAGCGATGATCTCATTGGAATGACTGGTTCCCCGGTTTGGTGTCATGTATTTGATGATCTCTACCGGGGAGGATTTCAGCGCAAGGTCTGCCATGACAAGACCGATCGCAGCAGGAGAACCGCAGAAGAATCCAAACGGTTTCCCGATCGGGGCGTCAAATGCCATGTTCAGCGCCTGAGAAGCGCTGGCAGAATAGGTGAATTCCAGATGCCCGGCTTCACTGATATAAAGCTCCCCGGCATATTTTTCGGTGTATTCTAGAGCAATCTCCACTGCACGGCGAACATCGGATACACTGTAGCCGCCGATGATGATAAAGTTTCCGTGACCGCCCCATCCTTTGGTATCCCTCGGAAGTTCGATGGAAATGATCTCGGTGTTGGTAGATTTGACGGCTTCGTCAGCCGCATTGATCTGTCCGGCTGCACCGGTACGGGAGCTTAACAGTCCCAGACTTTTGTAAGGCTTGTCAATCTGCATCTGCTGAAGCAGTGCGTCATTGACGCCCGGGATATATAACCGCCGTCCAGGCCAATGATCTGTCCGGTCAGGTAAGAATGACCGGATGCAAGGGTGAGCGCCAGCGCAGCCACTTCCTCGCTGTCGGCAAAGCGTCCGGCGGGGATTTCTTCTCTTAAAGTTTCACGTTCTTCTTCCGAAAACTGTGCGTTCATAGCCGTGTCGATCACTCCGCACGCAATGGCATTGACTTGTACATTACTTGGTGCGAGTTCTTTCGCAAGAGCCTTTGTCAGTCCGTTCATACCGGACTTAGTCGCAGAATAAGCAGCCTCGCAGGAGGCACCGACGGTTCCCCACATGGAGGAAATATTGATGATCTTTCCACTTTTCTGAGAGACCATGTGACCAATGGCGCTGCGGCAGCAGTAAAATACAGAAGAAAGATTGGTATTTAAAATCTCGGACCACTGGGCATCACTCATATCCTGCAAAAGGCCGACAAAGGAAATTCCTGCATTGTTGATCAGAACATCCAGTCCCGGACAGTGCGATTCAATGACAGAGAACATCTCTCGTACCTCATCGGGATCCCCGACATTTCCGGGAAGGAGAGTGCAGGATCCCTGCGCGGCAAGAATCTCCTGTTCCACTTCTTGCAGAGCATCCAGAGAATGTCGGCAGTTGAGGAATACATGATAGTGATTTCTGGCAAATGCAAGTGCGCAGGCTCTGCCGATCCCGCGGGATGCACCGGTGATCAGTACATATTTCTGGTTCATAACATACTCCATTTCCAGAAGGAGAACAGCTGTAAAGTGCTGCCCCTTCAGCTCTCAATTCTGTAGTTATTATACAGGAAGCAGAAACGTTTGTATACCATATTTCCAGAAAATCCGAATGGGGAAAGCGGGTTGCGGTTGTGATTCACAGGCCCTTGTGCTATTATTTTGATAGAGAACCGGTGTGTGCACATAGTAGGAGGAACGGATATGGTAGAGGAAGCCCGAAGCTTTGCAGAAAAAGCACATGAGGGACAGTTTCGAAAGGGAACGAAGCGTCCGTATATTGTACATCCGCTGGAGGTGGCGAAGATTGTGTCAACGATGACGGATGATGAGGAGATGATCAGTGCAGCCTTGCTTCACGATACACTTGAAGACTGCAGGCAGGTGACAAAAGAGCAGATCAAAGAGGCGTTCGGCGAGCGTGTGCTTGAGATGGTCAGGCAGGAGAGTGAGGACAAGTCCAAAACCTGGGTGGAGAGAAAAAGTACGACAATCCGACATTTGAAAACAGCGCCGAGAGAGGTGCAGATGATCGCTCTTGCGGACAAGCTGTCCAATATCCGGGATATTGACCGGGAGTATCCGAAGGTTGGAGAAGAATTCTGGAACCGCTTTCGAATGAAGAGCAAAGCTGCAATTGGCTGGTATTATATTGGGGTAAAAGATGCGTTGCAAAAAGATTTTGCGGGAATTCCTGCATATGAGGAGTACAGGGCACTGGTAGAAAAAATTTTCGGCAGTAAATCAGACTGGCAAAGGAGAGAACACAATGAAGAAGACAAAGATCATATGTTTTGCGAATAATAAAGGAGGAAGCGGAAAGTCCACGACTTGTTCCAATGTCGGATACGGACTGCGGGAGCTGGGATATAAGGTACTTCTGATTGATGGAGACATGCAGCTGAACCTGTCGCTTTCCTTGTTTGATGAGGATCAGGTGCTTGCGTTTGCGCAGAGTGAAAAGAACTTGTATGAGGGATTGAAGCGCCAGGATGATCTGTCGGATTATATTGTACATTCAGAATATGAAGGACTGGATCTGATCCCGTCTTCGACGTTGATGAGTTCGATTGAATATGAGTTGTTTACGAAATGGCAGAGGGAGTTTATTCTCCGAAAATGTCTGCAGAAAGTCAAAGAATCCGGAGCGTATGATTACATTCTGATCGATGCGCCTCCGACTTTGGGCGGCTGGGTCATGAACATCTTGTGTGCATCCGATGAGATCATCATTCCGGTGGAGTCTACGCCGTGGGGATTGTTCGGTCTGGGAAATATGTTTGAATTTCTGGAGGAAGTCCGTCAGATCACGCCGGATCTGAAGCTGGGCGGGATCGTGATCACGAAAGTAGATACCAGAAAGAGTTATTTCAAACAGACTCTGGAGACTTTAAAGAGTCTGGAGGATGTTCCTGTATTTGATACCTATATCCGGGTGGACAGTGGGATCGAGTGGTCGCAGGATAACAATGCGCCGATCATGGCATACAAAAAAAGCAGCCGCAGTGCCACAGAGTATATGGAACTGACAAAAGAAATTGCCAAAATGGAGTAGGTGAGTCATGCACAGGGAATTGTTGGATGCCTTGTCTGTCATTACAGAGGAAGAGCAGCGGATACTGGATGAACAAAGCGGGATCGACCCACAGCTTTATACAGAGAAAAAGGAACTGATCGTAGACAGCGAAAAATTGTTGAAAAAAGGGAAGCTGATACAGGTACGTCCCCATACGAGATTTGTTAATTTTCCGAAGCATAAACACAATTATGTAGAAGTGATCTACATGTGTCAGGGAACAACCACTCACATTCTGAATGGAAGTAAGGTCATTCTGGAGGCGGGGGATCTTCTGTTTTTGAATCAGAATGCAGAACAGGAGATCCTGCCGGCCGGCGAGCAGGATATTGCTGTCAATTTTATTGTGCTTCCGGAGTTTTTTGACACGGCATTTTCCATGATGGATATGGAGGAAGAAAATGCGTTGAAAGAATTTCTGGTAGGAGCTTTGTGTGGAAAGAATGATCAGACATCATATTTGTATTTTCATGTGGCAGAGATCCTTCCGATCCAGAATCTGGTGGAAAATATGGTATGGACGATCTTCTATGACCAGCCGAACAAAAGGAGATGTAATCAGATCACCATGGGGCTTTTGCTTCTTCAGCTTTTAAATCATATGGACCGGATGGAGACCGGAACGGCTGCATTTGACCGGGAGCTGACGGGAAGTGTATTTAATTATATTGAAGAGCATTATAAAAACGGAAGTCTGTCCGAGCTGGCAGAGATTATGGGATATGACGTGTACTGGTTAAGCCGGGAGATCAAAAAGCGGACCGGAAAGACGTATAAAGAGCTGCTTCAGTCGAGAAGAATGCGTCAGGCGGCATATTTGCTGAAGAACAGCAGGCTGTCGGTGGCGGATATCATAGAGTCGGTGGGGTATGACAATACCAGTTATTTTTTTCGGAAATTTAAGGAGTGTTATGGAGTCAGCCCGAAGGGGTATCGGGATATGTGAGAAAGTGAAAGAAAAGCAAGCCTGAATACAGGAAGAGCAGAGAAGCAATTTCTGGATTCAGGCTTTTTGTGTTTCTGTGATAAAATCGAGGCTCTACAAGAGGAATGATTTGAGCTGAAAGATAAATTAAAAGAGTTAAAAAAGGGAATACTTGATTTTAGCTGTCGCATATGCTATACTAGCGGTAGCTAAAAAGGATATAAGTGTCAAGCAGCACACAAAGTGAAAGCCCCGGAGGTCGCAACTCCGGGGCTTTCTTTTAGGCTAGTTGTCACTGTCGTTTCTGTCTAACCATTTGCAGACGTAGTAGCTGGCTACGCTTGCCATAACGGAAACCAAAAAAGATATAAGTAAATCAGTCAAACAGCACACCCCCTTTCTGTTGCCAGATTGGGTGCGACAACGGTAAAATTATAGCATCAAATAGGTAAAAGCGATAGAATAATGTTTTTTGTATTATATATTTTTTACTTGTTCGTTTTCACTACCTATCAGTGTACCCTCTTATAATTGTCTTTATTGTAGCATTGCCGGTTACTACGAATTAAACTGCGCATATTTCTTCGGAGAAATCCCGACTGCCTTGGTGAATGCCTTCAGATAATTGCTGTAGTCATTAAATCCGCACGCTTCACAAGCTTCATTGACAGAATATCCCTGACTTAACAGCGACTTCGAGATGGTGATTCGCTTTGCGGTGATGTATTTGTTGATGGTCGTTCCTGTCGTGGCTTTGAAAATCCGGCACAGATAAGAACTGCTCAGGAAAAAATGTGCAGAGAGTTCTTCCAGGGTCAGGTTTTCACTGATATGGGTATTGATATAGGAGAGAATCTCATCCACCTGGGCGTGGTAGCCGGGCGCTTTGCTCTCTTCTTCGGCAGAAGCGCGGCAGCGTTTGTCAAACGCATGGTTTAAAAACACCATCAGTTCCAGAAATGTGGCATGATCTAAGATATCCTCGCCAAACCCGGAATTGGAGCGCAGTTTATGGATAAAATAGATAAACCGCGTCTGCTCCTCCTGAGAAAGGTGAAGCTGATGAGGCATATCCGTTCCGCGAAACTGAAAACAATGATTTAAATTGGTCGTTTCCGTAGAAATTTGTTTTAAGTATTCCGGATCGATCGAAAGAATGATGCGCTCATGTTTTTGCTGGTCGATCTGTGTCAGATAGTGACTTTCAAACTGGTTGATCAGAAAAATGTCCCCATTGCTGATGTCATAAAAATAATTGTCGATCAGAAACTGCTTTCCCCCGGAGATCGAATAATAAATCTCATAGCAGTCATGGATGTGCATATCCATGGCTTTTTCATCATTATATAAATGTGCAAAGGCGAACGTATGAGTATCCATACACTGGCGCATGGCTTCTTTGCAGGAAATACATCCTTTCATGAAAATCGTCTCCTTTCATCAGGTTGTTCAAAATCGTCCTGTTTTTCCCATATTATAGTTCAGAAGTTCAAAATTTTCAAGATTTACAGCAAGAAAACACAAGAAATAGGGGAATAATGAATGCTATACTAAGTGCAAGAAATGACACAGATTAGTCAGTCAAAATAAGGGAAATCAAAAAACAGGAGGATTATCATGGAAGTAAGAACAGCAGCATCACCAAAAGATGTAAAACACTACACAACAGACAGATTAAGAGAGGAATTTTTGATCCAGGATTTATTCCAGGCAGACAAGATCAATCTGGTGTACAGCCACATTGACCGTATCATCACAGGAGCAGCCGTTCCGGTCAATGAAAAACTGGTTCTGACAGCAGGAGACGAGCTCCGCGCAGAGTATTTCCTTCAGAGAAGAGAGCTTGGAATCATTAACATCGGAGGAGACGGAATCATCACAATTGACGGACGTGTTTACGAAGTCAATGCAAGAGACGGAATGTATGTTGGAAGAGGATCCAAAGACATTTCTTTCGAGAGTAAAGATGCTTCCAACCCGGCAAAATTCTATATGAACAGTGCACCGGCACACGTATCTTACCCGACAGTACATATCAAACTTGAGGGAGAAGCTGAAGAAGGCGTTGTGATCGTAAAAGATGAGAACAAAGTAGAACTCGGAACACTGGAAGATTCCAACCACAGAATCATCAACAAATATATCGTAACAGGACAGGTAGAAAGCTGTCAGCTGGCAATGGGACTGACAAAACTTCTTCCGGGAAGCGTATGGAATACAATGCCATCTCATACACATGACAGACGTATGGAAGTATATCTGTACTTTGACATGGATGATGATTCATTCGTAATGCACTACATGGGAGAACCACAGGAGACAAGACATATCATCATGCACAATGAAGAAGCAGTGATCTCTCCAAGCTGGTCCATCCACTCCGGATGTGGATCCAAAGCATACACATTCATCTGGGGAATGTGCGGAGAAAACCAGGATTACGGCGATATGGATACAATTGCAAACAAAGACCTGAGATAATTGATAGAAGAGAAGGAGAAACAGTTATGGTAAATTTTTCACTGGAAGGTAAAATTGCACTGGTAACAGGTGCATCTTACGGAATCGGATTTGGAATTGCTTCTGCATACGCAGAGGCAGGCGCAACAATCTGCTTTAACGATATTACACAGGAAAAAGTAGATTTAGGACTTGCAGCATACAAAGAAGCAGGAATCGAAGCACACGGATATGTATGTGACGTAATAGATGAAGCACAGGTAAAAGCAATGGTTGCTAAGATCAACGAAGAAGTTGGAATCATTGATATCCTGGTAAACAATGCAGGAATCATCATGAGAAAACCAATGCTTGAAATGGAAGCAGACGAGTTCAGAAAAGTGATCGATGTAGACTTAAACGCACCATTTATTGTTTCCAAAGCAGTGATTCCTGGAATGAAAGAAAAAGGACACGGAAAGATCATCAACATCTGCTCTATGATGAGTGAACTTGGACGTGAGACAGTATCTGCATACGCAGCAGCAAAAGGCGGACTGAAAATGCTCACAAAGAACATCTGCTCTGAGTACGGTGAGTACAACATCCAGTGTAACGGTATCGGACCTGGATACATTGCAACACCACAGACAGCGCCGCTGCGTGAAGTACAGGCAGACGGAAGCAGACATCCGTTCGATCAGTTTATCATTTCCAAAACACCTGCTGCAAGATGGGGAACACCGGAAGACCTTCAGGGACCGGCAGTATTCCTTGCATCCGATGCATCTGATTTTGTAAATGGACACATTCTGTATGTAGATGGTGGAATCCTGGCATACATTGGAAAACAGCCATAAGAAATTGAAATATAAATAATCAAGAGGAGATCAATATGTTAGTAGCAGCGAGAACACACGACTATGGAAAACAGCCGGTGGATCACCTGGCAAAACTATTGAGATCCGAAGGCATTGAGGCAGCACAGCTTGTGCTGCCAAAAGCATTTTCGGAGATCAATTCTTATGAGGAAGTAACGCCGCAACTGGGGAACAGATTCGTAAAAATTTTGAAGAAGAAAACATCAAAATCCAGATTTTGGGATGTTATATGGATCTTGGAAATCCAGACGATGAAGTGCGGAAAAATGCCGTAGATACATTTAAAAAATGTCTGAAATTCAATCAGATCCTGGGAGCGTCCATTGTTGGAACAGAAACTGCGTATCCGCGTCTGAGCCTGGAGGAAAAGAAAATCTGGCATCCATATATGATGGACAGTATTGCACGCCTGGTGGAAGAAGCAGAACGTCTGGATGTGGATATGGCCATCGAACCGGTCTACTGGCATCCGCTGGAGGATCTGGAGACAACGGTAAACGTCTTTGAAAAGATGAACAGCGACCATCTGAAAATGATCTTTGATCCGGCAAATGTGCTGGAATTTCCAGAGATCGATCAGGATGCTTACTGGAAAGAATGGCTGCAGGCATTGGGAGATAAGATCGAAGCGATCCATATGAAAGATTTTGTGGAGGGTCCGAATAAAGAATATTGTCCGGTCTGCCTTGGAGAAGGTGTGATCCGGTATGGTGAGATTGTGAAGTGGATGAAGCAGCATAAACCGGAGATTGTGGTTGTAAGGGAAGAGATGAATCCTGAGACAGCGCAGAGAGATATTGCGTATATGAGAAGGTTGTGGACGGAGAGTGTTTGAAAGAGAATATCTAAATATAAGAAGAAAAAAGATGGTTGATGTCAGCCATCTTTTTTGATGGAATCAGAAAAATTGAAAAAATATTGCGGTTTAATATGTTTTGTATCATAAAAAACAAAGAAAAATGCAGAAAAACAATCAGCATAATGTCAAAATGGAATTCGAAAATATGCATAAAAATAGCGTTTTAAATTTGTATATAATACACAAAAGGATTGGGAATGATAAAAATAATATGGAAAATTGATAAAATGAGCAGATTTGCTGTTTGAATAAAAATGAAATTGGTAAAATTGATAAAAAACAACAAGATAATTTGAAAAAATGAGTTTGCGGACAAGATAGTATGAGAATCAGCTCCCTTCATGTGATACTATTTTCACATAAAAACAAGGGCCCGAAAAAATAAAAACTGAATCTATGAACAGGAGAGGAAACATGAAGGGAATGAAAAAAACAATAGGGATCGTACTCGTGATCGCATTGATCGCAGTAGGAATTTATACCTTTGTGGCAGTAAAAAGTGAGACAAGCAGTGAAAAGGTGCAGCTTAGAATGGCACATGGACAGGCTGCAGATTCTGAGATCGGAGAGACGATCGAGTATTTATCAGATCTGGCAGCAGAAGACAGTTCCAAGAATCTGGAAGTGGATATTTATCCGAGTGGTGTGCTTGGAGCAGAGCCTTCCACGGTAGAGATGGTACAGGCAGGTGTACTGGATATGGCGAAAGTAAGCGCCAATACACTGGGACAGTTTGATGAGAGATATTCTATTTTCTCACTGCCATATCTGTTCCGCGATCAGGAACACTATTACAATGCAATGGCAAACAGTGAAGGAATTCAGGAACTGTTTGAATCTACAAGGGACAAAGGATACATTGCAATTGGTTATTATGCAAATGGTGCAAGAAATTATTATCTCAAAGAAGATAAGGCAGTGACAGATTCTTCTGTTCTGAAAGGAAAGAAAATACGTGCCATGGTCAGCAGTACTTCCATGGAGATGATCGAACTGATGGGCGGCTCACCGGTACCGATGGCATCCAGTGAAACGTACACGTCTCTTCAGCAGGGCATCGTAGATGGTGCAGAAAATACAGAGCTGGCACTGACAGTTGACAAACATGAAGAGATTGTAAAATCTTATACATACACAGAGCATCAGTATTCACCGGATATTTACATCATCAGTACGAAAGTCTGGGACAGCTTAAGCAAAGAATAGCAGGAATATTTAAAAGAGTGTCTTGTGAAATTGAATGAGAATTTTGTTTCAAAATATCAGCAGATGATGGATGATGCCATTGAAGAAGCGCAGGAGAATGGTGTGACTGTTTACAGAGATATTGATAAGAGTAAATTTATCGAGGCAGTTCAGCCAATGCATGAGGCGTTTGAAAGCAAAGGGGACGCTTACAAGAGTCTCTACGAAGATATTCAGAAATATGCCGTTGCAGAAGAGGAGGAGAAGTAATGAAGATCATAAATAAAATTCTGGGAACAGTGATCTCCGTACTTGTTGCGGTCATGGTTCTTGCCTGTTGCTGGCAGGTTATCACACGATTTCTGTTAAATGATCCAAGTCAGTGGACGGAGGAATTTTTGAGATACGCACTGATCTGGATGACGATGCTTGGGGCACCGTACGCTTATGGAAAAGATCAGCATTTGTCGATCCGTGTGCTGGTGGATAAATTTCAGTCAAAGAATCAGATCCGAACAAAGATCGCAGTCGAGATCATCGTATTGATTTTAAGTATTGCAGTATTTATTGTAGGTGGAATCATGGTAACTGCAAACTCAGCAGGACAGATTTCAGCGGCACTGAAACTTCCGATGCAGGTTTACTATGTATGTATTCCAATCAGTGGATGTCTGATGGTGCTGTATTGTCTGGAGCGTTTGAAAAGATGGTTCACAGAATTAAAGGAGGGAAAATAAATGGAAATTCAGGCAGCAATCTTACTTGTAATTGTATTTTTCCTGATGCTGGCGTTTAGTGTGCCGGTGTCGTATAGCATCATTGTTTCCGCATTGGTAACAATCGTTGCATTTTTGACACCTGGATTTGGTGTGTTTGTTTCTGCGCAGAAGATGGTCAGTGGAATTGACAGCTTTTCTCTGATCGCAGTACCATTTTTTATTCTGGCAGGTCTTTTGATGAACAGCGGTGGTATTGCCAAGAGATTGATCAATCTCGCACTGTTGGTTCTTGGAAAAGTACCGGGATCTTTGGCACTGACAAACATTGCGGGAAATGCGATGTTCGGTTCCATTTCCGGTTCTGGTATTGCAGCGGCAACTGCAATCGGTGGAGTTATGCTCCCGTTGGAAAAAGAGCAGAAGTATGATGAGGGATTTGCGGCAGCAGTTAATATCGCGACAGCTCCAGTTGGACAGCTGATTCCTCCGACAACAGCGTTTATCGTATTCTCGGCAGCAGGTGGTGGTGCTTCGGTAGCTGCACTGTTTATGGCTGGATGGATTCCGGGACTTCTGTGGGCTGCATGTTGCATGGTAGTTGCATTCTTCTATGCAAGAAAGCAGGGATATGTAATTAAAAGAGACAAACTGACTGCAAAAATCGTAGGGAAGACAATATGGGATGCAATCCCGAGTTTATTTCTGGTCGTGATTATCATCGGTGGTATTTTATCTGGAAAATTTACGCCGACAGAGGCATCCGGTGTTGCGGTTGCATACGCCTTTATCCTCTCCGTGTTTATTTACAGAACGATCAAACTGAGTGAAATTCCGAAGCTGCTGGTGGATGCAGCAGTTATGACAACAATCGTTATGCTGATCATCGGAGCATCTTCTGTATTGTCATTTGTAATGTCCTTTACAGGACTGCCGGCAGCGATCAGTAAACTGGTTCTTGGAATTTCAAGTAATAAATATGTGATCCTGCTGATCCTCAATATTTTCCTTCTGATCGTGGGAACATTTATGGATATGGCGCCGGCACTTTTGATCTTCACACCGATCTTCCTTCCAATCGTACAGAGCTTTGGAATGAGCCCGATCCACTTTGGTGTCATGATGGTTATGAACCTTTCTGTAGGAACGATCACACCGCCGGTTGGAAACGTACTGTTTGTGGGATGCAGTGTGGCAAAACTGCGGGTAGAGCAGGTTATGAAACATTTGATCCCGCTCTTTGTGGCAATCTTTGCAGCATTGATGATGGTAACCTACATTCCGGCACTCAGCGAATGGCTCCCTACTGTTTTGGGGCTTCTGGAGTAATCTTGTTTTTGTAAGTAATTCCGTTTAGGGTTTTGCGATACTTTAACGGTGAAATACTCATGTAGGTTTTGAATACTTTTTCAAAATAAGTAATACTTTCATAGCCGACCGTACCGGCAATCTCGGAGACACTAAGAGTGGTCTCCTCAAGGAGCTGTTTGGCTCTCTTTGTACGCAGGATATTGACATACTCGTTGACGCCGTAGCCGGTGACTTCTTTAAATGAGCGGCTTAAATAGAACTTGCTCAGATAGAAAACTCCGGCGAGGACGTCTAAAGAGATGGATTCTGCGTAGTGATCGGAAATGTAGTCGGCAATGTTATAGATTGTCTGATACTTGCTGCTTTTATGAATGGCAGTTTCATCTTTGATCGGAGTCAGTTTCGGGTTGTCTCTGATAAAGTCAATAAAATAGTGGATGATTTCCATCTCGATCATGGCTTTGTAGCTGCGGCTGCGGTTGGAAAATTCAGTCTTTAGTACTTCATACATATGCAAAAATTTTTCCTGCTGCTTCTGCGTCAGATTATAAACTCCATAGTGTTCGCGAAAAAAAGGAACAAGATTGAGGTGCGAAAACTTTTCATCAAACTGCTGCATTTTGGATTTATCAATATACAGAATGATTCGCGTGTATCCGGTTGTGTCATCCTCCGGAGCATGTGTCATATGGATCAGATTTGTATCCACCAGGATCAGGCTGCCTTTTTTCACCTGATAGGCACGGTTATTGAAGAAAAAGAGGCGCTCTCCTTCTGTGAGAAAGTAAATCTCGTATTCATTATGAAAATGATTGGAACGCATATCAAAACCACTGGAACGTTTTAAATGTTCCAGAGAAATTCCTTCCATTTCTGAATAATAAATGATAGTATCCATACAGTATCTCCTTTGTTGTGAGCAGCGTGTGCTTTGTTAAAGCTATTATAAAATAGAAACCGTAAAAAAGCTATATGAAAGGATTGGCATAAAATGCCGGAAAAGAAAATGAAGAATATAAAAAGAGAACTGATCGAACAAAAACTGAATCTGGTCGTAGAAAAACTGATGAACCTCGGCGGTCCGGAAAATGAAGATGAATTAAAAGACGGCGGAGAGGCAATCGGATTTTTTAAACGTGATTTTGGAATCGCAGAGTGGGACTGGCCGCAGGGAGTGGGTCTGTACGGACTTTTCAAAATGATGAAGATACAGGGAAATGACGATTATAAAACATTTCTGCACCAGTGGTTCAAAGGAAATATCGCAGATGGACTTCCGTCCAGAAACATCAATACAACAACCCCTCTTTTGACACTGGCAGAGTTAAATGAACAATATCAGGATAAAGAATTTGAAAATCTGTGTCTGGACTGGGCTTCCTGGCTGATGAACTGCATTCCGAGAACAAAAGAGGGCGGATTCCAGCATGTCACAAGTGCCAACGGTGACAGACAGGGTGTACGCTTAAATGAAAGCGAGATGTGGATCGATACTCTGTTCATGACCGTATTATTTTTGAATAAAATGGGGCAGAAATATCAGAAACAGGAGTGGATCGACGAGTCCATCCATCAGGTGCTGATGCATATCAAATATCTGTATGATACACATACCGGATTATTCTATCACGGATGGTCCTTTAACCGTATGGATAATTTCGGCGGTATTTTCTGGTGCAGAGGAAACAGCTGGTTCACACTGGGAATTCTGGACTATGTGGATATGTTCAAAGGAACACTCAATGCAGGCGTGAAGGCGATTATTTTGGATACATATAAGGCACAGGTAAGAAAACTCAAAGAATTGCAGAGCAAGAGCGGACTGTGGCATACCGTACTGACAGATTCGGACAGCTATGAAGAAGTTTCCGGCTCCGCAGCGATCGTTGCAGGAATCCTCAAAGGAATCAAAATGGGAATTCTGGATGATTCTTATCTGGAATGTGCATGGAAAGGTGTACAGGCAATTCTGAAAAACATTGACAAAGACGGAACTGTATTGAATGTATCTGGAGGAACAGGTATGGGATACGATGCGGATCATTACAAAAATATTCTGATCGCGCCAATGGCATATGGACAGTCACTGACTATTCTGGCATTGGTAGAAGCATTGCAGCTGGCAGAATAAGACGATAGAAAATTAAGTGCAAATAAGGATGCTGTTTTATATAAATAGCGTCCTTTTTTTACACTTTTTTCTTTTTTATAATAGTAGTAAGAAAAGTGCAAAAGGGAGGCAGAAAATGGACAAATATTATTTGGCTGTTGACATTGGCGCATCCAGTGGCCGTCATATGCTGGCAAGTATGAAAGACGGAAAAATGCAGCTGGAAGAGGTATACCGTTTCCCGAATGGAATGACAGAAAAAAACGGGACTCTCTGCTGGGATGTAGAGCGTCTGTTTACAGAAATCAAAAACGGATTGAAAGTATGTAAAGAGCTGGGGAAAATTCCGGTATCCATGGCGATCGATACCTGGGCGGTAGACTATGTACTGCTGGATGAAAATGACAAGATTCTGGGGGATACAGCAGGTTACAGAGACAGCCGTACAAATGGAATGGATGAAAAGGTGTATGAAAAGATTCCGCTGGGAACTCTGTATGCAAGAACCGGAATCCAGAAACAGATTTTCAACACGATCTATCAGCTGATGGCGGTAAAGGAAAATTATCCGGAGCAGCTGGAACAGGCAGAATCCATGCTGATGATCCCGGATTACTTCCAGTTTTTGTTGACCGGAGTCAAGAAGATGGAATACACCAATGCGACAACGACCCAGCTTGTAAGTCCTCAGACAAAAGACTGGGATTACGAACTGATCGATCTGCTTGGGTTTAACAGGAAGATTTTCAAAGCGATTTCCATGCCGGGAACGGTTGTAGGAAACTTTACAAAAGAAATTCAGGAGGAAGTTGGATTTGACTGTACGGTTGTACTTCCGGCAACGCATGATACCGGATCCGCAGTGCTTGCAGTTCCGACGAATGATGACAATGCGATCTACATCAGTTCCGGTACCTGGTCTTTGATGGGAATTGAGAGAAAAGATGCGGATTGTTCCATGGAAAGTATGCGGGCAAACTTCACAAATGAGGGAGGATATGATTACCGCTTCCGTTTTCTGAAGAACATCATGGGGCTGTGGATGATCCAGTCTGTCAAGAAAGAATGGAAAGAAGAGCTTTCCTTTGCGCAGATATGTGAACAGGCATCCAAAGAGGAGATTACTTCTTTAGTGGATTGCAATGATGATTGTTTCCTTGCTCCAAAGAGCATGATAGAAGCAGTACAGACGTTTTGCAGAGAGAGTAATCAGCAGATTCCGGAGACAATCGGGGAGATTGCGGCAGTGATCTACAACAGTCTTGCAAAATGTTATGGAGAGACGATTCGGGAGATCGAGGAAATCACGGGAAATACATACGATACGATTTATGTAGTCGGTGGTGGTGCGAACGCAGGTTATCTCAACGAACTGACTGCAAAATATACAAAGAAAAAAGTGTCGGCAGGACCGACAGAGGCGACTGCAATTGGAAATATCACGGTTCAGATGCTTCATGATGGAGTGTTTACATCATTGCCCGAGGCAAGAACTTGCATCGGCAAGTCATTTGACATCCGTCACTATGGTGAAAACGGAAATGAAAATCAGGAGGTATAAAGCGATGACAAGATATGAATCAGCAAAAGAAATCTATGCAAAATTAGGAGTAGACACAGACGCGGCAATTGAAAAATGTATGCAGGTACCGGTTTCTCTGCACTGCTGGCAGGGAGACGATGTAACAGGATTTGATCACGATGGCCCTCTGACAGGTGGAATCCAGACAACAGGAAACTATCCTGGAAAAGCAAGAACACCGGAAGAATTGATGGCAGATATGGACAAGGCAATGAGCCTGATGCCGGGAGCAAAGAAGATCAATGTGCATGCGTGCTATGCAATTTTTGAAGATGGGGAGTTCGCAGACCGCGACAAGCTGGAGCCAAAACATTTCCAGAAATGGGTGGACTTTGCAAAAAAAAGAGGAATGGGACTGGATTTCAATCCGACATTCTTCTCTCATGAGAAAGTAAAAGACGGACTGACACTTTCAAGCCCGGACGAAGAGACAAGGAAATTCTGGATCGAGCATGGAAAAGCGTGTATCCGTATTTCAAAATATTTTGCAGAGCAGACAGGAATCCCATGTGTGATGAACATCTGGACAGGAGACGGATTCAAAGATGTTCCGGCAGACCGCATGGGACCAAGAGTTCGTTACAAAGAATCCATCGATGAGATCCTTTCTGAGCCATATGATCCGAAGATGGTAAAACCTTGTGTAGAATCTAAGGTATTTGGAATCGGAGTTGAGGCATACACAGTTGGTTCTGCAGAATTTGCACTGAGTTATGCTGCAATGAACAAAGAGAAATGCCTGCCGCTGATGGATAACGGACATTATCATCCGACAGAAGTTGTTTCCGATAAGATCCCGGCGCTGCTGACATTCTTCCCGGAAATCGCACTGCATGTGACACGTCCGATCCGTTGGGATTCTGACCATGTAGTTCTGTTTGATGACGAGACAAAGGAAATTGCACAGGAAATCGTTCGCTGCGAAGGCGGTCTTGACCGCACTTATATTGCCTTGGATTATTTCGATGCATCCATTAACCGTATCTCTGCATGGGTAACAGGATTCAGAAGTTTCCAGAAAGCGCTGCTGAATGCACTTTGTACACCAAGTGCACTCTTAAAAGAACTTCAGGATACCAATCAGATGTCAAAGAAAATGGTGGTAATGGAAGAGTGCAAGACACTTCCGATCGGAGATATCTGGGAGGAGTACTGCAGAAGATGCAATGTTCCGGCAGAAGGCTGGTTTGAAGAAATCGAAAAATATGAGACAGAAGTGCTCGTAAAAAGAGCATAAAAATACAGGGGAGTGTGACTCGGGCAGAGTTACCACTCCCCTGTTAAATTATTCAGATTCTTTTAGTTCTGGATGTAATTTTGCAAAAATGGCATCCTCATTGTAATCAGGTGCAGATTGAACTGCAGCTCTAATAAGTATTCTGGGGTATTACGGCTTAAGGATTCAAAATATTCTGGTGGAAGATTCTGTAATTCTTTGAAATCAGAAGAACTGCGTAATTTATTGATCAAAAACAGAAGAGACAGTTCATCTTTCTTTTCGATGAGATCCAGATTGCTGTAATTAGTCAGCGGAACAACCAGATATTCAAACGATGGAATATAGGTTCCAAGTATATCGCTTAAATAGACGCGGTCTTTTAAATTGAGAGATGCGGACCAGGAATCAGTGCCTTCGTAATACACAACCGGCAAAATAGGTGGATATTTGAACTCTTTTGTTTTGGTAATTCCGGGATGCAGTTTTTCCTGTTCATTTGCATAATCCGTTAATACCATAACGATATAACGTAAAAGGCGGAAAGACATATCATAATCGATTTTAGATTGATGTTCTATAATTGCGATTAAAAATAGTGATTGGTCTTTCAAGTGGATCTTCTTGACAGAATCAGAATCACGGCCTTCCTGCCACATAGGAAGAAATCGTTCGGAGATATCCTCGATATCCTCTGGCTGGACTTCCTTTAGCAAATCAATATCCACATATCCTCTGAGAAATTCAGCACAGAGGATGGGATCAGAAAAGATTAGTTTTGCACCATTATCACGTGATTTTGAGTTTTTTACTGCGGAATCCGGGGTTTGTGTGTGTTCCATAACATTCTCCTTTCAGATAAGAATATATGGAAAACTCAGACAACAAACGAAAGGTACCGCTTGATTTGATTATAACAGCAGGGTATAGAAAGTGCAATGAGTTGACGCATATATTCTAGGGTAATAAAGTTTTCATCAAAAGGAATCTTCAGCCGAAAGCAGCATCATATCGTTAAAACGGGTATCGCCCCGGTAGCCGTCCGGGCGCAGTGAGCTGTCATTGAGCTCCAGAATGACATGATATTCCATTGCAGCTTCTACCAGTGCAAGGTAGTCTACCGGGAATTTTACATCATCACAATGTCCGATGATTCGTACATATGGGTTTTTCATTGCTTCTATATAAGAACGTGTATTTTCTTCCTTTGATCCGGGGCGCTTAGCAGGGCGGTGCAGGCTGGCGATCACATAATCCAGGTGTTTTAAAATTTCATCCTCCAGATCCAGTTTTCCGTGATTGTCTAAAATACTGACCTCGGCACCGTACAGCATGCGGATTCCCATCCGGTTTTTAGGTGCATAAGTAAGATTTCGGAAATATGCAGATTTTCCGCCGCCAAGTGTGGCAGGACCATGGTCCGAAATTCCGAGCATATTTAAATGCTGTGTACGTGCAGTTTTGACCATATCAGTGATCGTGGCAGCTGAACCATGTCCGCTGGCGATTGTATGAGTATGGATATCAAATTCAAAATGTGACATGAAAAGTCCCACCTTTCCAGATTTCTGTTTCCAGTATGATGGATTTCTGCAGTTTTGTCAATGCGCTGAGGTGTGGTTTTTTAATAAAAACAACAAAAACCACACAAAATAAATTCTGATTTATTTTGATTTAAAGGGTAAAGACGGGAAATGATATTGTAGTTTTGTTGACTTCTGCTGTTGTGTAAAGTATAATGACGTTAACTGGATAGAGAGAGGGTTTCTTTAGAAAGTTAATACGAATATGAGAAAGGAGCAACAAGGCAGATGGGATTGTATAATTATGACAGCACTGAGATTCCAAAGTCAGACAGAATTCCGAAGCTGGTAGAAAATCTGTATGCAAAGATGCCTGAGATTGAGTCTGCAAGAGCAATTTTGATCACGGAATCTTACAGACAAACAGAGAATGAGCCGATGGTGATCCGCAGAGCAAAAGCATTTGCACACATTCTTGAGAATATTCCGATCGTCATCCGTGACCTGGAACTGATTGTGGGAAGCACAACAATCGCACCGAGAGGATGTCAGACCTATCCGGAATTTTCTTATGAATGGCTGGAAGCAGAGTTTGATACTGTGGAGAAAAGAAGTGCGGATCCGTTCTATATTTCAGAAAAGACAAAGCAGGAGTTAAAAGAAGCGAATGCTTACTGGAAAGGAAAAACGACCAGCGAACTTGCCACTTCTTACATGGAACCGGAGACACTGCTGGCAATGGAACACAATATCTTCACCCCTGGAAATTATTTCTACAATGGTGTGGGACATGTGACCGTAAAATACGGCGAGGTGCTTGCAATCGGATTTTCCGGAATCAAGGCAAAAGCACAGGCAGAGCTTGATAAGCTGTGTCTGGCAGATGGAGATTATCAAAAGAAGTCCCGTTTTCTGGAGGCAGTGATGATCAGCTGTGATGCAGCCATCGAATATGCCAGAAGATATGCAAGACTGGCTTTGAAAGAAGCAGAAGAATGCACAGATCCTGTCCGGAAAAGAGAATTGCTTCAGATTGCTCAGAATTGTGCAAATGTTCCGGAAAAAGGTGCCACAGGATTTTACGAAGCCTGCCAGTCTTTCTGGTTTGTGCAGCAGCTTCTGCAGATTGAGTCCAGCGGACATTCGATCTCACCGGGAAGATTTGACCAGTACATGTATCCTTATTATCAGAAGGACATGGAGAGCGGCAAGATCACAAGAGAGTTTGCGCAGGAACTGATGGATTGTATCTGGGTAAAACTCAATGATCTGAACAAGTGCAGAGATGCAGCGTCAGCGGAAGGGTTTGCAGGTTACAGTCTGTTTCAGAACTTGATTGCCGGAGGACAGAATGAAGAAGGAATTGATGTGACGAATGACCTTTCCTTTATGAGCATTCAGGCATCCATGCATGTATTTCTTCCGCAGCCGTCACTTTCTGTGCGGGTATGGAACGGAACACCACACGAATTCCTGATCAGGGCAGCAGAGTTGACAAGAACCGGAATCGGACTTCCGGCATATTACAATGACGAAGTGATCATACCGTCTCTGATGAGCAGAGGACTGACTCTGCAGGATGCAAGAGATTATAACATCATTGGATGTGTGGAACCACAGAAGTCCGGTAAGACAGAAGGATGGCATGATGCGGCGTTTTTCAATATGTGCCGTCCGCTGGAGCTGGTATTTTCGAATGGAATAGACAAAGGTGTCCGCATCGGTCCGGCAACAGGTAATGTGGAGGACATGACGACATTTGAACAGTTCTATGATGCATATAAAAAGCAGATGGATTATGCGATCCAGCTTTTGGTCAATGCTGATAATGCCATCGATATGGCGCATGCAGAACGATGTCCGCTTCCGTTTTTATCGTCCATGGTGGATGACTGCATGAAAGTCGGAAAGACAGTACAGGAAGGTGGAGCTGTCTACAACTTTACCGGTCCGCAGGGATTTGGGGTTGCCAATATGGCAGATTCCCTCTATTCGGTAAAAACGCTTGTCTATGATGAGAAGAAGATCACGATGGGAGAACTCAAAGAAGCGCTTGCAACAAATTACGGGAAGGGAATTGGAGCGGAAGATGTGGCCGCCATGACGGCTAAGATCGCGAATGAGCTTAAAGAAGCCGGAAAGACGATCGGTGAAAAAGAGGTCGCTGCAATTTTAAATACTGTAGTTGCGGCATCCGAAGCACCGGAAGTAAAGGCAAACGGGGAAAGAATCCTGAAGCTGATCGAAGAAGTGCCGAAATTCGGAAATGATATTCCGGAAGTAGATGCATTTGCAAGAGATGTTGCCTACACCTATACAGAACCTCTTCAGAATTACAAAAATCCGAGAGGCGGTTCCTTCCAGGCGGGGCTTTATCCGGTATCCGCCAATGTACCGCTCGGTGCACAGACGGGAGCGACTCCGGATGGACGTCTGGCATATCAGCCGGTGGCCGATGGTGTGTCTCCGTCTGCAGGAAAAGATGTCAATGGTCCGACAGCGGCTGCGAACTCTGTTTCCAGACTGGATCATTACATTGCGTCAAACGGTACCTTATTTAATCAGAAATTCCATCCTTCTGCGCTCAGCGGAAGAAATGGACTGGAGAACTTTGTAGGGCTGATCCGTTCTTACTTTGATCAGAAGGGAAGCCATATGCAGTTTAATGTTGTCAGCAGAGAGACACTTCTGGATGCGCAGAAACATCCGGAACAGTACAAGCACCTGGTCGTACGTGTGGCGGGCTACAGCGCATTGTTCACAACACTGTCCAAGTCACTGCAGGATGACATCATCCGCAGAACAGAGCAGGGATTTTAGGATACAGGCAGAAAGGTGTGCGACATGGAAGATTACTTAAAAACAAAAGGACGGATTTTTGATATCCAGAGATATTCGATCCATGATGGTAACGGAATCCGTACGATCGTCTTTTTAAAAGGCTGTGTGCTTCACTGCAGATGGTGCTGTAATCCGGAATCTCAGTCATATGAAATCGAGACTATGATGGTACAGGGAGAGCCGAAGATCATCGGAGAGGATACCACAGTCGGCGAAGTGATGAAGACGGTGGAAAAGGACAGAACGTACTACAGAAGAACCGGCGGGGGGCTGACTCTGTCCGGAGGAGAGAGCCTTTGTCAGCCGGAATTTGCAAGAGATATGCTGCGGGCTGCTCATGAGGCCGGGATCACGACAGCGATGGAAAGTATGGGATGTGCAGATTACAGTGTGATCGAGGAGATTCTTCCATATCTGGATCAGTATCTGCTGGATATCAAGCATATGAATTCGAAAAAGCATGAAGAATTTACAGGACGCGGCAATGAACTGATGCTGGAAAATGCAAAAAAAATTGCCGCTTCCGGGATGACAGAGCTCAGTATCCGGATTCCGGTTATTCCGGGATTCAATGATACACCGGAAGAAATCAGGGATATTGCAGTATTTACGAGAGAGCTTGGTCATGTAAAACGACTGCACCTGCTCCCTTATCACAGGTTGGGACAGGACAAATATGACGGTCTGAACAGACCTTATCTTATGGGTGAGGTTAAGCCGCCGGCTAATGAGAAAATGCAGATGCTCCTAAAAGTGGCAGAAGAGTTTTCAGGGGTTGAGTGTCAGATCGGAGGATAAACAGAAAAACAACAAAAACAACACCTTAAAAAGTTGACTGTTGTGGGTTTATGTGGTAATATAAGACGAGAACCAACAAGAATCAAAAGGTTTGTTTTAAGAATCCAAGGAGGAAAAAAGGATGCAAAACGAATACGAAATCAAAAAAGAGATGTGTGAAATTGGGAAAAGAGTTTATAATCGTGGGATGGTTGCTGCAAACGACGGAAACTTCTCCGTAAGAATCAGCGAGAACGAAGTATTATGTACACCAACAGGGGTCAGCAAAGGTTTTATGACACCTGATTATATTTGTAAAGTAGACCTGGACGGAAACGTACTTCAGGCAAACAAAGGATTCAGACCTTCTTCTGAAATTAAAATGCACTTACGTGTATACAAAGAGAGACCGGACGTAAAATCAGTAGTACATGCGCATCCGCTGTATGCTACAACATTTGCAATCGCTGGTATTCCTCTGACACAGCCAATCATGCCGGAAGCAGTTATCGCTCTTGGATGTGTTCCGATCGCAAAATACGGTACACCTTCTACAGTAGAGATTCCGGATGCAGTATCTGAGCACCTGCAGTATTTCGATGCAGTTCTGCTTGAGAACCACGGAGCACTGACATACTCTGATTCTTTACTGAACGCTTACCACAAGATGGAATCTGTAGAGTTCTACGCTCGTCTGTTATGGCAGACAATGCAGATCGGCGGACCACAGGAGCTGAATAAAGAGCAGGTTGAAAAACTTTATGAAATCAGAAGACAGATGGGACTGAGCGGAAAACATCCTGCAAACCTGTGTCCAAATGCAAAAGCAGGAAAACCAAGCTGTCACTCATGCGGTGGCGGATGTGGTGCTGCAAAAACAGCAGAGACACCGGACGCAGATCTGGTAGCATCTATCACAAAGAAAGTTATGGATCAGTTGGGACTGAACTAATTTAAGAAAGAGGACTGCTATGAACGAACAGGATATTTCCAAAGCTGTGGAGGCAGTGCTGGGACAGATGAATGGACAGCATGCGCATCATGCAGCAGGACATGTCTGTAAGTGCAAAAAGCATGTGATGACTCTGAAGCTGGCGAATGCTTTGATCGAAAAGGTCAAAGCATATGCAGAAGAGATGGGAGTCAACGTTGTGATTGCGGTATCTGATCAGGCAGGTCGCCCTGTTGCAGTCCAGTGTATGGATGATGCGTACATAGCAAGCTTTGATATAGCACTTAACAAGACATTTACTTCAGCGAGCCTCAAGATGTCAACGGAAGAACTTAGTCATTTAAGCCAGCCAGGACAGTCGTTATACGGGATCCAGTTTACCAACCAGGGTAAGATCGTGATCTTCGGAGGCGGAGAGCCGCTAAAAGCAGATGGCAAAATAATCGGAGCTTTGGGTGTAAGCGGAGGCAGTGCAGAAGAAGATACTGCGATCGCTGCCTATGGCAAAGAGATTTTTGAGGAGGTATTGGCGTGTCTGTAAATGAAAAGATGGTACAGGACATCGTACAGGAAGTGGTAGCGAAGATGCAGATCTCTTCCGATGTGGCTGGCAAAAAAGGCGTGTTTTCAGATATGAATGAAGCAATCGAAGCATCCAAGAAAACACAGAAGATTGTTGCCAGAATGTCCATGGACCAGAGAGAGGCGATCATTTCCAACATCAGACAGAAAATCAGAGAAAATGCTGAGATCCTTGCCCGCATGGGAGTTGAGGAGACTGGCATGGGAAATGTCGGACATAAAATTTTGAAACACCAGCTGGTTGCAGAAAAGACTCCGGGAACGGAAGATATTACAACAACCGCCTGGTCAGGGGACAGAGGTCTTACTTTGATCGAGATGGGACCGTTCGGTGTGATCGGAGCGATCACTCCATGTACGAACCCAAGTGAAACTGTTCTCTGTAATACGATCGGTATGCTGGCAGGAGGAAATACAGTTGTATTTAATCCGCATCCGGCAGCAATCAAAACATCTATTTATGCAGTGAATCTGATCAATGAGGCTTCTGTTGAAGTTGGGGGACCGGATAACATTGCGGTAACAGTAGAACATCCAACGATGGAAACAAGCGACATTATGATGAAGCACAAAGACATTCATCTGATCGCAGCAACCGGAGGACCGGGGGTTGTGACAGCGGTTCTTTCTTCCGGTAAGAGAGGAATCGGTGCAGGAGCCGGAAATCCGCCGGCGCTGGTAGATGAGACAGCAGACATCAGAAAAGCAGCAGAAGACATCGTAAACGGATGTACATTTGATAACAACCTTCCATGTATCGCAGAGAAAGAGATCGTTGCAGTGGATTCCATCGCAGATGAACTTCTTCATTACATGGTAAATGAACAGGGATGTTACATGATTTCCAAAGAAGAGCAGGATGCTCTGATGGATAACATTACAAAATATGCAAAAGCAATCGATACAGCAATTCTTGTGAAAAACGGACCATCTTATGCAGCCCTTGGATTCGGCGGAGAAGGATATTGTACGTTTACGATCGCAAGCAGAACTGGCGAAGGACTCACAAGCGCAAGCACATTCACAAAGAGAAGACGTTGCGTAATGACAGACAGCCTGTGCATTCGTTAATGGAATGCAGACAGTTTCGTCAGGAAGTATAAATAGGAGGAAACAAACATGGAAATGAATTCAGCAAGTGTTGAAGCAGTTGTAAAACAGGTTCTGGAAAGCATGCTGGAAGGCAAATCAGCAGTAAAAGCACCTGCAGCTGCAAAAGCAAACACAGAAAGCAATGGAATTCCAAAGACAGCACATGTAGCAATGCTGACAGCTCTGGAAAATTATGAAGTAAAAGAATTCCCGATGCCGGAAGTTGGAGACGGAGATATTCTTGTAAAAGTAGAAGGATGCGGTATCTGTGGAACAGATGCTCATGAGTTTAAAAAAGATCCATTTAGCCTGATCCCGGTAGCTCTTGGTCACGAGGGAACCGGTGAGATTGTAAAAATGGGTAAAAATGTAAAAGTAGACAGTGCAGGAAAACCATTAAAGGTTGGAGACAAAGTTGTTACTTGTATGATCTTCAAAGACAATCCGGACATCACAATGTTCG
>PPYF01017072.1_pt1 | contig 53065 bp, 56 predicted proteins | sample 1559871 | NCBI WGS metagenome assembly PPYF01 (sample SAMN08240021, study PRJNA423297) | Human gut metagenome, whole genome shotgun sequencing project.
GAGTAGAAGGATAGATGCAGGAGGCACATATGTTAAAAATAGGTTTAACAGGTGGAATTGCATCTGGCAAGAGTACAGTACTAGACTTTTTTAAAAAGAAGAATGTACCTTATATTGATGCCGATGTAGTAGCACGTGAAGTGGTTGATCTTGGTACGCCTGGACTCGCTGCTATTCGTGAATTATTTGGTGATACAGTGATTCTCGATGATGGTAGATTAAATCGTGAAGCACTTGGTAGTATCGTCTTTCACAATGAAGAAAAACGCCTACAGTTAAATAGCTGCTTACATGGTTTCATTCGTCAGCGTATTGATGAACTGAGTGCTATGTACGAAGAGGAAGAGGCACCAACCGTAATTTATGATATTCCTCTTCTCATTGAGGGGAAGTGGTATGAGCGACTCGATAAGGTTTGGCTTGTCTATGTATCGCCAGAGGTGCAGGTTCGCCGGTTAATGGAGCGCAATGGATACTCGAAAAAGGACGCATTAGCGCGTATTCAAAGTCAAATGTTATTAGATGATAAACGCGCCTTTGCAGATGTCATCATTAATAATGATGGTATACCTGATGAATTATATATTCAGTTAGAAAAATTGTGGCATGAGAAACTACTACCGTTGTATAATAAATAATTATCAATATATATATAAGATTGAATCGATTCAAAATATATACGGTTAGGATTAAGGGGAGGATGTATGAAACGAAATACAGCAACGGCATTGGCTGTTGTCGTGTTGGGCTGGTTTTATTTTAACCATATGCAAGATCCTGTAGCACGCTATACGGCATACCCCTTTGATTATAGAGATGTAGTTGTATCGGCTGCGGAAAAAGAAGAGGTGTCACCATCGTTGGTGGCTAGTGTTATTTTAGCTGAAAGTAAATACAAGAATACGGCGGAATCTGAGACGGGGGCGCTTGGACTGATGCAGCTCATGCCGGATACGGCCCGTTGGGTAGCACAACAAATGGGGCATGGTAACTACACGGATCGTCAGCTAAAAGAGCCAGAAACAAATATTCAGCTAGGTACGTGGTATTTAGGGTATTTATTAAAAGAATTTAACGGTGATGAAGTGCAAGCGTTAGCTGCTTATAATGCAGGTCGTGGACATGTAGAATCATGGATTAAGGAAAAAAATTGGAATGGCATGGTTGATACGATTCCATTTCCAGAAACGCGTATGTATGTTAAAACCGTTTTAACCTATCAAGAAAGGTATGAGTCATTATATGGAGAACATCATTGAAACCTGTAAGTCTTTAGACTATTCTTGGTTGCCACCGGAGATTGGTAATTTTAAACTCAAGGTGACAGGGCCCGATGAAATTGTGAAAGCGCAAGAAACATTAGCTGCAGGTGAAGCTGTGTTGACTTTACCTTTATTTCACTATGAAAATGATTTAGGTTGGAAGTGGTGTGCTCTCTACGATAAAGAGGTAGAGGATTATACAGTGCACGTAGTGATGCCTTTGTTCACATTTGTAGATATATCCTTTGTGCGCCAAGAGTTCGAACCGTATTGGCAGGGCCTACAAGAACGTTGTGTTCAGGGGCTTTCAAAATTACTAATCAACAGTGCAGAAAATTTTACCTATACCTATATGCGCAAGGGGCTACAAAATTGGGATTATGAATCTGTTATGCCCGCCGAGTTAGAAGGATTTGTACGAGATATAACACCTAAAAATGCGGTGCGCATGATTAATGGTTCCTATATCATAGGTGAATATCGAAAGATGGATGAATGTACAGGATTACTGTTGTACTATAATGAATATCGCGATGAATTCTTTGCAGAATTACGGTATCAAAATTATCCAGAAATTGATCATCATCTTGATGCTAAGTCATTAGATGATTTGGAACATGTACTATCTGAACATTTAAAAAATATACTATGTGAACTAAATTCACGCGGTTAAATTGTACATTTTAGCGGAATTATGCTATACTATATATGACTTTTATATAAACTTTTTTAAGAGTGGGCTATTTTTTGCTCACTCTTTCGTTTATGATTGGGTGAAATTAGTCATATAATTGTATCAAATTGTATGATGAAAACAGCGTATATAATCGATATGTAGTATGTTATAAGGAGGCGATGGCTATGAAAAGAGAGGCCGTAGAGGAATTTGTATCCTCTGTAGTAGAAGGCGTTATAGCTGGCACGAATCTGGAATTAGTCGATGTCGACTATGTTCGAGAACGGGATTGGTATTTGCGCGTGTACCTTGATAAACCAGGTGGTGTCGATTTGGATGACTGTCAAATGGTCAGTGAAAAATTGAGCGCAGCTCTCGATGAGAAAGACCCTATTGCAGAAAATTATTTGCTTGAGGTGTCTTCTCCTGGTCTTGATCGAGTTCTAAAAAAGGATAAAGATTTCATTCGCTATAATGGCCGTGATGTAGATATCCAATTGTTTAAACCTATTAATGGCAGTAAACAATATACGGGTGTACTACAAGGCTTTACAGATACAACGATAGAATTTTCAATCAATGGTGAAAGCGTAACATTTGAACGTTCTGCCATTGCACAAATTCGATTACATCTTGATTTTTAATATATGGAGGCATACGAGTGAGTCAAGAATTAATTCAAGCAGTTATGGTGCTGACAAAACAAAAAGGTTTTGCACCTGAGGTTATTTTTGAATCCCTAGAAGCTGCATTATTACAAGCATATCGTAAGGAACCACATTCTAATCCAGATGCGTATGTGGAATTGAATCGTGAAACTGGTGCTTATAAGGTAATGGCGAAGAAACAAGTTGTAGAAACTGTAGAATTCCCAGAAACAGAAATTAGCCTATTAGATGCTCGTAAAATCGATAAACGCTATGAAATTGGCGATATTGTTGAAGCAGATGTAACACCTGCTAACTTTGGTCGCAGTGCAGCTCATACAGCTAAACAAATGTTGATTCAACGTTTGAAAGAAGCTGAACGCAGTGTCGTATACGAAGAATATTATAGCCGTGAAGGTGATATCATTACGGGTGTTATTACACGCGTTGAAGGTAAAAACGTATATATCAATCTTGGTAAAACAGAAGCTATCTTACCTCCAACTGAGCAAATCGGTACAGAAACATATCATGAAGGGGACCGTATTAAATGCTATATCGTAGAGGTTAAGAAAACTACGAAGGGACCTCAAATCATGATTTCCCGTACTCATCCAGGCCTATTAAAACGCTTGTTTGAATTAGAAGTGCCAGAAATCTATGAAGGCGTAGTAGATATTGCGAACTCTTTAAGTCCTGCAAAGGTAATCTCTGTAGATGTTAGCGAAGAAGAAAAATCTTCTTATGTTGTAGTACCTGATTACCAATTATCCTTGGCTATCGGTAAAGCTGGTCAAAATGCTCGCTTAGCAGCTAAATTGACAAACTGGAAAATCGACATTAAGAGTGAAACACAAGCTGCAGAAAATCCTTTTACAGGTTTTACAAGTACTGAAGCAGCGGAAAGCGAAGACTAATGAAAACCAAATCTCAACCTATGCGCACCTGTGTAGGCTGTGGTGAACCAAAGAGTAAGCGCGAGTTAATGCGTGTTGCTCTAAGCCCAGAAGGGACAATCAGTATTGACAGAACTGGTAAAGCCCCTGGTCGTGGTGCTTATATCTGTGCATCCATGGACTGTTTTGAGGCTGCGTATAAGGGTAAAAAACTAGAACGCTCTTTGAAGCATGCTGTATCAAAAGAGGTATATGAAGCATTGAAGCACGATTTGGAAGGTCATGAATAATTTCAGCATATGAATGAAGATAAAGTTTTAAATCTCTTAGGCTTGGCACAACGGGCCGGAAAATTGAGTTCCGGAGATTTCATCGTAGAGAAAGCGATGAAAAAGAAAACCCCTAAGCTTGTTCTATTAGCAGGTGATTGTGCGGCCAATAATGAAAAGAAATACATACAATTAGCAGAATTACATCATATCCCATTGCGTAAAGTCGGCAGTAAAGAAACATTAGGTACGGCTATAGGCAAAGAAGTACGTGTAGTAGTAGCCGTAGAGGATGATGGATTTGTAAAAGCATTACTAAAAGAGATTGATCAGAAAGAAGGGGGTATGTAGATGTCCAAAAAGCGCGTACATGAAATCGCTAAGGAATTTGGCGTTGAAAGTAAACAGGTTATTTCTATTTTGCAACAACATAATTTTAATGTTACAAAAGCCGTTAATACAGTAGATGATGCAGGTTATACTGTGGTGAAAAACCAATTAGGTGGCAAATCTAATGGGGCTGATACAAAGGCAGCAGCTGCTCCTGCTAATCCAAGCAAACATGAAAAAGCTGCAACACCTAATAAAGCTGTAAAAACAGATAAACCAGCAAAAGAACAGAGCCATAAAAAAGAGGCTAAACATGATGATAAGAAACATGACGATAAGAAATCTAATGTTCGTCATGTACAAATTAATGAGCCTACTAAAAAACAAAATAATGGCCAAAAACAAGATGGTCGTAACCATCAAAAACAAAATCGTCCAAATGGTAATCAACAAGGCCAAAAGAATGATGGTCAACAAGGTCAAAAAAATGACAACCGTCACAATGGTAATGCAGATAACCGCAACCGCAATGGCCGTGTAGATAATCGCAACAATAATGGCGGTAACCAACAAAATGGCAATGATCGCCGTAATAAGAAAAATAAAAAAGGTAACAATCGCCCACAATCCTTATTGTCCACTTCCATGCAAAAGAAGAAAAATAAGGTAAAACATCGTAACGAGCAATACTTGCAACATAAAGCGGAAGAAGAACGTAAAGCACAAGAAGCAATCGCTACGGAAATCGAATTAAGCGGTCCTTTAACAGTAAAAGAATTGGCTGAAAAAATGGGCCGTGAAGTATCTGAAATCATCAAAAAATTGATGCTTTTAGGTGTTATGGCTAGCATTAACCAAGAGGTAGATGTTGATACAGCTACCATCGTAGCAGAAGATTTTGGTGTAACCGTAATAGAAGTAGAACCAGAAGAAGATCCTACAGATATCATCGAAATTGAAGATGCACCAGAAACATTGAAACCTCGTCCTCCTGTTGTAACAATCATGGGTCACGTTGACCATGGTAAAACATCCTTGTTGGACGTAATTCGTCAAACCAATGTAACCGCTGGCGAAGCCGGCGGTATTACACAACATATCGGTGCGTACCAAGTTCGTTATAATGACAATAAGATTACATTCCTTGATACACCAGGCCATGAAGCTTTCACAGCGATGCGTTTACGCGGTGCAAAATCTACAGATATCGCAGTTCTCGTAGTAGCTGCTGATGACGGTGTAATGCCTCAAACAATTGAAGCTATTAACCATGCTAAATCTGCAGATGTGCCTATTATCGTAGCTATCAACAAAATGGATAAACCAGGCGCTAACCCAGATCATGTTAAACAACAATTATCTGAACATGGTTTATTGCCAGAAGAGTGGGGCGGCGATGTTATCATGGTTCCTGTATCTGCTAAACAAAAACAAGGTATCGATGATTTGCTCGAAAATATCTTGCTCGTAGCAGAGGTTATGGAATTAAAAGCGAACCCTAACCGTAAAGCATATGGCGTAGTTATCGAAGCTCAACTTGATAAGGGCCGTGGTGCTGTATGTACAGTGCTCGTTCAAAAAGGTTCTCTTCGCGTAGGAGATACAGTTCTTGCTGGTACTGCATATGGTAAAGTCCGTGCCATGACAAATGAACGTGGAGAAAAGGTTAAGGTTGCGCGTCCATCTATGCCAGTCGAAATCTTGGGCTTCTCCGAAGTTCCACAAGCTGGTGAAATCATTCATGGTATGGATGATAATGAAGCACGTACAATCGCTGAAAAACGTATTGCTAAACAACGTGTACAAGAATTACAAGCTACTCACAAGGTTACATTGGATGATATCTTCAACCAAATTCAACAAGGTGAGTTAAAAGACCTTAATATCATCATCAAAGCGGACGTTCAAGGTTCCGTAGAAGCATTGCGTCAATCCTTGGAAGGTATTAAAAACCCTGAAGTTCGTATCGTTATCGTTCATGCTGCCGTAGGTGCTATTAACGAATCTGATATCATGTTGGCATCTGCATCTAATGCAATCGTAATGGGCTTTAATGTACGTCCAGATGCAAATGTTCGCCGTGCTGCGGAACAAGAAAAGGTAGATTTACGTACATATCGTGTCATCTATGATGCTATTAATGACGTTGAGTCTGCTATGCGCGGTATGTTAGCACCTCAATTTAAAGAGGTTGTCGTTGGTCGTGCAGAGGTGCGTCAAGTTATCTCCACACCTAAGGCCATCGTTGCTGGTTCCTATGTAACGGAAGGTCGTATTACGAACGATTCCGAAGTACGTTTGATCCGTGATGGTATTGTCGTATTTGAAGGTAAGGTTGATTCCTTACGTCGTTTCAAAGACGAAGTGAAAGAAGTTAAAACATCCTTCGAATGCGGTATCTCCTTGGAAGGTTACCGCGACATCAAGGAAGGCGACGTAATCGAAGCGTACTTGATGGAAGAAGTTGCACCTCAAATTTAGGAGGTTACTATGAGTGATGTTCGTGTAAGAAAATTACAAGAATTCATCAAACAAGAAGTAAGTCAAATGTTGATGCGTGGGTTGAAAGACCCTCGCATCGGCTTTACTACAGTTACCGATGTCCACGTGACAGGTGATTTGCGTGAAGCTACGATTTATGTTTCCTTGTTTGGTTCTGATAAAGAGAAAGAAGATACTCTTATCGCTTTAAAACATGCATCTGGCCATGTGCGTACCGAGCTTGGCAAGGTATTAAAATTGCGCCATATTCCAACGATTACCTTTGATAAGGATTCATCTTTGGATTACAGCATGCATATTGAATCCCTTTTGAATGAAATCAAAAAGGATGAAGAAACAAATTAACACAAAGGATACAGAACATGAGTAAGATCACAATTAATCAATTACACATGGCTCTGTGTGAAGCTAATTCTATAATGCTCACTGTCCACGTACGACCAGATGGCGATGCTATTGGTTCTATGGTTGCCTTTTATGAGGCTCTCGTAGCGCAAGGCAAGACTGTGTATATGGTTGTGGATGATGTAATACCTGAAAAATATTCCTTTTTATCGTATATCGATCAAATTAAGGATGTTGCCTATTTTGAAACGCATCCTGTACAGGTTGATATGCTAATGGTATTAGATGCTAGCACGTATGAACGGATTGGCCGCGTAGGTGCACTCTTTAGTGCACCTATTTTTAATATAGATCATCATATTTCTAATTCAGAATTTGCAGATCATCTATATTTAAAACCTGATTTTGCGGCTACTGGTGAAATTATTTCGGACTTGTGCGAACAATGGAATTGGCCTATTACAGAGTCTATGGGCAATGCTCTTTATATGGCGATTGCCACCGACTGTGGATTCTTTAAATTTAGCAATACTACAGCTAATACACTTAAAATGGCTAGCCGTTGTGTCGCTGCTGGGGCTCGCCCTAATGTTATTTCCGAAACGATTGAGTCCGTAAGTGCAGCACGTCTTGAATTAACGAAACAGGTAATGCAAACTATTGCTTTTTATAAGGATAATCGCGTTGCTACTATCGAGCTATCTCCAGAGGTTATGTCTATATTAGGCGATGATACAGATGGATTTGTCGACATTATTCGTAATGTAGATACTGTTGATGTGGCCATTTTATTGAAAGGTGAAAGCCCAAATCGCACGCGTATCAGCCTTCGATCTAAGGGGACAGATGTGAATGCTATTGCTAATCATTTTGGCGGTGGTGGTCATATACGTGCTGCTGGTTGTACCATAGAAGGTTCTATCGATGAGGCTAAGTCTCGTCTATTGGAGGTTATCAAATAATGGATGGAGTGCTGCCATTTTTAAAACCTCCTGGCATTACCAGTCATGATGCTGTAGGTATATGTCGTCGCATTTTAAAAGAAAAACGCATTGGTCATAGTGGCACATTGGACCCTATGGCCTATGGTGTACTGCCTATCTTTTTGGGGAAGGCCACACGTCTCATTGAATATACAGATGGGTTTGATAAGACCTATGTAGCAGAATGTAAATTTGGTACCTTTACTGACACTGAAGATAGTACGGGACAGCCGGTATTACCTGACGATGATATGAATCTCACTAGTGGCGTTACATTACTGGCGGATCACTCTGCAATTAATGAACGATTGATACCGCCAACGTGGGATGAATTATCATCAGTGCTATCTAGATTTGTTGGCACACAAGAGCAACGCCCATCCAAGTACTCGGCTATAAAAATTAATGGTATACGGGCTTATGAATATGCACGTAAGGGAATACCTGTAGAGTTACCAATGCGAACCATTACGATTTCTAATATTGAATTGGTAGCCTATGGTTTTCCTTATTTTACAATTCGTGTCACCTGTTCTGGTGGTACCTATATTCGTTCGTTGTTACGTGATATATGTATTCAATTAGGCATTCCTGGGACCATGACTTCCTTGACAAGAACTTGTGTGGGGCCTTTTGATATTCAATCTGCTTATATAGCGGAGGAATTAACGATTCACGGTGAAAAATTGTTGTTGCCTACGGATATTGCGGTATCTCATCTTTCAAAAGTGGACGTAGATAGTGTACAATTAAAGATGATGGTACAAGGTAAGGAATTACCAATCGTTGAGGCCTTTTCTCACACGATTCCATCTGAAAAGTATAGAGCCTATGGACCTCATGGGTTTGTAGGTATTCTAAAACGAACGAAACATTCACTTAAAGTGGATAAAAATATTTTTATTGAAGGATAAGTATGAAACATTTACACTCGTTTGATGAATTACGTCAAATTAATCGTAAAATCGTATACGCATTAGGCACATTTGATGGTGTACACCGTGGTCATCAACGGGTCATTGGTAATGCAATAGCAGAGGCTAAGGCGCATGATGCCGTTACGGTACTCGTCACATTTAGTGCGCATCCTATGACCATATTGCGACCTGGGGATGTTCCTAAACGGGTATTATCTGCCGATATTATGGATGAAATTTTAGAATCTCTAAAGGTAGATTATATCTTACGATTGCCTATGAATTTGGACATATTCAATATGTCACCTGATGAATTTTTAGACGCTCTTTGTGGTGATATAGATGTTGTAGGTATCGCAATTGGTACTAACTTTACATTTGGTGCCAAAGGGGCTGGCAATCCTCAGTTAATGCGGGAACGTTTGTCTGCAAAAGGGATTCATATCATTGTTGAACCTTTGCTATCTACAGAGGAAGGTCCTATTTGTAGCACGAATATACGTAAGGCTATAGAAGAAGGGCATATGGAACAAGCGGCGGCTTGGCTCGGACGTCCATACCAGTTTAGAGGTATCGTCATAAAAGGCGATCAACGAGGCCGTACATTAGGATTTCCAACAATTAACTTTTTATTGCCCAATGAGATGGCAATCCCACCTGATGGGGTATATGCTAATCGGGTTTGTATAGATGGCATTTGGTATGATGGTGTTGGAAATATAGGGGATAATCCAACTTTCAAAAACCAATATCATCGATGTGAAGTACATGTATTTGATTTTGACCAAGACGTATATGGTAAGGAAGTAACTGTTCAATTTATATCATATATACGCGGTGAGGTTAAATTTAATAATTTGCAAGAATTGATCGACCAAATGAAGGTCGATGAGGAAACAGCAATTCAGATTTTACGTAATAACCCATAAGGGGGAGCTATGGATATTAAAGACGCACGCAAACAAATAGATACTATTGATGCACAGTTAGTAAACTTATTTGAACAACGTTTATCTATCATTAAATCAATTGGTAAATATAAGGATGAACATCATTTACCACTGATTGATGAAGAACGGGATCATGAGATCATTTCTAGTCTTAAAACTGAATGTGACGATTCACGTATGTTGACATATATTGAATCCTATATGAAGGATGTTATTTCGATTAGCAATGAGTTCTTAAAAGAACACATGCATAAGCATATTTTCCTAATTGGTATGCCTGGTGCCGGTAAAACTACGGTCGGTAAAATGTTAGCTAAAGAATTAGGACGAGATTTCTATGATTTGGATCAAACGATTCAAGATAAAGTGGGGAAAACCGTACAAAATATCTTTATCTATGATGGAAAAGATGCATTTAGTAAGTATGAATATGAAACCATTAAAGAATTGATTCATAATAAACCATCTGTTATTGCTACGGGTGGTGGCACAGTGACATCTGAAAAAATTGTAAATCTCATGAGAAATAATGGTTTAGTTGTCTTTGTTAATCGCGACGTCAACCATATTCTCGATGACTTGGATTTAGAAATTCGTCCACTTGTGAAAGAAAGTATTGAATATATTTTCAATGTTTACGAGGAACGTTATCCTTTATATGAAAGTGTAGCTCATATTAAGATTGGCAATGAAGGCAGCATTACTGACGCTGTTCAAGAAATTATCGAAGCATTACCTAATACGGAGAAATAATGGAAGTATTACGAGGATTTGTATACCGAATTATATATCAGAACACACAGAACACGTATTGTGTATTTCTTGTGAAAGATTATAATGAGGAATACATTACTTGTACTGGTCGCTTTGAAGCCCCAAAAGAAGGGGAAGATATTGAGATTAAAGGCCGTTATGTAGAACATCAAAAATATGGCATTCAGTTTGATGCATCTAGTATAGAAAAATTGAAACCCGATAATATGGGTGCTGCTAGAATGTATTTGATGAACTTAGGCATAAAGGGATTAGGCGAAAAATCTGTAGAGAAAATCTGTGATTATTTCGGCCTCCGGTTATTAGATGTACTACGTGAAGAACGGCCAGAAGAAATTAAAGATGTGCCAGGTTTACGCAAAGGCGTTAAAGAGGAATTATATAATACATTACTCGGTGAAGGTATATTATCCGATTTAAACCATTTCTTTGAGTCTCATCAAATTTCTTCTAAATGGTCTCGCACTGTGTACACATATTATGGTGCATCCTCTATAGATGTCATACAGGATAATCCTTATAATTTATTGCGTATCGCCCCAGATATGTTATTCAATACGGCTGATACATTAGCTATGAATTTAGGGCTTGATGCTGATGACGAGCGACGATTAGAGGCTGGTGTAAACTGGATTTTAGGGAATTTAGATAATCAAGGTCATACGTGTTTACCTGTCGATGAATTGATAGGGCGTACCTACGATTTATTGCAAGTAGATGCAGATTTAATAGCTAACCATATTGACTCATTAATTTCTCAAGCTATCATGTATAGTACTTATTATGATGATATACTCTATGTATATCCACCTGAAATGTATGTATCTGAAGTAGAAGGTGTACACTATACGCGTGATTTCTTAATTGAAGCTGATCCTATATCTCTAGATATTCCAGATTTTATTGAGCGATTTGAAGCAGATAATCATATTACCTTTGGCCCTGAACAGAAGGAAGCTATAGAATTATCATTTTTTGAAAAATTTTCGCTTATTACCGGTGGACCTGGCACTGGTAAAACTACGATTATTAAAGCCTTAGTTAAAGGTTTTCAATTAGGTGGATTAGGACGTATTATTCTTTGTGCCCCAACGGGACGTGCAGCAAAGCGTTTAACAGAGGCCACTGAGTTTGAAGCCACAACTATACATCGCTTGCTCATGCCTGTAGCTGGCAGTGATTCCTATGATTTTACTAAAAATGAAGATGATCCTCTTGATATAGATGTTATTATCATCGATGAAGCATCCATGCTCAATGTGCGATTGTTTTATTCTCTAATGTCAGCGATTCCTCGTGAGGCCCATGTTATTATTGTAGGCGATGTGGATCAGCTGCCTCCTATAGGTGCTGGATTCGTATTGAAAGATTTACTTGATAGTGATATGGTTCCGTATACGCGATTACAACATATTTATCGTCAAAGTTCTGGTAATAGTATCGTCGATAGTGCGTATGCTATTAACCGTGGTGAAATGCCAAATCTTGATACGACTAGTGATGAATTCACTTTCATTTCCGTTAACTCTCTTGGCGATATGATGAAAGCCATCGTTGATGTGTATAAACGGGAAAAAGAATTTGTCGATGATGAACTTGATATTCAAATCATTTCGCCTATGCGTAGAGGTAAGGCTGGCAGTACAAGTATATCTCAATATGTGCAGCAATCCGTAAATCCTCCAGAGAGTTATAAAGGGGAAGTGCGTGTTAATGGAATTACATTCCGCGTTGGTGATAAGGTAATTCAAGTTCTTAACAATTATGAATTAGAAGTTTTTAATGGTGAAATCGGCGTTATTTATGCCATTACTAAATCTGATATCTGCATTCGCTTTATTCATAAAGAGGTTCGCCTATCTATTGATGAAGCACATGTAAGACAAGTGCCATCTAAATTACTGTCCTCGCTAGATTCTGCTTGGATTCTAGCTGACTATCGAGGTGGTATTAAATCCATGATATATGACGTTAAATTTAACGAAAAAAAGGAGCAGTCCAAAGGGGCTGCTCCTTTTTTAGCATCGTACAACTTGAGGATGCACGATTATAGGCCTCATTATGTGATTCCTATACCATCAAGTGCAGAAAAAAAGAAAGTTAGAGGATATAATCAGGTAGATCTATTTTTTTATGATTGGGTGTTCTCATTTTCAAATTCTAATCGTATTGATGGTAGAATCAGCGATGACAGTGTAAATGGAGTTATGGAATATAATACTGAAAAAGAGGTCTGTTATAACTGGTTTGATTGTTTATATAAAATGGATACCCATAAAGAAATGTGGAGCTTATCTGGTAGTGAACGTCATAGCACAATCGATAAGGCATTTATGTGGAAGGAAACTTGCGATTCCTCGTTGTTATATGATAAGCGGATTTTATTAGTTGATGATATATTTACGACAGGAGCTACCTTAGAGTCAGCTGCACGAATACTAAGAGAATATCATCCTCAATATATTGAAGCATTGACATTAGCTAGTGGTAGTTTTTAAAAATAAAAGGCTGTAATAGATTTTTGTTCTATTACAGCCTTAATTAAGTTGTTTAACCTAGTACATCGATAAATGCTTTTACAACATCTGGATCAAAGAGGGAACCAGATGCGCTAAACAATTCTTCTTTTGCTTTAGCTTTTGTTTTTGCCCAAAATTCAGTGGATGGATTCACAGTGGAATCATAGTAATCCGCAACAGCAATGATACGTGCCCCAAGTGGAATGTTGGCGCCACGTAAATGTTTTGGATATCCGGAACCGTCCCATTTTTCATGATGGTAACGAATATATGATAAGATTTGTTGACAACATGGATAGTTTTCAATCATATTAGCACCACTAGCAGCATGTTGTTTATACTTTGACATTTCTTGTTTGTTCAAGTATGGTGCTTTTTGAATCATCGCATTAGGAATCATCAAAAGACCTACATCATGTAATAGTGCAGCATGACGGATTTGTTCAATTTCATTTAATGGCAATCCCATTTTTGCAGCAATACTAACTGCATAATTGGAGACTTGTACAGAGTGTGTATACAAGTGATAGCTTTTCATTTGTATCATTTGTAATAGTTGAGCACTAATGGCCTCTAAACTATCTTTCTCCAGTTCATACAGCCCGGACGGCTGCATCAATGATAACATAAACATAATAAACCCCTCTACTATACAAATATGTAAAGTCCCAACCCCAAGGATTTTACATCGTACAACTTATAGTCCGTTCTTCTTTAACAGTATTCGTATTATACAACAATTTTTATGCTTTGTGTATCGGTATAATGTTTGGTTTTTGAATAGGTATTCATATTTAGCATAATAGAAAGTGTTGACAAAAAAGGAATGCATTAAGAATGGGATGTAAAAATCGTGTTTTAAGAATTATAATAGAAAAATGAAGAATTATTTTATATTCCTATTCCTATTTTCTATACATTGAAATTAAGGCTTGCATTTTTTATTCTCACAACAGTGATATTGATAAATACATATGTTTGTATTAACTGCAAATAATAAAGATATAGACATAGATATAATTTATAATCTATAATATTAAAATACGGGTCTGTGGTTGTAAGTCGAGGCCAGTCGCAGGCAAAACGATCCACATAAGCAGTCCAAAGGGCTGTGAGCATGGTGCGGCTTAGATGTAAGTCCTGCCGGGAAACCGAGAGGAGTAGTAGTGGGGAGCTATGGGCTTATGAGCGAACCTTCCAGCAGGCGAGTGTGGGGGCAAAGACCAGGTCAGCCGTATAACGGGCACATGAGGCTTTTCTCATGTGCTTTTTTCATTTATACAGATGTATAAATGAAAATTGTAGGTATTGCGTTTGTTAAGCTATATTTTGTATACAGAGAGTGTATATTAATACGTATTGTGTATAAAAATTAATAGAGAAATCTTTAAAATGTGGAATTTTAAAAATGTTATATACATTATTATTGACATAATTATTCCATGTATATATACTATATAAATAAACTTAGTTATATATGAGGGTAAGAAGATGTTTAATAAAAAAGTAAAAAAATTAGTTCTCGGTAGTTTGCTGGTTGTTATGGCTGCATCTTTAGTTGGTGGTTGTGGATCTTCTTCTACAACAACGTCTAATAAAAAGTTAATTGTTGGCACAAATGCTACATTTGTACCATTTGAATTTAAGGATGATAAGACTCAAGACTATGCAGGTTTCGATATCGATTTGATTCGTGCAATTGGCAAACGTATTAATAAAGAAGTAGAACTTAAAAACGTTGCCTTTGATGCGTTGATTCCAGCATTAAATACACATGATATTGATGTGGCAGCCTCTGGTATGACAATCACCAAAGCGCGTAGTGAAAAGGTATTATTCTCATCTCCATACTATGAAAATGCATTAGCTATTGTATATAAAGATTCTAATAGCATTCATTCCTTAGATGATTTGAAGAATAAAAAAATTGCTGCTCAAATGGGGACAACTGGTTCCGATTTAGCTCATAAGATCGAAGGTACTTCTGTAAAAGAATTCGATCATAGTAATGAAGCGTTGTTAGAGTTGCAAAATGGTGGTGTTGATGCTACTGTTATTGATTTACCAGTTGCTCAATATTACAGCACAAAACATCCTGATGAGCATATCCAAATCTTGCCATATCCAAATACAAAAGAGTACTTAGGTTTGGCTTTGAATAAAGATAATAAAGCTTTACAAGAGGAAATTAATAAGGCTATTGCTGATATGAAAGCAGATGGTGAATTTAATACATTATATAAAAAATGGTTTAATGTAGATGCACCTGCAGATATGCCTGTTGTGTTGGATTTTAAATAATTAAGGAGTTGTAAATGGACTGGAATGTCATAACGAGTAATTTACCATTATTATTATATGGGGCTTTAATGACCATAAAAATTACAGCTGTTGCTGTAAGCTGTGGTTTCATTATCGGTTTAATTGTTTCTTTAGCTAGAATGTCGAATTTCATAATTGTTCGATTGATTGCTAAATGCTATGTAGATGTGATTCGTGGTACTCCTATGTTGGTACAAATCTTTATGATCTATTTTGCATTACCTCAAATCATTGGCACTCGAATCGATCCTTATATAGCAGCCTGTGCAGCATGTAGTATCAACTCTGGTGCTTATGTATCCGAAATATTCCGTGCGGGTATTCAATCTGTAAATAAAGGGCAAATGGAAGCCGGTCGTTCACTAGGGTTGTCTTGGTGGCAAACTATGCGCTTTATTATTATTCCGCAAGCGTTTAAAGCATCAATCCCTCCTTTGGGTAATGAATTTATTGCCATGCTAAAAGATTCTTCTTTAGTTTCTGTTATTGGTTTTGAAGAATTGATGCGTCGTGGTCAATTAATTATCGCTAAAACCTATGCGGCTACTGAAATTTGGGGAACGGTTGCCATTATCTATCTATGTATGACAATACCGATTTCTCGATTGGTTGCTTACCTTGAAAGGAAATATAACGTAAAATGATAGAATTAAAAGATGTGCGAAAATCGTTTGGTAAAAATGAAGTATTAAAGGGCATCAATCTACAAATTGATAAAGGTGAAGTTGTCGTAATCATCGGTCCTTCAGGATCTGGTAAAAGTACAGTTTTGCGGACGATGAATTATCTAGAGGAACCTACCAGTGGTCATGTAATTGTGGATGGCATGGATTTATCCGATAAGAATAAATTGAATGCTGTACGCACAGAAGTGGGCATGGTATTCCAAAACTTTAATCTATTCCCACATATGACCGTATTGGATAATTTGATATTGGCTCCCGTAAATGTAAGAAAAACGGATAAGAAAGAAGCACAAGACATTGCTATGAAACTATTGGAACGTGTTGGATTAGCTGATAAAGCTCAAATGTATCCGGACTCACTATCCGGTGGTCAAAAGCAACGTGTTGCTATTGCACGTGCATTAGCTATGAAACCGAAGGTAATGTTATTTGATGAACCTACATCGGCACTTGATCCAGAAATGGTACGCGAAGTATTGGATGTAATGAAATCTTTGGCTGATGAAGGTATGACGATGGTTATCGTTACACATGAAATGGGCTTCGCTAAAGAGGTTGCGGATAGAGTGTTATTTGTCGATGGTGGTCAAATCCTAGAAGATGGCACACCAGCACAAGTATTTGATGCACCTTCTAGTGATAGAACAAAATTGTTCTTGTCTAAAATTTTATAGATTCTTCGAAACAGCACTCATAATTACGTAGTTTATAATTATGAGTGTTTTTTGTTACCCGTTATCTTATAACAAATTTTGATAAATTATATATATTTACTTTAGGAAATACTGTAATTAAGTGATTTTTCTAAATCTGTTAATTCATATAAATAGATATTAGATATAAATATTTGTGATAAATATACAGTTTATGCATTTGTACAGTACAAAAAAATATTTATAATACTCATATATTTTAGTTATAATGAAATAAATATGAGTCTTTATACTATAGAATATATAGAATAAAACCAATAATTAAAAGGAATTAAGAATTAAATTTATTTATTTCTTAGAGTTGAATCTGCATAATAATTTAAATGAAATACGAGCGTTCTAATTTGATATTTTATACACGCTATGTTATTATACAGATATAGAGCACGACAGTAAGACAATATATATTTTATAGGAGGATATTATCCATGTTAGGTAAAGTAAAATGGTTTAGTGCAGAAAAAGGTTATGGATTTATTGAAAGAGAAGATGGTAGCGATGTATTCGTTCATTTCTCTGCTATTCAAGACGAAGGTTTTAAATCCTTATCTGAAGGTCAAAATGTAACATTTGACATTGTTGATGGTAATCGTGGTCCACAAGCAGCAAATGTTGTAAAAGCGTAAACATATACCAAATATTACATAAAAACTAAATTAAAAAAATCCCAACATCTTATTTGTTGGGATTTTTTGCACATTTAATAGTGTACAATACATATTTCTACAAAAAATATAAAAATTTTTATCAAAAAAGAGGAGTTTTATATGTAGATGTAGAAATACTAATTAAGACACCAGAAATAGAGTAATAAGAACATTCTAACAACTGGTCGTTGATTTTTAGAAAGGGTGTTGACATATGAAAGTAGCAATCAGAGGTAAAAACATTGAAGTAACAGCGGCTCTTCGTGAGTATGTAGAAAAAAGATTGAGTAAGTTGACCCGTTACTTTGATGATGAGTTAGATGCACAAGCAGTACTATCTGTAGTGCGTGATAAAGCAACAATTGAAATTACATGTTTCGTTGATAAAATTGTACTTCGTGGCGTAGAAACAAATGATGATATGTATGCAGCAATCGATTTAGTAGTAGATAAAATCGTTCGCCAAATTCATAAACATAAAACTCGTTTGGCAAAACGTTTTAAACGTCAAGAAGCTTTCCATCCAGATGTAGCACCTCTTGATACACCTGTAGAAGAAGAAAAAATTGAAGTAGTAAAACGTAAACATTTTGCTGTTCGTCCTATGGATGTAGAAGAAGCTATCTTGCAAATGAACTTGATTGGACATGATTTCTTCATGTTCTTCAATGCGGAAACAGAAACAATGAATGTAGTATACCGCAGACATGATGGTTTCTATGGTTTGATTGAACCAGAATTAAAATAATATGATCGATTATTTAATCAATTATCTTTCTACGTTGATTTAATCGAGTGAAATATAGAATGGATACCAGAAATGGTATCCATTTTATATTTCTAGTTGTATATCTATAGAAAAGCCTTGAATTCTTTGACTATTCAAGGCTTTTTCGTTATAATGAATTAGATATAATAATGTAAGATATCCCGAAGAGGAGTGATTTGTTTGTTCGGCTTTTTACAAAGTCTTATAGGAAATAATAGCGCAAAAGAAGTTAAAAAAATGCGCAAAATTGTAGATCATATTAATGAACTAGAACCTAATTATGTAAAATTAAGTGATGCTAATCTCGTTGCTAAAACTGATGAGTTTAAACGTCGCTTACAAAAGGGAGAAACGTTAGACGATATTTTACCAGAAGCTTTTGCCGTATGTCGTGAAGCATCTAAACGTGTACTTGGTATGCGTCATTTTGATGTGCAAATGCTAGGTGGTATTTGCTTGCATAGAGGTAATATTGCAGAAATGCGTACTGGTGAAGGTAAGACCTTAGTTGCTACCTTAGCTGTATATCTTAATGCTTTATCCGGTAAAGGTGTTCATGTTGTTACTGTCAACGATTACTTGGCTACACGTGATAGTGAGCAAATGGGTCGTTTGTATAATTTTCTAGGCCTTTCTACTGGTTTAATTGTTGCAAATCTCGATTATAATCAACGTAAAGAAGCATATGCTGCAGATGTAACATATGGTACTAACAATGAATTTGGTTTCGATTATCTTCGTGATAACATGGTGTCCGATGTATCTCAAATGGTACAACGTCCATTAAACTATGCCATCGTCGATGAAGTTGACTCCATTTTGATCGATGAAGCGAGAACTCCGCTCATCATTTCTGGTCCTGGTAGTCGCTCTACTGACAACTATTATAAATTGGCGCAAGTTGTACCACATCTTGTAAAAGATGAAGACTATACAATCGATGAAAAACAAAAGACGATTGCACCGACAGATTCTGGTATTACAAAAGTTGAAAAAATGTTAGGTATCGAAAATTTATATGATGCTGATAATATTGAACTCAACCATTTACTAGGTGCCTCTTTACGCGCTTATGCTATGATGCATCGCGATACAGACTATGTAGTAAAAGATGGTGAAGTTGTTATTGTCGATGAGTTTACAGGTCGTTTGATGTTTGGCCGTCGTTATTCTGATGGTTTGCACCAAGCTATTGAAGCAAAAGAAGGTCTTAAGGTCGAACGTGAAAGCCAAACATTAGCATCTATTACGTTCCAAAACTATTTCCGTATGTATGAAAAATTGTCTGGTATGACTGGTACTGCTAAAACGGAAGAAAAGGAATTTAATGATATTTATGGCTTGGAAGTAATTCCTATTCCTCCAAATCGTCCTTTGATTCGTGTGGATTTACCTGACCTTATCTTTAAATCTAAAGCAGCAAAATATCGTGCTGTTGTACGAAATGCTGTAGAACGTCACCAAACGGGTCAACCTATTTTGATTGGTACCACATCTATCACTCAATCTGAAGAACTTTCAGATATGTTATTGCGCGCTGGTGTACCACATAAGGTATTGAACGCTAAACATCATGAACAAGAAGCGGAAATTGTTGCCAATGCTGGTCAAATGGGTATGGTTACAATCGCCACAAACATGGCCGGTCGTGGTACTGATATTACATTAGGTGAAGGTGTGCCTGAACTTGGTGGTTTAGCTATCTTAGGTACTGAACGTCATGAAAGCCGTCGTATTGATAACCAATTACGCGGTCGTGCCGGCCGTCAAGGTGATCCAGGCTCTTCACAATTCTTCCTATCTTTGGAAGACGACTTGATGCGTATCTTTGGTGCTGATAATATTTCTGGTATCATGGATAAACTAGGAATGGAAGAAGATGAACCAATTGAACATTCCTTAATCACAAAATCTATCGAACGTGCTCAAAAGAAAGTTGAAGATCATAACTACAATATTCGTAAATATATCTTGGAATATGACGATGTTATGAATCAACAACGTGAAGTGTTATATGAGCAACGCCGTCGTATATTACGAAATGAATCTTTAAGAGATACCATTAATGAAATGATTGACAAGCTTGTAACTGAAGCTGTTGATACATATGCTGATGAAAAATTGTATCCTGAAGAATGGGATTACGAAGGTTTACATAAACACTTGAGTCAATACTTCTTGACTTCTGAACTTATGTCTGCAGAAGAGATGGAAGAATATACACGTCAAGAATTGGATGAACGTTTACACGAAATCGCACATAGCGAATATCAAGATCGTGTTGATCTTTTAGGTGAAGCAATGTTTAGCCAACTTGAAAAAGCGATTATGCTACGTGTTGTCGATAGTAAATGGATGGAACATTTGGATAATATGGATATGCTTCGTGAAGGTATTGGCCTTCGTGCATATGGCCAAAAAAATCCTTTGGTTGAATATAAATTTGAGGCCTATGATATGTTCCAGCATATGATTGAATCTATTCAAGATGAAACAATCATGGCATTGTACAAAATTCGTGCACAATTGATTCAAGAAATTGAACAACCAGTTGATCACTTAGAAGGTGCACAACCCCATCATGAAGATGTGTTGGAGCCACAAAACATAGATTAACATTTGTGAATGGCACGTTGCTCAATGGGAAAACACCTTCTGGGCAACGGCCATTTTTCATTTTAACAATACAGTAAATCGTTACTATGTACATGTAGTAATTCTATAAAGGTGGTGAACATAAATTGTTAGAGGATTTAAAACCAATTATCTCTGGTTTAGAAGAGCGAATTTATGGAATGAGGGATTCACTTTAACATAGCTCAGAAAGAAGAACGAATCTTCACACTTGATGTACAGATGAGTGATCCTACATTTTGGGATAATCCTGATAAGGCTCGTGAGATTTCTCAAGAGGCAACACAATTAAAAAACTCTGTAGAGGGGTATAAGCAGTTAGTGTCTGATATCGAAGATGCTAGTGTCATGTTGGATATGGCAATAGAAGAAGAAGATACCTCTATGGAGGGGGAAATCAAACAATTTTTAAATGGCATTCAAGAGGCTGTTGAAAAACAAGAGGTATTGCTTTTACTCGGCGGAGAATATGATCAGAATAATGCTATTCTTACATTCCATGCTGGTGCAGGTGGTACAGAAGCACAAGATTGGTGTTCTATGCTGATTCGAATGTATTTGCGTTGGGCAGAAAAGACAGGGTTTTCCGTGGAACTTATGGATGAACAACCTGGCGATGAAGCGGGAATCAAAAGTGCAACATTTCTTATTAAAGGCGAAAATGCCTTTGGCTATTTAAAATCTGAAAAAGGTGTTCACCGTCTCGTTCGTATATCGCCATTTGATGCTGCAGCACGTCGTCATACTTCATTTGCGGCTGTTGACGTAATGCCAGAAATTGATGATACTGTGGAAATCAATATCGATATGAAAGATGTCCAAGTTGATACATATCGTGCAAGTGGTGCCGGTGGGCAGCATATTAATAAAACGGATTCTGCTGTTCGTATGACGCATAAACCAACAGGCATTGTAGTTCAATGTCAATCTCAGCGTTCCCAAATGCAAAATAGAGAACAAGCTCTTCGTTTATTACGTGCAAAATTATTTGAATTAGAACTTGAAAAGCAGGCTGAATTAAAAGAACAAATTGGTGGGACATACCAAGCTATTGAATGGGGAAGCCAAATTAGATCCTATGTATTCCATCCTTATAATATGGTAAAGGATCATCGTACATCGGTTGAAACTGGTAATGTACAGGCTGTTATGGATGGCAATATCGACCAATTCATAGAAGGCTATTTAAAGAAAGAAGCTAATTTAACAGTATAGGTGCTATAATGAAAAAATTTTTAATATTCATCGTCTTGCTTATCATTGTATGTGTGGTGGGTGCTCAATTTGTAGTTCCAAAATATATGGAATCTATTGTAGAAGATGAGTTAAATCAATCACTTAAACCTTCCAGCCAAACTGTAGTTATTGAATCTACACCAGCCTTTAAACTGGTTTACGGACAAGCAGATCACGCGGCAGGAACATTGGAAAATGTTCAATTAGGAAAGTTGAATTTTTCTAGTCTTCATTATGAGGCAAATAATATTGTTATTAATCCTATTTCTCTCATTGCATCTCATGAGGTTGAGGTCCTAAGTCTTGGTCCATCCTATGTAGAAGGTATTGTGTTAGAGGATGATTTAAAGAAATTCCTAATTCAGAATACAGAAGGTCTACAGGATGCTAATGTAGTAATTAATAATGACCGTATAGCATTAACTGGGACTGTTAACATTATGGGGTCTTTGAAAGGAACAGCTAGTTTGGAAGGCGCCTTGCAGTTGAAAGATAATGTTTTATCATTTGCTCCTAGTCGATTTACAGTTAGTGGATTGACTATTGCAGGTATTACATCACAACAATTGCATCCTATTGCTATCTATGATTTTAATAATTTCCCAGTTCCGGTTAAAGCTGAGTCTGTTAACGTTGAACATGGAGAAATTCATATTAAGATTAAACCTGTACTCAATTAGAAAGGAAATATCGTGCATACTGTTAAGAAAACTAAGCACTCATTAGTTCTTATACTATGTATCATAGTAGGACTTATTTCAGCACTCTATTTAGTAATGGAGCGCAATACAATTGAAAAGGCACAAAATCATATTGAGAATATAGTAGATTATGATGCTGTACTTCGAGCTAATGCCTTTGAAAAACGTAGTCAAAAAGATGCTTTTGATGCACTGAAAGAGGCGGGAATAACGGCATTTGCCATTTATGATAGAACATTAGAAAAGGCAAATGACGCTGGTGAAATTAAATTACTTTCATCACAAGATATGTCCGATGTTCGTATCAATGGTGGTTCTATTAAACCAGGCGCTACTTATGTTGCACTTATTCCTGGTAAAGAAGGCTATTATAAAGAAATTCGCGAAGACCTATATCATCGTATTAGTAAAGAAAAGGTTAAAGAACTTAATACTAGTATAGGACCCGTTTTAGAATTACAAGGTGCTACTTCAGATAGCTATGCGAAGATGAACTTAGGCATCTCTAAGATTCAAGCCATGGAAGTGGCCAATCGCGGATTCAATGTAATTGTTCGACCTACTAATTATCGCAATGTTACATCTGATGATATTAAATATGTATTTAATCGTCTAGATGGGGTACCTCATGTAACAGGTATTATATTTGCTGGTAAAGAGGCATTAGGTGCACCAGATCATATTGATGAAACCTTAGAAGCTATGAATAATCTTCATATTCCATTGGTTGGTATTGAAGCTGTTAATCAGTTGCAATATGAGCCTCAGTTAGGATTCTTAGATATGGCGGCTAAGAAGAATTACAGTGTAGGTCGTGTTTACACAATTTCTAAAGATGAGTTAAAGAAGATTACTCCGGAAGAAGCGGCTCAACGATTCTATATTAGCGATATTGAGCGCAACATTCGTTTTAATTTATTCCCTATGTATGAAGTAGGGCAAAATAATGAAACTGTGTTACAAACAACGATTAACTATGTACATAGTGCAACAGATAAATTGAGTGCTAAGGGCTATGAATTTGGGCCAGCAGATATTTATCCTGACTATACACCTAATCCTTTATTAGTTGTTCTAACAATGATTGGTAGTATTGCCTTATTTGTGTATGTGGGACAAATGTTTATAGCTATGTCACAACACAAGCAATTAGTTCTATTTTTTGCACTATCATTACTATCCATTGTTGGATTTATTGTAACTAGCGGTACATTATTAGTTCAAATTTGGGCTTTATCTGCAGCTATTATGGCACCTGTTGGAGCCTTGGTGATTCTTATGGAAGAATGGCGCAGATCAGATGGTACACGTCCTATAGGTGCATGGAAATCTACGCTACTCGCATTACTCTATCTCGTAATAGCAACATTATTTGCTGCTATTGGTGGCATGTATATTGCGGCATTATTAGGTAATACAAAATTCTTTATGGAATTTGAAATCTTTAGAGGTGTAAAACTTACCTTCGTATTACCAATTATCCTTGTTATGATTGCATATCTACAACGCTTTCCATTATGGAAAGGTCGCATGATCAACTCTGGAACAGAAGCTAAGCAATTCATTAAAGAATTTCTAACTACAGATGTAAAAATGTATGTGTTCTTTGTGTTTGCTGCTATAGGTGCTGCGGCTTGGGTATTTGTAGGCCGTAGTGGTCATACGGCAGGTGTGCCTGTTCCAACATTTGAACTCGTATTGCGTAGATTCCTAGAGAATACACTATATGCTAGACCAAGAGAAAAGGAATTTATGATTGGTCATCCATTGTTGATGCTCGCAACATTTGCATTCCTACGTAAATGGCCTATGGTTATTCACTTTGTATTAACTATAGCTGGCGTTATCGGCGTAGCGTCTATGGTTGAAACTTTCTGTCATATTAGAACACCTGTCTTCATGTCTATTATGCGTGGGTATGATGGTTTGTTGCTCGGTTGTGCTATAGGTATTGTTCTTATTCTTGCAGTTCGTTTCCTTATTTACATCTCGCAATGGGCTATGCATCGGGAGGACAGTCATGAGTAATATCGTTATTTCCGGTTACTATGGCTTTGGTAATGCTGGTGATGAAGCTATGCTTTGCGCCATTATCGACGCTATTCGTGATGTAGAAGACGATGCACATATTACGGTTATCTCCGGCAATCCTCAAGAGACTAGTAGAAAACATAATATTAAGGCTGTTGGAACATTTGCTGCCTTTGGTATTTTGAATGCCATACGTAATGCTGATTTAGTGATTAGCGGTGGAGGTAGTTTATTACAGGATGCTACAAGTATTCGAAATACCTATTATTATCTAAGTATCATGGGACTTGCAAAATTACTCGGAAAACCTGTTATGCTGTACTCTCAAGGTATTGGTCCTTTATATCGTAAATCTACAAAACGAGCTGTTAAATTTATGTTGAAATATGTAGATGGAATTACAGTTCGTGATTCCATTTCGAAAGATGAGTTGAATGCTCTAGGAATTTACGATGTTGAGGTTACGGCGGATGCTGTATTAGCTATGCATAAGGCCAATCCTAGTATCGGTGCTAATATTTTAACCAAATATAATTGTGCTCCTATTGAAAGTGGTAGGAAACGCATCGGCATTGCTGTGCGTAGTTGGAAGGATGATACGGCGTATAGACAAAGTTTAGCAGATGTATTGAGCCGGTTAAGCTTAGAGCAAGATGCTGAAATAGTATTCATACCTATGTCTCATCCTGATGATACGAAGGAAGCAAAGATTATAGCTTCATTAATGAAGATCAAACCAATCGTATTAGAAGGACCTTTTACCACAGAAGAGCAACTATCCTTATCTGGCAATGTAGATCTAATGATTGGCATACGCCTACATGCACTTGTATTTAGTTCCTTAATGGGAAAACCAGTTATTGGTATTTCCTATGACCCTAAAATTACAAGTTTTTTACATATGATTGAACAAGAACCAATTGGTACTATGACAGAATTAGATTCTAATGTTCTATATGATCGATGTGTAGAACTTTTACAATCTACAGAATCCTATCAACATTCATTCAATCGCATTCAAACATTGCGTAAGGTATCAAAACGCAATGCGGAATTTGCTATTTCACTTTTAGAAGAGTATTAAATATAAATTGGAGATTATCCAGAAAGTGAGGTCTTTATGGCTACATTGAGTCAAGATCAAAAACAATTAGTACAAGAGAAAGCAAAAGCGATTCGCGTAAGCATCGTACAGTCTGTTACAGCAGCTAAATCTGGACATCCAGGTGGCTCTTTATCCATTGCTGATGTAATGTCTCTGTTATATTTTGTAGAAATGAATGTAGACCCAAGTAATCCTAAAAAGCAAGATCGTGACCGTTTTGTGTTATCAAAAGGTCATGCAGCGCCAGCATTGTATGCGACACTTGCTGAAAAGGGATATTTTCCTAAATCCGAATTAATCAATTTGCGTAAAATTAATCATTTACTTCAAGGTCATCCTGACATGAAGCATACCCCTGGTGTAGATATGTCTACAGGTTCTTTGGGCCAAGGGATTTCTGCAGCTTGTGGTATGGCTTTAGCAGGTAAAATCGATAATGCTGATTATCGTGTATATTCTATTCTCGGTGATGGAGAACTTGAAGAAGGTCAAGTATGGGAAGCTGCTATGTTTGCAGGCCACTATAAATTAAATAATTTGACTGCCTTTGTAGATTATAATGGCCTACAAATTGATGGTGATATTGAAAAAGTTATGTCCCCATTGCCAATTCCAGATAAATTTAAAGCTTTCAAATGGAATGTTATTGAAGTAAATGGTCACGATATTGACGAATTACATCAAGCCATTGAAGAGGCGAAAGCTTTCACAGATGGTCCTACATGTATCGTAATGCATACTGTAAAAGGTAAAGGTGTTGCAGAAATGGAAGGTCAAGCTGGTTGGCATGGTAAGGCACCTAGTGAAGAACAAGGTGTGGCATTCGTAAATGAAATCATGGGGGTACAATAATGGGTAAAGCAACACGTGAAGCGTACGGTAATGCGCTAGCAAAAATTGGTAAAGAAAATTCTAATATTATTGTTCTTGATGCTGATTTATCAAAATCTACTAAGACTGATACATTTAAGAAAGAGTGTCCAGAACGTTTCTTTAATGTAGGTATTGCTGAACAAAATCTAATCTCTGTAGGTGCCGGTTTAGCTGCAGCAGGTAAGATTCCATTTGTATCTTCCTTTGCTATGTTTGCAACTGGTCGTGCATTTGAACAAATCCGTAATGCTGTATGCTATCCAAAACTTAATGTGAAAGTATGTGCTACACATGCAGGTATTACTGTAGGTGAAGATGGTGCAACTCATCAAAGTTTAGAAGATATCGCATGTATGCGTGTTTTACCAAACATGACTGTTATTGTGCCAGCAGATGAAAAAGAAACAGAATCTGTCATTCAATGGGCTGCTGATTATAATGGTCCAGTTTATGTACGTCTCGGTCGTGCTGGTGTTGATGATGTAACAGCAGAAGGATATACTTTCACACCAGGTAAATCCAATCAATTAAAAGATGGTTCTGATGTGACAATTATCGCTTGTGGTGCTTTAGTAGGCCCTGCAGTTGAAGCAGCTAAACAACTAGAAGGTGAACAAATTTCTGCTCGCGTTATTAATATGGCATCCATTAAACCTATCGATGCTAATGCCATCATTAAAGCCGCTGAAGAAACAGGTGCTATTGTGACTGCTGAAGAACATAATATTTTAGGCGGTTTAGGTTCTGCTGTATCTGAAGTTGTTGTTGCACATAAACCTGTTCCTATGGAATTCGTTGGTGTTCAAGATACATTTGGGGAGAGTGGTACACCAAAAGAATTGATGGCGAAATATGGTTTAACAGCTGAAGATATTGTAAAAGCAGTTAAAAAAGTGGTGACACGTAAATAAAAGGGGAACCAATGATAGAATTTAAGAATGTTAGTAAAGTATATGAAAACGGATCTACTGCACTTGATAATGTGTGCATCACCATTAATGATGGTGAGTTTGTATTGATTTGTGGTCATAGTGGGGCTGGTAAATCTACGTTGTTTAAATTATTAACTCATGAAGTTACACCAGATTCTGGATTTGTTATAGTTGATGAATTTGATGTTACAAAATTGAAACGTAGTAAAATACCAAAATTGCGACGTAAATTAGGCGTAGTATTTCAAGATTTCCGATTATTACCTAACAAAAGCGTAGCTGAAAATATCGCTTTTGCTTTAGAGGTTATCGAGGAGAAACCTAAGGTAATTAAAGAGAAGGTAGCTCACGTTCTTGAATTAGTTGGCTTATCTGATAAGGCGAATGATTTACCAGAGGATTTATCTGGTGGTGAACAGCAACGTGTAGCGATTGCACGGGCTATCGTCAATCGTCCATCTGTATTAATTGCAGATGAACCAACTGGCAATCTTGATCCGAATACGAGTAAAGACATTGTAGATTTGTTCAAGCATATCAATAATTTTGGCACTACTGTAATTATGGTTACCCATAATATGGATATTGTTACCTATTTAAATAAGCGAGTTATCGAATTAAAAGATGGTCGTGTTCTTAGTGATAATATGAGGGGTGCAGAATTTAATGAAGCCTAGAACAATGAAATATTTCTTTAAGGAAGCCTTAAAGTCCATGAAACGCAATGGACTTATGACATTAGCGTCTATTTCCACTGTAGCATTATCTTTATTTATGCTTGGTGTATTTCTCTGTGGCGTTATCAATCTTAATAACATGGCATCGAGCTTAGAGAATCAAGTGCAGTTAAGTGTGTATTTGAAAGATGGTCTTACTACAGAGCAAATTATGGCTGTTGGTAAGCAAGTGAAAGCAATTCCAAATCTAAAACACTTAGAATTTGTTAATAAAGAACAAGCTATGAAAGAATTTAAGGAACGCTTAGGGGATCAACAACAATTGGTGAACGCCTTAGGTGGTGTAAATCCATTGCCAAACTCTTATGTTCTTACCTTTGAAAATCCTGAAGATGTTAAATCTACAGCTAAATTAGTAACTACATTCCAAGGCGTAGAAAGTACACATTATGGTCAAGACATCATTGAGGAATTGTTCCGAATTACACAGATTATCCGTATTGGTGGTATCGTACTCATCGGTTTCTTAGCAGCAGCTACATTGTTTATTATTTCTAACACTATTCGTTTAACTGTATTTGCTCGTCGCAAAGAGATTGCGATTATGAAATATGTAGGTGCTACTAATGGCTTTATTCGTTGGCCATTTGTTATCGAAGGCATGTTGTTAGGCTTTATTGGGTCCATTATTGCCGTATTATGCGTGGGTGAGTTCTATCATTTTATTACCATAGAAGTATCCGATTCACTTGCATTCTTCCCATTAGTTCCTATGTTCCCATTCTTTTATCAATTAGTAGCATGCTTAATTGGCGGTGGGATTATCGTAGGCATTATTGGCAGTACCATTTCATTGAAACAATATATGAAAGTATAGTAGAGGGATTATGAGACAGTATACATTTAAAACTCGTCTCGTAGCAGCCCTTCTTTCGGGAGTGGTATTATGCGGGACACCAGCCTATATTATGGCTGAAGATGAAGATTTAACAAATCAATTAGATTCGATTCAACAACAAGTTAACCAGCAAAATGCTGCAAAAGCAGATGCGGAAACTGTGATTGGAAGCGTTTCTGAACAGTTGCGACAAATTGAAGAACAACTTCGTCAAGCGACTGCTGAGTTAGGTACGATTAAAGAGCAGCGTGTAGCTGTAGAAAATGATATTACACTTAATGAACGTCAATTGGCGGAAGCTCAAAAACGATTAGAAGGTCGAGAATCCGTATTTTATAAACGAGTTCGTGATATTTATATCAATGGACGACTTAGTTATCTTGATGTAGTTATTGGGTCTAAAGATTTTAGTGATTTCGCTAATCGATTAGAGGTTTTAAAACGAATTATCGATTCTGATATCACCTTGATTAACGAAATTAAAAAAGAGCGTGCTGACATTGAAGCTCATAAACAAAAACTCGAAGCAGATCGTGCTAAGTTGGTTGAATTAGAAAAATCTGCACTTGCTAAACAGGCTGAAATTGAACAGAAAAAAGCAGAACGCAATGTTGGTCTGGATGGATGGGCGGCTATGGTTATGCTGTTGTTATCGATCATGGTAATGGACTTTCTACACTATATGGTCATAACTCTGAGCTCGCTGTAGATGAAGGTCAATCCGTTGCGAAGGGCCAAGTTATTTCTTATGCCGGCAGTACTGGCAATAGTACAGGACCTCATGTTCACTTTGAAGTTCGTGTAAACGGGGATCCAGTAGATCCTATGGGTTATTTATAGAATGAATAATAATTTTAAAAGAATTGGTTTAGCCTTAATTAAATATATATTTGCGTCCATCATTATGTTGTGGCTCGTATTTTGGTATATTTCTGGATCAGCTATGGGTTTACCACGATTTGTCGTAACCTATTACATAGCGACTCAGAAATTTATGACACCTGTAAGTAAAGCCACATTGTTTGATGGTATGTTGAAAGGTTTAGTGGCTTCCTTAGGAGAACCTCATAGTGTCTATTTAGACAAGGATGACTTTGAATCTATGAAAGAGCATACCTCTGGCACCTATGCAGGTGTGGGCATGGTTCTTGGACATGGATCAAAGGGGTTAGAAGCAGTATCCGTGATTGATGATATGCCGGCTTATAAAGCTGGCATCAAAAGCGGTGATCACATTGTATCCATTGATGGCGTAGATACTAATTCTATGACGATTGAAGATGCAGCTTCAAAAATACGTGGTGAAGCTGGTAGCGATGTAACGATTGTGGTTGAACGGGATAATCAATTATTAACGTTTAACGTTACAAGAGAAGAAATCGTATTACCTACAGTAAAAAGTAAGATGTTATCAGACCACATTGGATATATTCGCATCAGTCAATTCGCTGAGCATACAGCGGGTGATTTTAAAACACAATATGAGCAGCTTCTATCTGAAGGGATGACTTCATTAGTTCTAGACTTACGCGATAATCCTGGTGGATTACTTAATAGTGCGCAAGATATTGCTAGCATTATTATGCCAGAAGGTACATTAGTATCTTTCACAACACGAGATGGAAAAATCAAAAATTATGTATCTGATGGAAAAAATCCTGCATTACCTATGGTAGTTCTCATTAATAAAGGTTCTGCTAGTGCATCTGAAATCATTGCTGGCGCTATTCAAGATAGAAAATTAGGTACCATTGTTGGCACTAATAGTTATGGTAAAGGCACTGTTCAAAGTGTATATCCAAATCTAGAGGATGAAGGTATTAAAGTGACTATAGCTAAATACCATACTCCTAATGATCGTGTTATTGATGGAACTGGTATTCAACCAGATGTAGTTCTAGAATTACCAAAGGGAACTACCCCATCTAGTGATATGTCAGATATTCAAATTCAAAAGGCAATAGAACTATTAAAATAGTTTTGCAGAAAAGGATGTAATTATGTTTATAGATCGCGCTCGTGTATTTGTAAAAGCGGGTGATGGCGGAGACGGTATGTCTAGTTTCCGTCGAGAGAAATATGTTCCTAATGGCGGACCAAGCGGTGGCGATGGTGGCCAAGGGGCAGATGTTATTTTAAAAGCAGATAAAAATATTAATACTCTTGTAGATTTTCGTTATAAACGCCAATTTAAAGCGCCAAAGGGTGGTAATGGTGAAAGCGCCAATAAACATGGTCGCGGTGCAGAAGATTTAATTATTCCTGTTCCATTAGGCACCGTTGTTAAGGACGAAGAATCAGGTAAGGTGTTCTGTGACTTAGTTCACGATGGTGACACCTTTATCATCGCTAAAGGCGGTCGCGGTGGACGCGGTAATGCGAGATTTTTATCTAGCTCTAATCGTGCACCTACCTTTGCTGAAAAAGGGGAACCAGGGGAAGAACGCTGGTTACAACTAGAGCTAAAGGTATTGGCTGATGTTGGCTTGCTTGGCTATCCAAGCGTTGGTAAATCAAGTATTCTACGCAAAGTATCTAAAGCACAACCAGAAGTGGCGGCTTATCATTTTACAACATTAACTCCTGTATTGGGTGTTGTAACGCTCCCTGGTGATCGTAGCTTTGTATTGGCTGATATTCCTGGTCTTATTGAAGGGGCTAGTGAAGGTGTAGGCCTTGGTCATAATTTCTTGCGCCATGTAGAACGCACGAATATTCTGATTCACGTTCTAGATGTATCTGGCATGGAAGGTCGTGACCCTAAAGTAGATTTTGATGCTATTAATGATGAGTTGCGTAAATACTCAGAGAAATTAGCTAATAAGAAACAAATCGTGGCACTTAATAAAATAGATCTTGTCTTTGATGATGAAACAATTCCAAATACAAAATCTTATTTTGAAGACAAGGGTTATGAAGTATTCTTAATCAATGCATTGAGTGGTGAAGGTTTACCTGAGCTAATGGAACGAGCGTATTATTATGTAGAAAATTATGAGCCAGAGGTTGAAGCCACTGATGATACCGTTATGTATGAAGCAAAACCAGATACGGAGTTTGTTATTACACGTGGTGATGATGCTGCTTTCTATATTACGGGTAAACGTATCGAACGACTTGTGGCAATGACCAATCTTGACGATGATCAATCCTTACGTCGATTCCAACGTATTTGGCGTTTTATGGAATTGGATAATAAATTACGTGAAAAAGGATGTCAAGAAGGCGATGAAGTTGTTATTGGTGAACAACGATTCACATTCAGAGACTAGGAGTTATAATGACAGGAAAACAGAAACGGTATTTACGCTCATTAGCTGCAACTATGCCAGCTGTTGTGCAAATTGGTAAAAATGGTCTTGAGGATAGCGTGATTGATAGTGCACGAGCAGCACTGATGGCACGTGAATTAATCAAGGTTAAATTGCTTAATAATAGTCCAGAAGATAAAGCGATTTTCCAAGAATTAGCAGATATGCTTGGTGCTGAGTTAGTACAAGTTATTGGATTCAATGGTGTTCTTTATAAAGCTAAAAAAGAACCAAAAATTATATTACCGAAATAATAGTTATAACCTTTTTCCCTTATAGGAGATGATTGTATGAGAGATGCCATTAAGAATGCTAAACGCATTGTTGTAAAAGTGGGGAGCAGTACATTATGTTACCCAAATGGTCATTTAAATTTAGAACGGATAGAACATTTAGTCCGTCAATTATCAGATCTTGCCAACCAAGGGAAAGAGGTTATTCTTGTTTCCTCGGGGGCTACGGGTGCAGGCCTTGCGCCGTTAGGCTTTAAAGAAAAACCAAGAGATCTTGTGTTACGTCAAGCATCAGCAGCGGTAGGACAAGGTGTACTCATTCATATGTATGAACGCATGTTTCGAGAGTACGGTAGAACGGTTGCTCAAATATTATTGACGAAGGAGGATAGCACTTCTCGTCATAGCTATTTGAACCTACGAAATACATTACATGCGTTATTACAATTACATGTCATTCCAATCATTAATGAAAATGATGTAGTAGCTATTGAAGAATACAAAATAGGCGATAATGATACATTATCGGCTACTGTAGCAGGGATTGTAGAAGCCGATGTGCTTATTATTTTATCTGATATTGATGGTTTATATACGGCTAATCCAGCTACGGATTCTACAGCTACTTTAATCCACGAAGTTTCTGTAATTACAGATGAAACTTATGAGATCGCTGGTGGTGCAGGTTCAAGTATGGGTACTGGTGGTATGTATACAAAAATTAAGGCTGCCCATATGGCGACTAATTCAGGTATACATATGATTATTGCCAGTGGTGAATCGGATAATTCTTTACGTAAAGTATGTAAAGGTGAGAATATAGGTACATTATTTGTTGCTAATGATCAAGGTGTTTCTCAAAAGCATCATTGGGTAGCTTATGGGAAACGCTTAAGTGGAAGCATTACTATAGATGAAGGATGTACGAAAGCCGTATTAAATCACGGAGCTAGTATTTTACCAGCTGGTATTATTGAAGTGGATGGGTCTTTTGAACCTGGTGATACAGTATCAATTATTGCTAAGGGAAAAGAAATCGCTAGAGGATTAGTGAATTATAGTTCTACAGATTTACTTAAGATTAGAGGTCACAATACGCAAGATATAGCTCGTGTATTAGAAATTGATACAACATATGATGAGGTTGTTCACAGAAATAATCTAGTAATTATTCATTGATGAGGTACAGTATGAATTCATATGAAAGTATATTTAAAGAAATGGGTGAATCTGCACGAGCAGCATCTATTGTTTTACAGCAATTACCAGAGAAACGCATCAATGAGGTATTATGTGCTATAGCCGATGCGTTAGTTCAACACAGTGAACAAATTTTAACAGCCAATCACATGGATATGGATTCGGCTCGAGGCGTGGTACCTGATACGATGTTGGATAGATTACTACTATCTAAAGAGCGCATTAATCAAATGGCAGAAGGTGTTCGTCAAGTTAGTCTATTACCATCACCGGTAGGAACCATACTTGAAACTATTAATAGGCCTAACGGACTTCACATTGAAAAGCGTGTCGTACCATTTGGTGTTATAGGTATCATTTTTGAAGCGCGTCCAAATGTCACTGTTGATGCTGGCGCTTTATGCTTTAAAACCGCTAATGCCACTATTCTACGCGGTGGTAAGGAAGCATACCGTACAAATCGCGTCATCGTATCCATTATGCAAGATGTATTAGAAGCCAATGATTTACCAAGAGCAGCTATCCAGTTAGTAGAAGTATTAGATCGTGAAGCTGTAAGTGTATTGCTACAACAACGCTGTTATATAGATGTAGTGATTCCACGTGGCGGTGCAGGATTAATACAACGGGTTGTACGTGATAGTATGATACCCGTTATAGAGACGGGAAGCGGTGTCTGTCATACCTATGTTGATGCTGAAGCTAACATTGACATGGCTGTTGATATTGCTGTGAATGCAAAGGTACAACGTCCATCTGTATGTAATTCTATGGAGACTCTATTGGTTCATAAATCTATTGCTCACGAATTTCTGTTGGCATTAGACTCTAAATTAGAGACCCATCATGTAACGATTCACGGTACACCAGATGTATTACAGATTGTTAAGGGGATTGCTGTTGATGAGCACTCATTTAGTACAGAATATAATGATTTTGATTTAAATATAGCTATTGTATCATCTGTGGATGAGGCTATTTCACATATTAATCAATATACGACACATCATTCTGAAGCAATTGTAACAGATAATATGAAAACCGCTCAGCATTTTATGAATCTTATCGATTGTTCTACTGTATATCATAACGCGTCTACACGTTTCACAGATGGTTTTGAATTTGGATTTGGTGCTGAAATTGGCATTAGTACACAAAAACTCCATGCTCGTGGACCAATGGGATTACAAGCATTAACATCCTATAAATATTTTGTATTTGGTACAGGACAAATTCGTTCGTGATGCGTTTATATTATTTGATACGAGCCTATTATCGTTATATTCAGACCCCAAAAGGTCGTTATGAGTGGGTATCGTATGTAAAAGCATTAGCATTATTTATCTTGATTTGTATTATAGTCATAAAGGGTGTGACTTATATATGGTAGAGAAACGGCGGATTGGTATTATAGGCGGAACTTTTAATCCTATCCACTTAGGACATCTAATGATTGCAGAGGTAGCAAGGGAAAGCTTTCATTTAGAAAAGGTTATATTTGTTCCTGCCAGAATACCTCCTCATAAACATAATGATGTTATTGATGCTAAGCATCGTTATGCCATGACGGCTGCGGCGGTAGCAGATACCCCGTATTTTGAAATATCCGATGTGGAAATGCGTCGTGAAGGGCCTTCCTATACAATTGATACTATTCATCATTTCAAAAAAATATATGGAGATTCTGTTTCTTTTTACTTTATTGCTGGTACAGATACAATACGAGATTTACCTAATTGGAAATTTATTGATGAATTATTAGAGCATTGTCATTTTATTGGTGCTATGAGGCCTGATGGATCTCAGGTTGTTGATACAACTTTAGATTTATTGGGTTCTAAAGCTAAGGATAGAATCCATTTAATGAATGTACCAGAAATGAAATTATCTGCTACTTATTTACGAGACCGACTGCGTCATGGCTTGACGGTCAGATATATGTTACCTAAATGTGTAGTTCAATATATTGAAAAATATGATATTTATCGGAAGGAATAATTAAAGGTGGATATACAACAAATTGAAACCGACTTATCTAATAAATTAAGTAAAAAGCGTTTTATACACACCTTAGGTGTTGTAGAGTCAGCGATTTATTTAGCTAAAAAATATGGGGCTAATGTAGAAGACGCTCGGTTAGCAGCGGTGTTACATGACTGTGCTAAAGAATTACCATTATTGGAAATGCAAGATTTAGTTGCAGATTTGGCCTGTGATGTTGATATGTTACATAGCGGTGCTTTATTACATGGTTTAGCAGGTATGGTGTTAGCGAATACTCATTATGGTATTACTAATCGAGAAGTATTAGAAGCAATACGTGTTCATACAACTGGAAAAGTGGGCATGTCAAAATTGGATAAAGTTATATTTTTAGCTGATTATATTGAGCCTAATCGTAATTTTCCTGGCGTAAACGATATTCGTGCAGCTGCAGAACAGTCTCTTGATGCCGGAGTATTGTGTGGATTTGATATGACCATTCGACATTTAATAGATAGTAATGATACTATTTATCCTCTTACTATTATTAGCCGTAATGATCTTATACAGCATATGAAAAAAGGAGGTGCCTAGAATGGATGAACGTGAAAAAGCGCGAGCTCGTCGCCGTAGAAGACGTCGAGAACGTCAGATGAAGAAAAATAAGCTCCAATGGGGCCGTCTAATCATCGCATTCGTGTTAGCACTTACTGTTATTTGTGGCATCGGTTGGGGTATGTATAGTGGAATCAGCTATGTATATCATCGAGTAACACAAACTGATACTGCAAGTGAGATTGAAGAATCCAGTGAACTTAAGCATACTGATACGGTTAATGTAGAACAGAAAGCATTGGACAAGCCTGTATATGTATTAATTGTAGGGCGAGATAAAAATAATCCGAGTCAAGCTGACTCATTATTCCTCATGTCTATTAATATGAATACTAATACGATGGATATAATTGGTATTCCTAGCAATAGTAAAATTGAAAGTAGAGACCAAAAATCTGCATCTATGTTAAATCAAATGTATGCAGAAGGTAACATTGAACTAACGAAAGCCGTTGTAGAGGATATATTCCATATCAGCATACCTTACTATGTTGTCGTTGATGAGGCAGCTTTCAAAAAAACAAGTGATGTTTTAGGTAGTCAACAGTTTTACGTAGAAAAGAATATGGAACATGTTGATGCTGAAACTGGTAGTAAAGATATAGATTTACGAAGAGGCTATCAAAATTTAGATAGTGATAATGCATTAGCATATTTACGCTACACAGACGAAAATAATGATAATTTTGGACGTGTTCAACGACAAGAACGGTTCTTGAAATTATGGGTTGATCGGGAACAAGATACTTGGTTTATTACAAAAGCTTGGCATATATGGCGCTTATGGAGTCATTATGAAAGTAATATATCTACATGGGATGCTATTAAATTAATGCGTTCTATCGGTCAAATGGATAAAGACCATATTCATTTTTATATTTTGCCTGGTGAAAAAGAAAAAATTAATGACGTCGTGTATTGGCATGTAAATCCAACTGAAGCTCAGCGCTTAGTGGGAATTACAATGGGGACATTGGCACCAGAAGATTTAAGTCAATTTGTTTCTACACCTGAAACTAAAAAAGCACCTGTTGCGGTAGAATCAGAACAAGGCACACGTGTAAAACCATCAGAACCAGGTTCAGAACCAGAGAAGAAAGAATAATAGGAGATACAATGAAACAAAAAGAAGAAATTAAACAACATGTTTTAGCGCTTGCACAAGCGGCTTATGATAAGAAAGGTCATGATATTGAAATACTTGATTTGGAAGGTGTTTCTATGTTAGGCGATTATTTTATGATTGTAAGCGCCAATAATATTAAACAATCTCAAAGTATTGCAGATGAAATTGAGGATATAGCAGCAGAACAAGGTATGACGGTCCTCCATCGTGAAGGATATCGCGAAGGTGAATGGGTATTATTGGACTTTGGCGATATTATTTGTCACGTGTTTGGTAACGATGAAATTCGTGAATTTTATGGACTAGAAGCCTTATGGAACGATGCTGGACGTGTTCCTTTTGAAGGAGAATAATCTATGGCTAGCGAATTATTGGAAAATACCATTGCTACACTGCGTGTTCTACGCACTAGTGATCATGGCGCTTTCCTTGATGGTCAAACGGGAAATACAAATGATGATATTTTGCTCCATAAGGATCAACAAACTTCACCAGTTGCTATCGGTGATGATGTAGAGGTATTTCTATATCGTGACCCTAAGGGACGTTTGACTGCCTCCATGCGATTGCCTGCTATGAAGGTCGGTCAAATTGGTTATGTTGAGGTTATTAATGTAACCAATTTTGGTTGTTTCGTTGAGGTTGGTACTGAGCGGGGGATTTTTATGCCTCACGCTGAAATGCGTGGCAGACCTCAAGTAGGGGAAAAGGTATGGGTAAAATTATATACCGATAAATCTGGTCGTATGGCCGTTTCTATGGACGTTGATGATGAGATGAGACGCGCCTCTAAAGCTGCTACCGATGCTGTTGTAGGACAACAAGTAAGTGGTGCTATTTACAATTTGACTAGTGATGGAGCCTTTTTCATTACCCCTGAGCGATGGATTGCTTTTTTGCATCGTTCAGAAATGACACGCAAATTAAATGTTGGAGAAATGGTAGAGGCTCGTGTTACGTTCAAACGCGAAGATGGTCGTATTAATGTGTCAATGCGTCCTATCAAAGAAAAAGCATTAATTTCTGATGGTCAGATTATAATGGAATACCTATTACAACGAGGCGGTAAAATGCCTTATAGTGATGAATCATCAGCCATGTTGATTAAGGATAAATTTAACATCAGCAAGGCTGCTTTTAAACGAGCGTTAGGTCATTTAATGAAATCCCGCCTTGTAGTACAAGAAGATGGTTGGACATTGTTGACAGAAACTGGTAAACAATGGACTCCAAATCAACAAGAGGTCTAAACTATGAAGATTATTGTAGTAGGCGCTGGTAAGGTTGGGTATTCCTTGTGTGAAAGACTGGTGCAAGATGATCATGACGTATATCTTATAGACCGTTCTCAAGAACGTATCCATAATTTAGAAAATACGTTGGATGTTAGTTTAGTATGCGGCAATGGTAGCGATATTCAGTTGTTGAATGAAATTGACTTATCTGATGTGGGGATGTTTATCTCAGTTACCGATTCAGATGAAGTTAATATGTTATCTTGCGCAGTAGCTAAAATAGCAGGTGTTCCATCTACTGTAGCACGTGTAAGGGATACCAATATCGTTGATCATATGGACGATCATATGAAAGAACGATTAGGTGTTGATTTATTCATTAATCCAGAAATGGTTACGGCGCAAGAATTACTTCATATTATTGAAACACCATCCGCTTTGGACGTAGAAGAATTTGGTCAAGGCGCTGTACGTTTAATGGAATTTAAAATTAATAGTACATTCCCGCTCGTAAATAAACCTTTAAAAGAGTTGACTTTTCCAGAAGGTGTGTTATTGGTTGGCATTTTACGATTAGGTGAAATGATTATACCTCATGGTGAAAGCATACTATTACCTAATGACAGTGTTTTCTTTTTAGGTTTAAAAGATGGTATTAATGAAGTAGAACAAGAATGGTTTTCTAATCATGCAACCTTCCATAAACGGGCTGTTATTGTAGGCGCTGGTTTATTAGGTCGTAATCTAGCTATCTTATTGGAAAAAGCAGGATTTACTGTTAAGGTTATTGAGAAGGATATTGAGCGTTGTGAAGCCTTGGCTGCACAAGTGGATAAAACCATTGTCATCAATGGGGATGGTACGGATTTTGATCTACTAGAAGCCGAAGAAGTAGCCGATAACGATGTTATTATTGTTTTAACAGATGATGATAAATTAAATCTTTTAGTTGCTTTAGTAGGGAAACATATGGGCATACCTAAAACCGTTGTTCGTGTGGGACGTCCTGAATATATTATGCTTATGGAACAAGTCGGTATAGATATTGTATTTTCACCACGTCTAATGACTGCAGGACAAATATTACGATTTGTTCGAAGTGGAGAAGGTGTTGTCTCCATATCTACTTTTGAAGGTGGCAAGGCTGAATCTATAGAGATTCTTATTACAGAACAATCTCCCGTAGCAGGTAAACAACTAAAAGATATTCGGCTACCTGGTAAAGCCTTAGTTGGTGTTATACTCCGCGGTGATGACGCGATTGTTCCACGGGGGAATACAGAGCTGTTAGTGGGGGATCATATTGTACTATTCTCATTGCCTGAATCTGTTACTAAATTATTGAATTATTTAACATAGGGGTTATATGCGTATACAGATTGTCATGTCCTTGGTAGGCAAATTACTCTATATTTTTGGAGCTTTTCTTGTTATACCATTTATATATAGTATTCTATTTGAAACTGCATATTGGTCCTTTTGTATTACAGCTATATTATCCATACTGCTCGGTGGTCTACTAGTACTTGGTGGAAATAAGAGTAAAACCTTTAGCTTGAGAGATGGCTTCTTAGTGGTTAGCTCAACATGGATTTTAACAATGTTATTGGGGGCGTTTCCCTTTATTATATCTGGTGTATTAGTTAACCCGATGGACGCGCTGTTTGAATCTATGTCAGGTATTACCGCTACTGGTGCTACAGTTATTTCTGATGTTGATAGCATACCAAAGTCTTTCATACTGTGGCGTGGATTAATGCATTGGATTGGCGGTATGGGAATCATTGTGTTGATTCTATCATTCTTACGTAATCTTGGTGCTGATGCTGCGCATTTTTTCAATGCTGAGGCATCTGTGCCAAAACCAGGTGTAGTATTACCACGGATTCAATCTATAGCATCGAAATTATGGACATTGTACGTAATATTTACAATCATCTGTTTTATCATGCTTTGTTTAGGTGGTATAGATCCTTTTGATGCATTGAATTATGCATTTTCTATTATTGCTACTGGTGGATTGACACCAACTACTGCAGGTACTTTTTTATATAGTCAAAATACATATATATGTGTTGTATTTATACTGTTTATGGTCATTGCAGGTGGCAATTTTGCCGTATATTATAATGTAATTCAAAAGGGATTCTCAGCGTTATTCTCTGATTTTGAAACGCGTATGTATTGGCTTGTATTAGTTATTGGTATTCTTATCACCTTTATATCCTTATATTTTCAATCTAATTCTATGGATATAGGACAAGTTTTTCAAGATGCAGCCTTTACCTTAGTATCAATACAAACGGGCAGTGGTTTTGCCGTATCTGATTACGATTTATGGCCTGCTGCGGCTCAAATGATGTTATTTATAGCTAGCTTTTTTGGAGGGTGTAGTGGATCTACGACCGGTGGCGTTAAGATTATTCGTCTCATTATATTAATTAAGAGTAGTATCATTTATTTGAGAAAAGCCATACATCCAGATATGGTTCAAGTTGTACGAATCAATGGAAAGCCATTACCAGATAAATGGGTGCATATGACGCAACAATTTATATTTCTATATTTAATGATTTATGTTATATCCGTATTTCTTATGACATGTTTTGGTTTATCTACAGGTGATGCACTCCAAATAGTCACCGCATTCCAAAGTAATGTAGGTTTAGCCTTTGGTGGTTATGGACCAACTGATTCTTTTGCATTATTGCCATTAGGTGCAAAAGGTGTGGCTATTGTAGATATGCTATTAGGTCGTTTGGAATTATTTACGATTCTAGTTATGCTTCATCCACAATTCTGGGAAGGGTATTTTATTAAAAAAGATACTACAAAACGATATAGAATTTTATAGAAGTTTATATTGTATACTGCATTAGTTATGGGGGAGGGATTGTATAATGGAAATAATAAAACGCCCATTAGGCTTGTATAAGGCAAATTGTTATGTATTAAAAAAAGACAATCAATCTCTCATAATTGACCCTGGATTTCATAGTAAATATATAATTGAGATGGTAGGAGATTCTAAACCAATTGCGGTTTTATTAACACATGGTCATTGTGACCATGTGTCGGCTCTTGATGATATTTGTGGACATTATAATATACCTGCATATCTACATGATGGAGATCATGAATTATTGCAATTGATTCGTCGTCGACCAAGTGTATACAAGAAAAAAATGTTCACCCAATGTATTCCTTTGCAAGAAGGTATACTAAATATCGGACCATTTCATATACGGGTGTATCATACACCGGGTCATAGTGCGGGTTCAGTATGTTTTGAAATAGAAGGTCATCTATTTACAGGTGACACTATTTTTAAACAAAATGTGGGGAATAGTGATAACTATAATGGCAATGCTGAAGCTTTACGTAAAAGCTTATGTAAAATACTGGAGTTAGATGATGCATTGTTAGTAGAGCCTGGACATAGGGAGAGCACTATTTTGGGAGATGAAAAAAACTTCATTAAGAATTTACACATATAGTGTTGACAAAAACTCTGATAACAGATATACTAAGCAAGTACTTTGGATACGGCCCCGTGGTGTAGCGGTTAACATGTCGCCCTGTCACGGCGAAGATCGTCAGTTCAAATCTGATCGGGGTCGCCATTCGTACCGGTTCGATTCCGGTCCTCGGCACCATTAGACTAACTTCGGTTAGTCTTTTTTTGTATATAATTTTAACTGTATTTACGCGTAGGTATATAACGTGAGTAAACCGAATCTGTTGATTAGTGAATGTCTTTGCGGTGTTTGTTGCCGTTATGATGGTGACCATAACAAAATAGACTATTTGGAAGAACTTAAGAGCCTCTATAACCTTATACCAGTATGTCCTGAGGTACTGGGTGGGCTTTTAACACCAAGACCCCCAGCGGAGCGGATAGGTGATCGAGTCCAAACGAGAAATGATATAGATGTTACAGAACAATTTAAACGGGGTGCAGAATTACCTTTAGCAATTGCTATAGATAAAAATTGTTTGTGTGCTTTACTAAAGGCTAAGAGTCCAAGCTGTGGGTATGGTGAAATATATGATGGTTCATTTACTAGAACCATCGTAAATGGACTTGGTGTCACGTCTGAGCTTTTATTACAACATAATATACAAATCTATACGGAAAAGAATGTACAGGACCTTATAAAGCACAATAGCGACGATTGATATGTATCAATCGTCGCTATTGTTGCATTAGTGTATGTTATTGACCTGCATTAACTGGGTCATTTGTTAATGGCTGTTCACCTAATAGTGTTGTTAAATTGTGTAAATTAAATCGATAAGCACTATTACTAAAGTCTCTTGTTTTATCGTAACGACTGTTTGGTGCATGCATGAGACCAACTAATGTATCGTATAATAAATCATTTGTAAAATATTGATGTTCATGACTATCGAGTGCTGATACCGTTTGAGGATATGCTGCACGATATTGAGGCGATAAGTACATCCAGAATGGAATGTGAGTCATCACAAAATCAAAGGTGTCTGGATTGTGGGACTTGTCAACGCTTTCACCATGATCAGAGAAGTAAACCATAGCTTGAAGATTTAAATTATCTTTACCATAGGTGTAGATTTGTTGTAACAACCAATCTGTATAGAGCTGACTATTAGCATAAGCCTCGATACCTTCAGGATTGGGACCTTTTTTCCATTTACTGAATTCATGCGGATAGCGGTCATTATAATAAATATGACTGCCCATAATATGAATTACGATAAAATTATTTTTACTTGGATCAGCTGTTTTTAACAATGGCAATAATGCTTCATCATATAAATCAGAGAAGCCATAGGATTCGTGCGCCCACTTTGTAGTATCCGCCGTTTTAGCCATCAAAGAAATAGCTGTATCGTATTCGCCAAATACGCCTTGGTTACTGAACCATGATGTGGTGTAACCTGCTTTTTTAGCTACATCCAAAATATTAGCAGAATCTAAGAATGGTCGGTCGTTATATTGATTGCGCTCTGAAAGGGCACGTTCTAATGTTGGTACTGTTTGTACGTAGGAAGAGTACGCATGATTAAAGAAGATAAAATCTTTATTGTGATCGCGCATATCCTCTTGCCAAGGTGTGTCATCGTATTGGAATTTTGGATTATAGACCTTCATATAGTCACGGGAACTGGATTCGCCGATAACGAGAATGATAGTTCCAGGCGTTTTAGTAGGTGTCGTATCCTTTGTATCCAAATTGAATGAATCAAATACAAGATGGTGATTATCGTTGTATTGTTGCATTTCTTTAACATAATTACCAGCAGCCGTCCAATTGGCTACGATACATGTTTGAGGAAATAAGAAGAATGGTACATATACGATAAATGCTACCATGGATGCGATGAGTACACCTAATCGCAAAGGACGTGTTGTATTAAAATCGACAACTCGTTTCATACCTAGGTTGCACCAATATAGGAAGAGTGTCCATAAAATGAGGCCTACGACAATAGCGATAAGGCCGGGAATACCAGCAGCATTTTTTAAGAATCCAAAGGCTTCTTCAGGATTGGTCATGTATACGGCCAATAGGCTTGCTGGTGTTAAACAGTGCCAGGTGGTTATATAATAACCAATTTGTAATAATGGAATAAGACTAAGGAACGAAGAGAATAAAGCTAGTATAGCTGATGTTAATTTCTGTAGACGTCCCGTTTGGGTTACCAAATATTGGATACCTGAAAGCCCCATAAATAGAAGTAAGCCGAATAGAAAATCATTGGCAAACTCATAGAAATATAGAGGTTTTACATAAGACCAATGAAATAATAATGGAAATGTGAGTCCCCATAGTAAGCCTACTAAACCATATCCTAAGAACGCACGATGAAATACGGTACAACTCATAAAGTATTGGAATAAAAACATACCAACCATGGTCGGTACCGCAAGGATTGTAATATCCTCTACATCGAGTCCTAATGTGACAGGTTCATAAATAAAAAACAGTGCAATGTAGAGCACTATGCCTATAATGCCAAAACGCAAAATAGGATTTTGAATCAATGATTTCATTGATGACAACATAATGTATCCTTTCTAAAGGAGATTACAACAAATATATAATTTTCTTCACATTATAAGATAACAAAGAATACTAAAAAATACAATTATATATGGTGAACGTAGAAGAAATTTTCGATTTACGATATAATTATATAGTTATGAAATAGTATCGTTAAGGAATGGGGATTCATGGGGGACTATAATTATAAATTGGATGTATTCGAGGGACCTCTCGATTTACTTTTACATTTAATTGAAAAACATAAAATTGAAATCACGGATATCCCAATCGTTGAAATCACAAGCCAGTATTTAGAATACCTAGATAATTGGAATCATTTTGATATCCATTATAGTAGTGAATTCCTTGTAATGGCATCTACATTATTACAAATTAAGTCCCGTATGCTATTACCTAAGGTTGAACCGGAACCAGATGAAAGCGAAGATCCACGAGATGAATTAGTGGCTAAGTTAGTAGAGTTTAAAAAGATAAAAGATTTTACTCAGCTATTAATGGAAAAAGCATCGGTTGAGGCAAATGTGTTTAGTCGCCCTGAGGAAACGAGTGTATTAGGTTTAGATAGTTATTATAATTTAGAACTATCTAAATTATATGATATATTCTATTCTGTATTACATAAGACCGTTGAATCTGAAGATGAACAACAGGTTCGTCAAGTAACTGTTGAGAAAGATGCATATAGCTTAGAGGATATGATCGTATCCTTAGCGAGTCGTGCAAGGCGTGGTGAACGATTGGCGTTTCGTGAGCTACTTGTTGCTATAGAATCTAAAAGTGGTATGGTAACCATATTCATGGCTGTGCTAGAACTTTTAAAACAACAAGAATTAGTCATGTTTTACGAAAATGATGATATTATTTTTACCGCACCTATCATTGGTGAACGGGATGTACAAGTAGAGGAGGAGTAGCATGGGCATATCAGATTTAGAAGCGGTATTGTTTTCTGCGGCTAAACCTATTTCTATTGATGTCATTCAAGATATATTTAAGCTTTCAAAACAAGATAGCTTGACATTGATAGATCACTTAGCATCTGATTTAGAATCCCATAAACGCGGTATTCGCGTGCGAATCTCTGCTGCTGGTGTGGAACTGGTAAGTGCACCAGAATCGGCTATGTATATTGGTCATATACGTAAAAAAGAGGATAAATTATCTAATGCAGCTATGGAAACACTTGCGGTTATAGCATATAAACAACCAATTACAAAAGCTGAAATTGAAGAGGTACGCGGTGTTAATAGCGACAAGGTAATTAAACAATTATTGTGTCGCTCATTAATTGCTGAGTTGGGTCATAAGGATACGGTAGGTCGCCCTATTCTGTATGGCACAACTGATGAATTTCTGCGAAGTACAGGTGTTACTTCAATTGATGATTTGCACAAAGAGCTAGATACTGCAGAGTCTGATATGTCAGGTGTATCAATAGACAATGTGAAAGATGAAAGCTTAATAGAATCTCCTAATGAGGATGGAACAGAGAACATATAGAAAAGGATATAATATGGAACGATTACAAAAATTTATCGCCAGCTGTGGTGTAGCTTCTCGTCGTAAGGCAGAAGAATTAATTGCGTCTGGTAAGGTACGTGTCAATGGCCGTAAAGTGATGGAACTGGGTGTTAAGGTTGATCCTATGAAAGATAAGGTCATGGTTGATGGACAATTATTAGCCGTGGAAAAACCTGTGTATTATTTAATGAATAAACCGAAAGGTGTAATTACATCTGTTACAGATCCACAAGGACGGGAAACTGTAATGGATTATATTAAAAATGAAAAACGCCGTATCTATCCAATTGGACGACTTGATTTACATACGGAAGGTTTATTGCTTTTAACAAATGATGGAGAACTAGCTCAGAATCTTACACATCCATCTAAAGGCGTTGAAAAGACATATGAAGTTCGTATTAAGGGGCGTGTAAATGATACAGATTTACAGGTTATCGCCGATGGTGTGCCTCTTGAAGATGGTGTGACAGCACCTGCTACACTTGTAGATTTAGGATTTGATGACCACAATGGGGTTCACGAAGTAGAAATTACTATTCATGAAGGTCGTAATCGACAAGTACGTCGTATGTTTGAACATTTTGGTTACCGAATTCATAATTTAAAACGTATTGCTTATGGTGGATTAACATTAAGTGGTGTTAAGCGCGGTGGTGTTCGTCAATTAACACAACGTGAAGTAAGTGCACTTAAAGCGTTAGGAGCTTCTAAATGAAGCGCGTCGTTGTAATCGGAGGTGGTGCAGCAGGGCTAATGGCTGCTGTCATTGCTGGTCGAGAAGGGGCAAAGGTAACGCTTCTCGAAAAAATGAATTATGTTGGTAAAAAGATGGGCATTACCGGCAAAGGACGCTGCAATATTACGAATGCTTGTGATATGTCTGATTTTATTAAAAATACACCGGGCAATGGTAAGTTTTTATATGGTGCTTACGAGCGCTTTACCAATGAAGATTTGTTGCAGTTATTACATGACGCTGGTTTAGAAACCAAGGTAGAGCGAGGCGGCCGCGTATTTCCAGCTTCAGATTCCGCACTGGATGTGCGAAATACCTTTATGAAGCTTATGAAACATTATGGTGTAGATGTTCATCTAGAGGAACCAGTTAAGAAACTTTTGGTTGATGATGGTGTTGTCACCGGTGTTGTGACAGACAAAGAAACCTATCACGCTGAAGGTGCAAGCCAAGATGTTTGGGGAAATGATGTTTACCCATTTTGGCATTACCGGTCCTATCGTTTTATCTCTTAGTCATACGGTGGGAAAATTGATGCGCAAAAAAAATATCGGCACTATAGGTTTAGATATCAATTTAAAACCCGCACTATCTCCAGAGACATTAGATAAACGATTACAAAAAGATTTTGATCTCTATTCTAAAAAACAATTAATTAATGGGATGAAAGATTTGTTACCAAGTCGATTGATACCATTAATTATTGAATTGGCCGGTATTGATCCACAAAAACCGATTAATCAGATTTCAAAGGAAGAACGACAACAAATCGGTTATATGTTGCAACATATGCCTCTTACGGTGAAAGGATTACGTCCTGTAGAAGAGGCAATTGTTACTGCTGGTGGCATTTCTCTTAAAGAATTTAATCCTAAAACTATGGAATCTAAGTTAGTTAAAGGTTTATATGGTGCAGGTGAAGTATTGGATATTGATGCTTTTACAGGTGGATATAATCTACAGGCTGCCTTTTCTACAGGATATGTAGCAGCTATGCATATAACTCACCCTGAAGCGTTTTAATAGAGACATTTTACGCTGTATGATTGAATAGTATATTTTATATAATTTGTGAAAGTGATACAGGGACTTATGAATACACATAAAATTGCCGTTGCTGTTGACGGCCCAGCAGGCGCTGGAAAATCATCTATTTCTAAAATAGTGGCAAAAAAACTGGGATATCTTTATATCGATACAGGTGCTATGTACCGTTCTGTTACATGGGCTGTATTGCATAATCATATTGATGTAAATAATCAAAAGGCAGTGGAAGCATTATTACCAGAATTAGATCTTACTATGGAGGCCAGTGATGATTCATGTAAGGTTTTTATTGCTGGTCAAGATGTGACTGATTTTATCAGAACGCCACAAGTGAACAATGCTGTATCTATAGTGGCTTCATATAAAGGGGTGCGTCAATATTTGGTTGAACGACAACGACTTATGGCAGAAGCTGGTGGCGTTATATTGGATGGACGTGATATCGGTTCCGTTGTATTACCTAATGCGGAATTAAAAATATATCTAACCGCTTCTGTAGAGGCTCGTGCTATGCGCCGTTACTTAGAAGTGAAGGGTACAGTTAACGAACAACCTTTAGAGGATATTAAAGACAGTGTTATGCAACGTGATGATATGGATAAGAATCGAAAGGAATCTCCATTGATTCAGGTAGAGGATGCTGTATTGGTCGATTCTAGCGAAATGACGTTTGATGAAACTGTAGAACATATATTACATCTAGTACAGGAGCGAATCTAAATGAACAAATTTTCTACATGGCTTTGGCGAACTGCCTTTTGGTTGCGCTATAAAGTCGGCTATGGATTAAAGGTTTATGGTCGCGATAATTTCCCTATGGAAGGTCCGGTTATTGTGGTGCCAAATCATTTAAGTAATAACGATCCACCTATTTGCGGCTATGCATTGCCTAGGCACGTACACTTTATGGCAAAACAGGAATTATTTGTAAATCCAATTTCAAGATTTTTTTGTACCTGGCTTGGTGCATTCCCTTTAAACCGTGGTGCTATAGATAAAATAGCAATTCGTCATGCTTTAGGACTATTAAAGAATAATAAAGTATTAGGAATTTTTGCAGAAGGTAATCGTCAAAAGAATGGAAAATTAGGACGCTTTCACGATGGGGCCGCATCCATTGCGTTGCGTACAGGAATTGGTATTACCCCAGTTGCCATTATCGGTTCTCATAATATGAAGAGAAACCAAGTTGCTTGCATCATTGGTAAACAGGTACCTGTTAGTAAAGCTAAACCGACACCTGAGGCTATTAAAGAGGTTAATGATCGCGTAAAGGGTGAAATTCAACGCATGATTGATTCCTATCATGAAAATCGCATAGAGGAGACGTTATGGAAATAATTTTAGCTGAAAATCATGGCTTTTGTTATGGCGTAAAACGAGCTGTTGAAATGGCCAATGAAGCTGCTGATAGCGATGGTAAAAGCTATACATTGGGGCCTATCATTCACAACCCACAAGTAGTTGGTCGTTTAGAGAGTAAAGGTGTTAGCCCGATTCAAGAGGTGTCGGATATTGATGAAGGAACGATGATTATTCGGTCTCATGGTGTGGGCCCTGCAATTTACGAAGAAGCAGAAGAGAAAGGCTTAAACATTTTGGATGCCACTTGTCCACATGTGAAAAAAGCTCAACAAGATGCAAAATCTGTTATCGAAGATGGTATGACACTGGTTATATTGGGTGAAAAAAACCATCCTGAGGTTAAAAGCATTAATTTATGGGCGAATAACAAAGGAATAATCATCGAAGATGAAGAATCCGCCAAAAATCTACAAGTTGTTGAAAAAATGGGTGTAGTTGTTCAAACGACCTTTTCACAATTCAAATTTAACAGTATAATAGAGATATTAGAGAAAAAATCTAAGAATCTTAAGATTTTCAAAACGATATGCAATGCAACTCAGGAGCGTCAGAATTCTGCCGTTGAATTAGCTCGTAACGTAGATCTTATGATTGTGATAGGTGGTAAGAACAGCGGCAATACGAATCGATTGGCAGAGGTTTGTCGAGACGTTGGATGTACAACATATCACATTGAAACTTCTACTGAATTACAACTGGAATGGTTTAACCGAGTACAGACGGTAGGAGTAACAGCAGGAGCATCGACTCCCGACTGGATTATTAAGGAGGTCATTGAGACAATGAAAGATTTTGCAGAATTATTAGCAGCAGAAGGTCAAGAAGAATTTAAGAAAGGAAACGTTGTAGAAGGTCAAGTAGTACAAGTTGAAGATGAACGCGCATGGGTATCTTTTGGCTACAAAACTGAAGCAATTTTGAATAGAACTGAAATTTCTTATCCAGCACCAAACTCTGCCAAAGATGTGTTGAAAAATGGTGATGAAATTAAAGCAGTTATCATGAACCACATCAAAGAAGATAATCCTATTTATCTTTCCATGACTCGTTTGGCTAAAGATGAAGATTGGCAATATGTTATCGAAGCTCAAGAAAAAGACGAACCTATCGTATGTAAAGGTATCGATGCTATCCCAGCTGGCTTGGTGGTAACAGTAAAATCCCTTCGTGGTTTCATTCCATTGTCCCAAGGTGATGTGCATTTCGTAAAATCTTTGGACAACTTGGTTGGTACTGAATTCGAAGCAAAAGTTCTTGAAATCGACGAAAAGAAAAACCGTTTGGTTCTTTCCCGCCGTGCAGTACTTGAAGTGGAACGTCAAGCAAAATTAGCTGAAGCATTGAAAAATATCAACGTTGGTGAAAACTATAAAGGTATCGTTCGTAAAATCATGCCTTATGGTGCATTCGTAGATATCGGTGGTATTGAAGGTTTACTTCATATTTCCGACATTTCTTGGCAAAAAATTAAAAAAGTGGAAGATGTTCTTTCCGTTGGCCAAGAAATCGAAGTTAAATTGCAATCCTTCGACCCTGAAAGCAACAAATTATCCTTGTCCTTAAAAGCTTTAACTAAGAGCCCATGGGATGTTGCTGAAGAAACTTTACACGTTGGTGATGTAATCACTGGTAAAGTTGTTCGTTTGGTAGCTTATGGTGCATTTGTAGCTGTTAACGATGATATTCAAGGTTTACTTCACATTTCTCAAATTACAAAACAACGTAATGCTAAAGTTGAAGATTACTTGAACCGTGGTCAAGAAGTTGAAGTTAAAATCATTTCTCTTAACAAAGATGAAAAGAAATTGGGCTTGGCTTTGACTGAGTTGATGGAAGCAAAAGAAACAGAAGAAGACGCTGAATAATTCAGAATCTTTTAATGAGGCTAATCAAGGTTTTCCTTGATTAGCCTTTTTGCGTACATTCCCTTTAATATGATAAAATGAAGTGATGTATATAGATAATAAAAGAGGTGAAAGTATGGCAAAACCATTAGTGGCCGTAGTTGGTCGTCCAAATGTAGGTAAATCTACATTATTTAATGCCATTGTTAATAAACGAATTTCTATCGTCGAGGATATACCTGGCGTTACACGAGATAGAATTTACTTCGATGCAGAATGGCTTAATCGTGAGTTTACAATGATTGATACAGGTGGTATCGAGTTTGTAACAGAGAACAGCCATGTTATTCCTAAAATGATGCGTTTACAAGCTGAACTCGCTATTGAAGAAGCTGATGTAATCCTCTTTGTGGTTGATGGCAAGCAAGGTATTGTACCGGCTGATGAAGAAGTGGCCAATATTTTACGTACTAGTGGAAAACCAGTAGTCCTTGTAGTGAATAAAATTGACAGTGTAAATCAAGAACCTAATATTTATGAGTTTTATAATTTGGGACTTGGTGATCCAATTGGCATTTCTGCAAAGAATTTAATGAATCTAGGTGATTTATTAGATGATACGGTTAAACATTTCCCACCGGTAGGAACTAATGTAGATGAGGAAGATACCATTCATGTGGCGTTGAACGTTACAGCATTGTTCGCTCTCTTCGTTCCGTTGATCGCTCTGATATTGTTGTACTTGTATTAGATGGTGTTGATGGCGTTACAGAACAAGATAAAAAAATTGCTGGTTATGCTTATGAAGCCGGTAAGGGCGTTATCATTGTAGTTAATAAGTGGGATCTTGTAGAAAAAGATGATAAAACTACATTGAGATACACTGAAGATATTTATGATGAGTTAGGATTCTTGCAATTTGCACCAATTCTATTTGCTTCCGCATTGACAAAACAACGTATTCATCGTTTGGCGGATATGCTCAAATTCGTATCAGAACAACAATATCGTCGTGTTTCTACTGGTACATTAAATCAATTACTACAAGATGCTCAAACTGTAAATCCAGTTCCATCCCGTAATGGTAGAATTCCAAAAATTTACTATATGACACAAGCCAGTGTTAAACCTCCAACATTTATCCTATTTGTAAATGAACCCGAATTAATTCATTTCTCGTATATGCGCTTTTTGGAAAATCGTTTACGAGAAAGTTTTGGTTTCGAAGGTACTCCAATTCGATTAATTCTTCGCGGTAAAAAACGTGAAGATGAAGAGTAATAAGTACAAAGGGTAAGGGTGAAAGTTGTGAATGATTTTATGCCTATTATAGGGTATGCGTTATTAGCCTATGTAATCGGTTCAATTCCTAGCGGACTCATTATTGGTAAATTATTTTTCAATACAGATGTCCGTTTATATGGATCAAAAAATATAGGTGCTACAAATACATATCGTGTTATTGGTTTAAAGGCAGCGCTTCCTGTATTTTTCTGTGATGC